>Ga0265324_10000992_pt1 | contig 17448 bp, 18 predicted proteins | sample 41419metaG_FD_198634 | JGI IMG/M metagenome (GOLD analysis project Ga0265324, IMG submission 198634) | Rhizosphere microbial communities from Carex aquatilis grown in University of Washington, Seatle, WA, United States - 4-14-19 metaG | ecosystem: Host-associated > Plants > Roots > Rhizosphere...
CTATGAAGAAATTTGGCAGGATAGATATCCTTGTGAATAATGCAGGAATCTACAAAACTTCTCCATCACTTAATGTTTCAGAAGAAGAATGGGAAAAAACAATTCATGTTAATCTGAAAGGAGTCTTCCTTTGCTCACGTGAAGCATTAAAACATATGAAGAGAGGCGGAAGTATAGTTAATATCTCATCAATCGCAGCAATGCTTGGATTTCCTCAAGCAGCGGCATATTGCGCTTCAAAAGGAGGGGTAAGAAGTCTGACAAAATCATTAGCTGCTGAATTTGGAAATAAAGGAATAAGAATAAATTCAATTCATCCGGGAGTCATAGACACGCCAATGACAAAGGGATTAAAAAACAGCAAAATGGAAAAGACTATGCTCATCAAAGTTCCCTTGGGAAGAATAGGAAAACCAATTGATATCGCTAAGGCAGTTGTTTTCTTGTCATCAGATGCAGCATCATATATTACCGGAGAAGAATTAATTGTTGATGGCGGATGGAGTTCATCTACCCAATAACTTTCTCAATTCAAAAGCAGGATTTCGTGCTTTCATTACAGAAGATGAAACCGCAATTCCCGATGCTCCAAGCTTCAATGCAACTTCAACATCTTTTCTTGAATGAATTCCTGCTCCTACCAAAAATTTCCTTTTAATTGCTTTAGAAATCTTCTTGATTAATTCCGGTTTTGCAGAAGAAACCGAAATCTTTCCAGCCACAAGTTCAGGCGGTTCAATAATTAAGATATCTGGATGAAATTTTTCTATTTTCTTAGCTTCATTCAAATCAGATGCAAAAACAGCAGTTTCTAATTTGATTTTTTTGCATCGTTGGATTGTTTTTCTTATAACATCTAATTTTAATCTATGCTCTGAATGATTTAGAAAAGTTCCCCTAGCACCCTCCGCTTTCACAGATTCGGGAATTATAAATCCCGTATTTCTTCCTTTTTGGAAATTATCAACATGCTGAGCATAAACTTTCAATTTTGTTTTTGATGAAACTTCTTCTATATCCGAAACAGGAATTCCCACAATTATACTATTATCAACTTTCTCAATTCTTTTTGCAAATTCTAGAACCTGCTTGCCTTGCTTGTATGTTTTGAAGTTTATTATGGTTATCATTTTTCGAAGATTATTTTTCTTAATTTATTAGATAATTCGATTGGATTTTTTGATTGCCATATATTTCTCCCGACAGCCAAACCGGTCGCTCCTGTTTTCATAATTTTCTTGGCATCTTCCAGGAAATTCTTGTCGTCTTCTTTTGTTCCGCCCGCAATTACTATTTTAGATTTTCCAGCGACTTTTACAGACCACATTAAATCATTAATATTCCCATTATACTTCATTTTTATTAAATCGGCACCAATTTCCAGTCCAGTACGTGCAGCATAAGCCATTAAATCTCCTTCCGATTTCTTTTCAACACTTTTTCCACGGGGATAAATCCATGCAATTACGGGAATTCCATATTTATGGGCTTCCTCTTCAATTCCGTCAAACTCTTTCATCATCACAGATTCATATTCGCTTCCAATGTAAATTGTATATCCCACCGCCACGGCACCAAGTTTCAGAGCTTCTTTTACAGTGCATAACTGTCTTGAAATGGGTTCACCCTTGAATAAATTTGTTTTTCCATTGAGCTTTATTATCAAAGGGATTTTCAATTTCTTTATTTTATCATTATACTTTTCAGCTATGCCTTTCTGCAGGATAATTGCATTATATTTTCCTTTTTTTGCAATGTCCATAATATAATTAGGGTCAACGTCTAAATCATTAAAATCTCCGGGACCGTGCTCCAATCCATGATCATATGCAAGAAACATAGCTTTTCCATTCCTAAGAATTTTATTTAACTTGATTTTCATTTTTGTTATTGATTGCATTTTTTACATTTAGGACAGTAATATCAAGGATTCTTTGCAATGCTTCTTTTGTATTGAATGCATTATGGGGTGTTACAATTACATTTTCATGTTTCAATAAAATATTATCTTCCAAAACTTCTCTAGCCTGTTCTTTTGAATGTCTTTTCGAAAATAATCCCCGCTCATCTTTAATCAGTTCTTCTGCTTCCAAAACATCCAAACCCGCCCCCGAAAGAATGTTCTTGTTCAATGCTTTTATTATTGCTTCAGTCTCGATAACTTCACCCCTTGAGGTATTAACAAGAATTGCTCCTTTTTTTATCAATCCAAAATTCTTAATGTTAATCATATGCTTAGTCTGTGGAGTAAGCGGAACATGGAATGTGATTATATCGGAATTTCGAAGTAGATAATTAAAATCAGTATATCTAAAACTAAATTTCTTTGTAAGTTTTGCATCTTTTGTCTTTGTAAAAACAATTACTTTCATTCCAAAGCCTTTTGCGATCTCTGCGACATGCGTCCCAATTTCGCCCAATCCAACAATGCCTAAAGTTTTTCCTTTAATATCAATTCCCCTTAAGCCCTCCAAATCAAAGTTCAGCTTTCTGACTCTTTCATTAGCTTTAACAATTTTTCTTGTAAGTGCAAGAATTAACGCAAAAGTATATTCCGCTACAGTGCTGCTTCCATATCGCGGCACATTATAAACTTTAATTTTTCTTTCATTGCAAGCCTTAACATCAATATGATCAAATCCTGTAGATCTTGTTATTATTGCCTTGGCTTTTAGATGAGAAATTATGTTTTTGTTTATATTAGAATAAATGAATACCGATATTATATCAAAATCTTTAACACTATTAAGATTTTTCTCGTTCAGTTCTCCACTAAAAAAATAAAGTTTATGACTCTTAAGATTTTTCTTGATGTAATCCTTTTCCCACTCTTCATTCATTTCAAAGAAAGCGATTTTCATCTTATTTTATCTCCTTTAAAATTTCGTTTACTATTTTTGTAGCAGATAATTTTGAAGTATCAAATTCTCTCGCTTTTTTATATCTGAATTCATCAAAATGTTTGCTGTTTCTTTTTATTTTGGCCAATGAAGGTTTCTTATTGGTATCATAAGGTAAAGGTCTATCCTTAATCCTCTTTATTCTTAGTTCTAATGGAGAATGCAATTGATATATAAAAACCTCTGCTCTTCTATTCAAACCTTTCAGAAACTGTTTAAGATAAACCTCTCTTGTAAATGCTTTTTCAACAATAACTCCAACATTATTATTTAGATATTCAATAATCATCGCTCGTCCTATCTTTGAAGCTAACTCTAAATGTAACATACTATCTAATTTAAATCCGCTAACAAGTCTCTTGAATCTGTCTAAAGAAAGTAATGCACTATATTTTAATTTCTTATGAAGCATCTCGGAGATTGTTGTTTTTCCGGAGCCCATAGGCCCATCTAGGACTATCAAAAAAGGCTTCTTCATCTTATCAGATTTCTCCTAATCAATCCAATCTTTGCTCCTTGATGTCTAATTACAGATTCACTTTCTTCTAGTCCGAGTTTTAGGCTTTCATCTATAGATTTTCCTGCTATCTGTCCCGCGACAAATCCAGAAGCAAATGCATCTCCAGCCCCTGTCCTTTCAACGACTTTCAACTTATGAGGTATAAGCGAATATTTCTCTCCCCCATCAAAAGCGATGACTTCTTTATCTTTATTAGTTATAACAACTATCTTAGGACCAAGTTTTCTTAATCCTTCAAGCAAATTCTTTTCATTTGTAAGCATTCTTGCTTCTTCATGATTCAAAACTAAAATTTCACAGATTTTGAGCAATTCTTTAACATTTTCCCTTTCTATCAGATATTCACTTGGATTAAATGCAATCTTAACTCCTTTTTTATATAAAATTTTCGCCAGTTTCTCTTGTGTCTTAAAACTCTCTCCAAGCAAAGAAGAAAAATAAATCCATCTTGTTTTAATTTCACTTGATTTCACATCAGACAACTTTATGCTATCATTAATACCTTTGTAAGTCAATATAGTCCTATCCTTATCTTTGCTATCAAGAATTATCGAGTATCCTCCTAAAGTCTTTGTATTTTCTATTTTTCCTAAGAATTCAATTTTCTCGTCTTTCAATAAATCTAAAATCTTTTGTCCACCAAAATCGGCATCAAGTTTTCCAATATAACCTGTCTTAAAATGTAGCCTAGAAAAAGCAACAGCAGTGTTTGTTCCGCCACCCCCAATCTTAAATCTTAAATCTTCGATTAAAATTTTGCTTCCAATAGTATATAAAAGAAACTTCCCTTTATCTTTCACATCGGTATTAACAAAAATATCCACGACTGCAGAACCAAAAGTTATTATGTCAAACATTTTTCCCTCTTTTCAATGTAAAGTTTGACAAAATTAAAAACCTTTGCTTATTGTAGATGAAGAGCGACTAATCCCGGCAATTTTTCTCCTGCAAGATATTGCAATAAAGCGCCTCCAGAAAGGCTGATATATCCAAATTTGCTTTTAGGAATTTTGGATTTGGCAATCGCATCACTTAATTGTCCCCCTCCAAGAAGAGAATAAGCTTTGCTTTTTGAAATTGCTTCAAGCAATACTTTTGTCCCCGTAAAGAATTTTGTGTCAGAATAAAAACCTGCAGGACCTTTCATGTAAATAGATTTAGCTCTCTTTATTTCGTCAACATAAATCTTCTGTGTTTTTTCTCCAATATCATAAATTTCATATTTGACAGGAAATTCATCAAGAGGATATTCTTTTCTCTTTCCATTTACATTTACTGCAAAATCAACAGGAGTTTTCACAAGACTTTTCATGGAGTTTAATTTCGTCTTAAGTTTTTTAAGAGACGAATCAAAATCGGAGATATTATCTTTTAGGTATTTGTTTTGAGCTCCGAGATTCTTTCCCAAAGAAACAAGGCACATCTGTCCAAATAAGCCGCATGCAAGAACCTTATTCCCCTTCAAAAGCAGGATATTATCTTCGGGTTTTGCACCCGCAAGAATGTAAAGGCAATTTTTAAGGTTAATTTTTTTAAGTGCATTAACTTCTCTTTCAAGAAGCGGGCCTGCAAAACTCTTCATATATTTTGGGAAGCTTACAACCGATGCCTGCACTCTGTGACAAACAGAAAATGCGTCATTAACATAAATATCGCACCAATTAGATAATTTCGCAACAAAGGGATTTTTGCCCATATTGAATTCATCCTTCAATTTTCTTATATTATCTAAAAGAATAACTTCGCCTGATTTTAATTCTCTAATCGCTTTTTCAGCTTTGCTTCCAATAATATCATCAATAAATTTCACGTTCACGAATCTGTTAAGGAATTTTGCATGTTGCTTTAATGAAGTAAAATCTTTTTCTCCTGGCCTCCCTTGATGAGCAATTATTACGATTTTTGCTCCTTTGTTTTTTAATAGCTTGATAGATTCGGCACTCTCTTTTATTCTTTTAGACATCAATACTTTCCCGTTAATCACATCCGAATTCAAATCTTCTCTTAACAAAATAGTCTTGTTCCTAATGTTTTCATTTAATATGGAGTTCATAGAATTATCCTAACTTTTTAACAAACTCTGCTAATCGGTAAGAATAACCAAATTCATTGTCGTACCATGCGAGAACTTTAACCATGTTTCCCATGGCCATCGTCGATAATCCATCAACAATAGAAGAATGCTTGTCTCCGACAATGTCTGTAGAAACAATTTCATCCTCAGTATACCCCAAAATTCCTTTCAGTCTGCCATTAGCAGCCTTTTTCAATGCAGCATTGACTTGCTCTGCAGTCACGCTCTTATTAAGTTCCACAACAAAATCAACAATGCTTCCGCTTGGAACAGGAACTCTCAATGCTAATCCCATCAATTTTCCTTTCAAGGAGGGGATGACTTCTGTAACAGCATCAGTTGCTCCTGAATTTGTCGGAACAATATTAATCGCGGCTGCTCTTCCTCTTCTCAATTTTTTATGGGGAGCATCAACTAAATCCTGGTCCGAGGTGTAAGCATGAGCCGTAGTCATAAAACCCTTTTTTATTCCAAATTCATCTTCAAGTACTCTTGCAACAGGTGCGAGCCCATTAGTCGTGCAGCTTGCCATAGACAAGATTCTATGACTTGGCTTCAAAATATGCTCATTAACACCGCAGACAATTGTCGCATCAGGATTTTTTGCTGGTGCAGAGATTACAACTCTCTTTGCTCCTGCTTTCAGATGTTTGCTTGCTCCGTCTCGGTCTGTAAAAAATCCAGTTGATTCAACTACAACATCAATCCCTAACTTTTTCCATGGAAGTTTTTCAGGATCTTTTTCAGCAAAGACCAGAATCTTTTTGCTTCCAATCTTTATGAAATCTTTTCCTGCTTCAACAGGCTTATCATATCGTCCATAAACAGAATCATATTTTATCAAATAAACCAAAGTTTTTGGATCGGTCAAATCGTTAATCGCAACAAAATTCACACCTTCATCTAATCCGCTCTTCAGAACTAGCCTACCTATTCTGCCTAGCCCATTAATTGCAACCTTCATTTTTTCCTCTTTAGATTAAAAATCTAAGTAATATTATAAACTTTACTCAAACCATATCTAGAGCTCAGTTGTCTAAACTCGAAAGAAGATAGTGGATCAAGGCTTCCCCTAGATCTTAAACTCGTCAAAGTACGGGCATCACCATATTCATACATTCCTTCAGGCAAGGAAATCCCATTAGAAAGAATAATGATCTCAGGAGAAGAAGTCAGAGTTATTCCTCCCGCATATATTATTGAGCTGTCTGAAATTATTGCAGGACCACTGGTTTCAACAAAACAGTATCCAGTTCCATTCAGACTATTCTCTACAGGACATTTTATTCCAACGGCTTCATGATTTTCCTGAGGATAATAAAATAAAGCGACCCCATAGCCTAAATCTTTCAGGATTGTTGCAAGTAACTCTGATTTCTCGCCGCATAAACCCTGATTATCATAAAGGACTTGATAAGGATATCTGGAATAGTCCACGGAATTTCCCCCGAAGCTGACGGTTTTGCCTGAGGAGCCCCAAGGAATGTTTTGAACCAAGCTTACAGCGATTCTCACTTGGTCTGTTTTATCATGAGGCGCGAGATTTTCAATGTCTTTTACAAGAGGCATAATCAAAGCATCTTGGTTTGGTTCGTCAATTCTCATCAATTTGAAATCTGCCCTCAGTGGTTGTTGCCCATCCGTATAAAGAATTGATTCGGGAAGAGTTGAAAGATAAGTAACAAGACCGCCATAAATAAGAAGATTTTCAGATCCATTTGTTCCATCGAGAACATAAGTTAAATTTACAGGCCTTGGAGCAGATTGATATTTGGAAATGCAATCAATTCCCTGTCTTGTAAGAACATCCGGACATCCGCAGGATAAAACATTTTCAGTTAATATTCCTCGATAACAATAATAAGGCTTGTCCAAAGAACAGGTGTTGTAAAAACTTCCATCGCCGCAGGTTGAAATAGGCAAAACATTTGAATTGTTTTGAGGAGTAAAAAAGAAAATCATAGCAACAATACCAATAACAATAATGCCAATAAGGGAAAACATAAATATCTTCAAATTGCGATTTGACGAAGGAAGATTCTTTGCCCCTTTTTTCTGCCAATCAAACATAGATAAAAACAATCAAAATAATTATAAAAAGTTATCTAAAAGGAAAGGTGAGAAGAAACTTGGTTCTCTTCATTCCAAATATAATGCCGGCTTTCCTGGCTTTGCTCTTCTTGATTTTTCCTGAGGATCATATTTGTTCTTGTCATTTACTAAATAAACCTTAACTTTTAATTTTGTTTTCTTTTCCAGCATTTCAATGCTATCTTCAAGCAACTTCTTTTCATTTGGAATCACATAAATGTAAACCGTCTCAGCTTTCTTATTTTCTTTTGAAAATAAATTCTGAATTGAATTGATGTCTTCTGCTAGTTTCTCTAGATTTTTCTCGTCTCTCTCAAGATTTTCGTTGATTTTATTTTCTTCAAATTGAGGCCATTTCGCAGTTGAGATAAATTCCTTGTTTCCAAGTTTTTCCCAAAATTCTTCGGCAATATGCGGGCAAAAGGGCTGGAGAAGTTTCAGGAATTTTTCAAGAACATCCCTGCTCGTTTTTTCAGGCAAGGAATTAAATAAGCTTCTAAGTTCTATGATTGCATAATTGTATTTTAAATTTTCAATAAAACCAGTGATATTTTTTATGGATTTGTTTAATTTACTTTCAGTTCTCTCATCTGTTTTTGTAAAATCTTTTGCGCTATCAAAATAGAAGAATACTTTTTTTATAAATTTAAAATTTCCATTCAAAACATTTTCATCCCAATTTGTATCTTTATCAGGAGATGAAAAAGAAATTAAAGCTAATCGCAAAGCATCTGCGCCATATTTCTCAATCATATCAAGAGGATTAACCACGTTTCCTCGGGACTTTGACATTACGAATCCATCTTCGCCGTGAATCATTCCCTGATTGAACAATCTTGTAAAAGGTTCATCAGTTTCAACAAAGTCCAAATCACGAAGGGCTTTTGTAAAGAATCTTGCATACATCAAATGCATGACTGCATGTTCAGCACCGCCAGTATAAAAATCAACAGGCATCCAATAATTCATTTTTTCGAATTCAAACGGCTTCTTGGTATTTTTTGAATCACAAAATCGCATAAAATACCAGCTCGAATCAAAGAAAGTATCCATAGTGTCCGTTTCTCTTCTTGCCTTCTTGCCACATTTAGGGCATTTTACATTTACAAAATCCTTGTTCGTCTCGAGAGGATTTCCAATTCCGAATTTCACTTTTTCCGGAAGAAGAACAGGAAGGCTCTTTTCAGGAACGCTGACCATCCCGCAATCATCGCAATAAATAATTGGAATCGGTGTACCCCAGTATCTTTGCCTACTGATAAGCCAATCCCTCATTTTGAACTGAATTTGTTTTTTTCCAAGTTTCTTTTTTTCAAGATATTTTATTATTTCCTTAATAGCTTTCTTGTTTTCTAACCCAGTAAATTCGCCAGAATTAATTAGTTCACCATCTCCCTCATAAGCGCTTGCAAGTTGACCGTTTCTTTCATAAATTTCAGCATCTTTTGGTTCAATGACCGCCTTCATTGGAATATTATAGCGGACTGCAAAATCAAAATCTCTTTTATCATGAGCAGGCACAGCCATTACCATCCCGCTTCCATAATCAGCAATAACAAAATTTCCAGCATAAATTGGGACTCTGTCTTTTGTAATAGGATTTATTGCATAGCTTCCCGTGAAAACCCCTTCTTTCTCCATCTTGTCAATATCCTCCTGTTTGAATGATTTCATTTTTTTCAGGAATTTCGCAACTTCTTTCTCTTGGTCATCTGTAACAAGTTCCATCAATCTTGGATGTTGGGCAGAAACAACCAAAAAAGTAATTCCGTAAATTGTATCCGGACGTGTTGTAAAAACAGGCCAATTATCAAAAAGCCCTTCACTGCCTTTCTCTTCATAATCTCCATGAATAATCTTAAAATAAATCTCAGCACCTTCGCTTCTTCCAATCCAGTTCTTTTGCATAACTTTTATCGGTTCAGGCCAATTCAATTTCTCAGCCATCTCCAACAGCTCTTCAGCATATTCTGTAGTCTTTATGAACCATTGTTCCAATTGTTTTATTTCAACTTCGGTATCTGAATGTCTCCAACAGCACCCATTTACAACCTGCTCATTCGCAAGAACAGTATTGCATTTAGGACACCAATTCACGGGGGACATTTTCTTGTAAACAAGTCCTTTTTCAAATAATTTAAGGAAAAAGAATTGATTCCATTTGTAATATTCAGGCTTATGTGTCATAAGAATTCTTGTCCAATCATAGCTAAGTCCAAGAAGCCTTTGCTGCTTGACAAAATTTTCTATTGCAGTTTCAGTATATTGCTTGGGATCTGCATGTGACTTTATCGCTGCATTTTCCGCGGGCAATCCAAAAGAATCATACCCCATAGGATGAAGAACATTAAAGCCCTGCATTCTTTTGAATCTTGAATAAATGTCACCGATAGTATAATTGAAAGCATGTCCAATATGCAATCCGCTTGAAGAAGGATATGGGAACATTTCAAGGCAGTAAAATTTCTCGCCATTTCCTTCTTTAACTTCAAAGATTTTTTTGTCGTCCCATCGCTTCTGCCATTTCTTTTCTATCTTTTTGAAGTCATATTCTTGCATTCTTTAAAATACCCTCAATAACTTTTAAATATTGCTGTTATCTTCTCTCTCCATGAATGAAATCTATGCTCATCTTGTTGGAGAGATTGTCTCAAGCAATTCATCTGAAGCTTTTTCTCTTTATGATAAAAGCAGTTTCGGTGAAAAAAGAGATGGCAAAATAATTTATTCCCATGTTGAAGCCCTGTTCCTCATAGAAAAAGGCAAAATGGATGTTTCCTCAAAAACTAAAAAATTGACACATGAAGAATTAATTAGAAAGTTCAAAAAAATAGACAAAAAAATTCAGCTGAAATATCCTGTGTTCAAGGACTTGAGAGAGAAAGGGTATGTTGTTAAAACTGCTTTGAAATTCGGTGCAGAATTTAGAGTCTATGAAAAAGGTGCAAAAATAGGCGAAAAACATTCCAAATGGGTTGTATTCACAGATTATGAATCCAAAACATTCACCTGGCAGGAATTTTCAGCCAAGAACAGAGTAGCACATTCGACAAAGAAAAACTTGCTTTTGGCAATCGTGGATGAAGAGGGAGATATTACTTATTACGAAGTAAAATGGGTTAAACCATAATAATATTTATAACTTTCCCACATCTTTCTGATTTATGACAGATGCTCAGCAAATAAAAGAGAAAATTATGGCCTTGATTCAATCACATGGGCCCACGCTTCCAGTTTTTATTGCATCGCAAACAGGGCTCAGCATTATTTTCTCTTCAGCTTTTCTTTCAGAGTTAATCGCGGATAAAAGGATTAAAATTTCTGATATGCGTGTTGGAAGTTCACCCTTGTATTTTATCCCGGGACAGGAGCCATTATTAGAAAATTTCTCTCAATATTTGAAAAGCAAAGAAAAAGATGCTTTTATAATTTTGAAAGAAAAAAGATTTCTCAAAGACAAAGATTTGGATCCGGCAATTAGAGTTGCCATTAGAGGAATAAGGGATTTCGCGGTTGCATTCAAGCGTAATGATGAAATCTATTGGAGATACTTCACTATTCCTGAATCTGAATTTCAGATTTCAATTGAGCCTCCGAAAGAAAAAGAGATAATAATTGTGGAAGAGAAACCAATAGAAGAAATTAAACCTGTCGAAAAAATAAAATCGATAGAAGAAGTCGTTGTTTCAATTCCTGAAGAAATAAAAAAATCACCGAGGAAAATAAAGGCAAAAAAACAACCCAAAAAAGACAATAAAAATAATTTCTTTAACAAGGTAAAAGAATTTCTTTCTCAGAGGCAGATTGAAATTCTAAGTATTGAAGAAATCGGGATAAACAAGATAATTTTCAAGGTCAGGAATGATGGTGAATATATTATAATTGCCTATAATAAAAAAAAGATTTCGGAGCAGGATGTTGTAAACTCGCATAAAAAATCGGTTGAATTGGGGTTACCATACAAAATACTCCTCCTCGGAGAGCCATTAAAGCGTTTTGATAACCTGATTAAGGCCGCACGGGATTTAAAAGGAATAGAAAAGATAGAATAAAGAAAGGATTTAAAAATAATAAAATAAGGATTTAATTATGGGAAAAATAAAAATCAAGCTGGTAAAAAGGACCTCAGGAAATTTGGCTAAAAGAGACCTTCCATTTAATGAGAGTTTTGAAAATAACAAAAGAATACTCGGAAGCAACACAATGCCTGGAAAAAAGATAAGAAATCAGGTTGCAGGAATGTTAGCGAGAACGAAAAGAAGAGAATTGAAAGCTAAGCAAGAAAATAGTGTAGTAGTCGATTAAAAACTTTTAAATAAACTTTATTTTTCTTTAAGATATTCAGTTTCCTGCTGGATGCTGGAATTGGCAAGAACCCGCAGGAGGTTCCACGTGGCTGCATAGCTCAGTTGGTTAGAGCGCTGGTCTCATGAATAGTACGGAGTGACGTTCATTGACAAAATCTCGTAAGAGATTTTAGTCTTGAGCATTTCGCAGAAATGCTGATTTCTCAAGACATTGAGAAAGCCGGAGGTCCTGAGTTCGACTCTCAGTGCAGCCATAGAATTATTTCTTTCTCGTATCAACTTTCTTTCCAAACTTAGAAATGCTTTCTCCGTCAATAACATTTTTTAGACATTCAATCAGAATATTTTCTTTTACTCTGAATTGTTCCCCATTATCCCTTAATCTGATTGTAACATCTTTGTTCTTCAAACTGTCTTCATCTATGGTAATGCAAAAAGGGGTTCCGCTTTCATCATTTCTAGCATATCTTCTTCCAATGCTTCCCGAATTATCATAGGTAACATTAAATTCTTTTTTCAGGTCATTGTAAATCTTTTCAGCAAATTTTTCATATTCTTCTTGTTTCACAATAGGAAAAACAGCAGCTTTAATCGGTGCTAATTTTGGAGGAATTTTCAAGATAGTATAATCCTTTTCTTTATTGTAGTGGTATGACTTTGCCAAGATAGCTAAAAAGATTCTTTCAATTCCAAATGTCGGTTCAATAACTTTGGGAATAACTTTATTCTTATATTTTTCATCAAAAAGAGTCATGTTTTGATTACTTTCCTTTTCGTGATTAGTCAAATCATATTGCCCTCGATTTGCAATTCCAGCAACTTCTTTACTCCCAAAAGGATATTCATAATCAATATCAAAAGTCGCAGAAGAATAATGGCTTAATTCATCTTTCATGTGCTCTCTGATTTTTATCTCGGTAAGTCCAATAGACCTGAACCATAAAATCTGTTCAGCTAACCAATAAGCATGCCATTCTTCCAATTTCTTTTCCTTAAGGATTTCTTCAATTGTCGTTTCTTTTAATTCTCGGTTTCCTTTGACCTGATTTTCCGCAGTTAGAATATTAAATTTCAGTTTCAAATGTTTTTCAGTAAGCAAATCACATTTCTTTTCTTCAGGGTTTATGAAAAATTCAAATTCACCTATATGGAATTCTCTGCTTCTGAATAAAAAATCTCTTGGAGCAATTTCATTCCTGAAACATTTTCCTAGCTGGGCAATTCCAAAAGGCAACTGCATTCTTGATGTTTGCTGTACTAATTTGAAATCCAAAAACATTCCTTGTGCTGTTTCAGGCCGGAGATAAACTTGAATAGAATCATCTTCAACAGGGCCTGCATTAGTCTTGAACATTAAGTTCAAGTCTTTTGCGGTTGACTTGTCAAGTTTACCACCGCAAAAACCGCAAACAGCGGTATCCAAATCAGCCCGGTCTATTTTGTTGAATTTTTTGCACTTTGTGCATTTTACAGAAATGTCTGTGAAATTGGAAATATGTCCGGAAGCTTTCCATGTTTTCGGAGGGGAGATTATGCTTGCTTCAATACCCGCAACATTTCCTCTTTCTCTTACAAAATAGTTCCACCATTCCTTTTTTATATTATTTAGCAATTCAACACCCAAAGGGCCAAAATCCCAGAATCCTGCCAATCCACCATAGATTTCTCCTGAAGGATAAACAAAGCCTTTTCTCTTGCAGAATGAAGCTAAATCTTCGATAGAAAACTTTTCTCTTTGCTGCTCTTTGACCTCTTCAAGAGGCATTTCAATATTTTCCTTTTTTTCGATAATTTCTTTCATTTTCTTTTCTGCTTCTTTTTTATCTTTGCCAAGATAAGCCAAGGTTTTTGTTTTTACTTTCCCGTCAATTCTTTTGTTCTCATTGAGATAAAAATATTCTTTTCCATGAATTTTCTTTTTTACAATGAAAGCCATTAATTTCTATTAGGCACTACTATTTATAAATTTTACAAAATAAAAGGAAAGATGAGGAGAAACAGAAGGTTCTCCATGAAGCGGAGGGTGGGACTCGAACCCACGGGAAGTCGCTTTGCAGGCGACCGCAGTTGCCGCTGTGCCACCTCCGCATTCAGTATTATAAGATAAATCCCTTAAAAATCTTTTATTTTCTTTTTGACCTTGACCGGACCTTCTTTCTATCAAGTTCATAGGAATCTTTTATGCTTAAAGCCAGAAAAGCCAAAACAATCATTGGTATCCCGAAGTATAGGAATAATGAATTAAACGGCAAGAACAATAGAAGCGCTGCAGCAGGCAAAGAACCCACCAAACTCCCTACATTGACCGAAGTAGTATAAATGCTATAATATTTGTCTCTTTCATCTTCTTCAATAATGTCCAAAAAATATGCCTCTGATGTCGGTTCTATCATGGAAACGCTTACACTCGCGAGAATCAACAACCCCGAAACCACGTAGATATTCGATATGAAAAAACAAGATATTGCTAAAGTTCCTAAACTGATAAATCCCACAAAGAATAATTTCTTGAATCCTCTTTTATTAGCAATTTTGCCTGAAATATAATCGCAAAAAATAAGTGGCACGCTTACTCCTGCCAAAAAGAATCCCAACAGAAGTGCCCCATATCCTTTGTCTACAATGTAAATTGGCATATAAACATAAATAAATGTCCACCAGAAACTTACAGACAAGGTTAGAATATAAGTCAATGTTCTTTCACGATTCTTAAAGAATTCAATAACAACTCTAAAGATATGCTTGTCAAGATTTTTGGTTTTTCTATTATCTTTTATTCTGAAAAAATTGAAAACAAAAATGGACATCAATACAAAAACTGCAGCAAAGAAAAAGACGCTGCTGAATCCGTAAACCTTTGCTAGATAACCTGCAATCAATGGTCCGACAAACCAGGCAGAGTTTAACAAAGCATAAATAACGCCCTCGCTTTTTGAAACACTATCGTCCTCGGTGTTATCCCTTACAACCAAACCTGCCAATGTGACTCTCAAACTCGAGAAAATGGCTATAAGTATTCCTAAAATTATAACAACATAAATATTTGAATAAACAGAAAGGAGCAAGTAAGAAATTGCAAAAAATACAAGGGAAACTATAAACATTTTTGCTTTGTTTGTTTTTTCAATTAGTGGAATCAAAATCAAGTAGGCAAAAACTTCAATAACGGTAAATAGACTTGTTAAAAATCCAACAAGGGAAATATTATTCAAAAAAGAATTAAGATAAACGGACCAAATTGTTGCGGCCAAGGAAATTCCTATGGACAAGAATACATAAGTCACCCCTAATTTTGTAATGGGCTTTAGATGCCTGTGCCTAATGTGCATAGAAAGTCTAAGAAATAAATATTTTTAATTCTTTGTTATAAAAGAAAATTCGAAAATCAACCAGGAGTACTCTCTCCAGGGAAAGATTGATACAAGAAAACCATTAGGTGTTATTTATGCGGGGTAAAGGATTCGAACCTTTGCAAGCACTAAGCTAACAGGTCCTAAGCCTGCCCCGTTTGACCGCTCCGGCAACCCCGCATGATACAGGGTGATGGATGAGCCAGAGAATATTGGCGACTCCGACAACCCCGCGACAATTATGAAAATATAATCAATTAACCCTATAAAAAGATTTAGAATTATTTAACTGCCGGCTTAGCCTCTTCTTCTTTCTGTTTTATCTTATCTTCCAGCTGAAGTTTTTCTATAAGTTCCTTGTATCTGTTTCGGATTGTAACTTCAGTAATTCCTGCAATATCCGCAACTTCTCTTTGAGTTTTCTTCTCATCATTCATCAAAGCAGCAACATATAACGCAGCAGCCGAAATTCCAGCAGGCCCTCTTCCAGAAGTTAATTCAACTTCTTCCGCTCTTTTCAAAATCTTCAAAGCATCATTTTGTGTTTTTGGGGAAAGTTTCAAAACAGATGCAAATCTAGAGATGTAATCTTTTGGCGAGCTCTGTTTTATCTTGATTCCCAATTTCCTTATTATGAATCTATAAGTTCTTCCTATTTCTTTTCTTTCAACATCAGAAGCAATTGCCATTTCATCAAGAGTTCTTGGAATATTATAGGAACGGCAAGCAGTATACAAGCATGCTGCGATAACAGACTCCATGCTTCTCCCCCGAACAAGCCCTCTTTGAAGGACATAATTGTAAATTCTTGCCGCTTCATCTCTAACAACATTTGGAAGATTCAAGTAGGACGCTATAACTCTCAATTCAGCCATTGCCAATCTTAAATTTCTTTCAATAGAAGTTGAAACTCTTTCCTGCCATTTTTTTAATCTCAGAAATTTTCTTGTTTGTCCAGGTTCTAATCGATAAATATCTGAAATTTCACCGACGTTAGTTATAAGCCCCTTATCAAATTTCTGCATGCTAATTGGTGCTCCGCCTCTGCCCTTTTTCTCGGATTTGTCAAACTTTCCGCCGGCATCAGAACCGGAATCAACCATCTCTTCTTCAATAACCAAACCGCAATCGTTGCATATAACTTCACCTAATTGAGGATCATGCGTGATGTTTATGCTTCCACATTCGGGACATTTCTTTACAAAGGCCATATTTTTAAGAAAGATTATTTTGTGTATCCTTTAAAAAGTTTTTCCCTTTATAAAACTTCTGGTTTTTATCTTCGGTGATTACTTTACAAGAATTCCGTTTACAACCCCTTCTTGGGTTGGTCTATTGGTTATTCGAGCCTTTCCCTTACTTGTTTCAACAATTGTTCCTTTTGTCAGAATATTTTGTCTTGCGAAGAATCTGTTTGACGGAGTTTCCAAAACATTTTTTATTTCTGCTTTTAGCATCTTCCCATTTTCCTGTAAGTTTATGGATTTAGCCTTGAGTAAAAATACTTTCATGTTTCCGCCTAGCGTCTTTTTTGACTTTCTTTTCTCGTCGCCAAGCTTGGTAATTCTTCTTTGTCCCGGCTTTTCATACATTTTTTTCTTTTTGCTGGCCTGATATTTCCCGCCAGTTCTTTTTCTTCCGATTCTCATGTAAAGAAGGTTTTTTCTTCATTTAAATAATTTTCTAAAACCATCGCATCACACAAGCGAAATGTTTATAAATTAATTCCGTAAATTAGACTTATGGTTAATGGAATTGAGAGGCCACTGGATTTATTGAATAATTCAAAGGGAAAAGAAGTTCTCGTGCAGTTGAAAGGCGAAAAACAAATTGTCGGAACTTTGCTTGCTTTTGACATTCACATAAATCTTGTTTTGGATAATATAAAAGAAATAGAAAGCGGAGAGATAAAAAGAAATCTCGGTTTAGGTTTCCTCAGAGGAGATACAATTATCTTCATTTCGCCTGCTTCTACATCTATGAAAAAAGATTAATAATAAAAACTCTTTTTTCTTTATTCATTCATGCCTGAAAGAATCAAAATTACTTTTCTTGGAACTTCCGATGCTATTCCAAGCTCTGAAAGAAATCATACTTCTATTTTACTTAGATACAAAGAAGAAAACATCCTGATTGATTGCGGTGAAGGAACTCAAAGACAATTCAGAAAAGCGGATTTGAACCCAGGGAAGATTACCAAAATATT
>Ga0265324_10000996_pt1 | contig 17416 bp, 19 predicted proteins | sample 41419metaG_FD_198634 | JGI IMG/M metagenome (GOLD analysis project Ga0265324, IMG submission 198634) | Rhizosphere microbial communities from Carex aquatilis grown in University of Washington, Seatle, WA, United States - 4-14-19 metaG | ecosystem: Host-associated > Plants > Roots > Rhizosphere...
AAGATCGTCGTGGACAAAAGCACCGTGCCGGTGAAGACGGGCGAAAAGGTGGCCGAAACCATCAAGCGTTACTGTGCGGCCAAGGTGGAGTTCGATGTCGTCAGCAACCCGGAATTTCTGCGCGAAGGCTTTGCCGTCGGCGATTTGATGAAGCCTGACCGCATCGTCATCGGCGTGGCGTCGCCGCGCCCGGCGGCGGCGATGAAGGAGATTTACACGCCGTTCAACGCGCCGATCATCGTCACGGACATCAATTCGGCGGAACTTATCAAGCACGCGGCGAATTCCTTTCTCGCGCTGAAGATTTCCTACATCAACGCCATCGCCACCGTCTGCGAGGCCGCCGGCGCGAATGTGCAGGAAGTTGCGCAGGGCATCGGCCTGGATGAGCGCATCGGCCGCCGTTTTCTGAATGCCGGCATCGGCTTCGGCGGCAGTTGTTTTCCGAAGGACTTGAGCGCGTTCATCAAGATCGCCGAGCAGATCGGCTACGATTTCAAACTGCTGAAAGAGGTTCAGCGCATCAACGCCGACCAGATGGACCGCTTCGTGAAAAAAATCACGGACACGCTCTGGGTGTTGAAGGACAAGAAAATCGGCGTGCTCGGCCTGGCGTTCAAGCAGAACACCGACGACGTGCGCAGCTCGCCGGCGATTGACCTCTGCCAGAAACTATTGAAGGAAGGCGCGACCCTGCGCGTCCACGATCCGAAGGCCATGGACAAGACGAAGGCGCTGCTGCCGAACGTGACGTATGTGGATGACCTGAACGCCGTGGCCGAAGGCTGCGACGCAATTGTGATTGCGACGGAATGGGATGAGTTCAAGCAGCTCGACCTCGCCCGCGCAAAAAAGAGCCTGACGCATCCGATCATGTTTGACGGGCGCAATCTGTTTGACCCGGCGGAGATGGAAAAGCTCGGCTGGATTTACAAGAGCGTGGGTAGGTGATTTGCGATTTACGATTTACGATGGGCGGCGCATTGCGGTCGGCTGTTTTCAATCGTAAATCGTATATCGTGAATCGTAAATCCATCGAGGTTTCTGCCGCGCTCCTCTTCCGCGCGGGCAAGCTGCTCATCACGCAGCGCCATGCGAAGTCGCACCTCGGCGGGCTGTGGGAATTCCCCGGCGGCAAGCGCGAGGCCGGCGAAACTTTTGAGGGCTGTCTCGTCCGGGAAATCCGCGAGGAACTGGGCGTGGAAATATCCGTCGGCGAACTGTTCGAGGAAATCCGCCACGACTACCCGGAGAAATCCGTCCATCTGAAATTTTTCATCTGCCGCCTGCAGGCCGGCGAACCGCAGCCGCTGGATTGCGCCGCCGTGAAATGGATTGAAGCATCCGAACTTGCCGCCCATGAATTTCCCGCCGCCGATGCGCAACTGCTGGCGCGTTTGAGAAGTTTGGAGTTTCCGAAATAAATGGTGGGCCTGCTCGGACTTGAACCGAGAACCAAAGGATTATGAGTCCTCTGCTCTAACCATTGAGCTACAGGCCCAGCCTTGATTTACAACAGGATATGAGCTGTTAGGAGTGCATACTTGACCGTGTGCCGATTTTTGTGCCACTATCACGCTTTGCAACGCTCTGCAACGGTTTGCACCACCGGGACAGGGCATTATGGCTGAGGTTAATCGCATGCGAGTGGCAAAGTATCAAAAAGTCAACGACGAGCGCAAACGCAGAATTCGCGGCCTGTGGCGACGCAACGGCTGGTTCTACGCTCGTCTCACCATTGTCGACGAAACCACCGGTCTTAAATCCAACCGCCGTGTCCGGCTTGAGGGTGCCCGCACCGTCGCCGAGGCCCGCAACGCCCTGCAGGACCTCCAGAAGGATCGCCGCGACCACACGCTCCCCGTCCTCAAGCGCAGCCCCAAACTGGCTGACTACTGGGATGAGTATTTTAAATTTTACGCCCAGGCCCGGGACGCCAAACGGTTGGCCACCATCCGGCGCGAGAAGTCCAGCCGCAAGCGCTGGAACCAACACCTTCGCGACGTCCGGCTCAACGAGATCACCCGGGCCAAGATCAACGGCTTCATCGCCAGCCGGCAGAAAGCGGGCGTCTCCCCGCGCACTGTCAACCTCGACATCATCTCCCTGCGTAATGTCCTCAAGCGGGCCGTGGACGACGGCTACCTCAAGACGCTCCCCACCCAGAACCTGCGCCCGCTGAAGGTGAACCAGAAAAAACGCGCCCTCGTCACACCGGAACAGATGGAGGCGGTCTTTGCCGCCGCCGCGCGCCTGCCGCGCGCCGGCCAGCAACTCGCCGACTGCCTCCGACTCATGTGCGCCGCCGGCTCGCGCATCGCCGAAACCCTCCGCCTCCGCTGGGGGGACGTGGATTTCAAACGGCGGCAGCTTTCCATCGGCGCCGACGGCCTGGCCAAGAACCGCAAACCGCGGGTCGTGGATTTCAACGCCGAGTTGGAACGGCACCTCAAGGACATGGCCTCCCGCCGGGCACCGGATTCGGATTGCCTGTTCCCGTCCCCGCGCCGCGGTGAGAAGGACATCCCCATTGTCAACTTCAACAAGGCCCTCTATGCCGTCCACGCCATGGAGGAGGTGCCGAAGATCGGCTTCCACGACTGCCGGCACTTTTTCACCAGCCATTGTGTCATGGCGGGGATCGATTACATGACCATTGCCAAGTGGGTCGGTCACCAAGATGGCGGTGTCCTGATCGGCAAGATCTATGGCCATCTATCCAACGAACATGCCCGGCGGCAGGCCGATAAACTGGTGCTCAAACCAGTTCCAGCCTCTACCTCTGATAATTCAGGGAACTAGCCATGGCCTTGCACATAATCAAAACCCCACCCACGCCCATACCGGTCCTCGCGGAATGCGAATGGAAGCTAGCCTCCGAAATGAAAGATGTGCCCGAGTGGCAATGGCTCGTGATGCTCAATTATGAATACGCCCGCTGCTCACGCCTGATTGTTGATGCGGTAAAGTTGCTCCGGGAAAATCAGACAACGCCAGTCATCGGAAAAAATCAGGTTCCAGCCTTTGCCCGGTATCTGGCAAAACATTTTCCGGAATATCCCCAAGTGACGTGGCGGCGGATACTCGAAGCAGCAAGAGCGGAGCGCCTCGGTTGGATTGGAATTACCCCTGAAACAGAATTTTATATCAAGGCACCAGCTTGGCAGGCGCGGGAATTATTGGGTGATGATCTGAATGATATATTTGACCTAAGCTGCGGGCTATTCAAGATTGATTACACTCAAAATAGTGAGGTTATCGCCGAACAATTCTGCGAGTGGCTGGAACAACAAAAGGGAAAGCTGGATCGGCAACGTGAGGAGGCTTTGCCGATAACTATGGAACAGCTCTCACCGAAAGGGCGGGAACTAGCCCAAAAGGCGTTAAAGCAGCCAGCAGCGCCCGTCGGACGCGCTCATAAAAAGCGGAGATGTGAGGATTACCTCAAGGCGATCGGAGGGTTGAGGGCAGTAAAATACTGGGGCACATGGGAAGAGGCGGAGGAGATGACATCAAGTATTCACTCCGGTGAGGTCTGCAACCTTTACACCGATAAGCGTTCATGGAATCGAGCTGAAACTCAAGCTGGCGAAATGCTCATGCGTTTGACGATGGCTTGGAAGCATCGCGCACTTCCATTCGATCCATTTGAAGCCGCTGATGAAGTCACGGATCCGCACAGCAACTTTCTGCCGCAGAAATTGAGCGCGCCGTTGCCGGTGGCGGATGCGATAACGGCGGAACAATCGAAAGCCATCATAAATTGGATAGCGGAGAATTTCACAGTCGACACACTTGCATCTGACTCGTTGAAGGTATAGTTCTTTATTGTCAGGCCTTTAATTCGCTGGTTTTCCAATCCATATTTTGTTCCAGAATCTAGGTTGTTCTTTAACAACCCTGTTTCACTAACTATTGATTATGAGCCGGTTCCGCGTGGCGGTTAACACCCATCTTTCCGACTCATTATCCGCATTTTATCACACTGTAAATTTACAGTGTGAAACAGTTAGATACCAATAACAACGGAATGAAGTTCGGAGAAATCACCGCTTTTGCGAAATTTCTCGAATCAGTAGGGTGCTCACGCACCACGGGGTATAGGTGGCGAAAAAGCGGCTGGATTGTAACGGTTACCATCGCGGGGCGTCCGTATGTTCGCCGCGAGGCAATTGATAGATTCTTGAACCGAGCGGAAGCTGGCGAATTTGCCAAAATCCAAAACGTCGACAGGGCTGGAGGCGCGCATGAGTAATCGACCCGAAATTATTTGCACCGCCGCCAACGCCAACGTCAGCAACATTGCCCCGGCCATTGCGAAACCTTTAATTGGTGGCTCGGCTGGCGAAAGCCAAGCCAGTTGTAGTGGGCCTGAAGCGGCTCGCCGCTATTCGATGGAATGCGAGTCCGCAATCAGTGGACATGACGGACAGAAACAATTGTTCAAGGTCGCCTGCGCCATCGTCTGCCATTTCAAACTGCCGTTGCTTACGGCATGGAAATTGTTACTGGAATTCAACGAGCGCTGTAAACCCCGGTGGTCGAAGGCCGAGTTGGTCCACAAAGTCGTGGACGCCTTCAAGTTTGTCGATGTTCATTACGTTGAGGCTGACTTGATGGCATCGCTTCCGTTTGGCATCCCCATGACATCGGGCGATGACAATTTTATTAACACCCCGGCGGCTAGCGCCACGCCCATCCAGCGCACCAAGCCGTCGCGCACCGGTTACGGACCGGGCACCGAGGAACAGCTACAGCGACTTGCCAGTCTGCGCGGCATTTCCGTTGAGGGCCTACGCTGGGCGCAAGACCGCGGAGTTTTGATTTTTGGAACATTTGCCGGCCAACAAGTTTACGGCGTCACAGATCAGACTGGATCGCTGCTAGAGATTCGCCGGCTCGACGGCAAATTGTTTCCAGCGGTGGGGACTCTCAACGAGCGCAAGTCCCACGCTGTGCGCGGCAGTTCCAAGCGGCATCCCGTCGGTATCTTTGAGGCCAACGATTTTCAGAACATCATCATCACGGAAGGTGTCCCCGATTTTCTCGCGGCGCACGATTTGATCCTTCGCGCTCAGTCCAGCGTTGCGACGCCGCTGTGTGCGCCGGTGGCGCTGCTGAGCGCGAACGTGGCCATCGACGAATCCGCATTGCCGATTTTCAAGGGCAAATTTGTCCGAATCTTTTATCACAACGACGTGAGCGGCGCGGGTTGGAAGGGTGCGCGCCGTTGGCAGCAGCAAATCGTGAAGGCCGGTGCCTTCATGTGTGATTTCTTCCATTTCAAGGAGGTTTCTACCGTCGCCGTGAAGGATCTCAATGAATTCGTCGTGGCTCTCGATTCCGGACACATCTATTCGGATCAAAACACACTTTTGAATTTTTGTTCATGAACGATGCTCGACAAATTAACGCGCTGCCACCCCAGGTTACGGTGCTTGAACCGTTCCAGGTGACGCGCAAGCAACTGCACGAGCTGTTCAATTCACCACAGCTGGTGAGGCAAATGATTGCCGCCGGTTGGATACTGCCCGTGCGCCCGGGAAAGGCAGGTCGGGAAACGCTGTTCGATTACCAATCAGCGACGAAAGCATACGATCGCCTGCGGGCTGGCGAAGAACCGCCGCCGCTACCCAAACGCGGGATCAATCAACTCGTGGAGGCCCAATGACAACTGCGATTTTTGAAGATTTATCGCAGGTTGAGGGGGTGGCAATAACCTCGTCTGAAATCGTTTCAAATGATTTGGACACCGACCGCCGTAAGATACAGGGTTGGGAGCCCATACATGAATGTTACGGCGGCCCCTTGGTTTTGATCGGGTTCGACACCGAGTATCAACCCCGTGACGGCCAGAACGATGTTCTGTCCTATCAGTATTACGCTTGCGATCCAACCGGTGCCATCACGTGGCGCGGCATTTTCTACCCGGGCGAGAACGGTCGCCGCGTGAAGCTGACTTGGTTCATAGAGCACATCATCTCCGCGGGCCGACAACAGAACAAGCTTTCGCGTTGGCCGAAGCGCGCTTACCTCATCGGTCATTTCTCCATCGCGGATCTGGTCACCTTTGACGACTTCGAGGATTTCAAGACGGAGTTCGATGCCATCCGTCGAACCTACGCCTCGATCACCCAAGACACTACCATCACCTGTTGGAACGTCAATCGGCACCCACACAAGATCAAGCTCGTTTTGCGCGATAGCATGCTGCTCGCCCCCGCCGGCATGCAGTCGCTCAAAGCTATCGGCAATCTGGTCGGCGTTCGGAAGCTTGAACTCAACCCCGGTGAAATCGAGAACATGCAGACGCTGCTGACCGAACACCCGCGCCGCTTTGAGGATTATGCGCTCCGCGACCCTGAGATCGCTGTGCACTACTGTCTAAAAATTATGGCAATCAACAAAGAATTGACGGGCAAGGCAGAAATTCCGCCGACACTTTCATCAATTGGGATTAACCACCTGCTCAATACGTGGGAGACCTATGGCATTAATAAAAACTCGGTGTTGGGCACCGAGGAGACAATCTCGCAAGAATGGTCGGCAAATCTCGGTCATTCCATTAAACGCCGCATCACCGTGCCGACGGCGGATCGGTATTGCCACGAATCGTTTGTAACCGAGTGCTATCACGGTGGCCGGAACGAACAGTTTTTCTTCGGGGCCAGTGAGATTGGCGACTGGATTGACTTTGATTTGTGCGGTGCTTACACCACGGCGATGGCGCTCATCGGTATGCCGCGCTGGGATCAGATCCGCTGCACCAAAGACGTCCATGATTTTCAACCCGGAGTTCTTGGATATGCTCGTGTGAAGTTCCTCTTCCCGGACAACACCAGGTTTCCCTGTTTGCCGGTGCGCACCGCCAACGGTTTGGTGTTTCCGTTGGAGGGTGAATCTTATTGTTGCTCACCAGAAATTTATTTGGCGCAGACGATGGCGGCCCAAGTTGAAGTGGTGCACGGCGTCATCCTACCCGCTGACTTTAATGAACGCCCTTTCGAAAAATTTATCGTCGATTGCACGACGCGGCGGAAATCGTTCGACAAAAAGACCCTCGATGAACTGTTTTGGAAGGAACTGGCCAACGGTTCCTACGGCAAGACCGCGCAAGGCCTGCGTCGGAAGCGTGTGTTTGATGCCCGGTCTGGAGAACATCAGGATCTGCCGCCGAGCAAGGTCACCAATCCATATTTCGCCGCCTACGTTACTTCATTCGTTCGTGCGGCGCTCGGTGAAATCCTCAACCGGTTGCCATTGCACGTTCAAGTTTCCAACGCGACCACGGATGGTTTTCTGTCCACGGCCACCGATGCGGAAGCGATCACCGCGGCACAAGGCCCCATCTGTCTATTGTTCGCACAGTCGCGGATGCGCATCTGTGGCGATGTGACTGTCTTGGAGCGGAAGCATCAAGTTAGGCAGGTGTTGGGTTGGCGCACTCGTGGGCAGGCAACGATTATTCCAATGCCCGGCAAGGACACCGTGCTGGCCAAGGCTGGCTTGCAATCTCCGACGCGCGACCGCGCTGAACAAAATCAATGGATACTAGATCGCTTTGTAAACCGAACCGAGAACACGACCCAGATTTCTAAGCGCTTGCGCACCTTGCCGGAAATTTACAAAAACGGCGGCGACCTCGTCAGCAAAGAAACGACAATCAAAGTTTCGATGGAATACGATTGGAAACGCCGGCCCAGCACCATGACCACGCGCCCGATCAATAGCACACCCCATCTTTATTTCGACACCGTGCCCTGGCGCAACGTGGCAGAATTTACGGCGTGTCGTGAACAGTGGCAAAATTTCGCCGGTTCTGAAGGCCGGGTTTTGAAATCGGAATCCGACCTCACCCGTTTTAATGATTACCGCGTCACTGCGTCGGTCGTTGGCGTCCGCAAGCCGCGCAACAACTCGGCGTTGAAAACGGCTCGGCGCATGTTCTTGCGCGCCTACGTCCGCTCTGAGTGGGGGTTGGACGCAACCGTGATGTCGTATTCCGAGGTCGCCGCGTGGATGACCAACCTGGGATATACCACCAAAAAAAGCGATCTCGAAAATGCAAACAGGCCCCATGCGAAGCTGGCGGCGCACCTCGTGCCGATCACACCGGTCGTTGACATTTTTATCGCGCGAATCCGCGAACGCTTTCCCGCGTTCCAATTGGACCGGTTGCTACAGCAGCAATCTGACCGCGACACAGGCCACGTCACTATCGAAAACAAAACCATTAGCCTATGAGCGCGCCAATGACATCAGACCTCGCCGTCAAAATTGAAAAAATAGCACGGCTCGCATTCAATTCGGCCGCCGCTGAAGGCGAAGCCCTCAACGCCGCCAGTCTGATCGTGCAAATCGCCCGAAAAAACCAAATCGACTTCGACGGTTTCAAAAATCATCTTGGGGTCGCTGCAAAAACAACAAAATCGATTCAATCCAATTTGTCTGACGTCATGCCGTTTGGAAAATACGAGGGCAAAACTTTTGAACAGATATTTCTAATCACCCCGAGTTATCTCGAATGGGTTTTGCGCGAAGTGACTGGAAATAAACCCTTAAAGGCGCGCATCAGTGCTTTTCTGAAGTGCAAACAAAATTAAGGACTTTCATGTCAAATAACAACCATGCAATGAACACCGTGTTCACCGCCGCAACCCCGTCCGACCCGATCCGGCTCCGCGGTGACCGGATCGTAGACACCCTGAAGCGTATCTCACCCCGCGGCTACGCAGACTTAAATTTTTAATCCATCCGGATCCCCATCAAACAAACCATCAAATCCATGAACAAAACCTTTGCAACCGTCAGCTTGCCAGCAACCACATCCTCCCGGGTCAACGACCTGCGTTTTTTGGATGCTGCGCTGGATAATGTTTACAAGACCTTTGGTGAATCCGCGGTTTTGGTGCCGGCCTCAGAAAAAGCCGTAAGTAAAATGTATGAAGATGCCCCGGATATTTCACATGAGCAGTCGATGGAACCGGCGCATCAAACAAGACTCACGCGGGAGTGCATTGGTGTGGTATGCGGTCCACGCACGGGCTTATACACGATTTACTGCCAAACCGAGGATATCCTGAAGTGTTTTCTGGCGGATAATGAATTCTTAAAGGAAAGCCTGATAACATCTGGTCCGATTGGATATGCCATTTGGGTCCGGTGCGCCGATGCCGTTGGCAAGCTCGTCATTCCAAAAGGGTTTCCCAATTGGATTGGAAATTCAGTTGTCTGTGTTGTCGCAGACCGGGTGCCGATGAATCCTGCCTACCAGGTCATCCATCTCGCCAGCCCGCTGACTGTCGATTTTCAAAGCATCGTCTGGCCCAAATGCATGCAGGATAATTTGACGCTGGCCTTGATGGAATTGGTATCCGGCTCCCCCTTCATTCAAAGCCCGCAGAACCGGTCGATGCCCAACTGGGATTACTGGGCCCGGTGTTTTCAAAGAATAAATCAAATCTATTATGATCAGGCGCGAGAATCGTTTTATCGAAAACTGCCTGACAAGAAAATCGAATTGTTGTCAGACCTCAAGGTGCTTCAGTTGCTTGCCAACCTGGTTAATGCCCTGAGCCGCCATCTTAAATACGCCCTCCTCGGCAAATTCAGAAGCACCAAGAATCTGAAAGAGTTGCTGGCCATGATGCGGATCGTTTCATTTCTGAACTTGTCTGAGGAAGACGATCTTGAGCGTTTCTTACAGGAGACGATCGAGCCATACCGGGGCGAGTCAGTCTCATCCGCTGAACTTGAGACGACTCATCAGCAGTATTTTCAATCCCAAGAACTCCCGCCTTATCCGGCAACTGTATTCGAGAAGCGGATTCCGGACTATATTGAGCGTATGTTCCGCGGAGGTAAATCGCGCAAGCTACAAAGGCACGGCAGGTATTGCCGGGGTTATACCCATGTCCGGTTGCGACCCCGGAGATTCAAGTAAGACGGGTGGAGACGCATGGAGACGGGGTGGTGGAGAATTCTTTACCAGAAAGACCTGCCGACACTTGCGGTCAATATCATTTTAAGATGATTCTTACCGCTGAAAGGCACAAACATTATGAACGAAAACAAATCAAACGCGAACCAACTAACACCGTTGGTCTCAGGTGATAGTCTGTTGGTGAAATACTCCATTGTCATCGATACGACCTCGGGCAAGAGAATAGTCGATACAAATGGCAATCTTACATTGCCCATGGCATTACATCCGAACATACGTTTTGAAGCACCAAAACGGCTGAAGGAACATCTTGAGCATTGTGTCCTCACCCCGACAGCAATTTTCTTGAGCGTGTTCATTCAAGGACTCCACGATAGGGATAAGAGCGAAAAAGAAGCGAGGGTTGCGCCAGCGCAACGTATTGAGAAAAGTCCCCCGGCGGCCGGTGGATTCGTTTTAGCCCCGTTGCCGGCCATTATGGCTCCACCTCGGTCAGCCGTGACCGAACTCGTCCCTGCCTGAAGGCCAGCATTTAAGGGTTTTCTGAAAGCGGTTGAAACATGACACATCAAACAGTTAAAATTATGAATACCAATGATTGTAATGCCCTGGAACAGCAGTCTGCCGTCAAACCGGTTGGTGGTGGTGAATGTGCCAGCCACAAACCCCTGCCGACACCGGAAGAATTGATCGACGAGCTGACGGAAACGATTGGCCTCAATATCTTTCTTCTTCCGACCGAGGATGAAATTAAAGAATACTTGGTTGAAAGCGTTGGCAATCGGACCACGCAGCAGATCTATGCCGACCGTGAAGAATTCGTGGCCGACGCTGCGTACGAATTGCGATTCTACAATTACCCGGTCTTGCGTGAGGCCGCCCTGGAAGCAATTGAGCTTAGCTGTGAAGGCTGCGTTAGCCCGCAGGAGCAGGCCAAGTCGGATTCGAGTGGTGTGTAAATAATTATCAAAGGCTAGTTGTCCGGCTGGGTGGAGATTGGTGTGGTACGGCGAATACAGCCAATCACCACCCGGCAACGGGACAAGCCTTTGCTGGTTAAGTCTGGCAACTGCGAGCTCTGGCGGAATGCTGCCAGGGTTGATCAATGAACTAATCGCCGTTCCGGCCGGCCGGCAGAAAACACAAAAAAACTATGAACCAAGATGAAAAGTCCTCAACCCAATCCCCGACGCCAACTCCGACGCCGTTCTGGGTAGCAACTCGGTCGGCACCAATGAAGCCCGACGAATACGACAAAACGTATAAAGAGCTGATGGCTGCCCAAACGCATTTGAGGGATCGCATGTTTCAGGCTTTGAAGTATCTGGGTAAGGTGGAGCGCGATGAGTATGTCTATGTCGCTGATGGGTCCCTTGAGAACACCGCGTTTCTGGTTTATGCCGCGATCAAAGGCCGCCGCGTGGACTTCGACCATCCCTTATATGCAGTGGTGCTAAAAAGTGCCGACTTAGCCCCACGACTCAGATTTTGGTGTGCTTGCCTTCGTGACCACTCGAGATCCCCCTTTCCTATTGATTTCAACAGTCTGATATCAGATGTCAGGAAGTTAGCAGAGGATCTCGACCGATTGATTTTAACCGTAAGTCGAAAACGCAAAAGATCCTAGCCCAGAATCCCAGCGCGCAAATTGACCGCCCGCACCAGAACAATAATCCTAACGATAATCACGATATGAATACCGACAGTTACCAGTCAAACAATGACCCCTTTGCGCAAGCCATGCGCAATTCGGTCCATCGCACAATCGAGTATGGCTTTAGAACGATATTTCGCGGCGAAATACCCGCCGTCTTTACTACCCTCAAAGATAGCAGGATGGCCAAACCAATCGCTGATGAGGCCAATAGGATGGGCTTAGTAGGCAGTAGCATTTATGCGATGGACTGCGGTTCGAAGAATGATCCATATTGTTGTCTGATGGTGTTGAAACAATATCTGCCCGAACTAATTCGACTGAATCCATACCTTGAGAATACCCCGCAAACAACTTGGAAAGACTGGGGCGTTATCTGGTTGGCCGTTGATGGATGGCGGCCAGATAACCAATCTCTTGGTAAGCTAATGTGGATTTCGAGCGGGCTTGTGCCGATTTATCAAGAGCCCGAATTATCGAAACCCTTCGAATGGTATCCTAGCGCGGCGGCACCCCACCCCGCCATAATGTTTGGAAAGCTGCAGTGGCCTGACGGCTACGCCCAAATCTTCTACCAGCAAACAATTGAAGAAGAATGCGGAGCAATCCTGTTAACAGGTGAATCTGGCAATTACGAGATTAACCATCGGACCGCCGCCACCATGCTGGCGCGTCTTGAATGCTATTTATATGACCGGCGCAAGGATTGCTTCATCATCAACCAAGATCCAAATCCACCCACAGAACATTCTGAGGATCAGATTCAAAAGGCAATCACCACATTCTTGCATGCAGTATCGGTTCGTTACCGCGATAAATATCCGCCGAACCGAATCCTCACAAGGGACATTGATATAATTATGGATTATATAAAGACGACCTTTGTGGTCAACTTTGTGGGCGAGCGTGATGGACTGCGAGCTTTTGCACGCAAACGAATCGTAAAGAAGCCTGGCGGAAGCGTGACTACCGAGGAGCTATACGTTGACTACTTGGGGTATTGCCAGCAGACCCACACGATGATTTATCCTCGGAAGCATTTCTATGCAAAGTTGCCTGAAGTTGTGCGTCATGAATACGCCTCGTTAAAGTCGCACTGTATAAGCCGGGCAACCAGCGATGGTGATCGTTTAACCGCCCGGAACGGCTATTTCGGGTTAGCGCTACGGAACGACAAGGATCCGTCGGGGGGCTAGGAAGGTTAGGATGTCTAGGATGGCACTTTTCTTGGGGTATGCCCCCCTTCCACACAAAACCTCAGAACGAATGTTTATTGATGATGGCACCTCTCAAAGAAGCTGGGTGGGAGACGAAATTCATCCAGCTAGGCGGGAAACCCATCCGTGGTTGCCAGGCTTGCTACAACTGTTTCAAAAAGAAGAATTCCCGTTGTAGTCAGAAGGATGATTTCTTCAATCAGTGCATGGAGAAGATGATTGAAGCGGACGCCATCATTCTCGGTTCACCCACCTACTTCACCGACGTCAGCGCAGAGATGAAGGCTTTGCTAGACCGGTCTGGTTTGGTGGCTGTGGCTAATGGAGGATTGTTTCGGGGGAAAATCGGCGCGTCCGTGGTGGCTGTCAGGCGAGGCGGTGGAACTCACGCATTCGACACGATGAACCACATGTTCCTCATGTCCGGGGTCATTGTTCCGGGATCAACGTATTGGAACCTGGGTTTCGGTCGGGACAAGGGTGAGGTGAGCAATGACGATGAGGCTTCACGCAATATGAAAGATCTGGGGCAAACCATCGCTTGGCTAGGGAAAGCGGTTCACGACCACACCGACAGCCGCCCAGTTGCATCGGGGTATAAATAAAACGATGCCCAGTCGCTCAAGAATCAGGTTTCCTCACAGCCCAAATATCATCTTCAGTTCCATGGCAGCGATTTTTCCCTAGTGCTCACATTATTGTCACCGTTCATCAAATGTTCACACCTGCCATTCCCTGTGCAGCCTCGTCTTTACATTCTTGATGATTTGGTGGAAAACTTGAGCGATCAAATGAACATGTTTTTCATTGAAGACAGCCCATGAATTTCTCCTTCATTCAAGCCGAGACGTCCACAGAGAATGTCATCCCAATTCCATTTGGACAACTCGCAGAAAAATGGGAGAATCGCTTTAAGGAACTGGTAGAATTTCACCGGAACCATGGCCACCTCAATGTCCCTTTGCAATATGCCGATAATCCAAGCCTCGGTACCTGGGCAAATGCACAACGCGCACCCGTCCAGTGCCGCAGGCAAAGTCCAGCAGCGTGAGCGAGTGGCGAACTTCCGCTTGATGTTGGAGCAGAATTTCCGCGAGCAGTGGACGCTGCAATTCCCAAATGCGCGAGGAATAGGAACCGGCCCAGTATTCTTTCAAGTCGTAGGACGCGACATCCTCCTTGGCTTGAAAACGGTTGGCGTAGCGGGTGATGGGCGGCATGGGTTTCAAGGCTGGCGAGTCGGGATTAATTTATGCGATTCGGGACGTTTTTGCTTGGAGTTTCTTAAACTGCTTGGACCAGAAATGCGGCGGAGCGTAACAAATCTTGTCGGCACGCACCAGGGCGCAGACTTTGGGCAGACGATTCTTCGCGCAGAAGTCGGGATTGGAGTAACGGCATCCAAAAGTTTGATTTTCGCTGTCCAGCGGATGCAGCGGCGCATGAAAGGCGACGGCATTTTTCATTCAATTATGCTCGATTTACATCGCCGCACCGGAAGATTTCGGGCAACGATTCAAAAATGTTGTTACTCGGCATAATGCGAAGTGTGAAACAAGGGGGCGTGCGCGACAAGCGTGAGAATTTATTTCAATGGGAAAGAAAGAGAGGGAGTCACACAACTGCACTCAAGTCAGTTTTATGGTTTTACTCGGCACGCTCTTCATTTTGACAACGCCTCGAAGCCGGAGATCACGTCGAATAGTTCCTCGTCAATGCCTGCCTGACGGATTCGGTGGAAAGTGCCGTGGAGTGTTTCCAGCAATTCATCGATGTTTTTGTCGGCACGCTCCATCGCAGCCAGGCGGCTCGCGTTCTCGCTTGCGAGGGATTCAGCGCACGCACGAAAGAGTGAGATGAATAAATATTCGCGGATGAGCGCGCGGAGAGTCACCGTGCCGCTGCCCATGACTTCGGGCAACATTTTCGTCGGCCAAGGAACTTTGGCCAGACCTTGCTGCCACGGTGCGTCGAGTGGCAACAGCCGCTGGCTGACTGGTTCGTAGAGTGCGCCGGACTTGGGGCGGTTATGGAAAAGGTAAAGCCGCGCATATTCGCCTTTGGCGCGGCGCGCTTCGCTTTCGATTTGGATCTGCCCGACGAGCGGCGTGATGGCTTGGACTGAATTCGGCACGGCGAAGAGTCCGATCAGCGGCACGCCCGCGTCCGCCAGCCGCGCATGAACGCGCTCGCCGACCGCCCAGACTTCGGGTTTGCTCGGCAGAGCGGCGAGAGTCTTGACCGCAAAATCGGCCACCACGTCATTGAACTGCCCCACGAGGCCCTGGTCGGAACCAAACACGACCGCGCCAATCGCTCCCGCATCGGTTTGTCCTTTTCGTATCACCACCGGGGCGGCTGGCTCGCTTTCCCGAAAGCACGCGCCCAGCCCAAGTTCCACAGTGCGATAGTAGTCGCCCAACGCGCGCACCGATTTCTCGTATTGGCCGATGCTGGACGCCGCCAAGGCTTTCATCGTGCGGACGACCGATTGAAGATCGCCGGCGCTGTGGAGCTTTCGGCGGAGGCTGGCTGTGGTGTCGCTCATGACTTCTCCTTGGGTGCCGTCTCGGGCTTGGATTTAACCTTTGTTTGAGGCTCCGGTTTGGATTCTGATTCAGGTTTTGTTTCTGACTTAACTTCAGGCTTAGTTTCGGCTTTAACCTCTGGCTTGGGTTTAGTCTCAGCTTTGCCGGTGTTATCGTCCTTGATTTCAGCTTTAGGCTCAGCTTTAGTTTCAGTCTTAACTTCGGGTTTGGGTTCTGGCTTGGGTTGGAAAGGTGCGAGCACTTTGCGGGCGATCTCCACAATCGTCTTTTTATCCTCATCATTAAATTTTGCAGCGGTTTCAAAACGCGCGCTCACTTCTGTTGGAATGGTCGCCGCTGATTGGCGGACGGCGTTGCCAGCGTCAGTCATCTTGTCCAGCGGAACAGGGTCGAAGAGGTTGGCGGTCAAAGCCAGCAGGACGGCGATTTGTGCAGGCACGGATACCGGCGCAAACTCCGGCTGCTTGAGACAGGCGCGAATCCGCCGTCCGTGCTCAATGATCTTGCGGGTGTCGTCATCCAGGCGCGCACCGAACCGGGCAAAGGTCTCCAGTTCCTCGAACTGTGCGTAGGCGAGCTTCAGGTCACCGGCCACGGCGCGGTAGGCCGCCCGTTGCGCCTTGCCGCCGACGCGCGAGACGGATTTGCCGACATCCACTGCGGGCAGCACTCCCAATTCAAACAGCGAGGGTGAAAGGTAAATCTGCCCGTCCGTGATGGAAATTAGGTTGGTTGGAATGTAGGCAGAAATGTCCTGCGCCTCAGTCTCGATGATGGGCAGCGCGGTGAGCGAGCCGCCGCCGCGTTCCTGGCACAGATGCGTCGCGCGTTCGAGCAGGCGCGAGTGGATGTAGAAGATGTCGCCGGGAAATGCTTCGCGTCCCGGTGGCCGGCGGAGCAGGAGGGAAAGTTCGCGATAGGCACGGGCGTGCTGCGTGAGGTCGTCATAGACAATCAGCACGTCGTGCCCCGCTTCCATAAAATGCTCCGCGATGCTGGTCGCGGCGTAAGGCGCGATGTAGGCCAGGCCGGGCGCGTCATTGCCTTCCGCAACCACAACCACGGTGTAATCCAACGCACCCTTGTTGCGCAGGTTGGCCACGACCTTGGCGACGGCGGAAGCGCGCTGGCCGATGGCGCAGTAAACGCAGATCACATTTTTCCCGCGCTGGTTTAAGATGGTATCGAGCGCGATGGCGGTCTTGCCGGTCTGGCGATCACCGAGAATCAATTCGCGCTGGCCGCGCCCGATGGGAATGAGTGCATCAATGACCATCAAGCCGGTCTGGAGCGGCACGGTGACGGGCGCACGATCCATGATAGACGGGGCGGGACGCTCGATGGGCAGGCGCTCACTGGTGTTCACGGGTTCGTTGCCATCGAGTGGCCGGCCGAGCGGGTCAATGACGCGCCCCAACAATTCCTCACCCACCGTCATGTCCATGACCCGTCCGGTGCGTTGAACTTCATCGCCCGCGTGCAAGTCTTGATATTCGCCGAGCAACACGACGCCGATTTCGTCCTCGTCCACGTTGAACGCGATACCGAGCACATCGCCGGGAAACTTTACCAACTCCTCAAAGCCCACGCCGGGCAGACCGGAAACCTTCGCGATGCCCGTCGCAACACTCATAACCGTGCCCACCTCGCGCGGCGTCAGTTGCGGCGTGAAGGCTCCCAGCCCCTGGTGGATTCCAGCGAACGTGCGGTCGAAGACACTCTGCAAATTTTCAGGGGCAGCGTTCATGCGCTCTTGATTGCGGGTTTGGCTTCTTCAGGTTTAGCTGCGGAATTGGGTTCAGGCTTGGGCTCAACTTTGGTTTCTGGCTTGGGCGCAGCTTCAACTTCGGGCTTGAGCGCTGGCTCTTCTTCGGGCTTTGGCGATTCGGGTTTAGGCTCAACCTTGACTTCAGGCTTGGGTGCAGGCTTGTCCTTCTCTTTCAGAAGTTCGCCGACACCCTTTTCCAACGACGCCAAATAATCCGCGATGCTCCAACCCACTTTTTGTCCGTTCGAGGAAAGTTCGATGCCACTGACCAAGTCCGGCGAGGTT
>Ga0265324_10000998_pt1 | contig 17403 bp, 23 predicted proteins | sample 41419metaG_FD_198634 | JGI IMG/M metagenome (GOLD analysis project Ga0265324, IMG submission 198634) | Rhizosphere microbial communities from Carex aquatilis grown in University of Washington, Seatle, WA, United States - 4-14-19 metaG | ecosystem: Host-associated > Plants > Roots > Rhizosphere...
TCGCGGCGCTGATGAACACGCGCGCTTTGATGGGGCTCATCGCCATCAATGTCGGGCTGGAACTGAAACTGCTGACGCCGGAATTGTTCACGATGCTGGTCATCATGGCGCTGGTGACGACGGCGATGTGCGGCCCGCTGCTGCGCTGGTGGCTGCCGAAGGATTTGAAGGCGCTCCTGCCGCGCTGAAAGATTTTAGCGGTTCAAGATTCGTCCGCCTTGAGAAAGGCCTTGAAGGCGGCGCAGTTGAAGAGCATCGGATAATCGCTCTGGATTTTTTCCAGCGGCAGCCTGCCCCAGAGCTGGTTCACCCAGCGGTTCGGAAAATCCTGGCACTGCTGCGGTTTGGCGGCTTGGACGGCGCAGCCGCCATTTTCGAGAAAAATGCAGGAGCCGTCCGCGTTTTCCTTCAGCGCCAGACCGCGCCGATCTTGGCGCAACCGGGTGTGCTGCTCGATGAAATCCGATTCAGCCACGCCCTTGAGCGCGGCGATTTTGGCAATCTCGTCCGCCTCCAGACGCACTTCCCCCGGCCAGCGGCAACAGGCTGTGCAACGGTGGCATTCAAGGGTGATCGGCATGGTGAAAGTCATGCCGACTTGATGCCCCGCTGCCACAAATCAAAATAATACAGCGCCACGACGACGAGGCTGTGCCCGATTTTTTCATCCGCGACGAGCTGCGGGATTTCCGCCGCCGGCACCAGTTGGTTCGCCAAATCTTCGCCGTGGTCGAAGTCCGTGCTGTGTTTCAACCGGCAATTTTCAATCAGCACGGTGTAGGTGCGGTTGCTCAAAATGGCGGGATTGGACCAGACTTTGCCCAGCAGCCGCGCGTTTTCGCCTTCGTAGCCGGTTTCCTCGCGCAACTCGCGCACGGCGGTCGCCACCGGGTCGGTCTCGCCGGGATCCATCATGCCGCCGGGGATTTCCAACTCCACCGTCTCGGAGCCGGCGCGGTATTGCCGGATCATCACGAGCTGTCGCTCCGGCGTGAGCGCGACGACGTTGACCCAGCCGACGCTGTCGAGGACATAGAAATCATGCTCGCCGCCGGTGCGCGGATTGACGCAGGTGTCGGAGCGGATTTTGAAGATGCGAAAATCGCCGACGGGCGCGGAACGGAGTTTTTTCCAGGGCTGAATCATTTTGATTTACGATTTACGATTTCGGATTTACGGGTTGCCTGACTTGAGGCGCGTCCATCGTATATTGTAAATCGAAAATTCAAAAACCCTTTTCCTTGGCCGACCAGCCCTGTTTCATCAGGGTGAGCAGATGCTTGAGCGCTTCCTCATAGCTGCGGCCTTTTTCGGCGGCGAGTTGGCGGGCGCGCTTGTCGAGCTGCGCGGCCATGTCGGCGGATTTTTCCGGCGGACAGCCGAGGGCGACGAGGACTTGGGCAAGTTCGGAAATTTGCATGGCAAAAAATTTCAGTGCGCGCTCAAGTGTTTTTTCCACAGCAGCACGAAGCAGCTTGCGAAATCCTCTGGCTTTTCCGCCACCCATTTTGTGACGAATTCCGGCGCGAACCAGTCGCCCGTTTCAATCTCATCAGGATGCAAGACGAACGGCCCTTCGCTTTCGCAGTGGTAAATCCAGCAGAATTCCCAGCCGGTTTCCCGGCACGCATCAATTTTGAAAAGCCGTTGCGGGGTCTTTGTCAGGTGCAGGCCGATTTCCTCGCGCACCTCGCGCACCGCGCATGCGTCATAAGCCTCGCTGGTGTCCAGATGGCCGGACGACGATGAGTCCCACTTGCCGGCGGCGATGTCTTTCTTCATCGAGCGTTTTTGGAGAAAAATCTCGCCGCGCGCATTGAACACCAGGACATGAACCGCGCGATGTTTCAAACCAAGCCGATGAACCTCGCGCCGCGTGTTTTGTCCGATCACCTCGTCGCGTTCATTGACGACATCAAAAATCTCTTCGCTCATGCGCGCAAAAATAAGGTTTAACACCGGCCAGGTCGAAAGTTTTTTGGCGTCGGCTGGCGGCCGCTTGAGATCGTTGATTTTGACGATAATTGAGGCGCAGATTTGATTTGCCAGAAGCGGCGGTTGGAATTACTTTACACTCGTAATTTAACAACCATGTCGAACGTCGCAAAAGAATCATCGTCGGCGAACGATTTGCTGAAAAACTCCACGCTTTACCGCGAGTTTCAGGCCGAGCGCGAGGAAATCCTCCGCCACAAGTGGATCGAGTCTGAAAAGGCTGGTCGTGACATCGGCTTTGAACACGCGCTCACGGACTGGATTATCAAACATCGCGCCAGTTGGCGTAAATCACGACAGGCCGCCGCGCAAAATTAGCCGCCCAACACCGTTCCTTTAACGCCGCCCTGCGAGGTGGCGAAGGAAAAATGAAAGCCAAAACGAAAACGCGAACCAGCCCCGGACCACGGGAGCAGTTCGCGATTTTTTATGCCTGAAGCCACCGTCATCCTCGACCCACTCGCCATCCAGCGCGCGCTCACCCGCATCGCCCACGAAATCGCCGAGCGCAACGAACACAGCGCCGAAGTCGCGCTGGTTGGTATCCCGGTTGGCGGCGACCACCTCGCCGCGCGGCTCGCGAAAATCCTTGCCGGCATCTGGAATCATGCCGTGCCCGTCGGCATTCTCGACACCGCCATGCACCGCGATGACTTGGACCAGCGCGTCGCGCCGACCGTGCATCCGACGGAAATCCCGTTCGACGTGAACGGCAAAACCATCGTGCTGGTGGACGACGTTTTATTCAGCGGCCGCACCACGCGCGCCGCGATGGATGCGCTCAATGATTTCGGCCGCCCCAAGAAAATCCAGCTCGCCGTGCTGGTGGACCGCGGCCACCGTGAACTGCCCATCAAGGCGGATTTCATCGGCAAAAACGTGCCGACAGCGCTCGACGAAAAAATTTCCCTGCAACTCACCGAGGCCGGCGCAAGCCAGGATGAAGTCATCCTGAAAAAGAAATAAAGTTATGAGCTGGACCAAAAAACATCTGCTCGACATCGAGTCGCTCACCGCCGAGGAAATCACCACCGTGCTCGACACTGCGCGCGGTTTCAAGGCCGTCGGCGAGCGCGCCATCAAAAAAGTCCCGGCGCTGCGCGGCAAAACCGTCGTCAATCTGTTCGTCGAGCCGTCCACGCGCACGCGCACGAGCTTCGAACTGGCCGCCACGCGGTTGAGCGCGGACATCGTGAACTTCTCCACCGAGGCGTCGTCGTTCAAGAAAGGCGAGACGCTCAAGGACACCGCGCTCAATTTGCAGGCACTGAACGCCGACTTCATCGTCATCCGGCACAGTGCCAGCGGCGCGCCGCATTTTCTCTCCCGCGTGCTGAACGCCCACGTCATCAACGCCGGCGACGGCGCGCACGAGCATCCCACGCAGGCGCTGCTCGACACGTTCACCATCCGCGAGAAGAAAGGCCGCATCGCCGGGCTGAACGTGACGATCCTCGGCGACATCCTTTACAGCCGCGTCGCGCGCTCGGACATCTGGGCGCTGACCAAGCTCGGCGCGAAAGTGACCCTTTGCGGCCCGGCGACGCTCGTGCCGAAGACCTTTGAACAGATGGGCTGCCGCGTGACGCACGACGTGGACGAAGCCATCCGCGACGCCGACATCATCAACCTCCTGCGCATCCAGCACGAGCGCCAGCGCAAGACGATGTTCCCGAGCATCGGCGAATACACGCAACTCTTCGGCCTCACCAAGGCGCGCTTTGCCAAGATCAAGCCGGACGCGCTCATCATGCACCCCGGCCCGATCAACCGCGGCGTGGAGATTGACAGCGAGATTGCCGACTGCAGCCGCTCGGTGATTTTGGAACAGGTAACCAACGGCCTTGCCGTGCGCATGGCGGTGCTGTTTCTCGTGAACGGCGGGAAAAACCTGACGGAGACGGCGAGCTGAAATTTAGTTTTTGCGCGACGCGAACAAGCCCACGATCATTGCCGCAAGTCCGCCCAGAACAATTCCTCCCACCGCGCCCAAGACGATGTTCAGCGGTTTGTTAGGTTTGACCGGAAATTTGCCCGGCTCGGCCCGGTCAACGATTTGGACGGCGCCGGCCGGATAATTTTTCCCCACGGCATATTGCTGGTAAGCTTCGGCGACGGCGTTGGCGATCCGTGCCGCCTCGTTCCGGTCATCGCTGTAAACGGTGATGGCGATCAGCTTGGTGCCGCGAACCGGCGCCAGACTTAAACGACCCTTCAGAATTTCCATGGCCTCCGTGGTCTTGAGGGTTTCACCGTTGAAATATTTCTTTCCCCACTCGACATTCAGATTCAGCTTGGTGATGACCGGTTCAAGCACCACTTGGGACTGCATGACTTCAAATTCCGTCTGGATGAAATAGGGGTCATAGGCCGTGCCGTTGGTGCTTTGATTGAGGTTCTGTTCCACCTTGATCCGGCAGGTGCTCGCATACGATTCCGGCAAAATGAAGGTGATGGCCGTGGCAATGATCACCGTGATGAGAAACACCGTGATGAATATGGGAATGGCGGCAGCCGTCGGCGTTTTACCACGAGACGGAGCTTGGTTGGGGAATACCGGAGGTGTCATAAACAATTCAATATCCCATCGCTTCGCCCGCCGCCAGAAAAACCAGCGACGTTCAATAGCTCCCGCCGCCCGCCAAGCCCTTCACAATCGCAATGCCGTTTGAAGTTCCAATTCGCGTCGCGCCGGCTTCAATCATCGCCAGCGCGGTCTGTGCGTCGCGGATGCCGCCGGAGGCTTTCACACCAAACTTCGGGCCGACGGTTTCGCGCAGGAGCTTCACGTCGGCGATCGTCGCGCCGGCGGTGCTGAAGCCGGTGGAGGTTTTCACGAAGTGCGCGCCGCTTTCCACGACGAGTTGGCAGGCGCGGACTTTTTCCGCGTCGGTCAGCAGGCAGGTTTCCAAAATCACCTTCACCGTGTGTTCGTCGGCGGCTTCGACCACGTCAATCAGCTCGCGCAAAACGTATTTGTCGTCGCCGGCCTTGAGCCGCGCGAGGTTCAGCACCACGTCAATCTCGTGCGCACCGTCGTCAATCGCCACTTCGGTCTCGTAGCGTTTCACGTCGCTGCTCATCGCGCCGAGCGGGAAGCCGACGACGCTGGCGACCTTCGTCTCCGTGTCGTCGAGGAAATGCCGCGCGGCGGCGACCCACGAGCCGTTCACGCAGACGGAGAAAAAGCCGTGTTCGCGCGCCTCGGCGCAAAGCTGCTCGATTTGCGCGGCGGAAGCGTCGGGCTTGAGCAACGTGTGGTCAATATAGGCGGCCAACTGCGCGGCGGTCAGACTCATATCACACCTTCAGCAATTTGCCCTGTTCGTCTTCCTTGGCAGCGGCTTCGCCGAGGGTTTGCGTGGATTTGCGGCGGCGCTCGATGATGTGCTTGTCGAGCAGCGGGTCGTAGGGCACGGGGTAATTGCCGTTGTAGCACGCCATGCAGAACGCCTCCGGCGGCTGGCCGGTCGCGGTCACCATGCCGGCCTGCGAGAGATAATGCAGCGAGTCGGCGTTCAGGTATTTGCGGATTTCGTCAATGGTGTTGTTCGCCGCCATCAGCTTGCTGCGGTCGGGAAAATCAATGCCATACACGCACGGAAACTGGTGCGGCGGGCAGCTCACGGCGACGTGGACCTCGCGCGCGCCGGCGTCCTTGAGCGTTTTCACGCGCGAGCGGCACGTCGTCCCGCGCACGATGGAATCGTCCACGATGACGACGCTTTTGCCCTTCACGAGCGACTCGATGAGGTTCAATTTCACGCGGACGTTGAAATCGCGGATGAGCTGCGTGGGCTGGAGGAAGCTGCGCCCGACGTAATGGTTGCGGATGAACGCCATCTCGTAGGGGATGCCGGATTCCTCGGAATAACCCATCGCCGCGCACACGCCGCTGTCGGGCACGGGAATCACGAGGTCGGCCTTCACGGCGTGTTCGCGCGCGAGCTGGCGGCCCATGGCCTTGCGGACTTCATAGACGCTGTGACCGTTGAGGCTGCTGTCCGGCCGCGCGAAATAGACGTATTCAAAAATGCAGAACGCACGCTTCTGGTGTTCGGGAAAAGCCTGGATGCTCGTCAGCCCCTTGTCGTTGATGATGACAATTTCGCCCGGCTCCACGTCGCGGACAAAGCGCGCGTGGATCAAATCAAACGCCGTCGTCTCGCTGGACAGCACATACGCGCCTTCCGCCGTTTTGCCGATCGAGAGCGGGCGGAAACCATGCGGGTCGCGCGCGCCGATGAGTTCTTTTTCCGTCATGATGACGAGTGAATACGCGCCCTCAATGCGGCGGATGGTCTGGACGAGCGAATTCGCCACGCCGCCGACTTCCGGTTGCGCGAGCATCATGATGATGATTTCGCTGTCCACGGTGGTCTGGAAAACGAGGCCGCGCGATTCCAGTTCGTCGCGGAGCTGGGCCGCGTTGGTCAAATTACCGTTGTGCGCCACGGCAATCTGGCCGCGGGCGCAGTCCACCGTGAGCGGCTGGGCGTTGCGGAGCGCGGAGGAACCGGTGGTGGAATAGCGGGTGTGGCCGATGGCGCGGTCGCCGACGAGGTCGTGCAACACTTTCGGGTCGTTGAAAATCTGCGGGACGAGGCCCATGCCGTGGTGCTTGTAAAATTTGCCCTCATGGCAACTGACGATGCCGGCGCTTTCCTGACCGCGATGTTGCAGGGCATAGAGGCCAAAGTAGGTCAGTTCGGCGGCATTCGCATGGCCGAAAATGCCGAAGACTCCGCAGTAATGTTTGGGGTAATTTTGGGGTGGTTTTTGCATCGCGCGCGCCGCTGAATTTGATCAGAGAAAGGCGGTTCGTGCAAGCCGGAACAAGTTTTAGCGAACCCGGCACGTTGCCGCCCACGCGTGGGTGCCCAGCATCTTATTGGACTCGCGCCGGGTTTTGTGTATTGTCAGCCCCAAGGAATTGCGCATGGAAAAACCCGGCACCGGCCAGAAGGCCCTCCAGATCAACCTCGACGCCAAGCGTTACGGCACCTTCGCCGAGATCGGCGCGGGGCAGGAGGTCGCGCGCTGGTTTTTCCACGTCGGCAAGGCGTCCGGCACCGTCGCCAAGACCATTTCCGCCTACGACATGGCCGTGAGCGACGCGATTTACGGCGCGAGCGACCGCTACGTCAGCCGCAAACGGCTGCAGGCGATGCTGGATCGCGAGTTTGATCTGCTGCTCCAGCGCCTCGACAAAAGCATCGGCGACCGCCGCACGTTTTTCGCCTTTGCCAACACGGTGACGACGAAACACATTTCCAAGGCCGGCGAGGAAGGTGGCAACGGCTGGCTCGGCATCAAGTTTCAAAACCTCCCGCGCAGCGCGCCGTCCACCATCATCATCCACGCGCGGATGCTCGATTGGGAAACGGCGCGGCAGCAGGAGGCCATCGGCACGCTCGGCGTGAACCTCATCCACGGCGCGTTTTACCAGCACGTCGAACCGGAGCGGCTCATCGGTTCGCTGCTCGACTCGCTGTCGTGGCAGCGCATCGAGGTGGACATGATCAAATTTTCCGGCCCGGCCTTCGCCGGCGTGGACAACCGGCTCATGGCGTTGCAGCTCGTGCAGCAATGGTTGACCGAGGCGGCGATGTTCACCGCCGAGGGCGAGAGCGTCATCCCCAGCGAACTGCTCTACAAAAAGCCGGTGCTGCTGGAGCGCGGCAGCTTCCGTCCGCTCACCAACCCGATGCTCGACATGCTGGAGCGCGCGCAGGAAATGTTCGTCCAGGAACCCGCGCTGCAAGGCGAGCCGCCCGTGGTGATGTTCGAGATGACGCTGCGCCAGTTGCAGGTGGGCGATGCGATTGACCACCGCGATTTTCTCGACCGCGTGGACACGCTCGGCGCGCTGGGCAAGCCGGTGCTGATTTCCAATTTTCTCCGCTATCACCGGCTCGTGACGTATCTGTCGCGCCACACGCAAAAGCCGATTGGCCTGCCCATCGGCCTCGTGCGCCTGCGCGACGTGTTCGATGAGAAATTTTACACCGACCTGCCCGGCGGCCTGATGGAATCGCTCGGCCAGCTTTTCAAAAACGGCACGAAGCTCTACGTTTATCCGTCGCTCGACAAGAAGACCGGCAAGCTGACCACGGTGGAAAACATGGAGGTCGCACCGCACCTGCGCCACCTGTATGCTCATCTCGTCGAAAACAAATTCATCGAGAACATCGCCGGCTACAACGCCGAGATGCTCAAGGTTTATTCCGGCGAACTGCTGGCTAAAATTCACGCTGGCGACGAGGCCACCGCCAATTTTGTGCCGCCGCAGATTTTCGAGCTGATCAAGGCCAAGAAGCTTTTCGGCTGGGCGGAGAAAAAAACGGCGTGAGCCTCCGGTCGCCCCACCAACTTTTTCTCGACAACCGGCGCAACCGGTAGCAATGTCCCAAACATGAGACTCCTCGGAAAATTTCATCTGTTGCCGGTCGTTCGCGGCTTCCTTGCCGCCGTCGTTTTTGCCGCCACGCTTTCCACCTTTGCCGCCGATTCGGCCACCACTTACGCCAACTGGATCCAGCCGTGGCGCGAACGCCCCGTTACCAGCCCGGCGCTCGGCGGCGCGGGACTAAAGCTCATTGTCAGCCGCGTGCAGGGCGAGGCGGATGCCGCCGCCGTGGCCGCGATGACGCCGGTGCAGCGCGCCCAGCTTGCGTATCGCATCAAGGTGGCCGCCGCCGAAGTCGCGACCAACGGCAATTTGCGCACTTATTTTATCTCCAACACCGACGCCCGCAGCAGCGCCGCGCGTCCGCTGGCCGCCGGCGATTGGGCGCTGCTTGACCCGCTGCTGCAACAGTTGCCCGACGACCGCGTGCAACTGCCGCCCGCTGGCGAGCGCATCGTCGTGCAGTTTCTCGACGGCGGCCAGTGGCGCGTCCGTGTTTATGACGGGAAGAATCTTCCGCTGGAAGTGAAGGATATGATGGCGCTGCTGGCCAGGCCCTACGACAAACTGTTTTAGACCAGCCGCCCGCGCGCCGGTGCGGACTTGGCGATTTCCATCGCGTAGCGCCCGCGCTTGAATTGCAAATGTAGTTTGGCGTGGAAACTCCGGGATAAAATTCGCGCCGTCATCGCTTCGGATTTTTTGCCCGCCGCCAGCACGGCGCCATTTTTCAAAACCAAGACGTGCGAGAACACCGGCATGATTTCCTCGACATGATGCGTGACCAAGACCAGCGTCGGCGAATTTTTCTGTGCGCCAAGCCGCTGGATGAACTGAAGAAAATGCTCGCGCGCTGCCGGGTCGAGGCCGGCACACGGCTCGTCCAGAATCAAAACGCGCGGCTTCGCCATCAGCGCGCGGCCAATCAAAATACGCTGGCGTTCGCCCTGTGATAAAACCTGCCACGGACGCGCGGCGAGATATTCACATTCGATCTGCCTCAACAACCTTGCCGCCCCGGCCTTATCGGCGCGGCTCAGCCGACCCCAGAAATCGATCATCGCATATTTGCCGCTCGCGACGGTTGCCAGCGCGGGTTCGTCGTCCGCCATCATCTGCCGCACGGACGAACTGACCAGGCCAATTTTCTTCCGCAATTCCCGCCAGTCGGATTCGCCGTAAGTTTCGCCGAGCACGGAAATCTCGCCACTCGTCGGCATGAGATAACCGGTGAGCGCGCTCAACAAGGAGGTTTTCCCGGAGCCGTTCGCGCCTAGAATCACCCAATGTTCACCGCGCTCCACGCGCCAGTTCACATCGCGCAAAATCACCGTGCTGCTGCGTTCAATGCGCAGGTTTTTCACGGCTAAAATTGTTTTTTGGCTTTTCACCAGGCTGCAATCTCCGGCCAGAGCGGCTTCAAGTCGTCGTCCGCCAGCGCCATCTTTTGAATTTCTTCCTGGCCGCCAATTTTCACGGCGCGGTGCAGCCATTTGCGCGCGTCTGCCAGTTGATTCAACTGGCAGGCGTAGCACGACAAGTTGTAGGCGATGACCGGTTCCTTGGGAAATTTTTCCGCCGCCGGCAGCAGCGCGTCCCAGGCCTGCGGCAAACCATCATGGTTCACGCGCCGCAGCGCGTACGCCCGGTGCAGCCAGCCGGACGAATCCTCCGGCGCAAATTTTAGTTCCAGCTCCGCCACCTTCAGCGCGTCGCACCAGTTTTTCTCGTGGGCGCAGAGCAGCCAGCGCGTTTCCAGCACCGCCGGATGCCGCTGCTGCGCAGGTGCGATGGCGTCCAACTCGGCGCGGGCGTCGGCGGGCGCGTCGAGGTCGAGCCAGCCGAGCGCGGCGTTCAGGCGGTGGATGTCGGTGATTTCAAGGCCTTGCACGCGGATAGGAAAACGGTTACGCGGCCCATTGGCAAGCCGTTGCGCCCGCGAGAATTTTCCCGCAGTTGCAAACGGCGTGGAACCGGCTAGTTTGTCGGCGTTATGAAAGTGATTTTCCCCTTAATGCTGGCGGCGGCTTGCGCGATCCCTGCCCAAGCCAAACTGGTCACCAAGACGGTTGAATATAAGCAGGGCGACACGACGCTCGAAGGCTATCTTGCCTACGACGATACGTTGCCCGGAAAGCGTCCCGGCGTGCTCATCGTGCATCAGTGGATGGGCCTGACCGATTACGAGCAGAATCGCGCCGTGATGCTTGCGAATCTCGGCTACGTCGCGTTCTGCGCGGACATTTATGGCAAAGGCGTTCGCCCGCAGTCCACCAAGGAAGCCGGCACCGAGGCCACAAAATACAAAACCGACCGGGCGCTGCTGCGTTTGCGCGTGAAGGCTGGCTTGGATGAATTGAAGAAATGTGAACTTGTGGACACCCAGCGCGTCGCCGCCATCGGCTATTGTTTCGGCGGCACGACGGTGATTGAACTCGCCCGCAGCGGGGCGGAGCTGAACGGCATCGTCAGCTTCCATGGCGGACTGGATTCGCCCACGCCAGCGGATGGCAAAAACATCAAGTGCAAGATGCTCGTGTGCCACGGCGCGGACGATCCGTTTGAGACACCGGCGGATTTGGCGGCGTTTGAAAAGGAAATGCGCGATGCCAACGTGGACTGGCGGCTCATCAAATATGGCGGCGCGGTTCACAGCTTCACGCAGCCGATGGCCGGCCACGACAATTCCAAAGGCGCGGCCTACAACGAGCGCGCGGACAAGCGTTCGTGGCAGGACATGAAGCAATTCTTTGGCGAGATTTTCCAATAATTCTTGACCACGGATAAGCACCGATGGACACAGCCCAGATTTTTATCCGTGTTAATCCGTGCCCATCCGTGGTTTAATTTTTCATGCGTATCACCGGCGGCAACGCGGCACGGCGGATTTTGAAAGTCCCAAAAGGACTGGATGTTCGCCCGACACCCGATCTTGTCAAACAGGCGGTCTTCAACTCCCTCGGCGCGCGCGTGGTGGACGCGCGGGTGCTGGAGCTGTTCGCCGGCAGCGGCGCGTTGAGCCTGGAGTGTCTGAGCCGGGGCGCAGCCTCGGTGCTGTGCATCGAGAAGTCGCATCGCCACGCGGAATTCATCCGCAGCAACGCGGTCGCGGCGGGCTACGGCGAAATTCTGGAGACGCGCACGCAAGACGTTTTTCCCGCGATGAGCCAACTGGCGGTAAGCGGCCGGCAGTTTGATTTGATCCTCGCCGACCCGCCTTACGGCGAGAAAAATGTGAACCGCCGTTCCACGTCATTCGCCCAGCAATTGCTTGACGATAAAAATCTGCCCAAGCTGCTTGCACCCGGTGGAAGGTTGATGCTTGGCCACACGAAACGCGACACGCTGGAAATCGTCGCGCCGTGGACGGAAGTGAAAATGCTCAAGCACGGCGACACCGTGATGCGTTTTTTGGAAGTCGCGTAACGGTGGGGCGGCGTTGCTGCGCCGCCCAAATCAAAAGGCTGACCGGCAGGTCAGCCCTGCCAAATCAAGCTTCGGCTGCCTCGACGGCCTCGCGGATGGTTTGCTTGAATTTTTCCAGGCCCTGATCAAACGCGGCGGAAATGGGCAGCACGGAAATCTTTTTGATCTTCTTCTTAAACTGTTTCAAATTTTCCTCGGCGATGGCTTCATCCATTTTGTTGGCGACGACGAGGCGTTCTTTCTTGAGCAGTTCGGGATCGTAAAGCTCCAGTTCCTTGAGCAACTGCTTGTAGTCGTCCCACGGCTTGCGATTGTCCGTGCCGGCCATGTCGAGCAGCAGCACGAGGATTCGGCAGCGCTCGATGTGGCGGAGAAATTCGTGGCCGAGGCCGACGTTGTTGTGCGCGCCTTCGATGAGTCCGGGCACGTCGCAAACGGTGAGCCGCTTCCAATCGGCATATTCCAAAATGCCGATCTGCGGCGTCAAAGTCGTGAACGGATACGCCGCAATCTTCGGCCGCGCGCGCGAAATCGCGGTGAGCAAAGTGGACTTGCCCGCGTTCGGATAACCCACCAGGCCGATTTCGGCCATGATGCGAAGTTCCAAAAGATATTCGCCTTCCGTGCCGGGTTCACCCGGTTGTGCGAAACGCGGCGTTTGGTGGCGCGCGGTGGCAAAATTACGGTTGCCCAAGCCGCCGCGACCGCCCTTGCACAAGATAAATTGCTGGCCGTGCGTCGTGAGGTCGGCCACGAGCGTGCCTTTGTTTTCAATGCCGTCCGGCGTTTCCTCGGCTTCGGGTTCCTTGCTTAAATCAATTTCCAACGCGGATTTTCCCTGCGACGTGCGGAAAATCGGACGCTTGCCCGTGCTGGTGCCCAGCATCATGTTTTCGCTTTCAGCTTCGTCCTCTTCCTCGTCGTCATCTCGGCGCATTTTTTTCTCAATCGGCGGCGTGGTGTCCGTGAGTTGCCAGACGAGCGTGCCGCACGGCACTTTGATGATGAGATCTTTTCCCGCGTGGCCGTCCATGCCCTTGCCCATACCGCCTTCGCCGGGCGGTGCGATCAGACGCGGAACATAATACTGCTGGATGAGATTATTCAGGTCATGGTCGGCCTGGAGAATCACGCTGCCGCCGCGCCCGCCGTTGCCGCCGCTCGGGCCACCCTTGGTGATGTAGGCCTCGCGATGGAACGCGACCGCGCCCTTGCCGCCGTGGCCAGCCTGTGCGTAGATTTTTATTTCGTCAATGAACATGAAATTGGTGCGTTGTTAAAAAATTGAATCGCCAAATCGCTTTAACTATTCCCCATTCAGCCCCTCGACGACAATAAAAAAGGCGAGGCGCGTGGCCTCGCCTGAAAACGATTGCTCGCCTTAATTCTTCGCCGGGGTGGTCGCGATGATGTTGATGCGGCGGCTTTCCTTGTCAAACAGCACTTTGCCGTCGGTGAGCGCAAACAGCGTCCAGTCGCGGCCGGTGCCGACGTTCTTGCCGGCGATGAACTTGCTGCCGCGTTGGCGGACGATGATGCTGCCGGCGGAGACGATGGTGCCGCCAAATTCTTTTACACCAAGGCGTTTGCTGACGCTATCGCGTCCGTTTTTTACGCTGCCTTGACCTTTTTTATGTGCCATAAAAGTGGTGGATTAAATGATTATGCGTTGATCGCGGTGATTTTGACGACCGTCAGTTCCTGACGATGGCCGATGGTCTTGTGATAGCCCTTGCGGCGCTTCATCTTGAACGTCAGCTTGTGCTCGCCGCGCTTATGCTCGACGACATCCGCGACGACGGTGGCACCGGTGACGGTGGGCGCGCCAACGGAAACCTTGCCCTCGTTGTTGACGAGCAGCACGCGGTCAAAGGTGACCGGCTTGCCCGCCTCGACTTCAAGGCGTTCGATTTCAAGCTTGTCGCCGGCGGCGACACGATACTGTTTGCTACCTGTTTCTAAAACGGCATACATAAAATTATTCCCCCGTAAAGGGTCGGGAATTAAACCAGATTTCCGAAAGCTGTCAATGCCTGTTTTTTGGCAAACCGGCTTGTTCCTTCCGGCGCAACTGCCGCTCCTGCTTTTTAATTTCACCGGTCAACAATTCTTCCGCGCTCCAGCCGCGTGCTTGCGCGTGTGCCGCCAGCTCAAACAATTCCTTCGCCAACTCATTTCTGGTCAGCTTGCGTTTTGAATTTTTGCCGTCCGCAGGGTGGCCGTCGGCAAAGGCCTTGCGCGCCTTCTTCAAAAGTTTTTCCGCGTAGAGCAGCGCCGGCAGATGTTTCGGAATGCCGTCCAGCGCGGAATGGCGCGCATGCTGGGTGCCGTGCTTTTCGGCCTTCTTGATTTTTTCCCAGTTCGCCCAGACCTCGTCCACGTTTTTGACCTTCGTCGTGCCGAAAACGTGCGGATGGCGGCGGATCAATTTATCCACGAGATGCCGCGTGACTTTTTCGAAATCAAACGCGCCGCGTTCCCGCGCGAGCTGGCAGTGGAAAACCACCTGCAGCAGCAAATCGCCCAGCTCCTCCGCCATCTCCACGTCATCGCGCGCCTCGATGGCATCAATCAACTCATAGACTTCCTCAATCGCGTGGCGGCGCAGCGTCAGATGCGACTGCTCGCGATCCCACGGACAGCCCGTGGGCGAACGCAGTTTCGCCATGACCTTGAGCAGATCGTTTATCGCCGGTTGTTTTTTCATTTTGGATTAACCACGGATAACCACGGATGGACGCAGATCAAAATTCTTGTCCGTGTTTATCCGTGTCCATCCGTGGTTGAAAGGTTTTATAAAATCACCAGATCGTCGCGGTGCACGAGTTCCACGCGCGCCAGTTTTTTGGCGCGGATTTCCTCGGCACTGAACTTCACAATGCCGCGCGCAAATTCCGTTCCGTCCAAATCGCAGATACGCACGACATCGCCCGCCGCAAATTCGCCTTCGCACCGCGTCACGCCGGGCGGCAGCAGGCTCTTGCCCTTTTCGCGCAGCGCCAATTTTGCGCCGGCATCCACGGACAGCGTGCCTTGTGGATGATGAAAAAAGGCGATCCAGCGCTTGCGGCCTTGCAGGCGATTTGGCTTGGCGACGAACAGTGTGCCTTCTTTTTCACCAGCCAGGATTTTGCCTAGGATTTTTTTGTCGCTGCCGGAGGCGATGACGAGCGGGATGCCGGAGCGCACGGCAATCTTCGCCGCGTCAATTTTCGACTTCATGCCGCCGACGGCCGTTTCGCTGGTCGTGCCGCCGGCCATGTCCTGAACCGCTGCGTCAATTTTCTCGATGACGGAAAGCGTCTTCGCGTTTTTCTTCCCGAAATTTTCGATGACGCCATCCACCGTTGTCAAAATCACCAGCAAATCCGCAGGCAATAGCGACGCGACGAGCGCGGACAGCTTGTCATTGTCGCCGAACTTGATTTCCGTGAACGACACCGCGTCGTTTTCATTGATGATCGGCACCACGCCACGATTCAACAGCGTGACGAGCGTGTTGCGGGCGTTGAGATGGCGCTCGTGATGTTCCAAATCTTCGTGCGTCAGCAAAACCTGTGCGACGACGAGGCCATGCGCGGCAAAAAGTTTTTCGTAAACGGCCATCAGCCGCGTCTGGCCGACGGCGGCGCACGCCTGTTTTTCCGCGAGATCTGTCGGACGCGTTTTGTAACCGAGCGCACCCATGCCCGCGCCAACCGCACCGCTGGTGACGACCACGACTTCCTTGTCGGCCTTCCGCAGCGCGGCGACCTGCGCGACGATTTGTTCAAGCTGTGCGGGATCAATCAGTTTCCGGCTATCGGTGAGGACGCCGGTGCCGAGCTTGACCACGATGCGTGAAACGGATTTGAGCGAGGCGCGATGCACTTGGCCAAGATAGGAAACTTCCGCCGCGCGGAAAATGCAAAAGTGACGCGATCAACCGCCGTTCACGGCGCATTGGTTTTGGCCGCCGCGCGGATTGCGTCGGCCAGTTGCTCCGGCGTCCAGTCGTTGCCGTCGAACTGCCTGAAGATTTTCCCGTTGCCGTCGAGGACAACCGTGCGGAGGTTGTGCGAAATGGAGCCGCTCTCGCGCCAAAAATTCAAATCCACCTTGGGTGCGAGGCTGGCCAGCGTGTTGGTGGAGGCCACGGCGAACAGCCAGCGGTCGGCGTTCGTGCCGCGATAAATCCCGGCATAGCTCGCCAGAATCAGCGGCTGGTCAAAGGCCGAATCGAACGAAATCGAAAGCAACTGCCAGTTCGCCGGCGCGTTGGGGTCTGCCAGTAAAACATTCCGCGCCTCGGCAAAATTGCGGTTCATCCGCGGGCAGTATTCCGGCAGCGGACAGCTCGTGAAAAAAAACGTGAACGCCACGGCGCGTCCGTGAAAATCCGAAAAATTCACCGGCCGGCCATTTTCACTGGTGAATTCGTAGTCCGGGAGCGGATCGCCGACTGACAGTTCCGGTTCCACCGCGCGCCAGCCGGGTGGGCCGGAAACGCCGCCGGTTTTGCCGGTGCGCTGGAGATTTTCAATCCAGTCGTCGTCCCCGGTCACGACCAGCGCGAAAGTGATTTCGTCGCCGGGCGCAAAACCGGCGAGCGCGTTTGTGTCGCGCACGGAAAAATCCATCGTCATCGCGGCCATGTAGCCGGGGATTTTTTCGTGCTTGATGGTGACGTGGCGGTGATCCGGTGACAACTGCTGGATGATGCCGCGCACGGAAAAAGTCTGGTTGGTTGCCGCCGCTGCGGGCGGCGTGGATACAGCGGGTTTGCAACCAGGCACGGTCAGCAACAGTCCGCAAAGCAAAATCAATGTCTTCATTTTTCTTTCCGCAATTTTTCAATTTCCGCAACGACCGCCGCCGGCGTCTCGACGCGCAAGCCGTCGAAAAACGTGCGCACATTGCCGTGCTGGTCCACGACGGCAATGCGCTCGGTGCCGGCGAAATTTCCCGGCATGGAGTTGAACGGATTGTTCGTCTCCGTCGCCAGAAAGCTCGTGCCGATGAGCCAGTGCAACTGCGCCTTGTCGCCGGTGAGCAGCCGCCAGCGGTTGGTGTCCGCGCTGAACCGCGTGCCCCATTTGGCCAGTACGGGCGGCGTGTCCGTGCGCGGATCCACCGTCAGCGAAAGCAGGCGCACATCGTCATTGGTGGCGGTCAGGTTTTGGATTTCCGCCATGCGTTTGGTGACTTCGGGGCACGTCAGTGAACAGCTCGTGAACAGAAAGCTGACGGCAAGAAATTTTCCGTCGAAATCGGCGCGCGTGACTTCGCGGCCGGCGCTGTCGGTCAAAGAAAAGTTTTCCAGCCGGCGCGGCTTGTCCGGCTGGATTTCGCGCAGGTCGTCATGCCGCTTCAGCGCGTCGGCGGCGAACCAACTGCCGAGGCCGGCAATGGCGGCCAGCGCGAGGACGATGACTAGAAATAATTTCTCGTCCCCGCGCCCGGCTGGATTGGTTTCGTTGGTTGATGCCGATGGCATTTTCAAAACATATAGCTCACGCTCAACTTGAACAACACCGGAGCGACGAGCTGGTTGCCGTTCAGGTTTTGAAACACCGGCACTTCCACATCGGCGT
>Ga0265324_10000999_pt1 | contig 17386 bp, 22 predicted proteins | sample 41419metaG_FD_198634 | JGI IMG/M metagenome (GOLD analysis project Ga0265324, IMG submission 198634) | Rhizosphere microbial communities from Carex aquatilis grown in University of Washington, Seatle, WA, United States - 4-14-19 metaG | ecosystem: Host-associated > Plants > Roots > Rhizosphere...
AGCTGGGCTCGACTGCGCTCGCCCGCGGGGGATACAAAGGACCCTACCAGGGTCCTTTGCTGAATAGACTAGCCCTCTTTCTTGACCACCCAGACCTTCAGTTTGGCGGTTACGTCATGGCCCACCTTGACCTGCACCTCGGTCATGCCGAGGGTCTTGATGGGCTCGTCGAGCTGGATCTTCCTGGCATCGAGCTTGATGCCCTGCTCGGCGAGTGCTTCCGCGACATCGCGGTTGGTGACGGAGCCGTAGAGCTTGTCTTCTTCGCCCACGGCGCGCGACAGCGTGACCGACACCTGGGATAGGCGGTCGGCCTCCGACTGCATTTCCTTGGCCAGCTTGGCAACGCGCGAAGCGATGACTCGCTTCTCGTGTTGCAGGCGGGCCTCGTCCTTTTCGGTCGCCGGAACGGCGAGACCTGCAGGCAGAAGGTAGTTGCGACCGTAGCCTGCGCGCACGCTGACTACCTCGCCGGCCTTGCCGAGGTTCTCCCTGTCTTCTCTCAAGATGACTCGCATGGATTCTCTCCTTCTCCGACTACTTGCCCGTTACCGCGAAGGGCATGAGGGCGATCATGCGGGCGCGCGCAACCGCACGCGCGATGGAGCGCTGGTGCTTGGCGCAGTTACCGGTGAGACGACGAGGCACGAGCTTGCCACGGTCGGTGATGAAGTACTTGAGCAGAGCGGCGTTCTTGTAGTCGATGACGAGGTTCTCATCCGTGCAGAACTTGCAGGGCCTGCGCCGCGTGCTCGACTTCTTGCGGCCGCCTTCTTGATCGAGATCTGCGTCTTTTTCTTCTGGACGTGCCATGGCTTAGCTTCCTCTCCGGACAGGTTCGTCGACCTTGCCGAAAACTGCTTCTTCGAAATCGAATGCGCCTTCCTCTTCCTCGTCGCCGAAGGGCCGCGCGCCAGCCTGGCCGGTCGCGATGGCTTCCTCGTCGGGACCGGGCACCGACGCACTGGCGAAGGTTTCATCGGTCACCGTTGAGGTCTTGGTGGCCGGATCCACGTTCTCGGCCGCCTTGATCGAGTAGTAGCGAATGACGGTGTCGGTGAGGTGCAGATTGCGCTCCACCTCGTCTACCAACCCGGCGTTGCCGAGGTAGTTGAAGAAAATGTACACGCCCTTGAGGTGCTTCTTCACCTCGTAGGCCAGCTTCCTGCGGCCCCAGTTCTCGACCTTGAGCAAGCGCCCGCCACCGGCTTCGATGACGTGGCGGATCTTGGTGTTGGCCTGCCCGATGGCCTCGTTGGTCACGTCGGGCTTGAGGATGAAGATGGTTTCGTACTCGCGTGTTCTGCCGGGGATGTCCCGACACGATCCTAATCGTTTGTCTGCCATGGTTTCGTTTTCTCCCTTTGGACCTGTGTCTCGCCCACGTTTGCAAGCGAGCAAGGAGTGGGTGGAGTTGCGATTAGCTCGCGCCTCCGGTTTCGGACTTCTGTTTCTTCTTGCGATTGAATCTGTTCATCGCCGCGACGACCCCATCCTTCACCACGACCTCCGCGGCATCGGCGGCCTCTTCTATCAGATTTGGCAGGACTTTCCGCTCCTCGGCTGAAAAATCTGCCAGGACGTAATCCGCGCCTTGCCAACCGGCGGGTGGACGGCCGATGCCGAAGCGCAAGCGACCAAAGGCTTCGCTGCCAAAGCCTGACACGATCGAGCGCAGGCCGTTGTGGCCGCCCGTGCCGCCGCCTTCGGCGAGGCGCAGGCGACCGAATTCGAGATCCAGGTCGTCATGAACGACCAGCGTCTGTGCGGGCGCGATCTTCCAAAAGCTCGCCGCGCGACCGACGGGGAAGCCGCTGGTGTTCATGAATTCCATGGGTTTGCAGAAGATGACCTTCGATCCGCGCAGCGACGCTTCAGATAGCTCGGCACCTCCGCGAAGCCGAGGCGTCGTCGCCCCGGCTCGGCGGGCAAGCTCGTCGATGACCATGAAACCGGCATTGTGCCGGTTTCCCACGTACTGCCGCCCGGGATTGCCGAGACCCACGACCAACCACATCGCCAATCACGGATCCAGCAAACCCGGTGAGGTCTACTTGCCCTTCTTCTCCTCTTTCTTGGCGCCAGCGGCAGGAGCGGCACCCGCGGCAGGCTTGGCACCCGCGGCAGGCTTGGCACCCGCGGCCGGAGCAGCACCCGCGGCCGGAGCAGCGCCTGCGGCCGGAGCAGCGCCCGCGGCAGGAGCAGCACCTTCGGCAGGAGCGGCAGCGGCCTCGGTCTCGGCCTTCTCGATGTGCGGAGCCACGACCGACGCAATGGCTTCCTTGGGATCGAGTGTTGTGCGAACACCGGCCGGCAACTTGAGGTCGACGGCGTGGAGAGCGTCGCCGACATCGAGTGCCGTGACGTCTACCTCAATCTTGGTCGGAATGGCGTTCGGCTTGGCGGCAATGGGCAGCGTGTGGTGGGAAAGGTGCAAGTTGCCACCGTTGGTGGTACCGACGGCGACGCCGGTAATGACGACGGGCACCGTGACCTTGATTTCCTCGTCCATACTCACGCGCACAAAGTCCACGTGAACGGGAAGGCGGGAAATCGGATCGATTTGCACGTCGCGAATCATGGCCGTAACGGGCTCGCTCTTGCCGTCGCTCTTCACGTCGAGCGTGAACACGGTATTGCGGCGGCGCTCCTTGTCGAGGGCACGCTTCAGCTCCACCGGATCCAGCACGAGCGACAGCGGCGCGATCTTGTGACCGTAGAGCACGGCCGGCAACTTGCCACCGGCGCGCGAGCGGCGGGCCGGGCCTTTGCCCGATTGTTGGCGAATCTCGACGGAAACTTTGGCGAAGTCCATGGTGGCGTCCTTTGCTGCGTGCAGATCGTTCAGATGAAGAGGGAGCTTAGCGAATCTCCCATGTGAATGCGTTTGACGGCTTCGCCAAGCAGGTGCGCCACGGAAAGGACGCGTACCTTGGGCGAAGCCTTCACCTCGGGGCGAGGTGGAATGGAATCGGTGATGATGAGCTCTTTGATCGTGCTCTTGTGGATGCGATCGAGCGCCGGCCCAGAAAGAAGACCGTGCGTGATGCAGGCGTAAACCCCGCGCGCGCCCTTCTTGGTCAGTCCTTCCGCGGCCGCGCACAGCGTTCCCGCGGTGTCCACCATGTCGTCGATGACGATGGCGTCGCGATCTTTCACGTCGCCGATGATGTTCACCAGCTCGGCCACGTTGGGAGCCGGGCGGCGCTTGTCGATGATCGCCAAGCTGGCGTCGAGGCGCTTGGAGAAAGCACGCGCGCGCTCCACGCCGCCCGCGTCGGGCGAGACGATGACGGCGTCGCTGCCGAATTTGCCGCGCATGTAGTCCATCATCACCGGCATGGCGTAGATATGATCGACCGGGATGTTGAAGAAGCCCTGGATTTGCCCTGCGTGCAGATCCATGGCCAGCACGCGATGAACGCCCGCCGCGGTCAACAAATCCGCCGCGAGTCGCGCCGAAATCGGGGTGCGTGGCCGCGTCTTGCGATCCTGGCGCGCGTACCCGAAGTAAGGAATCACGGCGACGATGGGCTTGGCCGACGAGCGCTTGAGCGCGTCCGTCATCACCAGCAGCTCCATCAGGTTGTCGTTCACCGGCGTGCAGGTGGGCTGCACGACAAAGCAATTCACGCCGCGGACGTTCTGGTTGATCTCGACGTAAATTTCGCCGTCTGCAAAGCGTTCCACCTTGGCGCTGCCCAAAGGCTGGCCGAGGTGGTGGCACAAGGCATTGGCCAAGTCCGGATTGGCGTTACCACTAAATATGGCGAAAGGTTTGTTCACGTGAAGATCTGTCCCGATGGGGAGCGCTTGCCCGTCAAGAGGGCGCGAATATTGCCACCCACACTTACCCCTGTCAACGGATGACGCACGTTGAGATCGACCCTGACCATTCCGGCTATATTTCAGCGCTCAGCAAATAGAATTTGTTGTTGTCGTCGTTGACGATCTTGAGCGTCGGCCGGGCCTTCTCGGGCAGCAGCGCGCGCAGACCGTCGATTCGCGTGCGCTCGATGAGGAAGAATGTGCGCTTACCAGAATGCTTGGCGAGATAGTCCTTCAAGTTTTCGGCGTTGCGATCTCCGAGAAAGACGGTCCGCTCCGGCGCTGGTCCTTCGTAGATTTGGTTCTGCGTGTAGAAATTCTCGCCCCGCCAGTACAGCTGCCAGGCCAGCAGGTGCTCGTCGGGCGAGCGGCGCTCGCGGTAGAACTGGGCGATGAGCGGCTTTTGCGACCAGTGCGCCGCCGCTTGGCGAATGTAGACATCGAGAAGAAAATACGTGAACGCGACAGCGACGCCGACGGTGGCAAACACGGCCCAGGCGCGGATCTTCTGCCACGCGATGAGCGCGGCGGCGATGGTGAAGAGACCGGCGAAAATCCACAGCGTTCGCACGTAATTCATGTCCGGCGGCCACGGCCGGCCCTGCGGCGCATTGACGTAGTCGTAGGAGAAAAGCCAAATGAACCGCTGGGCGCTCTTCGTGGCCGACGTCAGGTCGAAGGCCACCAGGGCGAGCAGCGGAACTCCGACCACCAGCGCGAGGAGGATGAGCCGGCGTCGCCCGAGTGTAATCACGTCGTCGAGAAAACAGCCGACCGCCATGGCCAGGCCGGGCAGCGCGGGCAAGATGTAGTGATGGAACTTGGTCATCGAGAACGAGACCAAGGCGTAGCCGGATACGAACCAAATCGCGCCGAACCACAGAATGTCGCGGCGCTTGTCGGTGGCTTCGGCGCTGCCGGCTTCACGGTGGCCGAAGGTTCGCATGGCGACCCAGGCGAGCGCGGCGGGCGCGAGCGCGATCCACGGATAAAGGGCGTAGCCGAGCTCGCGCAGAAAGTATTCGAAGCTGCCGCGATCGCCGTGGCGACCCGTCACCAAGCGCCGCCAGTGGTTGTCACCGTAAAGCTCGTTCCAGAAGGGGAAGCCGTGGCGGACGAGCATGGCGTGGTGCCATGGCACCGCCACCAACGCGCACGCCAGAATCGCCAGCGGCAGAGCCTGCAACAGCTGGGCGCGCGCCAGGCGCTTCCAGTTCCAGGTGAAAAGTAGGTACGCGAGAAACACGATGACCGGTAGGCCGAGTCCCGCAAGACCCTTGGCCAGCATGGCGAGGCCACACAAAATCGAGGCGATGTACAGGAAGAACGGCGCCTTGTAGCGCGTGTTCGCGGTGTAATAGAGGAAGAGAAAGAGCCCGATGAAGTAGGGCAGCATCGCCACCACGCCCGGCAGCACGAAGTGCTTCCAGGGCAGCGGCCACGTCAGCTGAATCGAATTGACGATGAGCTGCGGCAGCACCGTGACCGCCAGTAATGCCAGCAGCGTGTAGTAGAGCGGATGGTGCGGCCACGAGAAGCCCTTCCACGTCTTGCGCGGCAATGGCTCGTCTTTGTCGCCTTTGTCGTCGAAGAGCGCCAGCGCGCACAGGCCGAGGCCGAGAGTCATGGGACCGATGAAAGCCATGTCGGTCATGGCCTGGCGGGCGACGAGGCTGAACAGCGGAAACGTCGCGAGCGCCAGCACGGACAAAACACCGGCACGACGGCTGACGAAGCGAGCGACCGGCAAGTACACGCCGAGCAGCGCCGGCAGCGCCATCAAGCAGAACGGCAGGCGCAACGCCCATTCCGGTCGCGTCGACAGCGCGAACGCGCCCGCGGGCAGCCCAGCGCTACCGATGCCGAAGATCTTCATCGACAGGCTCATGAGCCAGAAGGTGAGCACCGGTTTCGACCAGAAATTCTCGGTGTCGAGCGGCGAGCCTGGCCAGTACAGGCTGATGAAGTCGTTGCGGGTGGCCATCTGCCGGCCGACTTCTCCATAGTGGGTTTCCCACGGATCGAAAAGGCCGTAACTGCCGGCGAACGGCAGGTAAAGCAGGATGCCGACCAGCATCACGAAGATCACCATCTGCCGCTCGCTGAAGCGATCGAGGAATGAGCCTGTGGTCACTGCGGTGGTTGCTGAGCTGGGCTTGCTATCGTCAGAGGTGGTCATGCGAGGTCGTCAGGCTGAAAGCGCTCCGTGGAAGGGCGGCATGCTATGCGCGGCGGCCGCGTCTGTGAAGCACGAAGGCAGCTAGGCCGAGCACCAGTGCGAGGCCAAGTCCCGGCAGCCAGATTCGCGTTAGTTGAGGCCCCCAGTAGCGTTCGGGCGAGATGCCGATGCGATTGCGGCGCGCAAAATCGATCTGCGCGGCGAAGAAGGTGAATGCAACCGCAAGGATGGCGAGCGATGCGAGTGCGCTGGGAACGCGTTTGGGGCGGGAGAATCGCACGATGGGTTGCTTTCGATGGCTTAGATGATACGGCTGGCCCGCTCTCGTCAAGGGCGAGACGGGGATGTTCCACATTTGCTGTCACAAGGCCGTCGAGTGTTCTAGGCTCTCCTGGAGGAAAGGCTGTAACAAAGCAAATGTCTGCACCAGAGCACGTCAAAGTCGCGATCGTCGGCGGTGGACCGGCGGGTTGTACGGCAGCGATCTATGCTGCCCGCGCCAACTTGGCGCCGATTATGTTCGAAGGTGGTGGCCTGATGGTCGAGCCGCTCACCACCCCCGGAGGTCAGTTGACCATCACTACCGAGGTTGAAAACTACCCCGGTTTTCCGCACGGAGTCCAAGGCCCCAAGCTGATGGAGCTGTTTCGCCAGCAATCCGAGCACGCCGGTGCGCGCATCGTCACCACGGACGTAACGTCGGTGGATACCTCGGCGCGCCCATTCCGCATCGTGACCGGCGAAGGCGAATTCTTGGCCGACACGGTCATTATCGCTACGGGCGCGTCGGCCAAGTGGCTGGACATTCCGACCGAAGAGAAGTTTCGCAACCACGGCCTCTCCGCCTGTGCCACGTGCGACGGCGCCTTTTTCAAAGGCATGGATCTCGTGGTGGTGGGCGGCGGCGACACCGCGATGGAAGAGGCAAACTACCTGACCAACCTGGCCAGCAAAGTGACCATCGTGCACCGGCGCGACACCTTCCGCGCCTCGCGCGCCATGCTGGAGCGCGCGAGGCGCAATCCCAAGATCGAGTTCGCGACCCACGCCGTGGTCGATGAAATTCTTGGCGGGCTGCCGAAGCCCGGCGTTACCGGCGTGCGAGTGCACGATCCGCGCGACGGCAGCACGCGCGATCTGCCCTGTCAGGGCGTCTTCGTGGCCATCGGACACATGCCCAACAGCGCGCTCTTCCAAGGTAAGCTGGACATGGACGCCATCGGCTACATCAAAACCAGGCCCGGCTCGACCGCGACGGCGGTTCCCGGCGTTTTCGCTTGCGGGGATGTCGCGGATCACGTCTACCGTCAGGCGGTGACAGCGGCTGGAACCGGCTGCATGGCCGCTATCGACGCCGAGCGCTTCCTCCTGCAATAGTCGCGTGACCCAATAGTCGCGCTTTGCCTTCTGGTAGTCGGACGTCGGCGGTAGCATAATCGCGATCGATGAGCTTGAGCCCACCCACAGATTCCACGAACGAGCCGGAAATCGTGGTGGACGTAACGCCCCCTCCGGAAGCTCCGACGAGCGCCGCCAACACCGACGAGATTGCGGCGTGCCTTGCCAAAGTCAGCCTCTTCGCCGATCTGCCGGCGGTGTATTTGCGCCGCATCGCCAGTCTCGGCGTCGAGGAGTCGTATGCGCGGGGAACCGCCGTGTTCGCCGAAGGAAGCGTCGGCGACAAGCTCTACGTGATTCTGGCGGGCTCGATCCGTATCAGCAGGCAGGTGCCCGGCATGGGCGAGGAAGCGCTCGCTGTCCTCAAGACCGGCGACTACTTCGGCGAGATGGCTCTCATCGACGATTTTCCCCGTAGCGCGGATGCCATCGCCCACGAAAGCTGCCGGCTGCTCGTGCTCACCAAGGAGCGGGTCGCGGATCTTCTGTTCGTGGATCGAGATCTCGCCTACGATCTGCTGTGGAGCTTCGTGCGCACCCTGTCGGCGCGTCTGCGTGAGACCAACGACAAGATGACGTTCCTGGCGGTGAGCAGTAGATTTTAGTTCGCGTTTTTGACCGAGCTGGCAAGTCCCATGGATCCCGATGCGAAGAAGATGTGGGGAATTGCCGCTACGACCGGTGCGGTTGGTCTTGAAATCGCGGTGGCCATTGGCATAGGGTACCTCGGCGGACAGTACTTGGATCGGAAGCTCGGTACGGCCCCCTGGTTCATGTGGGTGGGATTCGCGGCAGGGGTGGGGGCGGCTATCAAAGCTCTGGTGCGAGTGGTGCGCAGCTACAAAAGCAGTTTGCAAGACGACGACCAACGTCCCGACCAAAAATGAAGAGCAAGCGTTTCGGAACCATCGACCTCGCCAATTTCGCTTTGGCGGTTGCCGTTACCGTGCTCGTGGGGCTGGGCTGGGGCCGGGCGGGCGTGCTCGCGGGTGGCGTCGGCGCACTTCTCGCCTGCACCAACTTGTTTGTCATCCGGCGGTTGGCGGCCAGGGCCGTGGCGCGGGCGGCGGCCGGCGACAAAGCGCAGGTGTCTTGGCTGATGGCAGCCCTCGGCGCGAAGATGGTGATTCTCTTCGGGCTGGTCTGGCTGTGCATCCGCGTCTACAATCTCGCCCTCGTGCCATTCGCCATCGGTATATCGGTCTTGCCAATCTCGCTGGTTTTCACGGGTCTGTGGATCGGTTCCACGGCCGGCGAGCAGGGGAAAGCATAGAGCATGGGTCCACACGCCACTTGGTTCAGCTTCTTTCCGGGGTACGAAACCCTGCGGACGAATCTCGAGATGTATTTCGGCCGCAAATGGACCTGGCAGGTCTTCCAGGCCACGCACTTCGAGGTCGACCACATTTTGGGTGGCCTGTTGGTTTTTCTCCTGCTGACGCTGTTCGCCTTCCGCTACGCGCTGGCGGTGCACTCGGCGCCCGACGGTGGTGCGGTTCCGCCGCCGCGCTTCGGCCTGCGTAACCTGCTCGAGATCTTCGGCGACATGGTGTTCGGCCTCATGGAAGGCCCGATGGGGACGAAGAACGCGCGCAAATACCTGCCGCTCATCGGCACGCTCTTCCTGTTCATCCTTTTCTCGAACTTGCTGTCGCTGATTCCCGGCTTCCTGCCGCCCACGGCATCGCTGAAGACGAACGTCGCGCTGGCGCTGCTCGTCTTCGTGCTGACGCACGTATTCGGCGTGGTCGCGCACGGCCCCAAGTACTTCAAGCATTTCATGGGACCCTTGTGGTGGCTGGCGCCGCTCATGATTCCCATCGAAATCGTCAGCCACATCGCCCGTCCGGTGTCGCTCTCGATGCGTCTTTTGGGCAATATCACCGCCGATCACAAGGTCGGCGCCGTGTTCTTTGCCTTGATCCCGTTCCTGGTTCCCGTGCCCTTCCTCGTGATGGGCGTTTTCGTGTCGGTGGTGCAGGCCGTTGTGTTTTCGCTCCTCTCCACCATTTACATCTCAACCGCTATTGCTCACGAGGAGCACTAGCCTTATCGTTCCGCCCACTCACCAAGTCCGTATAGGAGGATCCTGAAATGCGCCGAGTTGCCAAGTTGTTTGTTCCGATGGCCGCCTTTGTGCTGACGGCCCTTTCCAGCGCTGCCGCGTTCGCGCAAGGCGCAGCTCCCGCCGCCGACAATTCCAAGGGCCTTATCGGCATCGGTGCTGCGCTCGCCATCGGTCTCGCCGCGCTCGGCGGTGGTCTCGGCCAGGGCCGCGCTGCTGCCTCGGCGCTCGACGGCATTGCCCGTAACCCGCAAGCCTCCGGTAAGATCTTCGTCCCGATGATCGTCGCACTCGCGCTCATCGAGTCGCTCGTCATTTACGGCTTGCTCATCGCCTTCAACCTGGCCGGCAAGCTCTAAACGAGCTACGGTTCGCGGGCGCCCACCCTGCGGGCGCGGGTGCCAAACAAATGGGAATTTCTTGTGGAATCGTCGGCTTGCCCAACGTGGGCAAGTCGACGCTTTTTAATGCGTTGTCGGCGGCCGGTGCGGCCGTCGCCAACTATCCGTTTTGCACCATCGAGCCGAACGTCGGCGTGGTGCAGGTGCCGGACGAACGCCTCGACGCTCTCGTAAAGCTGTACCACCCGAAGTCGGTGGTCGCCGCCACGGTGAATTTCGTCGACATCGCCGGCCTGGTGCGCGGCGCTTCGAAGGGTGAGGGCCTGGGGAACCAGTTCCTCGCTAACATTCGCGAGGCCGACGCCATTGCCCACGTCGTACGGTGTTTCGAGGATCCGAACATCGTGCACGTCGATGGTCGCATCGATCCGGTGTCGGACGTCATGACCATCGACACCGAGCTGTGCCTCAAGGATCTCGAAACCGTCGAGAAGCGCATCGACCGCGCCAAGGCCGCCATGAAAGGCGTTGCCAGCAAGGACGAGAAGGCGCGCTACGAGGTTTGCCAGAAGGTACAGAAGGCGCTGGCTGAAGGCGTGCCGGTGCGAGCGCAGAAGCTCACCGACGAGGAAAACGAGCTCTTGCGCGAGCTTTTCCTGCTCACGCACAAGAAGGTTTTCTACGTGGCCAACGTGGCGGAAAAGCAGCTTGCCGTGGCGGACACCGATCCTGCCGTTTCGGCGTTGCGTGCCCACGCCGACAAAGAAGGCGCCAAGTTGGTGGTGATTTGCGCCGCGGCCGAGGCGGAAATCGCCGGCCTCGACGCCGCCGATCGTCCCGCCTTCCTCGAAAGCCTGGGCCTCAAAGAACCGGGCCTGCACTCCGTCGCACGGACCGCGTATGCCGTGCTGGATCTCATTACCTTCCTCACCGCCGGCGAAGACGAGTGTCGCGCCTGGACGGTTCGTCGCGGCGCCAAGGCACCGCAAGCCGCCGGCGCGATTCACACCGACTTCGAGCGTGGCTTCATCAAGGCCGACGTGATCTGGTGGGAAGACCTCATCAAGTTCGGCTCCGAAGCCGCCTGCCGGCAGAACGCCAAGCTCGCCATCGAAGGCAAAGAATACGTCGTCCGCGACGGCGATGTGATTCACTTCAAGTTCAACGTGTAGGCGCCAAGTAGGTTCCGGCGCATTCCAGCAACTTCCGCTGTAGCGCCTAAGTCTAGGTTTTATGCGGACGATTGCGTCCGTAGTGTTCCGGCATGGCGTATTGCGTTCCAGTGGCGGCGGGGGTACGCTTGGGGGTATCTTCTACGGATTGTGGGGGTACGCGACTTGTGTCGCATGGTTCGTACCCCGACGAGTCGAGAGGAGGAGAGGTCCCTCATGCCGCAAAACCTTCTCACCGATGCCAGCGTCCGAAGCGCCAAACCCAAGGCCAAGGCCTATAAGGCAACGGACGGCGGGGGCCTGTTCTTGCTGGTGAAACCCAATGGCAGCCGCCTGTGGCGGTGGAAGTTTCGCTTGGCAGGCAAAGAAGGCTTGTTCGCGGTCGGCGCCTATCCCGATGTCGGGTTGGCCGAGGCTCGCAAGAGCCGAGACCTCGCCCGCCAGTTGGTCGGCAAGGGCATCAACCCCGCGCACGATCGGCAAGAGGAGAAGCGCCAGAACATTGCCGCGGCTGAATCCCGCCGCCGAGAAGAAGAGGGTGGCTTCGGCAAAATCGCTGCGGCGTGGCTGGCTGAGGGAAAGTCGATCTGGAAGGACGGAACCTATCGCCAGAAGAAAAGCCGCGTGGATCGCTTTCTGCTACCGGCGCTCGGAACAACGCCAATCGGGCGCATCGGCGCGGCCGACATTCGAACCGTGCTCGAAACATCCAAGGCCGCGGGTGCCTGGGCGGCCATCAACGTGAAGTGCGACTTGTCCGCCGTCTACGACTACGCCGTCCGTCGCGGCCTCGTGGACACGAATCCGGTTCCTGGTCTTCGTGCCTTGATCCGCACACCACCGTCGGAAAGCAAAGCCGCGCTCACGTTGCCGCTGCTTCGAACCTTCTTCGCCAAGCTGCGCGGCTATCGCGGCTTTCCCGAAACCGCAACCTGTCTTCGCCTCATCGCCTTGACCGCGTGTCGGCCTGGCGAAGCCGCGGACGCAGAGTGGTCGGAGTTCGACTTCGAAGCCCGATTGTGGCGGCGACCCGCCGGGAAGATGAAAGCCGGCCGCGAGCACGTATCGCCGCTTTCGTCGCAAGCGATCGATCTGCTTCAGCAGCTTCGCGTGGTGACCGGCGAGGGCCGCTATCTGTTTCCCCATCGCGACAAACGCGATGCCCATGCCACTACAGAGCGCCTTTGCTACGTCATGAGGGATCTGGACATCGCGAAGGGAGCAAGCCCGCACTGCTGGCGAACGACGTTTTCCACGTGGGCGAATGAGAACGGACACCGCCCCGATGCCATCGAGCGCCAGCTTGCGCACGTCGAATCGAACAAGGTGCGCGCAACGTACAACAAGGCCATGCTCGTCGAGGAGCGGCGGCAGATCATGCAGGCTTGGGGTGACTATCTTGCGATGGCGGAGGCGGAGAACGTGATCCCGCTTCGGTCGAAGGCAGCCATGCCGACCGGCTAGGACTATCTGTGGGCCTTCTCTCGGATCTCGGCCACTAGGTGGGGAATTTCGTTTTCGGTGAACAGCCGCGCATCGAAGTCGTGAAAGAGCTTCTTCAGGTCCGGCACGATGTTGTCATTCTTGAAAGATCCTACGACGATGAGCTTTCGCTCGACGTCTCCGTCCGGATGTTTCGCGAGAAGGTGCCCGTCAGCCCCCAACTCCTTGGCCTCTCTGATCGCGGCCTCGGCTTCTAAGGCGAACCCCTGTGGCTTTATGAAGTTTCGCACGCCGTTCTTAAATGCATAAGGGTAGTGTAGGTCCGTTGGCAGACCAGGGATCGACACGCTGACATCGCGGTCGATGGCAATCCCAGCAGCAAACAACGAGTCGAATGGTTCTGCCAGGTTCGGTATTCTTGGCCGTCGCATCCGATGCCCAGGCTTCATTTCGCCGACCAGTTCCTCGAAGAGAGCCGCCAGATCCGCGTCCAAGTCGTTGATGACGATTGGCCGCGGTTCGAGAAGGACGAGGCTGCCAGCCTCCTGTGCGATGAATGATCGCAGAGTCGTTTCGCCGGGCTCGATTTGCTCTAGGCGATTCTCCAGCGCACGTTTCGCGCTCGTGAGGCGCACGTCATCGAACGCGCCCTTCCCGAAGCGCTTCTTGGGCGCCTCGTTGTTCGAGCTGAAGATGGTCTTGACGACGTGCTGGGATGGACAGGTCACCACCACGCCAACGTTCACACCCTCGGCTCGGGCCTCGTCAGGCCTGAACTGGATGATGCTGTAGTGCGATTGTCTTGCCGTCATCTTTCACCTCAAGTCTGTACCCGGAAGGACGGGGCGCCAGCCACATGCATCTTCTAGTACCTTCTCGACCGAATAGACCAGAAACTTGGCCCTCTCGACGCAGAACGTCCTGAGTCGCTCTCGCGTGTCGCTGCCCAGTCCCCAAGCCGGTGGAAGCCCTCGGGTGTACGCGTCGAAGGTCTCGGCTCGGAAGGTGGCGAGCTTGTCCACGAAACGCCGCGTTCTCTCTTTCGTCACCCGCCCTCGAAAGCCAGGGAACAGCCCGTAGAGTCGCTCATCTCTGATGTTGTCGAGGTCGAGAAGTCCTCTGCTGGCGAGTGGTCTTCCTGTACGAAAGCACTCAGTGTGATCCATGGCCAGAAGACGGTAGCGCCCTTTCCTGGCCCCCTCTTCGCAGAAGAAGACGTTTCTGAGGTTGCAGCGAGGGGGACCGCCTCCCTCCGCGTATCGATCGTAGTTTCGCGTCCAGGTGTCGAAGACGACGAGCCCGCAGATGTCCTCAAGATTCTCTAAAAAACTGAGGTCGTCGTTCTCGCCGCTCCACGCCCGCCCGCTAACCTCGCGGGCGATGAACGCTGGCCCCGCTTGTGTCTTGCACCCTTTGGGAAGCTTGAATTCGAGGTCGGGATATTCGACTACGGCAACATCAAAGGTCGGCAGCCCCAGCCACTGCGCGAGCCGCGTGCCGATCCACTCCGACACCAGCGCGTCTGGTCCCTCCGGATTCCCCAGCGTCTTGACGTAGGCCTTCCCAGCGTCCGTCATCACGTGGAGAGGTCCGGTGCTGGTCTCAAGGCCGCGAATTACGCGCACGATCCGAGTTGTAGTCGCGCACACTGGATGATGGGGGTGCGAGCCGATTCAACGATGGCCATCCCGCGGCTGACAGTCGTCCTCGCAGTATCGGTAATGGCCATCGTCGAATCGGCTCGCCTGGGTTTCAGCAGCGTGATGGCGATTTAGGCGGCGGTGTCGCCGTTGGTGTGGGCGTCGATGATCCTGGCCACGGCGTCGCGCTCGACGAGCTTGCGCTTCTTGCGGGAGGCTTCGCGGAGAGCAGCGGTGGCTAGTCGGTCGGCATCGCGCATGCCGCCCATGGCTGCCTCGTGAATCATGGCGATGGCGTCGGAGGCGAAGAGCTCGCGTTCACATCCGGCTCGGTGGAGGCGCATGCTGACGTATTCGCCGGTGTCGGCTGGCGTGAGCGGGTCGATGCGCAGGCGTCGATGTAGGCGCGAATAGAGCGAGCGATTGCGCCTCATAGACAGTCGGTCGAGGAGCTCAGGCAAGCCGACCATGACCAGCGACAGTAGCGCACGACTGTCCCACTCGTAGTTGAGCAGGATGTGCAAATGGTCAAGGGTGTCCTGGTAAAGCAGGTGCGCTTCGTCGAGGAGGAAGACGGGATGGATGCGGTCTTGGCCAAGCTCTCGCACGTGGGTGGCCACAGCGTGAAAGACGCCGGCAGCAGTGACCGACGGTGACAGTCCGAGGGCGCCACAGAGCTGGCGATAGAAGTCGCGGCGACCGAGGGTGACGTTGTGGCAGTAGGTGAGGCGGAAGGCAGATTCAGGCAAGCGCTTGCGGAAGGCGCGCAAGACGCAGGTCTTGCCTACCCCCGGATCGCCGACCAGCACGACGGACGTGCGTTCCTCGACCGCATCAACAAGCTCGTCGACCACGGCCTGCTTGGACGAGGGCAGCCATAGGTCACCGTCGGGAATTTCTTTACTGAAGGGCGGCTCGCGCAGCCCGAAGTGGGTCAGGTACAGGTCACGCATTAGAAGATCTCCTCGTCGTCGATGTGGGCAGGGGCACGGCCAGCGGCTTTGTCGAGCAGCGCGCCCGGCGGGTCGAAGGGGACGGTTTTGCCGACAGGCGCAGCGCCGCCGGGGTGTCGAGGCTTGCGGCCGATGCGCGCATTTTTGGCGGGGTCGAGGGGATGCAATTCCAGGCGTTTGCCTTCGTGCTCGACCCAAGGAGGCACGTCGACATCGGTCAAGCAGCGTCCGACGGTGACGATGCGGCCAGCGAGGTAGCCCTGGTCCAGCTCCCACACGACGCCGTCGATGCTGAGGGTGGTGTCACGACGGACGCGACGGCGCTCGTGCACGGTCAGCGCTTCGCGCAGCTTGGCCTCATCGAGCGCGTCGACGGGATGCTTGGCACTGTTCCAAGTAGCGGCAGGTGCGCGGCCGAGTAAACCCGCGTGTGGCGCCTGGTGGTAGTGCTGGTCGAGGAAGGCCCAAAGCCTGACGTTGACGTCGTGAAGCGAGGAAATCGAGCCCATGTGGTCGAGCAAGCCTTCGCGCAACGTGCGCCAGAAGCGCTCCATCTTGCCGCGCGCCTCGGGCGAGTACGGGCGAGCGTGAATGAGCGTGATGCCGAGCCTCTCGCAGCCTATGCGAAGGGTGTCGCCGGAATACGTCGAGCCATTGTCGAGATAGAGCGCATCGGGCAGCCCGTGGCGGCGCACGGCCCGACAGAGAAGCCCCAGCATGTCGGTCTCGCGCTCACTGTGCATGGCTTCGAGCGCGACGACGAAACGAGAATTGTCGTCGAGCATGCCGTGAATGCGCAAAGGCACGCTGTTGCCGTCGATGAGCAAATTGGGGCCGTGGCATACGTCGCCGTGCCAAAGGGCACCCGGTCGTTCGGCCTGCCAGCGCAAGCGCGTGTGAGAGCTGCTGCCGTCGCGAATCGCCACGCGGTCGAGGCCGTGTTCGGCGAAAAGCCTGCGCACCGTCGATGGCGAGACAGCATCGTGGTCCAGTCGCCCGTCGCGCACCAGGGTCCCCAAGATCAGCGGCACCGATGCCGAGGGATTCTCGCGGCGAATGGCCAGCAGCAATTCGCGCGTTTCCGCCGCCAGTGCGCGGGCGCGTCCGCGGTCGCTACGCGGCTTGGGCACAAGCGCCAAGAGTCCGCCGCTGCGGTAGGCGTAGTACCAGCGCTCCAGTGTGGGCACCGAGATGGTTTTCGTGATGTCCGCGCCGGGCAGCCGGAATCGCTCTTTGGCCAAAGCCAGAAATTCCGCGCGCAGATCGCCGTGCGAAAGCTCTCGACGGCAAAGCGATCCCACGACCTCGCTGCGAAAGATGGCTACTTCCTCGGCGTGGTCCTTGGTCTTGAGTGCATCCATGGTCATTTCTCCGTGTGCCGGTCCATCCGGCGTCCCACCACAGATGCCAGCACTGGCTGTGCTGCGGGAGGGAGCATGAATGGTGGGCTGTTCTTGCCCTCGGCTTCGCCCTCGCTGTCGCCGCGCCGGGAAGGCAGTCCCCTTACGCGGCCCGCGCGGCGCCGACAAACGCGCGCACGGTCAGCGATGCGTCCACTGGCGGCGGCGCGCGGCTGCCAACAGTCGTCGCCGCGCGCTCGGCCACCTGGCGTCGAGTAAATTCGTCGGGACACCTTCGCACATCGGGAAACAGTCGGCCGTCCCGTACAGCATCGCACCAGCGGCAAACCGTCCCCCAGCCGTCAGCAGCGGTCGCCCCCACGACCTTGAATGGACTCGTCTGGCGCCGGATCTCGGCGGGGCTCTTCTGCCCTAAACCGAAAAGCGCCAGGGCCTGCGCGATGGCCGACGCCGAGTACCAGCGCCGCGGCAGCATCGCCCCTGGCACGACCAGCACTACCGCATCGCAAATCAGACAGAGATACCGTCGACACGAAACTTCTACCGCAACTGCCTTACCCAGCGCCTCCTGCGGTCCAAGCATCTGCCGCACACGCAGGCCGTGCCCATGCAGACGCAAGCCCTGTCCTGACGGACGACTCGCGCTCCCACAACATGGGCAACGCGCCGGACGCACCTCATCGACCGAAGGCATCCTGAACAACCAACGCTTGACGTTCAGGGCGCTTTGTACGAATCGATTACTGCTCCGGTCTTTCTCTTCGACGGGGATCTACCCGGGGCCAGATGGGGACGGTGTTTCCGCACCGGTCCCCATCACTTTTTCTGAGCCCCGGTCCGTCCGGAAGTCAGGCCCCCTCCTTCAAGGGACGCGCACTACATCACGCCCGCTCGCCGATCCCAAACCACCTCGACGATGCCCAGCCCATCACCGTCCCTGCGCGATCCCATCACGACCGCGGATCGCTCACCCCCGGTGCAGCTGCAATCAACTCAGCTCGCTACA
>Ga0265324_10001002_pt1 | contig 17348 bp, 20 predicted proteins | sample 41419metaG_FD_198634 | JGI IMG/M metagenome (GOLD analysis project Ga0265324, IMG submission 198634) | Rhizosphere microbial communities from Carex aquatilis grown in University of Washington, Seatle, WA, United States - 4-14-19 metaG | ecosystem: Host-associated > Plants > Roots > Rhizosphere...
TCCATTGCCGGGCGGATGCGGCTATATCACTCTTTCCGGATTCGGGTTGGGGACGAACTATTTGGAGGATCCGCAACTCGTCGAGTGGGCCGACATTCTCTATCGTTGCGTGGAAAGACTGGAAGAGAAGGCGAGGAAGCGGTGAGCGCGCGCTACCGACACGGTCACCCCATCTACGTTGTAGAGCTCCGGCATCCGAAGTCATGGCGTCTCACGTGCGGGGTCAGCGGAGACGTGACAGCATTCACGAATCGGAAGGATGCCGCCGAATACGTCAGGATGGCCGATGGACGGCGCGACCCGATGACGGGAGAAATAATTGCGGCGCGCGTCGTCCCGTACGAGCTCCGCGAGGCGAAGCGGAAGAAGAAGTAGCCGAATGCTATGTGAAGAACTGGCCAAGCTAAAGAAAGTCACCTCTCTGCTCCCCGCGCCGTTGCCGGGAGAGGCTAAATATCGTGGTGGCTCTTGAGTCGATACCGCGGCGGCGGGTCGGACTTCGCGGTGACGAACTGCTCCAAGATGACCCTCTTCTCGATCTGAAGGCGCTTCTTTCGCACGCTGACCGGCTCCTCGAACGCCGGTGGCGGCAGCGTGGTGGCCTCACCGACGAGCGTGGGCGGATTGTTCATGGCGCGCTCGGTGCCAAGCTTCACTTCCGCCGCCCACCGGTCCGACCAGCTCTTTCCCCACGCGAAGAGGGCCCCGAACGCGGCGACGATCGCGGAGATGAGAGCGATGGCCACGTCGGTCGGGAGCTGGACCATTACTCTGCCGGCTCCGGTGGCTCCGGCAACTTCGGCAGTCCCAGGTTCGCCTCGATGCGGTCGAGGCGCTGCTGAGTGAAGTGGTCGCGCCGAAGGATGAGCGACGCGAGCTTGTGCATCTCGTGGCGCATCTGGCGCTCTTGGTCCTTCAGGAGCACCGTCACCGACGTGACCGCGTCGTGGATTTCCTCGGAGAACGGCGACCGGATTGTTTCCCCAGACGGGGGTGGAGGCACCATGACGGAACTCGGGGGCGCGTCGGAGTCGAATTCGGTCATCGCCGGTCCTTCGGCGATGGGATGGTGCGCGCCGTGACGGCCGCTTCCTCGCACTCCACTAGCTCCCGGCGAAGCGCGGCCTTCTCGGCCCGGCTCTGCTCCAGCGTCTCGAGCGATTCGCGGCACGCGGCGCGCTGGGCGTCGAGCGAGGCCAGGTCGGCGTCGAGGACGTCGAGCAGGCGACGGTGGAGCTCGAGACGGATGGGGATCACGGGAGCGGCACCCGTTGCGCCATGTCGAGCAGCGCGTCCAGCGGAAACGTTACGCCTGGATCGGAATGGCTGAGGTCACCCGTCGGCTTCGGCAATCCGTGGAGGTCCCAGTTCTTCCATACGCGGTTCGTCTGCATGTGCGTCGAGACGCCGCCAGGATGCCCGGAGAGCGCCCCCGCGAGCTTGCCGCGACGGATGAGCCCGTCCCGCGCGAGTGCCGCCACGTCGTCGTCGGTGAGCGCCTGGAGCGGCATACCGAAGTAGCGCGAGGCCTTCGCGATGTGGACGGCGGCGAGGCCCAACATCGGCGTGTTCGCTTCGGAGAGCCAGTCGGCGGCGAGCCACGCGGCGCGGCCAGCGAGCTCGAGCGAGTAGCTGTCCCAGTTCTCCATCCCGCACGCCCACGCCACGTGCTCCGGCTCGACGCAGCACACGGTGGACGACTGATCAATGCAGACGTGGGCCGAAGCCTGCGGAGCGATGCGCGGGTTGGCGAACCACTTCGCGACGCCCATGGCGGTACCGGGCTTGTCGGGCGCCTCCATCGAATGGCACTCGAGGATGCTCACGAAGCGCGGCCGCAGCGGGCTGACGTAGGTCCAGTGTGCCGCCTGGACGAACGGAAGCTCGGGAGCGAAGGGATGGGTCACTCGGTGCTCGGCTTCGTCTCTGCGGCGGCGATGGCAGCGAGAACGTCGTCGAGATGCAGGCATTCCTTCAGGTTGGGACACGGGTTGGTTGGGGAGACCGGAGCGATTCGACCATTGCAGAAATCGTTGCCCGGAATCGCGTCGTAAAGAATGCCGATGACCGGCGGTCCGTACGACGGGATCAGAACGACCTTGTCCCCAATCTTTGCCTCACGACCATTCTTGTAATGCATTTGTTTTCTCCTTCTGAATCACCATAGGAACACCACCGCCACCGCGAGGACCGCGAGCAGGCAAAGGCTGTCCCAAATCCAACCCCTCACCGGTGCCGTCCGATCGTCAGCGTCGAGAACCCGAAGCCGAAGAACAGGTCGAGCAGCCAGAGCACGACCGCGACGATGACCACGACGCGGATGAGCTTCATGATGGTGGCGTCGAGCGGAAGCTGTCCGACACCCCACAGGAGGACGCCCACGACGGCGAGAATGACGATGACTTCGATTATTGGCATGACTGCTCCTTCACGGCTTCACCCGAATCGTGCGCCGTCCCGTCCGTGATTGCCGTCGTGACTTGCGACGCGCCTTCCGCTCGCCCATGTCTTGCCACGAAAGGGCGTACTGCTGCGTCGCCGAGCCCTTCGAGTCGATCTCGATGCAGTACCCTCCACGGGTCATCGCCGGAGCTGCCTTGCCGCCAAGCTTCCCCATGTAGTCCGTCGGCGAGCCGTCCGACTGGTCCTGGAAATACGCCGGCAAGAGGAAGTTCGACACCTTCACGTCCGCCCCGTTCATGGCGATGAGGTAGTAGTCCTCCTCCACCGCGTCGCAGAGCTCGAGAGCCCTGAAGTTCCCGTCTGGAGTCTGGTGCCAGATCGTGCACGACGGATCGATGAACATCTCCCCCAGCTCGTGGCTCAAAGTGACCGAGACGGTCTCCCCGTCGGCGAGAGTCGTCTTGGCGAAGACGAAGCCCCTCGGTCGGCCCTTGGGGTCGTTGTCATGGTAGCCAAGGGCCCCCGGCTGGTCGGCGTCGTCCATGACGTACATCTCGAGAGCCCCATCGGTGACGGGCTCTCCGGAGAACTCGACCGTCGGCGACTGACGCTCCCAGGCTACCGCGACGTGCTCGCAGAGCTGCTGAGCGCACGCGCGGGTCCACAACGCAACCTGCTCGTCGGTGACCACAGTGGACTTGTTGACGACGGCAATCTTCACGGATGCCCCCCGTCTCCGGGAAGGAACTCCGCGTGCATCTCCAGAAGCCGCGCCTTGACCGCCGTGGTCCCGCGCGCCGCACAGAGAAGGTCGAGGTCGTGGACGATGTCTGTCAGGTCGACCCCGCGGGTCTGGGCGTAGGCCGTCAGGAAGGTAGCGTCCCCGTTCTCGAGCGCCGTGCACGCTGCTTGCGTGTCCGCCTCGGCCGTGGGGCTAGAGAAATGGAGGAACGATGAGCAGGCGAAGAGCATGAGTGCCGCGAGGATGAGCAGCACGTTCACCGGGGGCTTGCCCTTCGGCGTGGCGCGTGGCCCGACGCCGAGCAGCCCGCCGACTTCGGCGAGCAGGTTCACGAAATCCACGGTGATGGTGTTCACGATGTTCGCGAAGCGCGTTCCAGGGAACACCTTCGATGCGAACTGGTTGAACGCCGTTCCGAGCGCGCCGAGCGCGAGCAGGAATGGCCAGTACGTCGTGAGTAGCGTGAGAAATGTCGTGACGAATGCGGGCATGGTCGAATTCTCCTCGAGTCAGGGAATGGTTGCAAGGATTCCGGTCGCCAGATCGAAGGCCATCTGTACGAAACCGGCGCTACTGTAATGCGTCAGTTGGCTCGTGATGAGCGCGTAAGCGTCAGAGCTGTACTCGTGGCAATTCGTCGTCGCGGCGACCGCTGCGGCCTGCTGAGCCTGCATGGCGGCTAGCGTCGCCGGGCCGCCCGCGCCACCGATATCGTGCAGCCGAATGACATGGATTTGGCAGGCAGTGCCCACGCCGAGCAGCGAGCGCAACGCGGCGAAGTTCGCTTCCAGATTGGAAGCGTAGCCGGTGACCTGCGAGTCGGTTGACGTGAGGGCGAGCTCGTTCTCTCCCTGGATCCAGATGTAGTGATACCGGAACGTGCAGCCAGGAAATTGCGCCTGAAGGAGCGGGAGCACCGTCCCCCAGTCGGCCACGAGCGTCGTCCAGCCGCTCGCGGACGGGGGCAACCACGTGCCCTGCAACGACGTGCCCCCTTGGGCGACCTTGAAGAAAAACGGAGTGAGTCCGAGGTTGGCCAAGATGGCCATCAGCCGTAGTTCGACGCCGTGTTCCGGGGGCGGCGATGTGATGCCGGTGTGCGTCCCGAGCGCGGTGAGCACGCTCGGCGTGGTGAAGCCAATGTCGTGCGGCCAGTGGAGTAGACCCGCGGGGAAGTCTGGAGGCGTGAACGCGATGCCGGACATGTTCGACTGTCCGCTGCCGACGATGACATCCACGATCGTCGGGTCGATGACTGGCTGTCGGAACGACTGCGCGATGGCCACGCGGGTCGGCCCGGTCAGGTACCTGTAGACGGTCGTGCGTTCCGCGGCAGTGAGCTCGCGATTGTAGATGAGCAGCTCACCTAGGTAGCCGTCGTAAAACGAGTCTGGGTTGTTGTCGGCGTTGACGAACAGTGCGAACCTATTCGTAGTGGTCGTGCCAGGGGCGTCAGCGCCGAGACTCGGATCGGCCACGATATTGTCGATGTGGATCGACTCATGCGATCCGTCGCCATGAAACATGAACACGTGCGGCAGCGCATCTGAAGACTGGCTTGACGTGTGCGCCACCGTCGTTGGCGCGTCGCTGATGGTTCGGCTCGTCCAGAAGCCGGTTCCGCTGTTGATGCCCCAGTTTTTGGAGCTCTTGCCAGCGACCGCAGAATTGGCCGTGCTACAAATGGCCATGTAGGTGGTCGTTGAGACGGCTTGCATGACGTAGATGAGCGTGTATGCCTGCCCTGGCTTCGTGGCCGCGACTACGGCAGCCTCGGCCGTCGAGATCCAGGCCGCCGTCCCGTCTCCTTTCCAGGCCGGATAGAGGCTATTGATTCCCGTCGCGCTGAAGGTCGGGCGCGTTCCGGTCTGTCGCCATACGACGCCGCTCGCCTTGTTCGTGATGGCATCGACATTGCCTCCCGATACGCTCATCGCGGTAGCATCGAACGGGTCGAGCCATGCAACGAGACCGCTGATAGCGGCGAGCGCGGCGGGGACTTGTGGGACGACCACGGCGGAGTGCTGGAAGCCCAGTAGCGCCTTCCCGTTTGACGTGCCCGCGTCCGCGATGTCCGTCTGGATCGCGATGTTGCACAGGTCGCCCTGGTTCACTGACGCGAAATGCGTCGAGTCGGAAAGGATGAGTCCTGTCGTGTTTTTGTTCCCCGTGCCAGTGATGAACGTGGACACGCCGTTGATTTGCGCTGTCGCCGTCATCGTGTTCGCCGTGGCGAAGGCTACGGGTAGATTGACGACCAGCATTCCGATGCGCCCCGGCGCGATCGTCGGTAGCTCGGCCGAGACGAGCGTCGAGCTGAGCGCCGCCGAATTGCTTGGCAGCGGAAACCGCACGGCCGTCGTGTTGCCGTTGCTTGTCCACCCCATCTCGAGAAACGAAGCAAACGGAAGCTGCTCGAACGTGCACGACTCGCCCGCTGCCGCGCCCGCGGTGGCGTTCTTGATTTTGCCACCACTCGTCAGTACGAGGTCGTTCGTGACGACGGTGGCCGTGCTATCGGTGCTCATCAGAGTCCCAGGTTCGCGCGCGCTCGCTTATGGGCGTGTTCCGGGTGCCCGTCGGGGTATCCGCGCACGTCGGCCCTCACGGCGTCCGGGAGGTCATGGCGCGTCTTGGCCTTGTCGATGCCGGCGCTAATTTTGGCGACTTGGTCAGCCTTGATCTGGCCCTTGTCCATCAGCTCGTCCATCACGTCGTAGGCCTGCTGGCGTTTCTCCGGCGAAAGCGGCGGAGTTGCAAACGTCCCCGACGGCAGATCGTGAACGTCACCCCACCGCACCGGGGCGTGCTTGTCCGGGTCATACGGGACGAAGTTGTGCGACGGGTGACCCTGGGCGATGACGGCGTTTGCGTGGTCCTCATCTTCGTAGACGAGATTCGCGACGATGCCGTGGAACGTCTGTAGGTAGTGCTTTTTCATGTGTTCTGCTTGAACCCTATCGCAACCTTGCCGTTTGATGTCCCAGAGTCCGAGATGTTGAACGTGAGCCCGATCGAGACGAGGTCGCCCTGGGCCACGCTCGGGAAATGGGCACTGTCACTCGCCACGAGCCCCGTAGTCCCGCTCGTCGCGGTGCCGGTTGGTGTCGCGTTCACTCCGTTGATGCGCGCCACGACGACGCATGATGCCGCGGTCGCGAAGGCAGTTGGCATGTTGCAGACGAGAAATCCGATCTTTCCCGCCGCCAAGCATGGGAGCTGACACGTCGTCTCGGTCGCGCTGAGCGCAGCGGAGTTGTTCGGTCCGGGGAATCGCTGAGAGCCGCTCGCGCCGTTCGTCGTCCAACCCTGTTGGATGATCGGCGAATAGGGAAGCTGGTCGTAGGTCATGACCTCGCCCGTAGCCGCGCCGGGCGTCACTGATTTGCATTTCCCACCAGTCGCCAGAACGAGGTCGTTCACGACGATGGCGGCCGTGCTGCTGACGATGGCCATTACGGTGCTACCTGCACGGCATTGTTGCCGTTGTTGACCTGAATGAGATTGGTCACACTATCGACTTGGATCTTGGTGCCGGTGGGCGGAGGTCCTGAGCCCGCGGCACCTTTGCCCATCAATGGTACTGGCAGGTACCCGTAGCCGTAGCCATACCGCATCTCCTTCGGCTCGTCGGGTTTCTTCACCAGATCACCAAAAGCCCACCGATGTCCGTGGTCGTGTGCTGGATACTATTTCCCGCCGGGAGCGTAGCGCCAACCAGATTCGTCACGTCCAGGGCCACCGAATTACCGAAGTGATCCTTGTAGGTGAGCGTCTTGGTTCCGCTGCCCGCCGAGGTGATAATCCAGTGGCGGGGAGGCCTTCCGGCCATTCCGCCCAGGATGGCGATACTGTCCGCCTTCAAGTCGATGTCCGAACCGAAGCTCGTGTAGAACTTCTGGGCACACTGTGCGCCGATGTAGTCAATTCCTGCTGAGAGGTCCATGGGAGTCCTTACTGGCCGAAGCCCCGAATCAAATCTATCAGACTTTGCGTCGGGGGTCGCAGCCGGTGAGCAAACTCGTCCGCCGCGTTCTCTTCTTCCTTGCGCCCGTGAGCTCCGGCAACCCCTACCGCCGTCTTGACTTCCTGGCTCCGGACGATGGGGTCCGCGTGGTACTCACCTCGCCGAATCATGCGGTAGAGAAACCCAGGCTGGCTCGTGGACTCGGTCAGGTGCTCGTAGGCCTGGGTCGCCGTGACTGCCCTCAGCTTGCCCTCAGCTTGTCCCCCGCCGGCCAACTTGAGCAGCGCCTCGTCCCGTTCCTTCTTCGAGCCGAACCCTCGCAGAGCGTCCGCAAGCTGGTCCTTCGTCATCGAGCTGCCGAGGTCTTCGGCGTTCGTGATTCCTGCCCGCCGGAACGTCGCCTTGATTTCGTCCAGCTTCCCCGCGATGTTGTGCTGGTAAGCGGCCCACCCCGTCACCTCGTGCCCGTCCACCGTCGCTCTCGCGTTGGCCACCTCGGGCAGGTTGGCGGGTGAACGGAATTGCTCCCGGTCCTTCCTGAAGGAGCGCTGAAACTCATCCAGGACCGGGTCGTGCTCCCCGCTCGTGCGCTGCCCCTCTTTGGTGAGGGCGTTGAGCTTCCGGATGACCGCGTCCGACTGCTCGGCGTTCAGCCCCTTCGGGCGGTAGGCGATGACGTACTCACCCGCTGGCACGTTCCGCGGCACCCCGCGCGCCTCGAGCTCCTCGGCGGTCACGAGTCCCTGTTCCAGGGCCGTCTTGGCCGGGATGGTCAGCGTGCCTCGCAGGTGCCCCGTGGTCGCCTGAGACTTGGTCATCGGCTCCCAGGTCCCCAAGGTGTCCATGACCTCCCTGGCCTTGTTGTCGCTGGAGCCGAGGAACGGGATGGGGCCCGGAGCCGTGCGCACCGTCGTCGTGTTCGGAACGACCGCGGGGATGGGGGAACCTGGGGACGGAAGGGTTGGCCTGTAGTTCTCCTCTGGTCCCGGCTCTGGCTCTCGCTCGGTATGCGGGCCGTTGGCTGCCTCTAGCTTGACGACGCGAAGGCCGTCTCGCGTGTCCTCGCCAGCGACACGCCATTGCGTTCCGCGGGGAACTAAAGCCTCTCCGAATGTGTTCGAGCCCTCGATGTGGTCCACTGGTACGGCTCCGTGCTGGCCGCCGATCTCCAGTAAAACGCCGCCCTTCTTCGCGAAGCGCGTGGCCCCCTCCGGGTCCTTACTGACGGACCAAGTCGACGGGTTCTCTCCCGTAGAAAGAACATGTTCCAGCTCGGCCTGGCTGGCGCCTCTGTAAACAGGACCGCCGAACGTTGCCCCGCTAGCCTGAGCTTCCCGCAGAAAGTCAGTAACCTGAGTGCTGGTAGGGTCTTCAAGCCCCGCCTGCTCCGCCTGTCCAACCCTTTGCCTGTCTCGATTCAGGAAGCGATCGAGCGTCTCGTGGAAGCCCCCCTCTTGGGCTACTTGGTTTGCTTTTGCGCCAGCTTCATCGAAATGAGCCTGGTGGTCCTCTGGCAGCAAGTCGTGCTCGTGGACGTCCTGCCAGCCCTCTTCCGTCGGGTCCGGAGCAAGCGAGACCTTCGTCTCCTCGCCGGGAATCGTGTGTCTCTTGATCCAGCCGATGGCCGCTTGGAGGGTGCTCGCGTGCGGGACTCGCTCCTGCCCCTCCGGGCTCTCGTACATCTTCGCCGCCGTCTGGCGGATGGGTTCGTACTCCCGGTCGGAGTACTTCTGGAGCTGGGGAAGGAGAGCCTCCTGGGCCTTCTGGACAGCAATCTCCTTGGGAGTGAGCACCGGCTCGCCGGGTCCCGCAGGCTTCGCTGCCGCCTCGACGTTGGACTCGACTTCAGGCCCACCCTTGAGGCCCGCTAGGACTCCAGTGCCGCCGCCGCCGGCTTCGAGCTGCCGAAGCTCGTGCCCTGCGGTTCCGGCGCGGATGGTGTTCTCGACGAGCTTTCCGCCACCGCCGAGAACTCCGCCGACGGTCGCAGTGATCGGGTTCGTCCCCCGACTGATGGCGTTCTTCCCCATCGTTTCGAGTGGCACTCCCTCGGAAGCGTCGTGGAGAGCCCCCATCGTCGCTCCGGTACCTAGCGCCGCTCCGGCCCCCTTCAGGATGGCCCCAGGGATGCTCTTCGCTGCCCCCATGAGCTCTGCCGCTCGTCCCGCGACGGCGCCGCCCATGCCCACCGGGGCCGTCGCGATGTCCGTCCCCACTTCCTCGAGCGGCGACTGGCTCTTGACGTTGTACTCGATTTGGTCCGCGCGAGCATCATCGCCCACGGCGCGGTTGAACTTCGTCATCGCCGCAGGGATGATGCCGCCGGATACGCCGTTGAGTATCCGGTCGTACCCCGTGTTCATGTTGGTCTCGGCACCAGTGAGAAGGTCGACCCCCATCTTGGGGAAAAGCTTCGGCCGCTGGATCGAGACGCCTCGCCGAACCGCGTCGTCGTACGCCTGGGCGTACCGGGCGTTCGCGTAGTGCTGATAGAGCGGAGACTTGTCGGTGAGCTGGTCCGCTGTGGCCGCCATCTCGGGACCACCCTTGCGGAGCATGTTCTGCACCTCCTCCACCGACGGCTCCTGGAAGGTGACGCCGTTGAGAAGGGACATCAGTCCAGTTACCCCTGGGATGCGATGAGGAGGAACGAACTCACTGGGCCGCTCGAGAGCTTTGGCGGCGGCAGTCGCGCTGTCCACGGGGGCAGACTGGGGCTTCTGGGCGACGGGGGGATGGAGCACGGAGTCCGCGCTCTCCTGCATCGTCAGGTCACGGAGACCGGCAACGCGCTCGGTATCCCGCTGGTTCGCGCGGAACCTGTCGTAGGCCGCTCGGTCTTCGGGGTCGAGCTGCTCCACAACCTCGGGAGGAAGTTCCTTACTGGCCACTCTTCTCCGTCAGCCACTTCTGGAAGCGGGCTTTCGCCTCTTGCTTGCTCATGGCTCCCGCTGCCGGGGGTTGCTGCGCGCCGCGGGGAATCGTTCGAGGCTTGGGGGCGAGCGGTTCCGACTTGGACTCTCCACCGAAGTCGTCCGGATTGTAGAAGTCGAGGCCGGAGAACGCCGTCTTCCAGATGTCCGCCTTGCCTCGCCTAGCCGCGTGAGAAAGACCGCCCAGGTTGCTCGTGGCAGCCCCGTACGCGCCCTTGAGTTCGTCGTGCCAGACGGTGGACAGGTTGCCGGCTAGTCCCTTGAGGCGAGCAATTTCCTCGGGGGAGTAGTTCGCTTCCGCTCCGCCCTTCGACGTGAACTCCTGGAACTTGTCCCAGAGCGACTGCATGCCTGGCGTGTGAGCGAAGTCCTGGTCCGAGATGCGGTTGTCGCCACTCGCGCGCACCAGGAGCTTGATGGCGCTCGTCACGTCCGCCGAAGAGGAGTTCGGATTCTCGAGCAGCTTCTGGGCGTGATTGGCTTGGAAGTAGCCTTCCTTCATGGCCGAGAGCTTCTCGACGTTGCCCTCGTTCTTGGCCATCGTTTGGCCCTTGAGAACCTCCTTCGATTCGTCCACGCCTTCGCCCCCCCCGCCGCCACCCTTCGGGTGCTTCACCAGCATCCGGTTCATGGCCGCCGTGCGGTTCGCCGCCGCGTTGTAGAGCGGGACCCGTTCCTTCTCGAGTTCTTCGGTCGTTGGCTCTCCGGAGAACACCGACTCGCCGATGGGCGCCATACCCTCAGCCTCCGCAACACCGGTCGCCGCTTCCTTGTAGGCCGCCGCCTTGGCCTTCTGGGATGTCATCAGCTCGTTCGGGTCGAAGGTAAACTTGCTCCCCGTTTTGGTGTCCCGGAAAGTGAACACGGGAGCGGGAGCGGGGGGCCGACTGACGCCAAGGGCCTGCTCCGCCTGGTTCAGGGCCTGCTCGTGGTCGGGGCCCGTCGTGTCGCCCTCGAACTGCTTCTTCTTCTTGTCGAACTGGTTTTGGTTCGCCCAGCGGGCCAGGTAGGCCTGGAGGTTCTCGCCTGGAGCCTGAGCGGGCATCGCCGTCACTTGCGGCGGCGGAGCTTCAGGAGGAGCCGCTTCAGGTTGAGTCGTGGTCGGTGCGGCAGGCGGGACCGGGCCACCGGCTAGTTCCGGGCTGACTGAGGGAACGGACTCATCTTCGACCTTGACTCCTGGTTGCGCTTGCTCTTCCTGCTCGATGCCGAGATTCTTGAGGACCGTGGTCCACATCGGTTGAAGCTTCTTTGCCGTGTCGGCGTCCGCAGCGTAGCCGGCGCGCATGGCCCCCATCGTCCTATCGATCATATCCGTGCGCCACTCGTCGTGATGCTGCGCAAGCTGGGCCGCCTGCCGGTCGCTCTCGCCCTGCTGAGCTTGGGAGGCGCGCTTCTCTTGTGAACCAAGCTCCTCGTGGCGCCCCTGGGCCTGAGCCCCGAGTTGCTGCTGAAGGCGAAGGTTCTCCTGCTCCTGAGCGTACTGCTCAGCGGGCGTCGGAAGCGGGTTGACCGGCTTCGCGATCGGAACTGGAGAGAAGAACTGCTCGAACATCAGCCCTGCGGCACCTGTCCCCCGATGGCGCCACCGGCCGCTCCACCCAACGCTCCGCCCGCCACGGTGCCAGCGGGCCCACCGAACGAGCCGAGAATGCTCCCGAGCACTGTGCCGATGCCGGAGCCGAGCTGCCCGTACGAACCGCCCCCCGCGCCGCCCGACTGGTTCTGCATCTGAACCGCTTGGGAAGGACCGGCCACGAGCGATTCGAGGTAGTTGTTCAGGAGCTGGTCCTGCGAGTTGACGTCGGCCCCGCCGATGGCGGTTCCCGCTCCCGTCGTCCCCCCGGCGTAGCCCATGAGCTGGTTGATGTACTGGCCTTGGCGTTGCTGTAGGGCCTGCTCGGCGTTTGACGCCGCGCCCATCCCAGCCGTGAGCCCCTGAAGCCCCTGACTGGCGGTGTTCCCTGCGAGCTGACCGCCGAGTCCGAGCGTCTGGGCCGTGGACTGGTCCGCCTGCCCCGCGAGCTGACCACCGAGCTGGCCACGTTGCAAACCGTACTGCGCGTTCGCCTGGGCCTCCTGGCCGCGAAGCGTCTGGTCGGCGGTCGCAATCTGGCCCATGGCTGCCGAGGACCCAGAGAGCCCCTGGGCCGCCGCCTGCTTCGACAGGTCCGCGTTCGTGCTCGAGACCGCATTGTCGTAGTAGCTCGACATGTCCTGCGGCTGAGAAGCCTGGAACTGCTGGTAGGCCTGATTCGCGTTGTTCCCCTGCGGGTTAGCGAACTGCCCCGAGACGCCGCCCCAGTACTGCGAGAGCGCGTTGGGCGCGTTGAACTGCCCCTGGTTCTGGCCGAAGTACTGCTCTGCCGCGCCGGGCTGTGAGAGGTCCCCGGTGAAAGACGTGTTGGGCTGGCTGAACGGCTGCTGAGGGAGAGCGGGACTCGTGGTGCTCCATGCCGGAGCCTGAGCCGGCGCGGAATGGTCGTAGGGGGCCGGTAGCGGCTGACCGTTCGAACCCGTGTACCCGACGACCTGGGCCGCTGCAATGCCGGCAGGCGAAGCGTTCGGGTACAGGGTTTTACCCGTGTACTGGGACGCCGCGATAGCTGCCGGTGACGGCTGCGCGGACTGGAGGAGGGGAGGATTTGCCATTACACGAGGTTCGTCCCGTTACCGAAGAACTTCGCATTTTTAATGGCGTTCTGGCGTGTTTGCCCAACCGCCGCGATGGTCGGGCTAATCGCCCCCGTCATCTGCCCGGTGGGCGTATAATTCTGAGGGCCATTCGGTGACCCGTACGTACCAGTCGCGTTCATGTGCGGGTTCAACGTCGTGTCGTAGATAGCCTTCTCATCCGGAGAGAGCTCCTGGAACGGCGAACCTAACTGATCGAGGGCCTGGTAGCTCCCCGGTGTCGCGTTGTGTCCGCCGTACGTCTGACTCAGCGCCTGAGCCACTGGCTGGTAGCTCGACGCTGCCGAATGGAGCATGTTGTCGTACGCCTGTTGCACCTCGGGTCCCCTCTGCTGGTAGGCCTTGGCGGAGCTCGCGAGGGCCTGCTGAAGGGCCTGCTCCGCGGCCGAATTCTGGTTCGCGCTCGACTGGAGGTAGTCTCCAATGATGGCTCCCCCGGACTTCGCCACCTGTCCGAGAACTCCGGCCACTCCCGAACCGGATGACGGAGCCGCCTGAGTGGGTTGCAGGATGCCGGGTGCCGCGCCTGAATAGTCCGTCATGTCAGTTTCCTAGAATGTTGAACTCTTCCGTAGCGTTAGCGAGACTAAACGGGTCGGTTCCCGAGAACACGAACTTCCACTGGCGGGTCCGATAGACCCCTAGGCTCCGGAACTCTACCACCGGCTGGTAGTCGCCACTAGCCCCGAGGGTGAATGAGAGACCGCCCTCCCATTGCCCGAGGTCGTCCCGCCAATAGAGAAGCCCCTGCTGGTTGTTCCCAGTGAGCCCTCGCCGGAGGGTCAGCCTGACCGCGACGCACTGCTTCCGGGCGTTCGTGTCGTGGTCGATGAAGCCGGTCGTGGTCGTCGCCAGGATGCGCGTCGTAACGTCCGTGGTGTCGCTCGAGAAGTCCCGCGAGAGCTCACGAATGAAGCCGGTCGGCCCGACGGCAACCACGTTCTTGTCCTGGTCGCCCCGGAGGAACTGAGCGGTGACCGGGAACTGGGTGAGCGTGTTCGATGTGTCGCTCCACCCCATCCACTCCGCCCAGCCCTTGCCGTTCTGGTAGGCGAAGGTCCGGCCGTCCGTCGGGAACGTCCAGACCAGGGCGTCGCAGTGCCCCTCGACGAAGCGGTACCCGAAGCAGTCGGACACCGACGTCATGTCGTTCAGGGTCTGCTGGATTTGGTCGGAGATGGGCTGGAAGGTTCTCCCGTCCGAGACTACGAAGCGGCGCTTGTCGTCCAGCCACGCGAAGGTCTGGTCGTACTTGACGACCGAAGAGCCAGCAACGCACCCCACCTCGCGCGTAGCCGCCGGAGCGTACGTAACCACCGGGTCTGGGTCGAATACCTGAAGCGTCGAGGAGCCGAAGACGAAGACTTCATTCGTGTTGTCCCTCACGGCTACCACCGGATCAGGCCGGGCAACGGCATTGAAGAAGCCGGCCGAGTTGTCGATGGCGGGGATCCAGGTTTCCGCTCCGGCGAACGTCACCGACCCGGTAAATACGTCGGAAAACTGGATTTGGCCCGAAATGACAGGATTGTCGATCAGGAGCCGGGAAGCGTTGGCGACCACGCTCGAACCGTTCGGTGGTCCTCCTCCCAGACGGGAGGAGACCAGGTCGGCGAACGTGACCTTCTGCGGGTCACCCCCGGCAGTGAGGACCAGAAGCATCTCGCCTTCCGCGAACTCTGGTCGAAGCGTGCCCGTGAGGTATCCCGCGGTCTGGTTGACCGACAAGTCCTCGAACCCGTCTGGGCGAACGAGGAGCACGGGCCTTGACGGAGCTGCCCCCCCCACTGCGAACAGGAGCCCCGTCACAGTCGTGTAGAGACCGTCGATTTCAGCCCCGTAGGCCGCCGTGGGTGCGCTCGAGTAGAGCCCGATGCCGGGCCGCTGCATGACCGCGCCCTTGGAGTCGGTGACGGTGTTGACGGACAGCGGAGAGGCGCCAGCAAGCTCCTCTTGGCTCGACTCCATGTTGTTGCCGAAGGGGATGGCTGCTTCGGGCATCAGATGTTGTTCTGCCTGGCGGCGCGCTCGACCCACTCGATGATGCCGATGTTGTTGGCCTTGGAGATGTAGTTGATGACCTCGTAGCGGTCGTCGGTGGCGATGGAGAAAGTGGCTGTCGTGCGACAGACTATGCCCGGCGTGAGCGTTCCGCTGGCCCCTCCGGACTTGTTATGGACGATGAGCGTGAACGTCATCCCCTGCGTCACAGCCGCGTCTATCGCAATGGTCTGGTTGCCGTTGGTGGTCCTCTTCAGCGTGATCATCTCGTGCTGGAGCGCGGGCAGTGTCGCGCTTGTGGCACCGTCGTCAGTCACCTGGTAGTAGGACCCAATTCTGCTTCCTAGATGGAACGTCTGGGCGCTCGTGGGAGAGTCAGGACCAGCAAGGTTGTACCTCTTGCCGACGCCCACGAAAACGTTCGCCGACTCGCTGAATCCTACCGGCGACGACGACAAGTCCAAATGCAGAGCTGCGGTGAGGACCGTCGCGCTCGCCGCGGTGAACGTGCACCCCTCGACTGTCCCCGAGAAGGTTCCGCCGTAACGAATGAACTCGGAGCTGCCGCTCACCGCGGCCGAGTCGAAAAGACAACCCGAGATGTCAGACGCAACGCACGCGACAATCCCTGCCCCTTGCGTGTACGACGAATGTTCCTGGGCGACCGTGCATCCACGAAGCCGCATAAACGGGTTCGTCGTGGTCGAATCTTGAACGATGGCCTGCTGTGTGCCACCGAAGAGAACGAAGGTCGTATCGCTACACAGGAGCACGCTGGTCGACGAGTCCTGGGTGACGAGCGCCCCGGTGTTGAGCGTCCCGCCAATGGTCATCGTGTCGAGGATGACGGTCGACCCGTTCGCTCCCGAGATGACCATGACTGCCCCGGAGTTCGCCTGCTTCGACTGGACCGTCAGACCATAGAACTCGTTGACGCTGTTCGTCGTCCCGAACAGGAAGGCCTGAGACGTGGCGTGGTCCACGTTGATGATGACGGTGCCCGCGCAGCACCGGGCGCTGACGTTTCTCGGGACGATGATGAAATCCGTGATCCGGTAGGTGCCAGGAGGAAACCAGACCACTCCCCCGCTGACCCCGGCTGCCGTGTACGCCGCCTGAATGGCCACCGTGTCGTCGCTGGTGTTGTCGCCCTTCGCTCCGTACGCTGGGGCCTTCACGTTGAAAACGAGCCCGGCCACGGTCGCCATCGCGTTCTGAATCGAAGATGAGCCCCCGCTCAGCAGGACGTTGAAGTCCGGCTCCCCCGCGCTCGAAAACCACTCATCGAGGACCGACTGGACAGTGACAGGCTTCCGTGTCCCAACCGCGCCGGTGCTGTAGTCCGCTCCCGTGAAACTTGGCCCCACATACTCGACCGCGTTCGTCGAGTCCATCTCGGTCCAGTTCCGGATACCGAGTCCGCTCGAGTCGAGGACGGAGCAATCCGTCTCTTCGTTGACGTAGACGACTGCCGAGCCGTTGGCGTCGAGGGTGACTGGGTTTCCGATCGCCGTACTGCCGTCGTAGGAACCGTAGATGCTCGCGAGGGATGAGGTTCCACGCTTGTAGAAGTAGGCCTTCCCGTTGCCGCCGCCGGCAACACCCGAGATGAGGGGAGAGACGCTTCTCACGTGCCCGTCCACTGGGTGAGGCCGTCTTGCGACGCCGTAGCCATCACCACGTAGCTCTGAACGGCGCTCCCCATGACCACCTCAGCGCCGAGCTGAAGCGATGGCGACTCCAGACGAAAGCGGGTCACCGCCTGATTCAGGAAGACGGCGCCGTTCAGGTAACGACCTGAGAAGATGCACGACAGGAGAGTGATGTCCGTGAGGCTCGCCCCTGAGACGTAAAAGCCGCCCGCAGGAAGCCCCGTGGTTGCCAGCGTCGAGATGAACGTGGTCGAGTCGAGCCGGGCGTTCGACGCCCCAGCCTGGAGCTCGAGCGCGTAGTTGCCGGAGTCGATGACGCTCGTCTGCTCGAAGTAGCAACCGCGACACTTGAAGCCCGCGCCGGTGACGACGACCCTGCTCCCCGTGGAGGCCACCTGAGGCGCTGGAAAGTAGATGTTGCGCAATTGCACGCCGGCCGCGGTGATGGCGAACAGCTCCGCCGTCGAGCCGCTGTTCATGTTCAGCTTGACCGTCGGCTTCCCGTTGGCTTGCCCGGAGGCGACGATGGTCAGGCCGGCCTTGGCGACCGTCAACGTGGACGCAAACGACTCCGAGTGGCCATCCAGGAGAACGATAAGGTCCCCCGCGCTGGCAGCCCCGTAGGCGTGCGCCGTGGTGGCGAACGGAAAACCCTTGTCGTTTCCGGAGAACGTGTCGTTTCCGATCAGGCTCGAGACGTACCAAAGGTTATTGCCCGTATAGAACGGCTTGCCGGTGACAAGGGAGTCCCCGAGGATTTCCCCGGTGCCGTTTGGCAGAATTTGGATGCTCATCGCATTCGTCGCCTTCTCGTGCCGTTGTTCATCACGTGCGCCTGACCGGCTACGTGCTGATGAGAGTAGCTCTTTGCCGTGACCTTTGCTGAAACAGCTTGCGCTCCGAGGACAGCGACGCGGTCAGCGGGCAACGAATGGGCAATCGCCAGCCGACTCGAG
>Ga0265324_10001003_pt1 | contig 17318 bp, 11 predicted proteins | sample 41419metaG_FD_198634 | JGI IMG/M metagenome (GOLD analysis project Ga0265324, IMG submission 198634) | Rhizosphere microbial communities from Carex aquatilis grown in University of Washington, Seatle, WA, United States - 4-14-19 metaG | ecosystem: Host-associated > Plants > Roots > Rhizosphere...
CGGCAATACGCTCATATTGACTCTCGGTTATCTCCATTAACCACAACTTGCTCACTTTCCTCCCAAAAGTCAATTAGTGTTAACACTCTCTAACAAAAGACAACGTCCCGCACCGCCGGCTATTCCAGATGAACAATCCCGTGCCGCAGGGCGCTGACCACCGCCTCGGTGCGGTCTTGCACTCCAAGTTTTATGAAAAGTTCCCGAAGACGGAATTTGACCGTCGCCTCCGTCAATGACAAAGCGTCGGCGATTTCTTTGTTGGTGTGCCCCTTGATGAGCAATTCCAAAAGCGCCATCTCGTTCAGGTTCAAATTTTCGCGCCCCATCCGCTCCGACAAACGCTCGGCCATCTTCGATGGCAGATGAACGCCGCCCGCGTAAACGGCCCGGATTGTTTTTATAATTTCATCCGCGCTGGAATCCTTGAGCAAATACGACTGCGCCCCGGCGTGGATGGCGCGGTAAATATCCTCATCCGTGTCATACGTGGTCACAATGATGAATCGCGCCGCCGGAAATTCCTTCCGAATTTCCATGATCGCCTCGACACCGCTGAAACCCGGCAGACGCAAATCCATGAGCACAACATCCGGTCGCACCCCGCGGTATTGTTCCACCGCCTCGCGCCCGTCGCCGGTTTCGGCAGCGACCGCCATGCCCGGCTCGCTTTGAACCAGCGCCGCCAGCCCCTTGCGCAGCGCCGGATGATCGTCCACCAGCATGACGCGAATGATCGATTTGGTTTTCATGTGATTGATAATGGCATGGTGAGTTTGACGATGCTGCCCTTGCCCGGAGCGCTGCTCACGTTCAGTTCTCCGTTCAATTCGGCCACCCGCTCCCGCATGCCCACCAATCCAAACCCGCCCTCGCTAGCCGGCGGATGCGACGGATCGAACCCGCACCCGTCGTCGCTCACGCATAATTCAAACTGCCGCTCGGCAAATTTCAAGACCACCTCAATCCGCTTCGCCTGGGCGTATTTTATCGCATTGGCAATGGCCTCCTGGCCGATCCGCAACAGGTTGTTTTCCACCACGGGCGCGAACCGTTTCGGCTCGCCGATGACTTTCAGTTCGGCTTGCAGCTGGTTGCGGTCCGCCAACGCCTGCAAAACCCCGTTGAGCGCGGACGCAAGATCGCCGGTTTCCAGCACCTGCGAGCGCATGTTCCAGATCGCGTTGCGAACCTCGTTCAGGCTCGCACGGGTCTGGGCGCCCGCCTCGCCCAAGGGTTTTTGCGCGCCGGCATCCGCCGGCAACTGGCGCTTCGCCACTTCCAATTGCAACGAAATCGCCCCCAGACCCTGGGCCAGCGTGTCATGGAACTCGCGGGCCATACGATTGCGCTCATTCATCACCGCCGAAAATTCCGCCTCCGATTTCATCCGTTCGATGGCCTGCTCCCGCAGGTGGCGGCGGCCAATCCCCACAATGATGGCGACCGCCAGCAACAGCATCAAAGCGGCGCCCCCCAACAGCCACGCCACATGCCTGGAGGTCCACCACGACGGGGGTTGCAGCACCACCACGTCCGCCGGCGAACGCAGGAGAATTTGAAAATGCTGGGGTTCCAGCGTGCCGGGATCGAGCGGTTTCGTGAGGAAGCTGACGGCACAGATGCCGGCAACCCGGACGCGCGCGCCCGGAAGCCAGTGCGGCGGAAACTCATTGTGATTCGTGAGGCGAAGCACGGCGGAAAATTCGGTTATCCCATCCGATAGTTTCAACCGGCAGCCATCCAGGGCCGACCACTGTTCTTGGACGACCGCCTTGCACTCCACCAAATCCGAATCGTGATCAAGCGCCTCGGCGGCTTTGAGCAAATGAATGGGCGGCGCGGGCAGGGTCTTCCCGGTCTTCCGAAAAACCGCATCCTCCACCATCGGCCCGTATTCACCGCGGCTCAAAAAGCCGAACACATCCACTTCGGCCCCGACCGCGAGCAGCTCCGGCCCGTCGCAAACGACATGGATCCCGCGTCCGCCATCACGAATCCAGAAATCCTCGCCCGGCTGCGAATGAATCACCGCCCCCCGCACCCGCACCCGATGGACATAGGATTGAACGGGACTGAACTGCATCAAGCTTTCAACCGAACGCACCGGCAGGGTATCCAGATTAGTCGTGGCCCAATCGTTCACGAAAGCCAGATTAGCGGTGGGAATGGACAGGTACGGACTTAACGCCTGACGGGTTTTGTTGAATTGGTAAAAGCACACGCCGCGCAACCGGACGGTCGAATCAACCGTCAGGTTGAGTCTATTGCCATCCGGAATATGCACCAGCATGCGTCCGGCTCCGTTTTCCAAATCCACCTCCAGGTCCAGGGCATGCCATCCCGGTTTGGCACGGCGAACCACGCCCGCAACCTCGACCCATTGGGCATCCATTTGCCCGCTTAACAGATCATCCCGGTTTACCACCCGAGGTTCGGGAATCTTTCCTTTTCCAAGATTCCGCACCGCGTGGGCATCCAGGTAGGGGGCAAACTTGCCCGGGTTGCTGACGCCCTCCACTTCAATCAAGTCACCGCGGCCAAAGTTGGCGGCCAAACCAGCCGACATCTCGCAATAAATACCCACGTTGTCATCCACAATGGAAAAAAACGAGGAGCGCACCCCACCCTCTTTATTAATCACGACTCCCCTGATCCGGACCGGGAGTCGCTGGGATGCCTCAACCGGCGTCAGCGCCCTGACTTGCGCGGCGTTCGTCAATATCACCGGAGCGACCGCGGCTGGCGATTGGGCCGGCGCTGGCTCCGAATGCGCCCAGAAAGCCAGGAGCAAGACCTGGCAGAATAGAATGTGGTTGAAACGGGAACTCATGGATCGAGCGCGCCATGACTTTAGAACGCGCTTTATCGGTTGGCAACTCTTCCAAAAAAAACAAGCCGGCAACAAGCCCTATAATCTTCAGGCTCCTCCCCGGCGAAAGCCCGCCACAATTCGTGCGCCCCTCCCGAAACCCCCTATTTAGTATCAACGATAATTTCAGCTCTTGCGTCCACCCGCAGATTCATGCCGATTGATGTTCCTTCCGCAGCGAATGGCGTCACCAAGCCGGCGCGCTATTCTTCAATCCCGCTGACCCGCCAGCCCACATTGGCGAGGGGCCGGCCTTTTTCATCGGTCACCTCTGTCCGCTGACTGACTCTGGCGACACGCTTTGCGCCTCCTACTTTTGCACGAGCTTGTAGCGAATCTTCACGCATTGCGGAACGCGGGGCGGGTTGTCGGAGAAAAAAATAATTTGCACAATACCCATGCCGCCTTCGCGGGTCTGGAACGCATAGGTGGCTGGCGTGCCGGGTTTCATTGGCTGAGAAAACCGGCGGTGCGTGGCGGCGAGTCGTTGCTGGACTTCTACGGCGGTCAGATTTTCCCACGCCTCAGTGTCCAGCGCCTCGACCTTCATTCCGAGGCCGAGGAATGAATCTGGACTTGAAACAGGACTTGATACCGCATCTATACCTGATTCCTCCCACCAAGCAACGTTCTGCAAGACTGCCTCCGCGATGAACGGGATGGCGTTGCCGTTGGTCTGAAGCGGGCGGGCGGGAAAGTTCGTGAGTCCCGTGTCAAAATCAATCGCATCCGTCATCATCCGCTCCACCACCGGGCCGAAGGCCAGCGCGGGCGCGGCTTCTTGCTGCCTCAACTGCTGCAATCGGTCCAGCACTTGTTGGGTTGCCCGGTCTGGAACATCGTTGGTGGCTTCGCGTTCCCTCAATTGCTGCAGCCGTTCGATTACCGGCTGTTCTTGGGAGACGACGCCGTTCTGCACGAGCTTGTAGCGCACCTTCACGCCGCGCGGGTTCTCGGTGAAGCCGATGATTTGCAGCACGCCCCAAGTGTCGTCCCGCGTGCGGAAGTAGTAAGTGTCCGTTCCGTTGGTGGGTGGCTTGACCAAAGTAGTTCGTGCCTTCGGCTCGTTGACCATCAGGTTCCAGTTATACCAGATGTCGGCGGGCGCAGCGTGGTCCAGCCCGTTGGCGATAGCCGGCACGGTGGCCATGCCAAAGGCGATCAGCACGGGAATTTTCTCTTCTACCGCTGCAGCCACGTCGGCCCCGCTGGCGCGCTGCCAGTCGTGAAGCGCCCGCGATTCAAGATCGGAGATGGAGGTGGTGAGCAGCCGGTGGGCGCGGAGGTTTAGAAATGTGTAGTTACCATTGAGCGGCGGCAGGATGCTTTCCTGTTCCGGGCCGAACCGCAAGTCCACCACGGGATTGTTCATCTGGTTAAGGCCGTTCATCGTCCGCTCCAAATCTTTCATGTCCCAATTGACGGGGACGTCGAGCGTGCGCGAGGCGATGGCCGCCTGAATGTTGGGCGCGAACAGCACCCGGCCTTGGAAAATATAGGCGATTCGATGATTGAGGTTCGCCGCCGTCACGGCGGCAAACTGGCGGCTGCCTTCCTCGGTCAGGCCGATGATGAAGTTGGTCCGCCCTTGGGCGGCGCTCCAGCCCGCGCTTTCGACGGCCTTGCCATCCAACAAAACGCCCGGCAGCAGACGCAACGACTCGACGTGATTTGCCTCGAGGAAATTCGTCACGGTCTCGGTGGCCGCAGAATCTTCGTCATCGTCAGCCACCCGACGGATTTGGAAGGCGCTGGTCGGCAACTTTGACTCGGTCGAGACAGCGGACGGTTTGGCCAAGGAGACACTTCTGCCCACCTCATCGGAAGCGTCGTTGGGCGGGATGAAGGCGGATCGCGGGAGGTCTTCGTTCACGATGATGTTTTCAAAGTTTTCAATGAAGGTCAGATCATGGTCTGGCCCGGAGCCGCGCTTGGGGTTGGGGGATTTTTTCCGCGCTTCGAGGCTGGCGGCCTTGGAAATGAAATTCCGATAGCGCCGGACCAGAAAATCCTTTTTGCCCACCCACAACGTCCAGCCGGAGTCCGCTTGTTCCAAAACGTAGCAGTCCACGCCGCCGATGGCCTCGTCTTTTACGCGCACCAGTTCCGTTGCGGAAGCATACGCCATGTTGTTGAGAATGTTGCCCCAGCTGAGATTGTAAAACAGCGCCGGCACGAAGGAATCCTGGTTCACCAGCGAAATGTTGCAGGCTTCGGTGCCCGGATGGGAATACCTGGAAAGCGTTCCATAGTCTGGCTTCCAGAACTCCGTTTCTCCGTCGGACCACCACTGGTTCGTGTGGGAGAAGGGATTCTGCGCCGTGACAACGCGGATGCGATAAAGTTTACGGCGGTCGAGCAGCTGCGTGAACTTGTTCGTGGAGACATCCCCGCCGGAATGCGTCACCGTCCAGCCGGAATCGCGATAAGAATAAATGGCGGCATAGGCCAGCTTGACCAGCCCCACGATGTTCGAGGCGGCAAGCTCCCGGCCACTCTGCGACAACACCTCGGCTTGAAACTTCTTCTTGGCGATGGCCAGTTCATTCACGGCAATCTCCCGCTTGAGCCGGGCCAGGTCGTCCTCAACCGACGGAACTTCGGCGGCGGCGATCGGCACGAGCTTCTTCACCACCACCACATCGTTGCCGTCGCGGTTTTCAATGGTCTCGACGAAATGGAAGCGACGGTCCAGCTCCGCCTGCAAACGGTCCGGCCAGCGGGCATCCCCGGCGACGATGAAATCATATCGGTCGTCCGGCAAATCGGCGGGGAAGATGATTTTCAGTGAGGAGTTTTTCTGCGACCAGACGGTGGTGATCAAATCCTTCAAGGTCTCTCTCCATGCCACGTAACGGCCGTTGCCAAACATGCCGCTCGGAACCCAGTTCGTGGGCATGGCCGACGAACGCAGGAGAAACATGGGCGGCACGCGGGCGAGGGTCGAGGAGTTCGGCTCCCAGATCCAGTCGCCAGGATAGGTGGCGTCGGGCGCGGTGGGTGTTGACGCTGCCCCACTAAAATCTTTCACCATCACCGTCGTCGCGTGGCCGGGTTGCAGCGAGACGTTGCGGAACTCGGCCCATTGATACTTGCGCCGCTGCAACTCAAAACCCCTGATGTGATCAAAGACACTGGACGAGACCAGCAGCAGTCCGCCGGTCGTCGGGAGCGCGTTCGCGTGTGATGAATTCTCCGGGATCACGGTGGTCTGGCCGTTGGCATCCACGCAGACCATCCGCGACTCCCAATCGGCGTGCTTGGTGTAGTTGCAATTGATCGCCACCTCGCCGCTTTTGCCGGCCACGGCTTCGTAAGACGCGCACCAATCACCTGACGATGATGCCCCGCCCCCCAAACCGGGAACCAATGTGCAGGCGAGTTCCCACGCGCCGTTGGCGATGCCCACGGAAACATTCATCGTCGCGGTGTTGCTCGGACAGGCGATGAGCTGGCCAAAGTAACCGTTGGGCGTCCGCTGGTCCGGGGCATCCCAGCCGGAACTGGCGGGCTGCGCGCCCGATTCCTTGCTGACGCGGCAGACCGGAATGGAAATGCCTTCCGCGCTTTCATTGCGGACGTAAAACGCGACTTTTCTGATTTCGTCGTCCGCCGACCATTGGCTCATGTTGAAGTTTCTGGTTGGGAACGGTGCGGCGGCAGGCCGGCCATCGGGCAGCCAGCAAGCCGGGTTCGTCCATGGCAGATTGCCAACGGCCACCAGTTCCACTTCCGCCTGATTCAACCGCGCCACGAACGGCGGGTTTGTCACGGTTCGCAGGGCTGATTGTCCCTTCGTTCGCGCTGCATCTTCCTTGAGACTGGCCGTCAAATCCGAAACACCGCTCAAGTGCATCACCGCTTTGTCCATGCCGTAGGCCAACAGGAGGGCCACGCCCGCAAAGGCCAGCACGCGCCACAGATTAATGCGGGAGAAGGCGAACAGTTTGATGCCGGCCGCGTCATAGCCCTGCGCCCTGGCCCAAGCCGAGGAATAGAGGAAGCGGCGTTGCATCCGGAACCACGGCGGCAGGCTGGCGAGAAACAGCAGCGTGATCACGGCGGCCACGATCCAGCAACCGGGCGCGGGAAAAGACCGGATGATCCACATATTGCCGAAGGTGACCGTCACCACCCAGAGTCCCCACAGCAGTCCGTGGAGCGCGGATTCGCTGCGTTCCTCCTTGGTCAGGTGCGCGGAAATCTCGCGCACCTCGGGCGAGGACAAGGGGGACGTCAGCCACGACTTGTTTATGGTTTTTCCAATTTGCGAATTTTCAGTTTGAACCTCCTCACGTCCGCTGCTACCCGGCGGCGTGGCCACGATGGTCTCCACCATCGTCTTCACGTCGCTGACTTGCTGGTAGCGGAGTTCGGGGTTCTTTTCCAGCGCGCGCAGAACAATTTCATCCAGACGCACGTCCATCTGCACTTTCTTCGACGGCGCTTCGAGCTTCTTGCCCGGCAGTTCGCCCGTGAGCATCTGGTAAAACACCACCCCCAGCGCGTAGATGTCCGCCCGGTGATCCACCTCGCCCGGCGCGTGGATTTGCTCCGGCGACATGTATTGCGGCGTGCCCATCACCTTGCCCGCGTCCGTCAAGTCCTGTAGCGCAGGCTTCCCAGCCTGCGGGTTCACGGAGCATCCTTGCTCCGTGTCCCCCACACTGGCGGCAGGGACGCCGCCAGAACCCGCAGGCGCGGACGCCTGCGCCACATTGCCCACAATCTTCGCCAGCCCGAAATCCGCCACCTTCACCCGGCCCCGCCGGTCCATGAGGATGTTCTCCGGCTTGATGTCGCGGTGCACGATGCCTTGGTCGTGCGCGAATTGCAGCGCGTCGCAAATCTGCGGCACGATGGCCAGCGCCTCGCGCGCAGAGATGCGGCCGTTTTGCAAAAGCTGCCGCAGGTTCACGCCGTCCACGTATTCCATGAGGAAGAAGTAAAGCGATGTAGCGGCGGGCATCTTGCCGCCCGGATTGGCGTCCGAACTGGCGGCGACTTCTGATTTTTCCGAGTTCTCTTTGTTGGCGACGCTTTTTCCGCCGGGCTGGAAGCCCGGCTCTACGTCCGGCAGGATGCCCGCCGCCACGCCAAACTCATACAGCGTCACGATGCCGGGATGATTCAGCTTGGCGAGCGCCTGCGCCTCGCGGGTGAAGCGTGCGGCAAAAGCCGGTTCATGGCCGACCGCCGGCGGCAGGATTTTCAGGGCGACCAGGCGGTTGAGCTGGGTCTGCCGCGCCTTGTAAACCGCGCCCATGCCGCCCTTGCCGATGAGTTCGAGGATTTCCAGTTGCGGGAACAGCGGCGCAAGTTCGGCCACCGTGGGCGGAACAAAAGCGGCGGCGGCAACCGATTGGGTGTCCGCTGCGCTGGGAAACCCCGCTTTGATGAGGCATTCCGGGCACAGGCCCATCGACACATCCAGGGCGAGCAGCTTCTGGCAGCTGGGGCAAATTCGTTTCGTGTCCATATTGTTCCTTTCACCCCCTGCTTAGGAATCGCGGGCGAAAGGTTACCGGCGGGCGCGATTAAAACAGAAAAATTCAGGCGAGGAAACACCCCAATCCGGTCAACCTCCCGCCAGCACGGCAAACAGGTGGTGGAGTTCGTCGTCCACATCCCCGGCCTCGGCGGTGGTCTGGGCGATCTCGTCCCGCAACAACTGCCGGTAGCGCTGGCGCAGCCGGTGCACGGCCACTTTGACCGCGCCTTCGTTCATGGCCAACTGCGCGGCCAGTTCCGCGTAGGGTTGGGTATCACGGCCGCCGACAAGGCAGGCGTTCAAGCCGGCGAACAGCTCGCCTTTGCCGCCGCGTTCGTATTCGGCGCGCAGTTTTTGCAGGACGGTGTCGAGGAGGGTCAACGCCCAGCGCCGTTCGTAGCTTTGTTCCGGGGTGAGGTTGTCGGCGGGTTCGTGGCCATAGCGGGTTTCCGCGCTGTCCAACTGCACAGGAACATGCGGGACGCCGCCGCCGCGCTTTTGGGCGCGGCCCTTGTCCCATTCATCCGCCAGAAACCGCTGCAGGGCGGTCAACAAAAACGTGCGGAATCGTCCCCGGGCGCGATCGGCGTCATCCACCCAGTGGCGTTCGAGGAGGCGCAGGAAGAAGGCCTGGGTCAGGTCCTGCGCATCGTGGGCGGAATACCCCCGGCGGCGGACATAGGTGTAGAGGGGATACCAATAGTTTTGGCAAAGCCGGGCGAGCGCCGCCTGCGAGCGGGCGGGATCGGGTTGCGCGGCGGCCAGCACCAAGGACCAGTGGGTGGTGGCAAACACGGCCCGGGGATGGACCGGAGCGAAACTATTTTTTTCGGTGGAGGCCATGCAGCCTGATTTTAGGAAAAACCGGCGAATGGTTACAGGCAAATGCCGCCCAAGAGGATTTTCGGGCGGGCATCAAGGTTTCGGGCAGTACACCCGCCGATAGGCCGCGCCGCTCCACTGGACGGGATGGATCGGCAACCTGCGCGGAGATCAGAGGCGGTCTGAAAATGTGGCGGCAGGCATCCTGCCTGCCGTAGAGGGCGGCATCTTGCCGCCCGGAAAAAACGCCGGCTGGGTGAAACGCCCGAATGGACCGGTGGTTTTCTTCGCTGCGACGCCGTTCCGCCGGGCTGGAAGCCCCGGCTCTACGTCAGCCAAGATGGCCGACGCCACCATTTTCAGACCGGCTCTCAGCCGGAAACATTCAGTTGAAACCACGGATGGACACGGATTAACACGGATGGAACCAGGGAAAACAACACTTCTGATGACCGCCACCCAGCGCCATCCAGCACCACCGTTCGATGGATGGGCGCAGTGGAAAACGCCAAACTTGCCTTTGTAATCCGTGTTCATCTGTGTCCATCCGTGGTTAAATCACTTTCATCTGCATGGTTTCGGCTCAGAGCCCCCTGCCCCGCCGTCAATTCCGCGCCGGCCAGCGGGTTTAATAAAAAAGCCGGAGTCTTGCGACTCCGGCTGGAAAGATTCAATTGGCCTTACGCGACGGTTTCGCCCACCTGGAAACGGACGAAGCGGCGGCTACCGACCCCGTCGCCCCATTAGTCGGAATTCATCGGGACGATGGCGGAAAACACCAGCAACTTGCAAAGACACATTGCCTGCTGTTTTGTCAGTTTGTTGCCCGAGAGATCAATCGTCACATTAGAAGCAATCGTTGCATCACCGCGCAGGACGTCCTTGTATTTCATGGTGCCAGTCAGACATGGGATGGTCGCATCAGACGTAAAAAAAGCCGCTTCATCAGCCGCGCCGGCGAACACGCTGGCCTCGCCTGGGGCGGGTTCGTTCACGCGCACATCGAAATCATATTCTCCAAGTCCGGTGGTCTTTCTGTCCGGCTTTTCCACCCAGAGAATGCTGCCAGAAATCCGATCCGCCAGTTGCCGCCCATTGTCCATATAGCTGATGGTCAAATCCTTGAAATACCACGCCCCACGGTCATAGTCATAAATCATTTCACCGTTCACGGTCACGTCCTGATAGATTTGAACGGGGCCGCCAGCCAGCACAAAGTTTTGGAATTTCATCAGGTCATATTTTTTGACCTGAACCGTGACCGTTTTGCCATTCACCTGTTTTGACACGTCCATAACCGCTTTATGGACGGTGTCCATGAGGCCCAGCGCCTTGACCGGCGGTTTTCCGGCGGCAAGCCCCTTGAACTTGGCCGTGAAATCGTGAGCGGCACCGATTTGATTGATGGCGATCTGCAATGTTCCATCGTCAAACCGATAGACCCCATTCTGGTCAATCGGCACTATCCCATAGATGCGTCCCACTTCCTTTGTTTGGGCTGGATTGGCGGGATTGACAACGTCGCAGTGCATATCGAAATTCAATGAGCTGGGCTGCTGAACCGAGTTGAGCATGCCGCCCATGACCAGCGGGGTCGCAGAGATCCCGCCGCGAAAGATGGTGCTGTTGCAGACATTGACGTTGACCTGATAATTGTCAGTCACCCCCAGCTTCGGCTTGCCGGATGAATCCGTCTGCGTCTTGGTGTTGAACTGCATGCTCATGCCCCCGCGGATGAACGTGGGCGGATTGGTTTGGGCGAAGGCGCAAGTTGCCGCCATCATGATCAGGGCTGTCAGTATTCTCATGGTTATTGGGGTCGGATGTTTATTGTTGCTCAATGACGACCGGCGCAGACGAACTGTCATTGCTTGATGAATTTGAAATGAGGTAAATGATGACCAGGACTAAAAGCACCATGGCGATGCCGAATATTTTAAATTTCATGATGAACTTAAGCTTGGCGTTTGGAGCGGACCGGAAGCGGTTCCACGTCAACCGTCGTTTGCGCCTGGGCCCCCGGCGGCAATTGCGACGGCAGTTTTTGCTCTTCGAGCAGGCTCACTTCCAAATCGGCGAAAGCCCGGTTCATGCTTTTTTGGACGGAGTCGAGGGCGGTTTCGGTTGAAATCTTCTGCAGGAAATCATCCTCGGTCATCCCGGCGGCGGAGGTCATGGCGGCCGCCGCCTGGCCCATTTCCCAAATGTCATTCGCGCGTTTGATTTCCTTGTCGTAAGCTGTGAGTTCGGTTTGCGCCTCCTTGAACTTCGCTTTGCGATTATCCAAAATCAGCTTCATCTTGCGCAGCTGCTCGTCAAATTTGGGCGCATCCTCCGGATGATCGCGCTTGAAATCGTCCAGCTTGTCCTCGAAAGAACCGACCGCAGTTGCAAAATCAGAGATTCGGTTGGCGAAATTCCGGAGCCCCTGCTGTCGCTTGCCATAATCGTTCTGCAAAGTCTCGATTGGATTTCGCGCCGCCTCGGCCTTGATGGCCTTCAACCGCCAGTTGGCGAACACGCGGGCGACGACCGGAGTGAAAAAAATGATGCTGCCTCCAACCACTGCGGCAATCACCATCCCGATGAGGCCTTTGATCACAATAAACACGAACGGCGCGACGAAGAATGCGGCCACGCAAAGGCCGACAATTTTAATGAGCATTTCGATGCGCTTGCGCCGTTTATCAATGTCAATTTGATTCATATTCAAGTCGGTTATCAGTCGTGTTTCTATGATTTTTAAGCGTTCACGCAGTGAACGTCCTGTCTGAATGGCCCCATTAGGTGATATCGTGAATCCAGGAAAATAAAGCTGCAGATCCCGTTGCGGGAATACTTAAAGCCAACCGCTCAAGGCTGCGTCCGGATAAAAAAAATCCTTCAACCTTGTCGGTTTTGTTCGCGCACCCTTTCAGTTGACCACCGCGTTTCACAGTCAGGACATTAAAACTCCCCGCGGAATTGCCAAGACAATTTTGCAAATAAAAAAGCCGGAGTCTTGCGACTCCGGCTGGAGAGATTCAATCGGCCTTACGCGGCGGTTTCGCCGACCTGGAAACGGACGAAGCGGCGGATGACGATTTCGTCACCGAGCTGCTTGCCGATCTGGGCGACGTGTTCCTTGACGCTGACCTCGGAATTGCGCTTCACGAAGCCCTGGTCCACGAGGCAGTAGGTCTGGAAAAACTTGTCGAGCACACCGGCGAGGATTTTTTCCATCGCGGCGGCGGGCTTGCCTTTCAAGCGGTCGGAATTCGCGGCGATCTCGCGTTCCTTGGCGACGACCTCGGGCGCGACGGCTTCGCGGGAAACCACCTGCGGGAAACCGGCGGCGATCTGGAGCGTGATGTCCTTCACGAGCTGCTTGAATTCTTCCTTGCCGGTCGTGTCGGTCTTGCCGCAGCCGACTTCGACCAGCACGCCGACTTTGGCGCCGGTGTGGATGTAGGCGGCGATGAGGCCGTTGCCGGAAACTTCCAGCTTGGCGTGGCGGGCAACCTTGATGTTCTCGCCCATCTTGCTGACGGCGGCCTGACGGTCGGCTTCGAGGTCGGCGGCCGGATTGTTGGCGACCTTCTTCGCGAGGTCGTCGGCAAAGACGCGGAACGCGTCGTTGCGCGCGACGAAGTCGGTTTCGCAATTAACTTCGAGCAGCAGGCCGGACTGGCCGCCGGGCGCGACGTATTGCGCGATGACGCCTTCATTGGCGGCGCGGGTGGCCTTCTTGGCGGCGCTCGCGGCACCGGACTTGCGGAGCAGATCCACGGCGGTCTCGATGCTGCCCTGCGCCTCGACGAGGGCCTTTTTGCATTCCATCATGCCAACGCCCGTCATTTCGCGGAGCTTGGCGACATTTGCAGCGGTGATTTCAGCCATAATATTTGTAATCGGTTAAAGTTAAAAAGCGGAACGCGAAGGGGTGCTTCGCGCTCCGCTACGGAATTAATTTTAGGCGGCGACCGGAGCGGCGGGAGCGGCGGCGGGCGCAGCTTCTTCAACGCGGCGGGATTTCTTGGCTTCGAATTCCGCGCGCGCCTGCGTGATGGCCTGCGAAACGGCGCTGAGAATCAGGCGGACGGAGCGGATGGCGTCATCGTTCGCGGCAATCGGATACTGCGCGTCATCGGGATCGCTGTTCGTGTCCGCAAAGGCCACGACCGGGATGCCGAGCGTCTTGGCTTCGGCGATGGCGTTGTGCTCGCGCTTGGTGTCCACCACGAACAGCGCGGCGGGCATCTTGTCGAGGTCGCGGAGACCGTCGAAATACTTGTTCAGGCGCGCGCCTTCGCGGCGGATGACGGCCTGCTCCTGCTTGACGTAATCGTTGATGCCGCCATCGGTTTCCATCTTCTCAATTTCCTTGAGGCGCTTGATGGAGGTTTTGACGGTGGTGTAATTGGTCAGCGTGCCGCCGAGCCAGCGTTCGGTCACGAACATCTGGCCGGTTTCCTTGGCCGTTTCCTTGACGACCGCCTGCGCCTGCTTCTTGGTGCCGACGAAAAGGATTTTGCCGCCCTTGCGGACGGTGTTGCTCAAGAAGTTGAGGGCGGCCTGCAACTGCTCCTCGGTCTTGCTGAGATTGATGATGTGGATGCCGTTGCGCGCGTCGAAGATGAAAGGCTTCATCTTGGGATTCCAGCGCTTGGTCTGATGGCCGAAATGGACGCCGGCGTCCAACAGTTCTTTGATTCCAATGGTGGTGGTCATGCTAACTTATATTCCTTTGGTTAAAACCGCGAATTTATTTCGCAGCATCCTGCGGAACACAGGATTTTTGTTTGGTGTTATTATGGCCGCCCAACTGCACACGCAGCCGGATATGAGGCCGTTAAAACTCCCCGTCCGAAAACGAGGAGCGTTCAGAATATCAGGGAAACGCCGCGTGACAACTGTATTTTTTGCAGCTTGGAGCCGGTCTGAAAAGGAGCGCGGCTGGTCGAGGACGACACAACCGCGCTCCGGGATTTTTAGACAAGTGCTTAAACCACAAACTCCAGCTCCTGCCGGTGCGGAATCAGCCCGCGCTCAAACGCCTGGCCGAGGAAGCGGCGGATGGATTCCCTGCCCTTCTCGCCATAATCAATCGTCCAGTGGTTGACATACATCCCCACGAACTTGTCCGCGAGGTCGCGGCCCATGTCCCGGGCGTATTGCAAGGCGTGCTGCACGGCTTCGGGGCGGTGATCGAGGCTGAACTGGATGCTCGCGGTCAGCGTGTCGGAAATCTGCTTCCGGGTGGCGAGATCGAATTTCTTGTTGATGACATTGCCGCCCAGCGGCAGCGGCAGTCCGTCGTTTTCACGGCCCCACCAAACGCCGAGATCCTCGCAGACGACCAGACCTTCGTTTTGATAAGTGAGCTGGCCTTCGTGGATGATGAGACCGACTTCGGCGACGCCACTATTCACCGCCGCAAAAACCTGGTCGAACGGCACGACGACGTAATCGAATTCCTTCGCCGGTTTGCCGAGCCAGAGTTGCAGCGCCAGAAACGCGCTGGTCATGGTGCCGGGCACGGCGATTTTTTTCTTCGCGATTTCCTCGCGGGAAAATTTCTGTTTCGCCACCAGCATCGGGCCGTAGCCGTCGCCCATGCTCGCGCCGCTGGGCAGCAGCGCGTATTTGTCGCTGACGTAGGCGTAGGCGTGGATGCTGACGGCGGTGATGTCGAGTTCGCCGCGCGTGGCGCGCTCGTTCAGCGTCTGGATGTCCTGCAGGATGTGCTGGAAATGAAATCCGTGCGTCGGAATCAAATCCTTCGCGAGCGCGTAAAACATGAAGGCGTCGTCCGGGTCGGGCGAGTGGCCGAGGGTCAGGGTCGTCTTTTGCACCGGCGGAAACTATACCAAGCCGCGCGGGCTGTCACGACGAGAAGATTGAGATACGTCAGGGCTGGCATATTTTTCAGGTTGCACGCACGCGCCTCGTCAATCCGGCTGGAGCCGGCCGCCACCTCCTTGTTGATGCGCGGCGCAAACTTCAGGCAAACCAAACGGGCGCGTGCGTTGCGTCCTCCATGGCGTTACTGCAATGCGAACGGCTTGGCCGGATCCCCACCGACTGCGTCCACGCTGCATTCACACACAAACCACAACCGAGGATGATCTAGCAGAAGCGATGCCAAGCAGGAAAAGGCTGAATTCAAAGGGAAACAAAGGCCGTCCGGCGGCGCGTGGATTTTGCCGCTGTCAGTTTCTTTTCACGTCGCGCAAAAATTATCAACACGGCGGTGGAAACCTTTACGACCGATTTGTGGCGAACGAACTCGCCAAAGAAAACAAGGCGTCGCTGTCGTTCAACGGTGCTGGACGCCTGGTGAGCATGGCAAAGTGGCCAGCGGTGAGATTTCTTTCCAGCCGTTTGACAACGATCCAGTCGCCAAGCGTTTTAGCCTTGTATGCCAATACGTTTAGACGCTTCTGCTTCTTTGTATCAAGTGGTTTTTTGACATGAATCGTGCGTTGCGCAATACCCAACAGAGCTACCCCCGGGAGAGGATTTTAAGGGATCTTGGTTCCGGTGGCTTGAATGACGGGTCAAGCAATCCAACACCGGGTTTTTCAAAAACGGGGGGAACGTCAAAGCCCTCTCCTTGGAGGAGAGGGTTGGGTGAGGACGGTCGTTAAACTAATTTCCTCCCCCGCCCGCTTCGGCTTTGTATATTCCGGCAAGGGATGCGGCGCGCGGGTTTGCAGTTCATTGAAAATGGCATCGCGGACAACCTTCGCCTCACGGCGCAGGCGTGAATTCCAGAACCGCAGCGTCTTGATGCCGAGCGCTTGCAGAAACTTTTCCCGTTCCTAGTCATGTTTCCGTTGATCAGGAAAACCGTGCTGGCTGCCATCCAGTTCAATATTCAGCTCCGCTTCCTCACAAAAGAAATCCAGATGGTAAATGCCGCACGGATGCTGGCGGCGAAACTTGTAGCCGGCAAACCGCCGGTCACGCAGCCAGCGCCACATCAGCTTTTCCGCCCAGGTATCATCCTTGCGAAGTTGGCGGGCGCGGGCGATGTCGGCCATGACGGGAATTTATCGGACAAGCGAAAGCGGGAAAAGTTTGTTTTAACGCCCGCCCTCACCTGTGGGATTCAATGTGCGAATCGGGATTCGGGGAATTTCCATGAACCGGAGCGCCGGAGGGTCTCGCGGGTCGGACGTAAAAACGGAAAACAAATACTTTTCCGGCGTAATTCCTTATTCCCTGTTGATCTATCGGGCTTGATAGGTGTTAGGCTGCAAATGTGTCACTCTGTCCAAAACCATATTCCGTTTGTCCAGTGTTCTTGCGTGTGCCCAAAGCCACAGATGTATGTCGGTGCACCAACAGCAAACCCCCAATGTCCGAATCCACCTCCGCGAGTATAAACAACCACCGCATTATTGGTGGAGCCGTCTTCCTCAATCTGGAGCGTAGCAAAATCAGTCATAAGCTCTCGAATGCCTTTGGGAGCACCATTTGTCGAAATATCGGCATAAACATGCTCTCGTGGTGTCTTCAAAATAGTCTGAAGCGCCCAAGCCTCCAACTCATCTGGCGCGATTGTTTGACGAACTGAACTTGCAAACTGCTCCATCCGAACGTCTGCACGGCGCTTACAGCTAATGCAAGCAACAACAATAACAACGATGAGAATCGAGAGCTTCATGCCGCCTTAGTCTCAATCGTTCTTTCTCGGCCAAAAATAAAACACTCCCAACACAACCATCGTAACGACAACAACCCACCACGGAAGCCCAAGTGTTGACATTCTGATGTAGGCAAGCGTGGTCATCTGTGTCATGGAGTAGCATCGTGGCAACGAAAAAAACTGAGCCACCGCCAACTCGCGATGTGAACCGCGCTTGTCGCGCCGAAGTGACTTGCCGCGCCATAACGCAGTGAAGGCGGGAACGCAGGCGGAACCGCGATCACAGTTCGCACAGCGATCGTTATATTTGGGGCATCCATATCGTGGCAGCGTTGGGAACGCCAACTGCCAGCGCCAACGGCATTGGCTCCGGCGACTGGTTGGGCATCGTTTTCATCTCCTCATAGCTTCATCCAACTTATTCCAAAACGCGTCCGCAACTCCGGTGCCGTCGCCATACTCGATACCGTCTAGCTGAAAAAAACCGTGTCTTTCGAGGT
>Ga0265324_10001007_pt1 | contig 17291 bp, 13 predicted proteins | sample 41419metaG_FD_198634 | JGI IMG/M metagenome (GOLD analysis project Ga0265324, IMG submission 198634) | Rhizosphere microbial communities from Carex aquatilis grown in University of Washington, Seatle, WA, United States - 4-14-19 metaG | ecosystem: Host-associated > Plants > Roots > Rhizosphere...
ATCAGTAAAAGAACCCTGGAAATCACCTTTTTGATATTTGATCCAGCCCCGTTCGTTGAATGCCCACGAATTGGTGGGTTCCAGTTGAATCACATGATTCACATCAGCGAGCGAGTCATCAATTCGTCCAAGCCGGTAGTTTGCCGCGCCATGAGTGACGTAACTGGAGGTATCATTTGGGTCTAGTTCGATGGACCTGCGACTATCCGCCAAAGCGCCTTCCATATCACCCTTATAGCTCCGTGCGATTGCCCGCACGCCATACGTGTAAGCACTGTGTGAATCCAACTCAATGGATTTATTGAAATCAGCAATTGCCGCATCCAAATCGCCCCTTCTGCCCTCAGCTACTCCTCTATCGCAGTAGGCGGCCGTTGCGTGCGCCGGGTCCAATTCGATTGCTTTGCTTTCATCAGCAATTGCGCCATCAAAATCACCCATTCGAATTTCTGCGAGCCCGCGTGCTTCGAAAGCTGAAGCGCCCCTGGGATTCAACTCAACCCCTCTATTGGCATCTGCCAAAGCACAAGCAAACTCACCGATTTCCCTTTTTGCGTCACCACGCGCCTCATAGGCTGAAGCCTGAGTCGGATCCAATTGAATGGATTTATCAAAATCCTTGATGGCGACCTGCTTATCGCCCTTTCGCGCTTCCGCCAGGCCTAGATCGTAGAAAGCCGTGGCATTGGTAGGGTCGATAGCGATGATGTCCTTGAAATCTGCAATTGCTCCATCCCAATTGGTGTATCCAAATTTTTGAACCCCGGACCGGAAGAGGCGTGAGACTTCGGCGCGTTTATCACAGCCTATGGTGGAAATCAAAATCCCAAAGCAAAGAGCCACCCAATGGATTTTTCGCATTAGAAGGATCACACAATCATCCTACCAGCCGGGAACATCCGACGGCGAGCCAGGAATTCCATGTTTACGCCAGCGCAAATCGCTGGCTCCCCGCCCCTAGAGCATTTTCGGAAAAACTGTAGCCATTCGTAAAGATAGAGAAAATGGCGGTCTTTTTGGGTTTTCGCTCCGAATGGGTACAGTTTTTCTTCAAACGCTCTAACTCCACGCGGAGGCTACGTAAGGCTAAGCCAGAATTAAAATAAGGATGAGATTTTATTTGACAATCTTTTACTTTTGTGGAATAAGTAAATCGTTTTTGCCGGCAATCCGCCGTCGCCAAGGGCTATGACGGGCAAGTCGGCAGTGATCTTTGACATTTTAATATAGTGATGCGGGATGCGTGATAGGGGATAAAGGAAAAAGCGTGAAATCGGGCCAAAATGGCAAAGTTGGTTGTTTTTGCGGAACTATCACAAAATCAGGTGTTTATGCAAAAACAGCCACAAGCTGCTCCAGCCTGCTCCAGCCTCCTAAAGGATGAATCACTGAGAGATAGCGGAATGCCGATAAAAGACCAGGACGGCGCGTCAATAGCCTCGCCCCGCCCTAATTCCATATGATTCAAACCTCTTTGACAGATCGGACCACGGCGCGCAGAGGACTGCGTGTGCTACCAATTCAGGGTGATGAGGCTTACCAAGCCCGCCACGAGTCAGGAGCCCATAAGAATCGTTCACTTCGTGAATCGAGGTGCACGAATAGTCACGAATTTGGTTTGGGGGTCGAGAACGCGGACGAAATGATGATAATAACGGAAATAACTAAAAGAACAGAAAGAACACCTGAAATGAAATCGGGGCTGTGAGGGAATTTAGGCAAATTTAACCAAATTGAGGTTCTTTTTTTTAGCGATTGAAACCGGCCTTAGAGAGGCTTTTGACGACGGGCCAGAAGATCGGTTTTTACGCGTCCGAGCGCAATCATTGGCCCCGACCGTCCCGCCGTGTGGGACGGAACTTCAAACGGAAGGCAGGGTCAGGAGGCGCCCGCTCATTCCGGCACACCACAAGGCAGCTTTACTATCCGGCAGTTTTCGGCGAGAGTTAGGCCGGTGAAACCACGTAAAAGCTGTATCCTCATTTTCGCCCTCGTCGCGCTCATTTTCCTCGCACGCACCGTCTTTGCGGGAGGCAGCGGGTTGAATGTGGTTGTCGTGGTAAACCAGAACAGCACGAACTCGGTGGAACTGGGCAATTATTATTGCGAGCAGCGGCAGATCGAACCGCAAAACGTGGTGCGGATAAATTGGACGGGCGGAAACACCGTTTGGGACAAAACGAATCTTGAAGCCACCCTGCTGGCGCCTATGCAGGCGGCCATCAGCAGCCGGGGCCTGACGAACCAGATCGATTTTATAATGCTCTCGATGGATATCCCCTTCGCGGTATCGTCCACGAACGGCTACAACAGCACGACAGCGATGATCTATTACGGCTTTAAGCCGGACGGTTGTTCGATAAGCTGCCCGGGGGGAATTGCGTCCTGCAACCTGCCCTTACCGGCGACGAACACCTACGCAGCCCAAGAGGATATTTTCCGCAATGTGGGCCCGGGGAGTAGCCGGACCAATATCATGGCGATCATGCTGACCTCCGATTCCCTGGCCCATGCCAAAGCGATAGTGGACCACGGGGTGATGAGCGACTTCACCTTCCCGACCCAAACGGTTTTACTCGCTAAAAGCACGGATACGGCAAGAAACATACGATACCAGGAGTTCGACAATACCGTGTTCAACGCCCGGTTGCGGGGAAATTATGCCATGGCCCGGACTAACAATTCTGATACGCCCTTAGGGCTTACCAACCTGCTCGGCTACGAAAACGGTTTGTATCAATTCACCATTTCCCCCAACACATTTGTGCCCGGCGCGATGGCGGACAGTTTGACTTCTTTCGGGGGGGTGATCTTTGGGCCCAACGACCACACGATTGCGCTCGTCTTTCTAAACGCGGGGGCGGCGGGCAGCTATGGAACCGTGGTTGAGCCATGCGCTTACCTTGAAAAATTTCCGTCGTCGCAAAATTATTTTTACCAGTCCCGCGGATTCAATATCGCCGAGTGTTATTACCAAAGCCTGGCATATCCGTACGAGGGGATTTTACTTGGTGAGCCACTGGCCGCACCGTTTGCCCAACCGGCCAACGGCGCGTGGATCAATCTCACGAACAACCAGGTCCTTCACGGGACGACCAACCTTTCCCTGCAATTTATCGCTGCTGATCACACCCGCCCGCTCGGTCAGGTAGATTTATTTCTGGACGGCATCTGGCTGCAAACGCTTACGAATCTTCCCCCGCGCCAGGCCAATATTCTTTATGTCACCGCGAATGGCGCGAAGACCAATTACATGATCCCCGCAAGCGCAACTATCAAGACGGTCGCGAGCAATTTGATGATGACATTGAACCACGCCTATTTCACAAATGCGGCGAAAGTGCAGGCTTTTCATTTTGGCGACCGGGTGGAATTGCGCTCCTTCGACGTCAATACTCCCGGTGCCCAGGTATCGCTATCCGTGAGCAATACCATCGGTACCGCGACCGATCTGCACACCGTCATTTCGGCCGCGCGCACTAATTTTATCGACAGCATTGCCTGGGGGTACCGGAGCTATCTGATCTCCGGCGCCGTCGTTTCCAATGACATCCTACAGATCACCACAACCAAAACAAATGGCGCGATAGTGACGGTTGCGGTGACGAACCTGATCACAGGAACGACGCTCACCAGTTTCGCGCAACGATTAATTGATGGCGTCAACACCAATGCCAGTTTGCAGGGAAATGACGGATTGGTGGCGGAGGATCTGGTCACGGACACATCCACGATCATTGAATTCAATTTGCGCGCGCGCGGAACCGGCATCAACGCCGCACAGATCCAGGCCAACCTCAGCGGATCCTTTACCATCCAACCGACCGGCACGCTCCGACTGAACCAAAATCTTTCTGACCTGCAACCGCGCAACCACATTTACATCGCTTCGGGCATGACCAACCTCGCGGTGTCTTTTCCGTTCAATACGACCGCCCAGGCCGACGGATACCATGAACTCACGGCGGTCGCTTACGAAGGCACACATGTGCGAACGCAGAAACGCCTCGCCCAAACAGTGCAAATCCACAACACGATACTCTCGGCCACGTTTGTGAGCCTGCTGGGTGGCACGAACACAGCCGTCGAGGCGACGCTGCAATTTTCTGTGACGGCCAACACGAACAGCAGCGCGGTCAGCAAGATTGAATTGTTCAGCACCGGCGGTTTGCTGGCGACGGTGACCGGGCAATCGAATGCGGTATTTTCGGTCGCCGGAACGAATCTGGACCTGGGCCTGCATGGGTTTTACGCCATTATGACGCTCAACAACGGGCAGCAATATCGTACGGACACAAAATGGATACGGCTGGTCGGGGCGTCCCCGGCATTCTCGCTCACCCTGACCAATCCGCCGCCGACGATCACGTGGCCGGCGGTCGCCGGACGGCCGTACCAGATATTAAGCGCGACGAACATCACAGAGACCTTTCAGTTGCGCGGCTCGGTGACACCCACAAACTCACTGGGGAGCTGGACGGAGCCGAATGCCGCGCCCAGGCAGTTCTACCGGATAAGCGCAGCGGAATGATCGGCCAACCTTCCGTTACCTAGACCAGCGCAAAAACGTCTGGTTTTCAAAGCGAGACCGTTTGTGGTATGATGCTTACGTAGCAATGAAATATTTTTTTGGAAAACTTAGCGCGCTGATTTTTTGTGTGACGCTCCTGTCAGCCGCACGCGGCGCGGAAACCATAAACACGCTCACGTGGGACAAGGGCCAGAACTCGGTCACGGTCGACATCAATACATGGACGCTCCAACAATTACTGCAACAGGTTTCCGCCAAGACTGGCTGGCGGGTCTACCTTGAACCCGGGGTCACGCGCCCCATCTCAGCACGCTTCAAGAATCTGCTGCCGGGCGACGCGTTGCGTTCCATGATCGGCGACCTGAATTTCGCGCTCGTGCCGGGAACGAACGACGTGATGCAATTATACGTGTTCAAGACGGGGCAGGAAAAGGCGACGCAATTCGTTAGCCCGGTGGGATCGGAAGGCCGGCGCAAGGACATCAAGCATGTGCCCAATGAATTGATCGTGACGCTCAAACCCGGGGAGAAGATCGAAGACCTGGCGCGGTTGCTCGGCGCAAAAGTCCTCGGAAAAATCGACGGCGTGAATGCGTACCGGCTTCAATTCCCGGATGAGGCGACGGCTGAGTCGGCGTTAATCACGCTGGGCAGCAGCCCATCGGTGGCAGGAATCGATTACAATTACATCGTGGACGCACCACCAAAACCACAGGCGTTATCGGCATCCACAGTTCCGCCGGTACAGTTGAAATTAGCGCCGCCCGCCGGTAACGGACAGGTGACCGTGGGGCTGGTGGACACGGCAGTGCAATCCATGGGCGCCGACCTGGACAAATTCATCACCAAATCGATTTCAGTGGCCGGCGATGCGACTCCGGACCCCAATTCACCGGCGCACGGCACGTCTATGGCAGAGGCGATATTGCGCGCGGCGTCTTCGGTGAGCGGCGGACAATCTTCGATGAACATCGTGAGCGTGGATGTGTACGGACCGAATCCCACGACGACCATGTTCAATGTGGCGTCGGGAATCGTCACGGCAGCGAACAACGGCGCGAACATCATCAACCTGAGCCTGGGCAGCGAGGGCGACAGTGAATATCTGCATTCGGTCATCCAACAAGTGACGCAATCGGGCATCACGGTCTATGCGGCGGCAGGCAATAACGGGTCATCGGTCCCCTTCTATCCGGCGGCGTATCCGGAAGTGACGGCGGTCGCGGCGGGCACGCAGGGGAAACTGGCGAGTTATTCGAATTACGGAAGCTACGTGGACCTGGTCGCGCCGGGGACCACGGTGGTTTACCTGGGCAACAATGGTTGGGTTGTGAGCGGCACTTCAACATCATCGGCACTGATATCAGGGATGACGGCGGGTGTGGCAACCTCCCACAATGAAAGTGTTGGTGCAGCGAGTCAGGCAGTGAAAACTTCTCCAACGTTGATCTATACGGGTAAATGATAATCCGAGGGGTAACCTCTCACCTTCCCAGGCACTTGCGGCATTGATATTCCGGCTCCGCTGACAAATCATCTCCCCGGTCAGGCTGGGCCTGGCCAACCTGCACGATGTCTAAACTCGATCTAGTGATGACCCCCGCGCCGGGCGAACGCTTGTTGCGGTTCGCCGGGGATCGCGTGCGTTTTTCCCTCCGCGCTGCCAACGACGGTCCGCTACCACCGGATTGGCAGGCGCGTTTACGCACGAATATCGGCCGGGCGGAAGTCGTCCGCCGGGAAATCATCCAGGCCCACACCCACGGCTTGCCCCGGGCCGGGGCTTCGTGGTGCGACTTACCGATGAGCCGGCAAGGAAATGAATGGTGGATTGAATTGCCGCTGCCTGAGGCGGGTGGATTTCAAGCCAAAGCCTACGCGATAGACCCGAAAGGGTGGCAGCATTGGCCGGATGGGCGGGACGTTGAGCTTTTTGTGCATCCGGATGTTTATCGAACGGGCAATACCATTTACTGCGCCTTTCCTAGGATGTTTGGTTCCAACAAGACGTTGCGCATGACGCAGGATGAAAAACAGGAAGCGCAATTCAAGGAACTTGACCGGCAGGGCTACACCGTCATTCCGCCTTCCGGCAAATTTCGTGATCTGATCCGACAGCTTCCGCACATAACCGAAACGCTTGGCTGCCGCGTGTTGCATCTTTTGCCCATCAATCCCACGCCCACGACATACGTGCGCCTGGGACGCTTCGGGAGCCCTTACGCGAGCCTCGATCTTTGCGCCATTGATCCGGCGCTGATCGAATTTGACAAACGCACGACGGGTCTGGATCAATTCCACGAACTGGCGTACGCCACCCATTTTCATGGCGCACGGCTGTTCCTCGACATCGCAATCAACCACACCGGATGGGGTTCGGTGTTGCAGGAGAATCATCCTGAATGGTTCCTGCGCGAACGCAACGGAGATTTCGCCAGTCCCGGCGCGTGGGGTACGACGTGGGAGGACCTGGTGGAACTGAAACATGAGAACATCGGGCTCTGGGACGAATTGGCCAGGGTTTTCCTGACCTGGTGCCGGCGGGGCGTGGATGGGTTTCGGTGTGACGCGGGTTACAAAGTTCCCGTGCCGGCCTGGCAATACATCACGGCGCGGGTTCACCAGGAATTTCCCGCGACGATCTTCCTGCTGGAAGGTCTCGGCGGAACGTTGGATGCCACTGAGGCGTTGCTCACGGAAGGCGGCATGCAATGGGCGTACTCTGAATTGTTCCAGAATTTTTCCGGGCGGGAAGTCGCCGGCTACCTCGATTATAGCCTGCGCCAGTGCGAACGCGTCGGTCTTTACGTCCATTATAGCGAGACGCACGATAACAATCGTCTTGCGGCAAAGAGCCGTGCGTGGTCACTGCTGCGAAATCGGCTTTGCGCGTTATCAAGCGTGCGCGGGGGATTCGGTTTCACCTGCGGTGTGGAGTGGCTGGCTCCGGAAAAGATCAATGTCCACTCGGCGCGCGGCATGGCCTGGGGTAGCGCGGACAACGTGATTCCGGAACTCAAGCGGCTCAACGAACTATTGGCAAGTCATCCCTGCTTTTTCGACGGCGCAAAACTCACGCGGCTCAGCGGGCCGGATTCGCCCGTGTACGCGCTGGGCCGAGCCTCCGGAGAAGGAATCGATTCCGTGCTGGTGCTGGTCAACACGGATGTCGACCACGATGAAGCGATCGAAATCAACGCGGGGGCCGGCAGCGGGATAGGTGAATTGAAATTTGAACTGCTGGGTCAACCGTTGCCGAAATTTTCCATCAAGAATTCGGTGGCCACCTTCAAGCTCGGACCCGGAGCCGCTTATTGCCTCGCGCCGACTGCGAAACCGTTGGGCTTAAGCGGCGACGAATATCGGCGCGCCCGCGCGCAGGCGGCCTGGGCTTTGTCGGCGTTGAACCAAGTCGTGCGGGTCGAAAATGCGGCCGGCTGCGATTGGCGATGGCTGGCGGAGCAGGTTGACCGATCGCCTGCCAATTTCCTCGCCGCGGCCAGCGCGCTGAAAGGCGCACCGGCAGGCGACCAATTGGCGGCACAGCTGAAGGGTTGCGAGCGCTCCGAAATATTCCCGCGCGTGGTCAACTGGAGCTTGATCGATTGCCGCCGCGTCACCCCGGTGCCGCCCCGACATTGGCTGCTCATCCAGGACTCCGCGCCGTTTCGCGCCGTGTTGGAAACCCCAGATGGCCATCGGCACGTTGAATCCATCCAGGTGAGCACCGGCCATATCGCGTGCTTTCTGGCACCGCAGATCACCGGTGATGCCAGCCTGACGCTGGAACGTTACACGACCGCCTCGGAGCAGATCAAAGCCGCGATCCGGTTTCTGGCGGCGCAACCGAGTCCGGCCACCAGCTCACCCGTTCCAGACGCTGTGGTTTTATTGACCAATGGTCGTGGTGGCATGGCGCGCATGGGCGTGGATGTTGGCCGGGTGCGATCCAAATACGATTGTGTGCTGGGCGCGAACCTGCATCCAGACATTCCGGTGGATCGACATATTTTCGTGAAACGCATCCGGGTATGGGTCAACGCGGGCGGCTTCATCACCGCGCTGGATGCCACCAACCTGACAACGTTCACCGCCGGGCCGCCCGCGCGCTGGCATTTTGCGGCGAATGCCGGGGATGGACGGGTGGCCGAAATCGAAATGACCGCCGAAATGCCGATGGGGCGGAACACAACCGAGTTTCGTTTTCGCCGCGTGACGACTGAATCGACCCCGGGAAAGCAATTGCCTGAGGTTGCTGCGGTAAGCCTGACCATCCGGCTCGATATCGAAGACCGTAATTTCCATTCCGAAACCAAGCGCAACGGCGGCGCGGAATATCATTTTGGCACCAATACACGCCCCCTCCCCGACCGGGTGGGATTTGCTTTCACCCCGGCCGCCGACCGGCAGTTGCATGCCGTTGCAAACATGGGTGTTTATCATCCGCAGCCGGAATGGTGTGAGAATATTCCACATCCGGTGGAACAGAGCCGCGGGCAAACCGGCAGCGGTGACGCCTACAGTCCCGGTTGGTTTGAATTACCTCTAAAAGAAAGCGCACCCGTAACACTTCTGGTCACAGCGGAACTGGTCGCCCCGCCGCAAGCTGAGCTGTCAATCGAGGCAAGTCCCTCGCCTGTGGATGATTCGTTTGGTACGCAATTGGTGCGTGCGGCCCATGCTTTCGTGGTGCGCCGTGGCGACGGTAAAACTATCATTGCAGGTTATCCGTGGTTTCTGGATTGGGGCCGCGACTCGTTGATCTGCGCGCGTGGTTTGCTCGCGGCGGGCATGATGGAGGAGGTCAAGCAGCTCCTTTGCACGTTCGCGCGGTTCGAGGAAAACGGAACGCTGCCCAACACGATCCACGGCAATGACGCCTCGAACCGTGACACTTCTGATGCGCCGCTCTGGTTCGGGGTCGCCTGCGAAGATATCGCGGAACTGTCCGGCCAGTCTTTTTACCGCACCAAAACCGGCAAGGGTGATACGACGATCATTGAGGTATTGGAAAGCATCGCCACGCACTATGCGAGCGGCACGCCGAATGGCATTCGCATGGATGTTGAATCGGCGCTCATCTGGAGTCCCAGTCATTTTACGTGGATGGACACGAACTATCCCGCCGGGACGCCGCGCGAAGGTTATCCCATCGAGATACAGGTGTTGTGGATCCGATTGCTGCGACAGTTGGAACAGCATGGCGCGAAGCCGAAAAGAAACCATTGGGGCGAACTGGCGAAGCGCGCGATTGACTCGCTGCATAAATATTATTGGCTCGAAGAACAGGGCTGGTTCGCCGACCTGCTGATCGCGCGACCCGGTCAGCCCGCCGCGAACGCCGTGGTGGACGACGCCCTACGCAGTAATTTTCTCATCGGGATCAGTCTGGGAATAATGGGTGGCGAGCGGGCACGGCGCAGTGTGGAATCCGCCTTGCGCTACCTGGTGGTGCCTGGTGGCTTGCGCACGCTCGCTCCCTTGCGTAAAGCCGTGCCTCTGCCCATCGTGGGTCGCGACGGTCATTTGTTGAACAATCCCAACGAACCGTACTGGGGACGTTACGAGGGCGACGAGGATACGCGCCGCAAGCCCGCTTATCACAACGGCACGGCGTGGACCTGGACGTTCCCGATTTTCTGTGAAGCCGTGGCACAGGCCTGGGATTTTTCCCTTCCGGCGGTTGCCGCTGCACGAGCGTGGCTTGGCAGCATGGATCGACTCCTAAATAGCGGCTGTCTCGGCCAGATACCCGAAATCCTTGATGGCGACACGCCCCACCAGCAACGTGGCTGCGATGCGCAGGCCTGGGGCGTCACCGAAGCGTTGCGGGTTTGGAAAAAGTTGGAGCAATCGCCGAAAGGACTGACCGGCTGACCGGCTTGAGTTATATTGATGTGGATGGTGGAGCCTAGGGGATTCGAACCCCTGACCTTCTCATTGCGAACGAGACGCTCTACCAACTGAGCTAAGACCCCATCCAACTACAAATTAAGCACTTACGACGATATTGGCATGACTCGAATTTTCTTGCCACCCCCAATTGCCACCCCTATACTCTTTTTATGGCTATCGACCATAAAAGCACAAGGCAACTCTTGGAGAAGATTACAAACTATCCAAGTCTGTATCGTCACACAACTAACGGCACTTATTATGGAATAAAGAAAATTGGAGGCAAGCGGAAAGAGCATAGCCTTCAAACGGATGACCGAAAAATTGCAGAGCGCAAACTTTCTGAATGGATTAAGACGCTAGGCCAAATTGACTCGGAGGCGGAAAAAACGAATCTGAGCCAATTGATAGAAAAGTTTGATGCTGCCACCAAGGGAAAATCCGATTCCACACGCGCAACAAATGATTCCATCATAAAGCGTTTTAAAGAGGAGTGGCGGCACGGCTTGGACATTCGTGTTTACAAAATCAAACCCTCCTATTTGGGTGAATGGCTCGCTCGCCATGAAGGAAGAATTAAGAACACCACCTACAACCGCTATTGCTGTTTCTTGAAGCAACTTTTTGATATTGCGGTGTGCTGGCAGACAACACGGAGCACCACCTTGTTTTCATTGATGCCAGGCGATAATTGTTGGGCATCCCGCCGTATCTTTTCGTCATCGTCGTATGAATTAGCCAAGCCGGAAAGGACGCCGCATAAAACAAGGAAGCACAAAATTAATTTAAAATTGCTCATCAATTATCTGTGATAAGACGGTGTATTAATTGTTTTTTGTTTGGCCTGATTATGGTTTAACAATCACAACCGGCAATGCGTGCGTCGTAAAATCTCCACCAAGCATATATTTTCCATCTACCCCTTTAATATTTACGTCAGCAGTGTTCTCGACATTAACATCAATCGGGTCAGAACTTCTAATTGGTAATGTTGGCTTTCGTGTATCAATCACAAATGGGAAACCGCCGATAGTGACCAAATCCATTTTAAGCGGCTCTGTCGTTCCTACTATCCGAACGTCCAATGATTGTGGAAATGAAATGGGGGGTTGTTTTGCTTCCTGCTGGATTACGACCGGCACAGGCTTTTGCCTAAAAGATTGGAAAATTTGAAAGACCAAACATCCAGCAATAATGGTTAAAATGATGTTCCCGTATTTTGATTGCATACATTTCTCTGTTGGGTTGGTGCCGTCGTTCAATGGAAGGGCATGAGATAAGAATAGCCCATGCAATGCAAGCGTTTTGTCGGGACTATAGTTCCTGTAATTTTGGTTCCGGAAAATGGCAGAGTGGCGGGATGCGTCACAAAGACATGGCAAAAGTATTTGCTATTGTTTTACGAAAATATCGAAAGGAGCAATCCGCTACCCAAGAGGGGCTTGCGGAGAGGGCTGATATTGACCCCAAGATGGTGAGTTTTATTGAAAGATTTGAAAGAAATCCTAGTTTGAATGTGGCTGATTCGCTCGCCCAAGCTCTGGGCCTGAATTTATCGGACATGATTGCGGAGGCAGAAAACGAGCGTAGGAAGCGCAATCGAAAAAAATCAGCCCAATGACGCGGCGGGCCAAAAAGGAACGTCCAAAGGCCAAATACGGGGGAATGAATGATAAAATTTTGACGATTGTTGTGATTGGCTATCCCTCGCCCCTGTCACCCCTATTTGTCACCCTGTAAAAAAAAACTTTAGGGCACTTCTGTCCATTTGAGTCCCAATATTTAAATCTAATTACCTTTGTTTGATTGAGAGTCCATGTGAGTCCACTTGCGGAAAATTGAGGGAAAAATTTGGAATCTCCTTGCGAACGAGACGCTCTACCAACTGAGCTAAGACCCCATCCAGTGAACCGCGAAACGGCTCGCAATCATACTAATTCGCACGCAAAGGCAGACGCAAGAAATTTCACGGCTGCCCGGGGCGTTCCCAAAACTTCCTGCTTGTTGGTTTGCCGGGCGGCTTGCAGAGTGTCCGCGTGAAGAACGAAGGGATTTCCAAACATTTACTCATCGCGTTCCTCATTTCGCTCGTCGTGTATGTGGTGTTCTATACATTCATCGAAGACAGCCGGACGCATAACGGGCCGTGGCAATTGACGTTCACCACGAACGACCACAACGAGGCAGCGCTGGTCATCAACCAGCCGAAACTGCATATAACAAATGTTACGTTCGTTTTTCCGAACCAGTTATTCGCGAAAACCAACCTGGCCTCGATAACGTTCAGCCAACCCATCGGGACGCCCTTCGACCTGCCGTTTGGCCAGTGCATCTTCATGGATATGACGTCGCTGCCCTGCACGCTGGTGTTCGAGATATCGGGCCACGAAATCCAATTGCTGCCGCGGGTGTTGACGGTGGATAAGCAGGAACAGCCGTGGCAGCCGGACGACCGTTTTTCTTTGCCGGAGCAAAAAACGACGCCATAAAACTGGCCAATTGGGTATTTATAGCCACGCTGGTTGTTATTTGACCGATGGCTTCCCCCTCACCCCGGCCCTAGGCGTTGTTGGCTTTTGCACAGTTCTTCAGAAGAAGGGAGATACGAGAAGGTTATGTCAATTTCGCCTTCGCCGATGACAATTTTTTCAATCAGGCTTTCGGCTATCTTCCGCTTGTCGTCAGCGGGCATTTTCGGCCAACGGCCATAGAGCGTGCTGGCCTCATGGAGCACATCATCGGCTGAAAGCTTGTTCACCCGCAGGAAATCCACCTCGGCCTGGAGCTTGGGCAGTTCTGCCATAAGCTGGTTTAGCTGCTGTTCGGCTGGCTTATAGAAGTTCCCAAAGCCCTGGGCGGTGATCTGGCCGTCGAGATACAGCCGGTGGGTCTGCTTCATTTCATCCTTCACCTTTTGGATTTCCCGCTGATGGGTTTCAAGCAGGGCAGATTTTTCCGCCAGATTGTGGTTTGCAGACTGCAAATGACCGGCAATCCGCTCTGGTTCGGTGAAAAACGCCTTCAATTCCTGATGAATCACCGACTCCAAATCGGCAATCCCGATCTTGTTGCAACAGCCTCGGCATATGTACTTGGGGCTACCCGCCCGAACATACATTTTCTTGCCACAACTGCATTGGGCTAGGCCGCTGAACAGATGAACCGGCAACTTGCCGGGCTTTTTCCATGATTTAAGCTGTTCCTCGATGATTTGGTTCACCTGATCCCACAATTCGACGGTGACGATGGGTTCACACTCGATTCTGCCCCATTCGCTCTCCGGCTTCATTTCCGTTTTCCATGAGCCTTCAAGCTGGCGGTAGCGGTTGAAGACATAGACGCCCTTGGCGCTGGATTCCTCTAGGATGCGCAGGACGGTCGTATCGCGCCACACAGAGCCTTGGCGGGTGCGGTAGCCAGCTTCATTGAGAAGTTTGGCGACGTGACCCTTGCGCCGATGTTCCAAAAAGAGTTCGTAGGCTTTACGGCGGATGGCGGATTCCTCGGGCTTCACGACCAGTTTTCGGTCTTTCCATTGAAAGCCATAGGGCGAACTACCGTTGATGGACTTACCGAGCTTGGCGCGGGTGAGGACGGATGCATTCACCCGCTCAACGATTTCTTCGCGTTCCCATTGGGCGAACACGCCAAGTAAGTGGAAGAACATCCGGCCTCCGGCGGTGCTGGTGTCAATCGCTTCGCTGAGGGAAATGAGGTCAGCACTGTGCTTCCTGAAAAAGTCTGAGAAATCTTCAAGCTCACGGCGATTGCGGGAGAGACGGGCGAGCTTGGAAAAGACGAGGCCTGTGATGTGGCCGCGCTCAATGTCCTTCATCATGCGCTTGGTCTGGTCATTGCCCATGACACCTTTGCCCGTCTGTCCGCTCAAATCATAGACCTCTTTGACATCCCATCCCTTGCTCTTGGCATACGAACGGGCGCGTTCCAAATGATGCTCCGGGCTTTCGCCCTGGGCCTGATCTTCGGTCGAAACCCGAATCCAGATGCCAACGGGTTTGTTCAGAAAACTATTGTCCTTCATAGCACGATTTCATATCAAAAATCACCCACTGATGGCAAGAAAAAAGTATGGTAATCTTGCTAACTTGTGGCAAATTCGGCGCGTGGCAAAACAACAGATGTATTCCGAACCAGAACTGGCAGCGCTTGCAAAAAAGTTCCGCGAAAAAACCGGCAAGTCCAAGGCGCAACTTGCTCGCGAATTAAAGATCACCAGGCCAACCATGCAAGATGTGGAAGAGCACCCCGAACGAAATTTGACCAAGCTCCGTCGCCGAATCATCGAAATACACTCGCCCTATAGCGTCACCGGCCCGTTGTATCTGCTCAAACGGAAATGACCTATCGTTTGCGTTTCATCGTCTCGGCCATGACACGGATGGCGGCGTCCTGTTTCGCTTTGCGTTCGTCCGCCGTGAGCGAGGGGGCATGGCGGCGCACCTTGAAGCCTTTAGTGACATGCTCTGCGTCTGGTGCTTCAACTGGTGGCTCGGTCACTTTTGCCAGTTTCGGCAACTCGGCAATGAATTCATCCGGTGTGTGGTAGGCAACTTTGGCCGACGCTTCCGGGCCAAGCCCGGCCTGCACGGCGGCGGCGATTGCCTTCAATCGCTCGGCACCGGATGCCAGTACCACGACCCGCTCAAATCCCCCTGCCAAACACTTCTTCACGTTATCGAATTCATGGTCAATCGTGGTGGTGATGGCGATTTCCACAGCAATGGCGATATTCCCCTTTCTTAGTACAAGATCAGCGGCTTCGTTGGAATCTTTGGCAAGCTGGCTTTCCACCCTTGCCAAAAATCCTAATTTTTCAGCCTCATCCTGAATCCGGGCCTGAATGGTCTTGTGCAACGACCCTCCCCGGCCAAGATCACGCGGCGGTTCAGGTGCAACGGAAGGCTTCGGAACTTCCGGCGTGGGTGGAACGATCGGCGGTGTGAAAGTGACAGGTTCTTTTTCCGAAACCGTCATGTTCGGAACTTCGGAATGCTTCGGCGGTTCCGCAGTCTTCGGTACGACTGGCTTGGGCGGGGAAGCCGGGGCGGGAGGCGTCGGCTCTCGCAGTTTTGCCAGCATCGCTTCGACCTCAGCTCTTGGGGTGCCATACTTCGCCCTCGATGCCTCAATGACTGTCTGCCGCCACGCTGCGGCCATTATGTTTGGTTCTTCGGGCAATGGAATGGATAAGTTGAAATCGAAGTCACTGCGTTCGACGCGGGCGATGGCTTGGCCGACTTCAAGGTTCTTCAAGTCCTTGGCTTCAAAGAACGAAAAGCCTTCGGCCAGTTTCTTGGCGTCTTCGTCGCCGACACGGAATACGATCCGGGTGAACGGATGCGACATGACCGCGCTCGCTACATCGGTATTGCGTTGTAATTGATGCAATTCGTGGTGGGCGAGCGTCAGGCCGATGCGATACTTCCGTGCGCCTGAGAGAATTTCAGCCATCGAGGGGGTGATGTAGTTGTGAAATTCATCGGCATAAATCCAAAAGTCGCGCCGTGCCGCAACCTGTTTGGCCTGACGGCTCATGGCCAACTGCTGGAATTTGGACACAAGCAACGTGCCCAGGAGGTGGGAGTTTTCTTTCCCCAAAAGTCCCTCGGGTAATTTGGCGAGAAAGATTCTGCCGTTGTCCGTGATGTCAGCGAAGTCCAAGCGATTCTCCGGTTGTGACACCATGTAACGGATCGGCTTTTGAGCGAGGAACGTATCGAGCCGGGTGATGATCGAGCCAATGGATTTGTTGCCAACCAACTGTGGGAATGCTTTTTGCCAGTAATACACTACGTCGGGGTCTTGAACGGATTTCAAGAACTCGGCCCGGAACGGGGTTTCAATCAGAAACCGGCGCAAGTCTGCCAATGTGCCGCGCCGGTTGCTTTCCAAGAAAGCCAAAATCGCATTTTGGAACACGCTGCCCATTTGGTCGCCCCATGAAGTGGACAGGCGTTGGAAAACTGATACAAGGTCAGAGGCCAGCAGATTCTTTTCGAGATCGCTGTGCGCCGAGAGGATATTGAAGCCGATGGAATATTGCTCGTCAGACGGGTCCACCAGAACCACATCGGCCATGCGCTCCGGTGGAATAACGCCTAGAATGCGGTCAATCAAATCGCCATGAGGGTCTAGGACGGCCACACCTTCGCCCACTTCGATGTCCTGCTTAATCAGATTGAAGAGCAAGGTGCTTTTGCCGGTGCCGGATGCACCTATGATGTGGGCGTGGCGTACTCGCTGTTCCGGGGTCAATCGCACGGCAACTGATTGGCCGACATGGACATTGTGTCCAAGCAGTACACCGCTATCTGGAATACAAGCACACGTTTTCTGCTGATATTGAATTCAACCATCCATTTTCGATCACGAACGAAATCGTTTGTTGGGATTATGCCGCGCCTGTGATCGGGGCAAATGTTCAGGATAGCTACAATTACGTTGCCCAAATCAAGGCGATCCTGAACGTAGGAGACAAACCAGTGGGTTTTACGCTGGGCGATATTCGATTGAAAAGTGGAATGCAGGCGATTGGACACGAGATCCGCGTCCTATCGTTGCGTCGCTTGTTAGCCGCCACATTTAAGATTAGCCATAGAGATGCAATAGCTGTCAAAGCTTAGGAATCGCGGCGGCGCTTTTTCCTCGCTGTCGTTGGGTTGCCGAAGGCGAAGTCGTTAAAGCCGTGATATCCGTCAGTAAAAGTCGTCCCCCACGTGTCGTCGGCTAAAGGACGTTAGGACTGACTGCCCGACTTCGCGATTTTTGGTGAGTGCCGAATGGTTAATGATGGTCGAACCCGATAGCCGTAGGAAAAAGCGCGAAGTCGGGCGGTAGCCGACGA
>Ga0265324_10001019_pt1 | contig 17228 bp, 15 predicted proteins | sample 41419metaG_FD_198634 | JGI IMG/M metagenome (GOLD analysis project Ga0265324, IMG submission 198634) | Rhizosphere microbial communities from Carex aquatilis grown in University of Washington, Seatle, WA, United States - 4-14-19 metaG | ecosystem: Host-associated > Plants > Roots > Rhizosphere...
CTGCCGCACAAAACAAAACCCCCGCTGGCCCGCGTGCAGTTTGCACAAGCGCGGACATGCGCGGCATTCAATCCGCCCATCCGGCAGCAGCGTCCACCAACGGGCCGGGTAATTTGATGGCGTGATGGCGGCAACCATAAGTTTTCAGTCCGGTTCCTTAAAGTGATCCACCTCAAAACGCTGGAGAGTCACGGGTTCGTCCGGGCTGATCCAGCCCTTTTCCCGCGCGATGCGCAACTGTTCGGCCACCGTCTCAATGCCCGCGATATCCGGCAGCAACAAGCCACGCCGGCCGTCACTGGCGGAAACAATCACGCCGTAGCGCTCCGGATCCAATTCGCGCTCCGACGAAACTTTCTCCGGCGGATGCAGCACACTGACCTCGAAGCGCAGGTCGGCCAGTTCCGCCGCCTGGACGGGCGCAAAACGACGATCCTGCAACGCCGCCTGCCGCGAGTTGCGCCAGGTTTCCGCGACCATATTCGCGCACGTCGGCGCGATTGTCCCGATGCAACCGCGCAACGCTCCGCCGCGCTGGCGGAGGGTGACGAAGACGCCCCGGCGCTGGCGGAGATATTCATTCTCCGGTGCCGGCGGCGGCACGGAAGCGCAGTGCAAGGCGGCCGCCACCGAACGCCGCGCCACCTCGGGAAGAACCGTTCCGTCGTTTTTTTCGCGATGGGCCTTGGCGATTTCCGCCGCCGTTGAATTGGATTTCTCCGCGAATAAAACGGCCACGCCGTAACCGACGCCAAAGGGGCCTTCGTAATTGAACACGCGATGCCCGGTGCTTTGCCAGTCCACCGCCGCCGCCGCGATCACGGTGGAATCCACCGCATCCTCCGCCGCGAGTTCGCGCAGGTCGGGATCAATTTTTTCAATCCCGCGATAATCGCCGGCGCGCACCAGCCGGATGAAGCTCTCGTCGAACCGGTGCGCCTGCGGCTGAAAACCGCACGGGGCATTTTCGGTCAAACGATGGCTCATGTCGCCGCTCGCGATGACGGCGATCCGGCGGGATGATTTTTGCGCGGCCGCCGCGATGGCCGCACCCAAGACCGCCAGCCCGTTTTCACCGGGATAATTGAGACCGAGAACCACCGTCGGCCCGGACCAGCCGGCTTCCGCCAGAAACCACAGCGGCACCAGCGCACCGTGATCCAGCGGGGAACGGTGAATCGCCCAAGTTTGCAGATTGCGCGCGGCCATCTCCGTCGCGATGGCCTGCGCCAAGGATTTATCCAGCGGCAAAGCGAGCGCTGCGTGCGGCGCGTTGAACTGGGCAAACGAACCGCGCAACGGATCGTCCGACCACAGACCGAAAGCGCCCGGCTGGCGCGGCGAATGCGGCGAAATCAACACCAGCGAATCCGGATGCCGACGCATCACGTCATTAGCCGCAGCGCGCATCGCCCGCTGGCTGGCCGCCGCTGCGCCGGCTCTTTCGCCGCCGACTTCCGGCACCAAGATCGGCGCGTGGGGCATCAACACCGCGCACGCCACACCGGCCGGATGAGCGGTCGGCTTTGGTGTTTCCGGTCCGGATATGAGATTGGTTTTCATGCTGCCTCCACTTCCGGTTTTCAGGCACCCACCGCTCCCCTCCTCCGCTTTTCCTTGCTCGCGGAGGAAGGCGAGCCGCAACCTCCCCATCCGCCCGACCGCGCGCGTTTTACGCCGCGAAGCCAAACCGGTAATGCTCCTCTTCCTTGGAAATACCAAGCGTGAAGCAGATGGTCTTGGCGGCCATCATGCCGGCGGCGGTCTTGATCATCTTGTCAAAGTCCGGCGTGGGCAAATCCAACCCCTCGTGCCGGATGGCTTTGATGTGATAACCGCGTTCCATGAGTTCCTGCAGGAATTCCTCGCAGGCCACGGGATCATCGCTCCGATAGTGATACGTCTCCCGGGCGCGCTTGAACGGCATCGTGTATTCGATGTTGTATTTGGGCATCATAATGGCCTCCGTTTCTGGCTGACCGAACGTTCTTTGGTTTGTGTTTCGTCAGGCGCGGGAAGACTGCGGGCGTTTGGCTTTCCGGCCTTGCCGCCGGCCTGACAAACGTCAAAAACCCGCCGCGTGGCAAAGCGGCGGGGGCGGGAATAATTGCAATGCGAACAGTAAGCGTCCGCAACGGGGGGCAGGCCTCCGCCACCGATGAAATCAAATGGCATTGCCGGGCGCATAATCACTCCGGCCTTTCGGCTCAAGGATACCCTACACCCCCAACCCCGGTTTGTCACCTTGACCGGCAAACACCCGCGCCTATTTGCCCTTTGCCTGCGCCTTGATGAATTGTTTGATCACCGCGATCTTCTGCCGGAAAATCTGTTCCCGGATCTGGCCGTTGGACTGGTCGCCGCCATAGGGAATTTCGCAGACGAACTGCGCGCAGTCCGCCGTGACCACCGCCATGTTGGGGGCGAACCCGCCCTCCTCCGGGCCGTTAAACCCCTGCTTCACGGCGTCCGGCACCAAACCCAGTTCGCTCTCGTGCCGCACAAACACCAGCACCAGATGGTTGTTGAACACGTCGTAAAAATGCGCCAGCCCGGCGTTGCTGCCGCGCTTCATCGGCTGGGACGGGACGAAAAACCCGTCCCATTCCATGATGAATCCCAGCAGCTTCTTTTCCGCCTTCGCCTTTTGCTGGGCCGCCGCCAACTGGTCCAGCGAGAAGGCCAGGTTCTTAGTCAACATGACGGGCCGGTTCTGCCGGGCATAGGCCAAGGCCATCTCATAGGGATCGTAATGGTGGTTCTCCTTCACCTCATCCGACAGGTTCGCGTAAGGCACCGTCACGCCTTTCATGGACGCGCCCGTGCCGACGACGAAGAACAGACCGCCGGGCTTCAAGCTAACGTCCCGGATATTCGCATACGTCTGCCCGTCCAACGTGGTGATGTCCTCCGCCGGCAGGGCCGGGGCCAATAGTTGCCCGACACACAGAAGGCCGAACAACATCCATGACTTTGGTCTTTGCATAGTTTTAGTTTTTGCCGCAATCATTGCCCGTGCGCGCCGAAGGCATGGATCAGGCGCAGGACAAAGATGGCAAACAAGATTCCCGCCAGCCCGGAAAAAACATGCCCGTGCCCGGCCATGGCCTGGGCTGGTGTCGGCCGGGGAAAATCCGGCGTCACTCCCGCCGCCAGAATCCGATCGTAGAGATGCGGATGGGTCGCCCGATCCTTCGCCGTGACCGCCGGGATCAGGTTGTCCGCATACAGCTTCGTCAAGGCGCGGGCGTAGGTCCCGGCATCCTGCTCCTGGGCCTGCGCCATCCGATCCGCCCGCGACTCCAGCTTGCGACTGAGCTTCCGGTAAAAATACGGCACGGCGATGGTGTTGATCAGCATCGCGTAAAACATCAGGAAACCAAACGTATGAATCATCGGATTGAAGAACAGCCAAGGCAGATAGGCCAGCAGCACGATGGAGCGCGAGTATTGCGTCGCCTTCGATTCCGAGAGGTGCGCCAGCTCATGGGCGCAGACGGCAGCCACCTCGTCGTCGGACAACAATTCCAGCAGGCGCTCCGAGAACAGCAACTGGCGGCGGCCCGGAATGGCGCAAGCCTGCGCCACCGGCGAGCGCATCAACCACACTTCCCGGAAGGGAATGTTCATTTTAGCGGAAGCGGCGGCGACAATGTTTTGCAACCGTTCTGTGGGTGGCCGGAACCAGCCGAGCTTGCGCCCCAGCCAGATCATGCCGCCCCGTGACCACAGCACCCAGAGGGCGATGGCCAATCCGCCGATGGCGATGGTCAGCTCGCCAAACTCGTTTGGCATCCCGACCGCCGCCCCGAGAAATACCAGCCAGATCAGGAAGCGCAGCAGGAGGCCGATGCCCGCCTGACGCCATAATTCGCGGCGCGGAATGCGTGGAAAGACTTCCCGATCCATCGGAATGGTGCCGACATAGGTGCCCAGCAGCGCCGCGACGCCCGTAAAAAACCAGAGCGGCGAGGAATCCGGCCAGAGGAGCAACACCGACAAGACAAATATGCTTGGAACCAATAAGAAACCGGACCGGGCCGCCACCGTGACCGGAAAGAGCACCCGCGCCTGTTCCGACCAATGCTCGCCCCGGCGGCGACGCCACGGCCCCAAGGCCAGCCAGTTCGCGGCAAAGGTCACACCGGCCGCCAGCACTCCAGCGCCAAAGACGATGAATTCATTCATTTATAAAATAATTTCCAGAGGCAGAGAATGGTAAATACCGCCGTTGCTCTTTGCATAAAACACCTTTTAATTTTCATAAACTTCCCGGACGGAATTGCGCGACAGGACGACGATGGTGAACACGCCCAGCACTGTGCCCAGCGGGATGTGCAGGCAGTTGACGCCCGCCACCACCTGCGAAAACGTCCGGCCTTTCCGGGCGCGGAGACACAGGCCGGAAATCAGGTTCAGCACCCCCGAGGTCACAAACCAGACGGCCCCGGCCAGATAAAACCATTTCAATACGGCGAAAATCTGGGCGGGCGGCGGGCCGCCCTTTTGGTTCTCCATGAATTTGGGATTGGTGAACACCGCGTGCATCAGGGCGTAATGCCCCACCAGAAGCAAAATGCCCAGCACCGCCAAGCCGGCCCCGACGAAATGGAAGATGGCGAGCAGGTTCAGGTGATCCGCATCAATCTTGCGCTGATCGCGGGGTATTGGGGGTAATGAGTTTGTCATAAAATATTCAGGCCGGCTCACACCGGATTGTCCTCGACGAGAATTTTCTGCGCCGCGGCTTCGTCGTCCGGGTTCACGAAGATTTCCATCAACGCCGCCGTGCCACCATAGCCGCCGGTCACGGCCGTGATCGGCATCATCTCCTGCATGGCCGAATCATCCTGGCTGAACCGGCATTGGATGCCCGCATGCGCCAGTTGCCCGATCAATCTTTCCGCGTCCATGACGGTGAACTTGCCGAGGCTGCATGGCGGCAACCCCTCCACATCCTCCAGTTCAGCGGGCGAAAGCCGGGATTTGTCGAACCACGGTTCCGTGGGGCCGCCGGCGGGATCCACCTTGAGATCCTCCGTCATAAATTCGGCACACCAAAAACCGGCCAACCGGGGCAGGGTCAAAACCGAACGGTCTGGCAGCGGAATCCGGAAGGGCTGCATGATCCAAGTGCCCTGCACCCGGTTCGCATCCAGAAAATTGCCCAGATACAGGATTGGCCGTGAAGGCAGTTCCCGTTTGCACTCATGCCCACCTTCAATCAAATATTCGCGCAAGGTGATCCGGGTGCCATCTTCCTTGATGACATACCCCACCGGCATCTGTTTGGTGAACTCGATAGAGGGATGCTCAAAAAAACCGTCCACGGTGCCGGTACCCGGTGTGCCTGACGGGGCATCCTCGGTGACCGCGCCGGTGAAATGCGTTGTCAACCAACCCTGTTTCAGCTTGAGCGTGAATGCCACCGGCCCGAAGCCCGGCGCTTTCTCCCGCGGCCCGTAGCCATAAACCCCGCGCCAGACCCCGGTGACCTTTTTCCGGTCGGCAGCCGGACAATCCAGCAGCTCGCCGTCAATCAGACAAGCCGTCGTCTCGTCCGAATATTCCTTGCCGCAATAAGGACACTTTTTCATGGTGTAACTTTCTCCAAAGGTGTCTTCAAGGAGTTGAGAGCCGGAAAAAGCCCATGCTGTTGGACATCGGCAGGCTCAATTGATATTGCAGGTTGGAGAGATTCAGCGTGGGTTCGTTGGTCAACGTCAGCCAGCCGGTCGCCGCCGGATCAGAGCTTTGTTGCACGATAAAATTGGTGCCCGGCATCGTCCACGTTAGACCGGCCTGATTGGCCGAGGCCGTGAGATTCAAGCTCGGTTTGGGAGGGTTATACAACGTGTATATCTGGCTCTTGGGCTGACCTGGCCCCGACAACGCCGCCGCCACCAGCCGGCTACCATCCGCCGAGATGGCGACTGAAACCCAGGACGAAACCGGGATACTGTTGGACACCCAGGTCACGCCCGCATCGGTCGAGGTATAAACCGGCCCGTTGGTGACCGCCGCAATCATGGTTCCGCCATCGGCGGAACAGGCCACCGTCGTCCACTGGAAGTTGGGCGCGCTGCTGGCCGTCCAATTCGTTCCCGCGTCCGAAGACAGGTAGATCGGCCCGCCGTTGACCACCGCCACCAACCGGCTTTTGTCGGCCGAACAGGCGACTGCCTGCCAGTTTGTATTGGGGGCGCCGTTGCCAATTTTGGGGGCAATTCTCCGGACCTGCGACTGCGTCAAATTTGAACTGTTGGGGTTGTTCGTCGTCCATGAATCGCCGCCATCGGTGGAAACACATAGCAAACCATTGGTCGAAACCACCGCCAGTTGGCTGCCATCCGCCGACATGGAAATTGAAACCCATTTCTTGGCCGGCACGCTGCTGGTCGCCCAAGTTTGTCCAGTATTCGTCGAGATGTAAACCGCACCGTTGGTGGCCGAGGCCACCAGTTTTTTACCGTCGGCCGAACAAGCGATGGAGGTCCAATACAGCAAGGGAGCCGTGGTTGCCGGCCAGGTCGCGCCCGAATCCGTGGAAACATAGATTTTCCCTGGCGTCCGATACCCTGTGACCGCAGCCAGCACATCTCCGTTTGGCGAAGAGGCCAGCCCGGTCGTATAATAAAAATTCCCCCAATTGACGGGCTTCCAACATGCGCCGGAATTGGTGGAATGAAAGATGGGGCCATTCGTGAGCGCCGCCCATACCTGCTTGCCATTGGCCGATGAGGTCACCGCCGTCCACGGATAAATATTGTTGGTGGATTGAGACCAACTCTGGGCCAAGGCTGACTGGGTTACCAAAAGCAGCGTCAGGATGCCTAAAACCGTTACCGCCGTGGATCGTTGCATGAAGTGCATAATTGTTCCTTTTTGTTTTGTTCCTAAAAATGATGAGCCGCAGCCAGCATGCACTGGTTCGCGGAGCGAGATATCTAATGCCGGTGGCATATTCATAATCAAGCAATCGGTTTCTAGTGTTTCGCCTGCATCCGTTGCTGTTCCTGAAAACTCAGGAGGTTCTTCAAAAGTCCGGCGTATTGCTCATTTTCCGGCGCGAGTTTCAGGGCCGTTTGCGCGATCTGAACGGCATCGGCAAACCGGCTCTCACTCAGCAGAAAATTGATGTAGCGATACACCGCCTCCGGGCTGGTGGGACACAACGCGAACGCCTGCCGGAACGCCTGGTCCGCCGCCGCCCGCAACCGCGCCCGGTCCGCTCCCGGCTTGTTCGTCAGCCGCCATTGATACAGCCCGGCCTGGGAACTGCGCAGCTTCGAGAACGCCTTCATCGCGTAATCATTCGTCACAAACTCCCGGTCGCCGGCGAAATGGACAAAATCCTTACGGCCATACACCGCCGCCGCAAACACGCACACGTTGCTCACCGACGTCTCCGGCTTCAGCCAGCCGCCCAGCATCGCGTCACATTTCTGCGCCCAGAAGGCGCGGTCCGCGTCCAGCATCGCCCCCGTCAACTGCGGCAGCGGCGCGCGGTTCAGCTTGAAGATCAGCCCGTGCGGCGACAGATACGGATACATCCAGTCCAGCGGAAAACTTTCTTCCACGTAAAATTCGCAATTCGTGTTGTGCTCGAAAATGGTTTTGACCAGTAGCCCGTTGATGGCCATCACCGCCACCTGCCCGCTCACCTGCACCCGCCCCTCCGTCACCTGCACATCCTCGCCCGGCTTCAACTGCTTTAGCTCCATCCGCCGCTGCGCATCCGCCGTGTAATCCTGAAAAGCCTTTTGCGAATCCTCCCCGGTCGGCAGGTAAATCCGCCGGCCATACATCGCCCGCAGATAATCCAGATACCGCCCGTCCGCGAGCGCGTTTTGCGTGAGCGTATAAAACGGTATGCCCTTCGGCTGCGACGCGCACAACGCCGTCACCAGCATTCGCCCCGGGTCCGTGCCGCCAAAGTAAATACTCCCCGCCGGGATGGATTGGATGATGTCGTCGCCGAAGACCAGCGGATACTTGGTGCCGCCCTGCGTGAAGGCCGCATACGCCGATTCCACCTCCGTCATCGGTTGCCAGAACGGCAACCATGCCGGCTTTCCGTTGGTGAAACTGCTATAGCCGGCATACAATTGCGCCCCACAGCTTGCTACGATATTGGACATCGCCGGATAGTCCCCCTGCCGGGCCAACTGAAAAAAATTCGTGACCTCAGATGGCAATGCCACATGCAACTCCCGCGACAGTTGCAGTTCCTGCTGCTGCTTGGCCGCACTGAAATCTAACAACCGTGATGGCAATTTGTCCGACTCCGCCGCCGCCGCTGGCAGGGCCAGCACCAAGCCCGCCAGCAACGCCAGGCTGATGAGGACGAAGATGGTCAGGCCGGTGGAACGGTCTTTATAGATAGTCTCCGGCGCGGCTTGAAGGGGCGGAGTAACCGGATTGAATTCGTTCATAAAAAAAGCTCAAGCAGCAATGGTAGGCGATCTGGGAATAGTAGTGATGCCATTGTGCAAAGAGCCACCCCTTCTTTAGAAAAACCAAGTGTGTCGGGTGTAAGACTTTCTTTGGTTGCACGCTCAAAGTCCTTATTAAAATCCGATAACGACCACAATCCAAACCCGATTTGTTGTGTATAGTTCATCCCTTGGTCCATTACCTTGCGCCCAAATTGTCGATAATCCACCGGAATAAAGAACGCCCCAATCACACGATCTATCGCACGCAAATCCCAAATTGTATTCAGCCCAAGCTTTGCTCCAAACAGCAACAAAACAGGAAGCAAATGCGATGGATTGGCTGGTCGCCAATCTTGCGGGCGGAACTGCTCAGGTCCAAGCGAGAGGATGTAGCGATATGCTTGAACTCCGTCATTCCCTGCACGATTAACATTCCCCTTTTTGTCGGCAAAACTTGCGAAATAGCGAGTTGTTACTTGCTCTGCTAATTCCATTTTGTTTTTCAAGAGACATGCCTTTAAAAATACATAAAGTGAAGATGACTGCTCGTCGGACACCGCCACGAGTGAATCGCCATAACGATTCACGAGCGCAGCGGCCAATGAGAAGCGAACCGAATCATTACCATCATCAAGTTCCGGCATTAGTGATTCAGCCACGACTGATAGCCCAAGCCAGCCCAATATTCTAGTTATCCGCATTGGCAGATAATATAGGTCGGCCATGACTCCAACATGGCTCAAGAGGATGTGATTTTCAGATTCAACCGTCGTTAGTAATTCCCTCCATACTACCATATCCAGAGCCATGATTTCACGAAGTGCTGCGACCGTATAGTTTTTGACTGTTTCGGATTCAATGTTTGGAAGAAGAGAAACAGCACACGTTGCAAGGCATTGTGATGGTGCCAAAAGTTCCGATGATTCACGCGCTCTCACGCTCAAAGTGCGTGCCAGCCCTTGTGCTGATGTAGTCATCCCTTGAACATCGCCATGTGCGCCTTGAAACACAGAATTCAATAGGTCGAGCAGCCGTCTTGGGTTTGGATCTTCCTTAATCGTGCGATATTCGTTCCAAAGAGCAGCAGAGTTTAGGCGGATTCGCTTGCCCATTTCCGATTGCGGGAGAACTGACCCTGTGGGAAAGATTCGTTCCGTCGCGCCGGAATCAAAATGAGGGTTTTGTGCAAAGCGCCCATTCCCAAATAAACTCAATCCCCATGAAATGGGTTTTTGTTTCGGGTGGTTCGCAAGCACTACCGGACAAACGGTCGCTCCTATTTCAATCAGATCCAGAAAAGGGGATTTGGTTTGGATTTCCGTTTCTCCGGTCATGCACTTGATTACCTGCCTGGTTAAAATGCCACCATCTTGCGTCTCACCTGCAAACTGGTCGGAAGAGCAGGCCCCAAGAAATATTATGCTGGATGCATCCGAATGACCAACAACTTCCGGTTTCAACAATTGAGCCAAATCGAATGACGAGCCTCCCGCTTCACAAGCGTCCACGACGATATTCACCTGTCCTGGCAGGAATTCGTTAATGATGGAAAACAAAGTGGCAACTGGAAAGGCGGTCGTTGAAAGGCGTTCTGATTCAGATTCCCGGGTGCAAAGGTAAAAACTGCTAGATTTGACGACCGCATGTCCAGCGAAGAAAAAAGTAAAGACATCTATTTCCTTGCCGACAGGAAATATTTTGTTCAGAGCACCTATAACTGTGTTTGTGGTAGGGGACAGAAGGAGAGATGACAATTCATGGTCGTAAAGTCCATTCTGCTTGGAAAGGAGTTCAAAAACTTCTTTCGCATCCTTTTCAGCCCCTTCGAGGAGGGGGCGCAGATGGTCGTAAGTGTTACAACCTATGCAAAGCAACGCGTTCATTCTAAATTGTCGTATCGCGCAAGACGTTCCGCCTCTCGCGCCAACGCCTGTTGATCTTGTTCGTTGCGAGCAACTTCAATTTGCTTTTGAAAATCCGGCCCACGCTCAATAATTTCGCGCTGGAGTTTTTCAATAAAGCCAGGGTCATTAAGGAAAAGAGTCGGCCTTGAAACTTTGCCGTCACGATCTACGCCCATTTGAGTCGTCTTAATCATTTCAAGAAAAGCTTCAGCCAATGAACCTCCTTTTGGAATGGAAACTGTATTTCCTGTTTCCTTGGTTACGGAAGCCATTTCTTCGGTCAGCTTGCAGAGGAGGCCTTCTTCCATGCGATTAGCTGTTTCAAGAATGAAATCTGAAATAACAGCCATGTCGTTTGCAACAATCCGATCAAGTTTGATCTCGCAACCTGTGCTTACTTTTTCCAATTCCCCTGAATGTGGTTTGAACCCTTCTTTTTCTTGTCTCTGAAAATTCCAGCCGATTCCGTGATAAAAAACCTGAAAGTTTTCTGTCGGAACAAATTTTTTCCGTCTGTTGTCGAATTCCTTAATGAGCAACTTGATGACCTCTTGAAAGAATAAGTGCGAATCTTTTTCAGCGGCGAAGGGCAGCTTCTGCTTTGCTTGCAACTCGCTAAGGGCCCCTGCCGTAGCATTTGAAGCTGGTTCAGTTTTGCCGTCCTGATGTTCTGAATTCATAGCCACGTTGCCCGTTGAATTGTTCCGCCAATGTTTTCATTGCCGTTGCCGTGATCGGAAATGGGCCGCTCCGCCGTAGCGCCGTCGGCGTGGCATCTTTGTAGAAATTCCCGCCAACAAAATCTCCAGCCCCGTCGGGGCGGCATAACCTTTGTAGGCGGACACGATGCCGCTCCTGACGGAGCTTGAACCGTTGCTGAATGCGGTTCTACAAAGATGCCAGCCCTACGGGCTTTGTGGTTAAAATCCGTGTGCATCCGTGAAATACGCGTTCTAATCGGTAGGGCTGTGGTGCCACGCAGTCCCCTTCTCCCGGCGGCGCGGCAGCGCCGCCCTACCACATTTAAATTCGCGTTCATTCGCGCAATTCGTGTCCCCATCGGAGTGCGCCCGTCCCCAGGCGCAGCAACGTGACAGAACCGGCCGGCAGCGGATTGACAAATACGCATCGCAATTCGTCCATCGCTGTGGCCGGGGACGGCCACACTCCGCCCGCCCGGTGTCGTTGCCCGGACAGGAACACGCACCGGGACGGTGCTTGAACCCGCAGGCGCGGACGCCTGCGCTACCAAAGCGTCGGCGGCGCGGCAGCGCCGCCCTACCAAATTCAAATCCGTGCGCATCCGTGTGCATCCGTGGTTTAAACGGTTTTTGTCGATGGGTGCGGGGGACGGCGGCGGGACGTGGGGATGCGGTTGGGTCATCGGGAATTTCCTTCCTGATGAATCATTTAGCCCGTGCCCGGAGTTCATGCGGTTATCCCGTGGATTAATCCAATTTAAATTTCGCTGGCTGGGCATAAAACTTATTTGACCATCCCCAGCCCTGTCAAGGTCTTAGCAGACGGCCATCCTTTGCAGATCAAATCTGAAACGCTGAAAAACTGAAATGCTGAAATTCAAAGCACGGATTGACAAGGGCTGAAAACCAATTAACCACGGATGGACACGGATAAACACGGGTTTTTTGGCCGCAAAAAGGCGCAGAAGGCGCAAAAGATGAAAGCTAAAACAAAAAGTGGAATTCATGGAATTCGTGTCCAACGGCTTGACCGCCTGGTCTCCTTCCCATGAACCCCAAGACAAACACCTCACCCCGGCCCTCTCCCCATTTGACCCCTCTGCCCCGGTCAAACGCGGAGAGGGAGAAACGTTCCCTGCGTCTGACATGGCCCGGGCCAAGAATTTAAACCAGAGACGCGAAGAGGCGGATGCCTGCGCTTCCCTGCCCCGACTCGACAGGTCGCGTCAAAACAAAGCGGTGTCGTGCCACCGCACTCCAAAAACATTATCGCGCCCTGCCCTAGCAGTCACGATCACTTCCGGAAATTGCCCGGCGCGGAAGCTACCTTGGGTCAACCCACGGGTGCAGTTCAAGGTTCACCGGCGGCGTGGCTCCGGCGGTGACGGTGAGGTTGGTGGAGCCGACCCAGGCCAGTTGCTCCGGATTGCCCCATGACATCATGTCGCCATATTGCGGCTCGTCATCGGGAATCTGCCTTGGCATTGACGGTTTGCGCCACGCATACACTTCCGCCACCAGTGTATAGTTGCCCGGCTTCAGGAGCGCGGTCTGGAACCATTCGTTGGTGCCCAGAAACACCGCATCATGGCAAAGTTCCGGATTGTTGGTCAGGAAGTCGCCGGGATTTTTGATCGCATCCGCCGCCATGATGTAAAGAAACGCGCCCGCCGCATTGGTGATGGCGGCCAAACCGGCCACCCGTCCCCGGACCCGCTGGCCCGTGGCGCGAACGAGGTCCACATGTTGCGTCTGCCCCGGCTTCAGGACAATTGTCTGCGGGTCGAAGGACACAACCTTGGGCGGGTCTCCAAAAACATACAGGTATCCAAGATTGGTGGTTCCCCCAAATTTGGTGCGGGAAAAATCATAGGTGCCGGGCAGGAGGTTGGTCAGGATCGTCTGGCCGCCGTTGGCAACGGTTGCCTCCGGTTTCAAAGTGAGGTATTGCCAGGGCGGCCGGGCCAGTTTGTTGGTATGCAGCGCGAGGCTGAAGTCCGCAGCCGCCACGTCCCCGGGAATATCATAGCGGACGACCAGCGTGGCGGGTTCGGGTAGCGTGATCTTCAAGTCCCCGTCAGACGTTTGAACCGGCACCGGCCAAACCATCTGGCCATCGTCCGTGGCCACGATGAGCCGGGTTTGGCTTCCGTCCACTCCACGGAGGGAAAAATGCCCGTCACGGTCGGTGGCGGCGAACGTGTGTGCCCAATAATATACCGTGCCTGACGAGTCGCCAGATGACCCGAGCGAGCCGAGCCGCACAAAGCCAAGGTCAACGGGGCAAAGATACACCTTGGCGTGCGCCACCGGTTGCCCGGCATGATCAAGCACCACCCCGTGAAGTTCGCCCCCCCGCTTCAGGCGCACCTGAAGATTGGCGGCTTGCCGGGAGGCCATAATCGTTTCGCGGGTGAACACTTGCGGCACATAACCGTTGGCCCGGAAACGCAAGGCCGCGCCGGCCTTCACATTCCGCACGTCAAATTTTCCCGCCTCCGCCCCACCGCCCATCATCGCTCCCTGATAACCCTCGCTCCAGATGATTTCACCGGGCCGATCGGGATTGACCGCGCCAAACTGGATCATGACATCCGGGATCGGCCGGCCCGTTGCATCATCCACCACGTGACCGATGATGTCCGTGAACCGGGTCGGCTCCATTTGGATGGTCACGGGCGGCGCGGCTTGGTCGGCGACGGTGATTTTCGCGACGCCCACAAAATCGGGATGATACGGAAACGCGCCAGCCGGGGCACCGGGCGGATACGCATGGGCGATGACGCTGTAAGTTCCCGGTTTGAGCGTGGCCGTCTGGAAGGTGCCATCCGCGCCGAACGGTTCCACGTCAAAGCTGGGAAGCATCAGCTCTTTCTGCTCATTGCGTGAGCGTTGCGGCCACGCCTGGCCGGTGGCTTCAGGCGAACGGACAAAAATCAAGCCGCCCGCCGCGCCGGCCTGGCCGAGGCCGAGAACTTGCCCGGAAACGCGCTGGCCGTTCGTTCGTACCAAATCCAGTTGCGCGGTCCGTCCGCCGGCAACCGAAAACGAGCCGCTCGCGGTTTCCGCGCCCCGTTCGCCGTCGGCGGTCTTCCAGCGCCGGAAGTGATAGTTGCCGGGCGTCAGATTGGTCAACCACATCGGGACGCCATTTGAGACGGTCACGGACAAGTCGGTGCCGAGGCCTTTCCAGAGGCTCTGGTCCTGGTTGGTGGGTATCAGCGTCAGGTCAACTTTCGCCTCGGTCGCGTCCCCGGGGATGTCGTAGCGCACCAGCAATCTGCCCGGCTGGGCCAGCGTGATCTTCAGGTCCTGATCCGTCCCGGTTTGGATCACCGGCCAGACCATTTGATTATCGGGGGAAATGACCACCAACCGTTCTGAAATCTCCCCCTCACCAGGCAGTTCGAAACGCCCGGCTTCATCGGTGCTCGTAAAACCGCCCTGGCTCCAGCCATACCGGGGCTTGCCATCCAGCAACCAAATGTTCCGGCCCGTGCCCAGCATCACCCGGGCTCCGGCCACCGGCCGGCCGGCATCGTCCACCACCACGCCGTGCAACTCGCCACCGGGTTTCAGCCGGATCAGCAGGGGGGAAGCCGAAGAAATATCCGGCACCGATCGGGGCGACAACTCCTGCGGCACATGACCGGGGGCCAGAATGCGCCACATCCGCTGCGGGGTCGGACGCGGCAGGCTAAATCGGCCCTTACCCAGTTTGTCACCCATCGTGTAATGATCCCAGACGACGCCTCCCGGATTTTGGAGATCGGGCCGGCCGGACTGCACCACATAATCAGCAATCGCCCCCCCGGTTTTATCATCCAACACCTGGCCATCAACGAATTCGGAGACCGGCTGGCCGGAAGCATCCAGCACCACCCCCGGCCCGCCGCCCGACCGGGTCAAGCGCACGGTGATCACCGGATTGTTAGCGAACCCTTGAACCGGCACAAATACGCTCTGATAACCGGCGGCCAACACGTGCAATTCCTGGGCCATTTTTGGCACCATCACCACAAACTCACCCCGAGGCCGGGTGACCGTTGACGGCAGGTAGCGGTCGTTCCAGACCGCCCGATGCGAGACCGGATCAACCAACCCCACTTGCACCCAGACTTGGCTGACATTCGTGACCGCCTGACCGGTCGCGGCATCCAACAACCGCCCGGCGATGATATTACCGTCGATTTGAGCCGTTGCCGCCTGCGCCGCCAAAAACAATGCCGTCGCGCAAAAAATGATTTTCATAAGGTTAGGGAACGGAGATCCATTAAGTATGACGCACCAGCCGGAATTTAGTTAGGAAAAAACGGCGCGCAAAGGTTGCGGGAAGTCTCGCCGGGAAAAGAAAACCGCCCGGAACAGTGTCCGGGCGGTCTCTTTGGGTGAGGGAACCGTGGGGGGAAATTTCTACGGGCCGCCGTTATGGCAGTCAATGCAGGTCGGGTTGTCGTCCAGGTCGCCGCCGGGATGGATGAATTTCTGGCCGGCGGGCGCGAGCTTGTTCAATTCGTCACCGGCGCCCTGCGCGAGGATGGTGTGGCAGGTATTGCAATCGTTGGCCTTGATGGTGAGCTTCTTGTCGTCGGTCTTGTGCAGGCCGTCATGGCAGCGGAAGCAGCCGGGGAAAATCATGTGGCCGACATTGTCCGGATAGGAAATCCAACTGGCCTTCATCTCGGGGAAGAAGTTGTCGGCATAGATTTCCTGAATGGTCTCGGTGGCCTGCTTGAGGCGCGCATCGTTCGGATACTTGGCGGCGAGCGCGGCGGCGATGCCGGCCTTCGCCTCGTCATCGGTCTTGTAGGGGCGGGTCAGCACGAACAGGGCGTTGGTCTTGATCCACGGAATCGTCGGATCAATCTTGTCCAATGCCATGGCCTGATTCACGGCCTTCTCCGGCGAGAGATAGCGGTGCGAGGGGCGGGTGTGGCAGTCCATGCAGTCCATCGTGCGCAGCTCGGCCTTGGCGATGTCGTTGGTGAAATTCTTGGTCTTGAACACGGTGACCTTGCCGGTGGCGTCGGTCACGCGGACCCAGGGGATTTTCTGGCGGGCGTTGTCGGTGGCGAGGTATTCGACCTTGTTGCCGGGCAGGTTGTGCCAGTGGATGCCGCCGACGGGGCCGCGGCGCGGGTCGCTGCCGCCGATCTTCAGGAGCAGGCGGATGGAGTAAGGCGAGTTGGAGGCGTCGCTCTGGAAATAATTGAACGTGCGGTCGAGGTTGCCGACGAAGGACTGCGGCCAGTGACATTGCTCGCAGGTGTCGCGGGCGGGGCGCAGGTTATGGATCGGCGTGGCGATGGGGCGCGGGTATTTGTTGAAGGCCACGGAATACATCTGATACGAGCCGGAAATCTTGGATTTCACGAACCAGGAGACGCCCTTGCCGACGTGACATTCCACGCAGGCGACGCGCGCGTGCGGGCCGTGGTCGTGCGTGGTCAGCTCCGGCTTCATCACCTTGTGGCAGGTCTCGCCGCAGAACGTGACGGACTCGGTGAAATTGAAGGCGTTATAGGAACCAATGGCCGAAAGCAGGAGAAAAACCACGCTGCCGGCAATAAAGGTCACCACCATCCGCCGGTCGCGCGGGCGGCTCAAATCAATCTGCAGGGACGCCGGCCCGACGCCATGCGCGCGGCGGCTGCGCTCGCGCCAGGCGCCGAAAAACATCAGGCCCAATCCGCCGATCAAAAAGCCCGGCACGCCCATGTAGGTCAGGATGCTGACGTAGGGGTTGGAAAATTTGGCGAGCGCGTCCAGCGTGAAGAGCAGCAGGAAGGAGAACAGCGCGCCGACGGCCACCACCATGCCGATAAAGCTGATCCAGTTGCGGAAGGAGGAGGGCTTTTTCGGATGACCAGCGGCGGATTCAGGATTCATGGGGAACAGGGAAAATTTGTTTACGGGCTAAAAATTCAGACACAGACACAAGGACACAACCGGAAAAAAACTGGCTGCCGGACGAAACCATAAAAACGTCCGGCAGCCAGAACCAAACCAAATTACTTCTTCAAACCGTGGACGTAAGCCACGAGCGCCTTCACTTCGTCGGCGGTCAGGGCGTCGAACGGCTTCATGAGCGTCTTGCAGTCGTCGGACTTCAAGCCTTCGCTGATGGCCTTGGTGGCGGCGTCATCCTTGATGTCGGCCTGGACCTTGGCGTCGGTGAAATCCTT
>Ga0265324_10001029_pt1 | contig 17137 bp, 10 predicted proteins | sample 41419metaG_FD_198634 | JGI IMG/M metagenome (GOLD analysis project Ga0265324, IMG submission 198634) | Rhizosphere microbial communities from Carex aquatilis grown in University of Washington, Seatle, WA, United States - 4-14-19 metaG | ecosystem: Host-associated > Plants > Roots > Rhizosphere...
ATTATTGGCACAACAAGATGGCGGCGCGGGTGGCGAAGATTCTGGGCGAGGACGCGACGCCGTACGAGAAGGAGGCGGATCTGATTTTGCGCGGGATGCGGAAATATCTTTGGGTGGCAAACGAAGGGATGTTTGCGGAGTACAAGGATTACCTGGGATTGCAATTGGTACATCCGAACGCGGGTTTGTGGACGTTTTATCACACGATGGATTCCGAAGTGCCGTCGCCGGACGAGGCGGCGCAGATGGCGCAATGGGTGGAGGAGAACATTGCGCATATACCGGTCAATGGTTTCTATACATTGGGAACGGATGCGATCCCGATACCGGACCCGACTTGCACAGGTATCTATGTTTTGCCGGAAACGAGTTGGATGCCGTATCAGTGGTCGCTCAATAACGTGGTAGTGGCGGAGAATATGCACACGGCGCTGGGTTTCTGGCAGGCGAACCGGGCGGACGCGGCGTTTCGGCTGTTCAAGGGTGCACTGCTGGACACGATGTTCACGGGCCTGTGCCCGGGGAATATCGGTTGCATGACGTCGCATGACATGGCGCGCGGGGAGGCGCAACGGGATTTCGGCGATGGCATCGGGACGACGGCGCGGGCGTTGGTGGAGGGATTGTTCGGTGTGAAGCCGGACGCGCTGGCGGGTGTGCTGAAGATTGCGCCGGGATTTCCGGCGGAGTGGGGCTATGCGAAGATGAAGCATCCGGATTTTAATTTTGAATTTCAGCGCGATGGTCAGGTGGATACGTATGTGATTGAATCGAAATTTCCGCGGTCGATGTCGCTGGTGTTGGAAGTTCCGGCAGTGAGCGATTGGGCAGGGAGTGTGGAGGTGAATGACCGTCGGGCGAAGACGGCGCGAGTGGAGGATGCCACGGGGGCGCGGTTGCAGATACGCGGGAATGGATCGGGGCCATGGACGGTGAGGATAGAGTGGCGGGAGAATGCGCCGCAAAAAAGTGAGAAAGACACGCTCGCCCTCACCCCGGCCCTCTCCCCCGGGGAGAGGGAGAATGGTTCGCAGACTTTTGGCAAGTCTATGACGGCCACCGGTTCGGCAATCGCAGAACACGGGATCGATTGGAATAAAAAGGCGGCAGGGACATTTGAGATAGTGGACCTGGCTTCGCTCTTCAATGACAAGGTGACGCAGATTTTCCGGAATGAATATCGGTCGCCGCGTTCGCCGTTCTGTTCGCTGGCGACGCCGAAGCAGGGCATCGGCGGGTGGTGCGAGCCGATGGCGAGCTTTGAGGTGGATGATGCTGGGTTGCGTGCGGCGGCGGCAACTGGCGAGGACAAAATTATGCTGCCGGATGGCATGCCGCTGGCGACGCCAGGCGCGACGGACGTGAAGAATATCGCGTTTGTTTCGCAGTGGGACAATTATCCGCGTGAGATTTCGGTTCCATTGAGCGGCAAGGCATCACATGCGTTTTTGCTAATGGCGGGGTCGACATCGGCGATGGTGAGCCGGATGGATAATGGCGAGGTGATTGTAAATTACGCGGATGGCACAAGTGCGCGGCTGGCGTTGAATAATCCGGTGAACTGGTGGCCGATCGACCAGGATTATTTTATCGATGATTATGCGTTCAAGCGTCCGGAGGTGATTCCGCCGCGTGTTGATCTGGCGACAGGCAACGTGCGGATTTTGGATGCGACGACGTTCAAAGGGCAGGGAGGTAAGGTGAAGGGCGGAGCGGCGACGGTTTTGGATCTGGCGCTGGATCCGGGGAAGGAATTGAAATCGGTGACAGTAAGGGCGCTGGCGAATGAAGTGGTGATCGGGGTGATGGCGGTGACGGTGGAGAGGTGACGAGGCGGGAGTTTTAAGTTTTTAATTTTTAGTTTTGAGTTGTGAGATGATTAGTTCGCGTGGAACAACCGCTTGCCGCTGTTTTGCATACAAAAGTCCAAAAAAGGCTCCGCATAATCCGACTAATGCGATAGTCGAGGGTTCCGGTATTGGGGTAGCAATGAGCTCGGGAGGAAGGCCATAGTTGAACATGCTCGAACAAAGGGTAGCTCCTCCTGTGCCCGTGGGTCGAAGGTCAAAACCAAAATATGCTCCTCCTGTCGAATGAACGAAAGAGGTCACGTCGAAATATGCCGGCTGACCGTATGCATTCGGTATGCTTAAGGACCCCAAAAAGGTACCCGCATTGAAATCTCCACCATTCAAAGATCCTGCGGCATTATCAAAACCATACACGTTCACCGGGCCAAAGTTAGGCAATCCATAAGCACTCAATTCAAGTACGATATTGGTATAGGCCGCTGAATTGAAGTGTGCGAATTGAACGTCTCCGTGAATGTTGTTGGCAACAGAAACGTAATAAGGCGAGGTAGATCCACCAGAATAGACACCTCCGTCAGCAACGGTATAAAATATTACTGCAGCACGTGCCGTTGAGATGCAGTATGCACAAAATAAGAGTAGTGATGGCCCTAAAAGTTTCATGTCTGATTAATACGACTCTATCTCCGTGCAATAGCCTGTCGATGAGAAGTTATTAACAGGGCAGGCTGTTGGCGCACGCTTACGGGCTTTCGGTTTGCGCCGGTCTGGCGACGCGCCGCTACACGAGAGACTTGTTCAATCCCACCAGAAGAAGAGTTTTTCCTGGCCGGTGTCTTCGTAGGGGCCGAAGCCTTCGGCTTTGGCTTCCTGGGCCTCGATCTTGAACAAGGCGCGGCGCTGGGCGCGGTTCGCGGGCAGATAGACCCAGAGGGCGTCGGCGTAGGGGCCGCTTTCGCGTTTGAGGCGGTCGGGCTCGGCCATGATATCGGCGGCATAGACGGCGGCGGCGCCGTTGCGATAGAGGTTGCGGACGAAGGCGAGGGCATCGGCGCGGGTCTTGAAATGGTTGGAGGCGAAGGGGGCGAAGTTGCCACTAGTGGCGATCCATTTGGTGGCCTCGTAGCCTTTGGCTTCGATCTGGCGCGCTTCGTCGTGATAGGTGATCTCGGGCGGGGCGGTGGCAATGGCGGTATCGATCTCGGCTTCGCTCAGGGGCCTGGCGGCGGGGGCGCAGGCGGTGAGGAGCAGGAGGGCGAAGAGGGGGATGACTTTGGGGTGGGGCATGGGTTAGGGCAGATGTCAGCGACGACTTCAGAGGTTTTTTTTGCGACGGTCGATGATCCAGTTCAAGGCCCAGAACGAAAGACAAGGAATCGCAAACCATAAAAAGAGGTTGCTCCGCAACTGTGGCGTTGCCCATTGGGCGCCGATTCCCGCGGCAAAGTGAAGAATACCGTAAACGACAAAGGCAATGCCGAAGCTCAAGCAGAGGATCGCCCGCATAATTAATCCATCGATTAGCATGGCCAAGCAGCCCAACAATGCGGCCAGCCCTCCCAACGCAAATGCAATCCCGATTATGATGTCAAACCTGTGCATGGCGTATGTTTTATGATGTGGTTCTATTGCAGGGGAAGTGGGATGTCAATGCTGGGAGGCGCGAGTGGGGGATTTTCACTTCGTGAAGCTGACGTAGTCAGGCGCAGGGGGTTTTTGACGGGTATCCGGGGGTATTGCTCCCGATGGTCGCTCAACCTCCGGCTAATTTCTGGCACGTCCCGCAGGGGGACGTGGCTTAAGTTTGCGGCGTTCTGTTGAGGTGCCCATTTGGTAGGTGCAACCTTTTGCTCCTGCCGGAGCTTGTTTGGTTTGGGATGGGGCATCCCATAGCTATCGCTATGGGCTATTGCCTGTTGCTGCTCCGCAGCTTTTGGTTTGCGGGGCGCTGTCGGCGCCGCTGCGGGACGAGGGGTAAATGACGGATTTTTGAATGACGAATGGTGGAAAAGGTGAGCACGTTTTTCGAAAAATGGGGGTAAATCCCGTAAAAAATCTTTGAAAGAGACTGTTCCTGAACGGGTTGCGGGTTTGGAAAATATTTTAAAAAAAGTGACCGACTTCGCGACGGTCGCGATTACAAATTAAAAGAGTGTGGTAAAATCGCGGGATGATAGAAAGTGACAAGTGGCTTGTGACGAGTAACAAGACGGTGGAAGTGTCAGGTGTGTGGGTATCCACCGCCGCGATGCTTTGGCGCGGCAAGCAGGTGTCAGGCAGGGAGAAGCGCCAGGGGGCTGGCGCAGTCCATGACGCTTCGCGCCAAACACGAGATATCGGGTCTTATCGACGAAAATCCTGTTTTATCGCGTTAAAATCGTGTTTGGAATCGTGTTATTTTTCGAAGGAATCGTGCATAATCGTGTTATATCGTGGTAAAAATAAGGAATCCTTTTTTCCAGACGTAGCGCAGACATTCCTGCCTGCGGGTTCTGGCGACGTTCCAGTCGGCAGTAAATCTGGAATCCCGGGACGGGAATATCCATTGGATTGCCGGCTGGATTGTCTCGGCTCACCGAAAATAGTAGTGAAACAAGCGCCAAAAAGCCGGGATTTGCTGGAAATGGCCAAGCTCAAATTAGGGATAATTAAGGATAATTAGAGGTGTTTTTTAATGTCTAAAAAAGCGGGAAAAATCTGCCGCTGGTTGCATCTTGACACTGCCCGCGAACGGCACGGAACCGCGAAGCCTTGTGGCGGAGAGTGGCACTCTGCTGAATCGCAGGCTGCCAGCCTGCGAACGCTTAAACATTCTACGCATCGTATTTCTCCGCCCCCTGCCGACTGCCGGTCGGCGACACAGCAGACAAACTGTCTGCGCTACAGGGATAGTGGCAGGTTGCGCCTTCTGCCGCTACGGGCGGGGTTGCACCTTGCGTTAGGGCGATTAATAGGAGAAACTGTTCGTCCGGTATTTTAAGTATGTCCCAAGCAATAACCAAATCGGCAACTCACGAGACGGGCGCGTATCTAGAGAGGTTTTCGCGCTTTGAAACGCAGTCCAAACAGCCAGCGTGGCTGTATCCGCTGCGCAAGGCGGGGCTGGCACATTTCGCGGTACTGGGTCTGCCCACACTGCAGCATGAGGACTGGCGTTTCACGAACATCGCGCCGCTGGTGAAGTTGCCGTTTCATCCATTGTTTGAAGCGCACGCGGTGAATGGCGCGGAGACGAAGGTGCTGCTGAATTTTCCTTTCGCGAAATTGGGGAACCGGTTGGTCTTTGTGAACGGGCATTACGCGGCGAAACTTTCATCGATCGCGGGTTTGCCGGCGGGTGTGAAGGTGACGAACCTGGCGACGGCGTTGCAGAGCGACGCGGCAATTGTGGAAAAGTATTTGGGCCGTTGCACGCCGGATGCCGGAAATGCTTTTGCGGCGTTGAACCAGGCATACTTCCTTGATGGCGCGTTCATCCATGTGCCCAAGGGCGTGGCGGTGGTGGAACCGATCCAGGTCATCCATATCTGTTCCACGCACGAAGCGGGTGCGACGGTGCAATCGCGCAACCTGATCGTGGCGGAGGCCAACAGTTCGGCGACGATCATCGAGAGTTATGTGGCGACGGCGAACACGGCGTATTTCACGAATGTAGTGACGGAATTGTTCGCGGGCGATCATGCGAAGGTGGAACTGGTGAAATTTCAGGACGAAGCGCCCTCGGCGTTTCACCTGGCGGCGATCCACGGGGAATTTGGCCGGGCGAGCAATGTGAAGGTGCATTCGTTCGCATTGGGCGCGAAGCTTTCGCGCAATACCATCCGCACGAAACTGGCGGGCGAAGGGCTAGAGTGCATCCTGAACGGCTTGTACCTGACGCGCGATGAGCAGTTGGCGGATCATCACATGGTGGTGGAGCACGTGCAGCCGCATTGCGCGAGCCACGAATATTTCAACGGGATTCTCGATGATAAATCGAGGGGCGTTTTCCACGGGCGCATCTATGTGCATCCGCTGGCGCAGAAGACGGACGCGAAGCAGACGAACAAAAATCTGCTGCTCTCGGACGACGCGACGGCGGATACGAAACCGCAATTAGAGATCTACGCGGATGACGTGAAGTGCACGCACGGCGCGACGATCGGCCAGATGAATGATGAATCCATTTTCTACCTGCGTTCACGCGGCATCGGCACGGAGATGGCGCGGCGGATGTTAATCCATGCGTTTGCGGGGGAGATCATCGAGCGCGTAAGCCACGAGGCGGCGCGCGAGGAATTGGACAAGCTGGTGTGGGAACGGCTGGAAGCGAATCATCATATCGCATAGAGAAACGGGAGTATTAAGTCCCGAGGTCCGTCGGACTACGCGTGCTGCGTAGTCAAATGAAAAGAGATAGTCACTACGGCCGGTGCTGCCGCCGCCTTTCTTTCCCTGCGGGAACAACCGGCAACCGATGTCAGAATATTCAAGCCATGAAAATTTCACGCCATTTCTGGTTGTTGCTCACGCTGTTTTTAGTCGTGCCGGGGTTGGTGTTTGCTGAACCGGATACCGTGGGAGGCCTGTTTCCCAAAATGCCGCCGGCGGCAAAAGTTTATGCCGTTGACTGCCGGAAGGAAGAGATGACTTCGCGGATGACCGCGTTTGCGCTGCAGGGTTTGATCAACCAGAAATCGGCGGAAGTTTATCTGATCGAGAACGATCTCCATCTGCAGCAGCTTAAATTCTGTGGAAAACCCGTTGAGCGCCTGGCGACGGACGCGACCAACGACGCGCTCCACGTTCTCTTCCGGAAATATCAGTCTTCGGTAAAGAAGATGATCGTCTATGACCATGACAAGGATTGGACGTGGTACGTGGCACTCGTGGCGGCGGCGCAAGAGGACGGCATCCCGGTCACCGAAGACCTCCGCAAAAAGCTCACAGCGGAATTCGGGTGGAAAGGCGAGGTGGAGGATTTCCGAGGTCGCTGGACCAATGCGATCGAGGCGTATGATTGGGCAATCGACCATTTGATGCCAGGTTGCACGCGTCAGGTTGTCTTTGTGCCCAAATACAAAACGGTGTCCATCATAGATTATGTCGTGGCCACCCGCGGATTTGCCTTTCGGCTGGATTTCAAAACGCAGGAGGCGGAGATCAAAAAGATTTTTTACGCGGGCCATTACAGCCTGGGAACTTCTTTGATGGGATACGCCAGCGATGAGGCCAACATCACGGCCAATCCTTATGGCATTGGCTATGTGGTGAGCGATTTTTATGCGAACGGAAGTTTCTGGTCGAGTTTTCCCAACAAAACGCACACCCAATCCGGCGGAACCGCGATCAAGGCGGAGCCGGGAAAGATTTACGCGTCCATCATGTGGAGCGATGGGGACAACATTTCATTCGACCAAAATCCTTTATACGCGTTCTGGCAAAGTCCTGATCGCGGGAAAGTGCCGGTAGCGACCGAACTAAGCCCGACGTTGCAGGAACTGAATCCTCCGTTGTTGGACTGGTACTATTCCAAAATGACGACGAACGATGAATTGGTAGCGGGGCCGACGGGCGTTCAGTTCATCTATATCCAGAACTATAAAGACGATCTGTTTCCGGCCTGGTGTCATCTGAGCCAGCAATGGTGCGCGAGCGCTGGATTTCATGAAGGGCGTATATGGATAGCGCCATTTCCAAGCGTGAAATACAGCACTTACATGAAAATCATCGGATTGGATGGGTTGCTGGGAGAGGGATGGCGGTTAAAGACCGGATTTCCGCCGAAGATTGATGCGTACGGCGCGTGGGATGAGGATAAGTTGTACGAAGTTTTCACCTCGGTAAAACCTGATTCCAATGCGCCTGTGTTTGTGAATTTCACGCCCATTGTTGGGGGATTCAACAAGAAGGGTGGTGGGTATTCCGCCATCGATCGCCAAGTGGCGCGACTGCAGGCGGCTTACCCGGGACGATATGTGTTTTTGCTGCCTAAGGATGAGTTCGCCGCGATTCGAGCTTATTACACCACCAGTTTAAAAAAGGTATTGGGAAGCCCGGAGGAAAATGATGGGTTGCGAGCGGTGAAATCCGGTGATGGAGATTTCTCAGTAGTGGAGCAGGACGGTGAGAAATGCTGGCTGTCGCGGGCCGCTTATTTTTATCTGGATGTGAAGGATGAGTTCAGGCCGAAACCGGGAGAGATGCTCGATATCGAAATGGATTATTTGGATCGGGGAACAGGGGAGATTGTTTTGGAGTACGATTCCACGGATATCCGGGCCACGTTAGGCGGCGCGTACAAATCATACCCCAACCATTTGCGGCGAACGAATACAGGCAAGTGGCAGGTGGCGCACTTCTATGTCAAGGATGCGGGTTTTGGAGGTTCGGAGAATGATGGTGCGGATTTTCGGTTCTCGCATGCGGGTGAAGACCTGATAGTGCGGGCAGTCAGTGTCCATCGAATGGAACCTTAAAGCAGCAATGGCAATGAATACATCAAAGTTTTGTATTTCACACATTTTACGATTAGACTCTTACCATGTTTGACGACGTCAACGACCTTTACCAGCAGGTGATACTGGATCATTGCAAGCATCCGCGGAATTTCCATGAGATGCCGCAATGCACCTGCTCGGCGCAGGGGCACAATCCGTTGTGCGGCGACCAGTTGAAACTGTTCGTCACGATGGACGGTGAGGTCATCAAGGACGCGAGCTTCGTGGGGTCGGGCTGTTGCATCTCGAAGGCATCGGCGTCGTTGCTCACGGATTTTGCCAAGGGCAAAACCAGAGGGGACGTGGAGCGCATGTTCGGTCAGGTGCATGACATGGTGATGACCGGTACGGTGAATGGGGACGTGGGCAAACTGGCGGTTTTTGCAGGCGTCCACAAATATCCCGCACGCGTGAAATGCGCGATCCTGTCGTGGCACGCGATGATGGCGGCGCTCAAGGGCGAAGGTCAGCCGGTGAGCACCGAGTCGGAAACAAATTAAACCTTCCAAATTCTTCCAAGCAGAAAGCGCAAGATTTTTGGCTGGAAAACGCAAGACAGTTATCGGGCTGCGTGATAAAACTAATCCACGCCTAGAACCATGACCAGAACTGGTGACAAGACGCATCAGATTGATTTGTATAGTTTAGGCGCTACCCAAAATGTTCCCAAAGTTTGTAAGAAATTTCACTGACCTTCGGTGAGTCACCCTCGCCGTCTGAATTCACAACCAAACCAACACTTATGAAATTGAACCTTCGTCTCTTCACCCGCAGCGTCGCCATGTGTTTCGCTGCCGCACTCAGCGTGGCGACTGCTTCGGCGCAAACCCAAACGACCTGGATTGGGGCGGCTTCCGGGGGTGAATGGAATACCGATGCGAGTTGGGATGCGCTTTTGACGCCCGGTGTGGGGACAAATGCCCTCATAGCTACTGCCACGAACGTGAATTATAACGTGCCGATGTCGGCGGCCAGTTTCCTCGGGCTGACGAACAAGGGCACGCTGAACATCAATGCAGCCGGTTTTAACGTATCTACGATCTCGATGACGAATATTGGTTCACGATTGTTCATCAATTCGGGCGGCGTATTGACCGCTGGCAATATCCTGATGTGTTCGAACGCACAAATGGCGATGTTTCCGGGCAGTACAGTGACCATCACCCGGCTGGACCTTGGTTGTGACGACAGCGGCAGCAGCGCGGCAGCCTCCGGACCCATCCATGGATTCGCCGGCTTTACCAATAATGGCGGTATTCTCAACATCGGCTCGACATTCTTGAACGCAGGCAACCAAAGTATCGGCGCAAATACCATCGGCCTCGTGCCAAAGCTGATGATCCTAGGCGGCACCAATAACCTGGGTGCGCTCACGATAAATCGGTTACAAGGTGGCGCTAGTGCTTCACCCGTCTATGGCGTAGATGGGTTGACCGTCAGTAACGGAGTGGTGACAACGACGCGCATTTTGCTGGGAAATAATGCTCACGGATTGCTGCTGATGGTAGGAGGAACTTTCACGAATGCAGGCGCGTTCACCGTGAGAAACAATACGAGTACCCGTCCGGCCCGGTTTGTTCAGCTGGGTGGGTTTTTCTCGAGCGCCAGCACGAGCACGAATGTGCTTATGAGTGGCTTCGGCACGGCCACCAATGGTGATACCGTTTATGCCGTCCTAGGCGGGACTAACTCAGTCAATGGTTTCCAATTCGGCGGGTACACTAACTTTTTTACTTTTGTGACCAACCTGGACCTTTCAGTCACAACCAATGTGAATTCGCTTCCCTCCCCAAATCTGGTGCTTTTCACAAATGCCGCCACGATCAACATCGGCCAATACGGCATTGCTAGTAACGGAGTGACATTGGTAAATGCCGCGCTCAACACGGGAGGCCGGTTTATGTCGGCCGCCGACTGGACAAATACAGCGCCTTTGACCATGGCTGGCGGTGCTTTTGTGGCGGAAGACATCGATGGGAACCCTCATAATATCTATAGCTCGGGTGATTTGCGCGGCTCCGGGTCATGGATAAAGAGCGGTGCAGGGACGATGACTCTGGCGGCTTCGAACACAGTAACGGGTAATACCTTCATCAATGCAGGAACACTCGCGCTGGTCAATAACGGGGTTACCACCTTTGGATCGCTGGCCAGCAGTGCCATAATCACCGTCGGCGCGGGAGCTACCTTTGATATCTCGCAAGCGCCCAATAATATTCTGCCCGCGTCCAAAACCATGGCCGGGTCAGGAACGGTAGTCGGGTCCTTTGCGGCAAGTGACAACTCCTTCATCAGTCCAGCGGGCATTTCGGCGCAAGGCACACTGACATTTGCCAATGGGCTCCTGGTGACCAATATCACGTTTAACATGGAACTAACGGACAATCCCAGTGGCGTGACCAAGACGAACGATGCGGTTAAAATCACCGGTGACCTTACCGCAAGCGGAGTGAATACATTCGCTATTACTCCGGTCGGATCCCTCGGTATCGGCACCTATAAACTCATCAAATATACAGGTACCTTTCATGGCAGTCTGGCCAATTTCAGTGTTCCGGCCACGGTGGGAACGTTATCCAATCCGGCGGGCGAGATTGATCTGATCGTCACGCAAGTTCGTCCGGTTGCGACCCTCCAATGGCGCGGGGACGGCCTGGCTAATGTGTGGGATACAGCTACGAGCAGCAATTGGTGGAATGCTACCCATCTGGACCGCTTTTACACCGGTGATACCAATATCTTTGATGACACCGCCACGAACTCAAATCTTATCGTCACCGAATCCGGGGCACTGTTCCCGGCCAGCGCTGCGAACGTCATAGTAAAGGGTACTAATAATTTTACCTTCACCGGTGACGGAAGCATCAGCGGTTTGACCGGGTTGATCAAAACCAACTCGGGAACGCTTGCTCTGTTGTCGACTAATAGTTATACGGGTGTCACAACCGTCAACGGTGGTGGCACGATATCGGTTTTGACACTGGCTAACAACGGTGTCAACGGCCCCTTCGGACCTATAGGCAGTACCGCAAACCTCGTGCTGGATAACGGCACATTACGGTACGATGGACCGGCACTGACAGTTGATCGGGGATTTACCGTGGGACCCAATGGCGGCACGATCAATGTGACCAATGTCGTGACTCTTACTATCTCCAACAACGTGACGGGTCCCGGTGTGCTGACCAAGGCCGGCAATGGTACACTGACCCTTACCGTGTTGAGCGATTACGCGGGCGGCACCGTGGTTCAAGGGGGAACCCTGCGTCCCAACCAGGGAAACAATGCCACTATCAATGTGCTGGGCACCAATAACGTAACCCTGGTGGGGACAAACGCGCCCGTGACATTCGCCATTGGCGCAAATGGCGAAACCATCGTCAACGGCATCAATGTGATTGCGACTAACTTCTTAAACCTAAATGGAAACGACACGATATCGGGCTTGTTGGGTGACGGCTTGTTATGGGTGAACGGTGCGGCTGATACGCTTAGCCTGCGGTCCACGGATAGTGCGACCTTCACTGGAACACTCTATGCGAACAACCTTTCCTTCCTGCGTTTCAACCTCAGCAGTGGAACTTCGGCCAATTACGCCAATGCTACCTTTGATCTGGGATCGAACACATGCGTTTTGGCTGCCCGGGATGGTGTTACCGCCCAAATCGGTGCCCTGCAGGGTGGTCCAGGCACGGGCATATCGTGGTCTACCGTATCCGCCAACCCCAGTACTTACATCATTGGATCAAAGAATATGAACTGTGAATTGGATGGTTTCATAACCGATTCCAACAGCGTCAGCCGAAGGATCAGTTTGGTCAAAGTTGGAACCGCAACATTTACTTTGACTGGCGGAACCAACGATTTCGTTGATGACGACTTCCATGACCACATCTTCTACACCAACGAGGTCCAATATATCGGAACAACAGTCATCAGTAACGGCGTGCTGGCCCTGGTCGCCCCGGCCTCGATCACCAATTCCAGCAGTGTGACTTTGGCCACTTCAACGGCGGTGTTTGATGTGTCGCAATCGGGCGACCCGGCTCCGGACGGGTTCTCTATCATTCCGACCGGATATTTTGAATCAGTTTCCGGTCATTCAGTGGCTGGTCTCGGGACCATTCGCGGCGGCCTGATCATAGATCCGGGCGCAAACCTCAGCGTTGGCTTGCCGGGAACTACGGGTGTATTGACGGTGACGAATACCGTGACACTCCATGGCACAACGTCCATGAAACTGATCAAAGGCAACACGCCTTCCAGTGACCAGGTTGCGTCCACGACGGCGGGTTCGATCACTTATGGCGGGGCACTGGTAGTGACCAATGGTGGCGGCGCATTGGCGGTGAATGATACGTTCACGTTGTTCAGCGCCCCGACGCTGAGCGGCAGCTTCTCCAGCACCAACCTGCCGTCTGATTACACCTGGGACACGAGCCAGTTGGGCGTCAATGGAACGATTAAGGTAACAGCGGTGCTTGTTGTGGTGGCACCTCAGTTCTCGAGCGTCAACTTCACTACGTTGAAGAATGGGTCGATCACCTTTAATGCCACGGGTTCAGCCAATGGGCCGCTGAGCATTCGCAATTCAACGGATGTGCTTACGCCACTGACCAATTGGACGGTCATCAATACGGGCAACTTCGATGGCAGTGGTAATTACAGCACTAACCTGACGGTCAGTCCGACCGCGCCGAAGGAATTCTACATCTTGAGCACGCCGTAAGCGGCTGTTTCAAAAAGCAAACGCCCCGTCACGTGACGGGGCGTTCTTTTTTTCGACACCGAAAATGATCAAGGGGCAACCCGAAGATTTTCATAGCGAACGGTCCATTGGCCGTCCTGCGGAAAACCCGGTGCATGTTGTTTTGGCGCACCATCCCAACCGGCCGCCATCATCGCTACTGCGTACAAAAGACCGCCATTGGCCGGCAAATAAAGCGTGAGACCCGGGCGTTGATAAACATGACCGTTGATTGCGTAGTGATTTTTGGGTGTATCCAAAAATAGAGCGTCGACGGCTTGCTCTGGTTCGCCCAGGCGTGCGGCTGTCATCGCCAGCATCGGATAGTCCCAACCCCATGTGTCTGGCCAATTCCAATTTTTCATCACCCAATCCAGCGTATGACGCATGGTGTCCGGATCAATGCCCTCGCCAGGCAAAATTCCCAGTGCGGCAGTCACCGACGGGTGATCTGCGTTCCATTTCGGGTTCGTATAGCAATCAGGCGTGGTTTCGGCGAAAGCGTATTTTCCATCTACCACCAATGGCTTTGCGAGATTGTGCAGGACAGCGTCCCATTGATCGTTGCGCGGCATACCCATCCGGATCCGCCATTGCTGGGCAGTTTCCAGCGCCCAGCGCCAATAGGTCAATTCGAACGTCGGATTCAACGTCTTATCTTTTGGGAAAATCTCCTGTGCGCATTGCAATATCGGTCCTAGCACGTCCCGTTTGGTGTTGTCGTCCCACGTGGCGTAACTCGCCATAAAATCCGCCGTTTGAAAAACGATGTCTTTGTATTTTTCCAGCGTTGCCCGGTCCAGATGCTCGCGCCAGCAAAGTTCCGCATAAAAGATCGGGTGCGGCTCCTGCCAGACCAAAAACGGCCCGACCGGCGATGGCGATTCAGCGCCGGTGGGATTGGTCATCTTGGGCCAGCGCGCCCCGGCGTAACCCTGTTTCTTTGCCGTCGCTTCGGCGCGCGGCAGGATTCGCTGGTAAAAACCCAGGCTCTTCTCCAGCAACGGCAGACGGTTCCAGAGCGCAAAATGCGCCTCGTGCCACCAGTGCATCTCCAGATGAAATTTCCCCATCCAGGTGTTGTAGGTAAGGCCCGTTTCCTGCGGTGGATTTTTTCCCGCACTCTGGATGGCCGTCAAATATTGCGAAAGCACGATGCGTCGTTCGAGCTCGAACCAGCGTGGGTCCTTGCTCCCGGACAGTTCGATCGCGCCGCCGGTGCCCCAGAACTGGTTCCAGTTCTGTTCCGCCGCGCGTTTCGTTTGCGCAAATGTTGGCAAAATCTTCAGAGTTTCGGTTGTCGGCGCAAACGCGCAGACCAGTTCCAATTCGTCCATGCTATCGCCAGGTATGATTAAGAATTGATGGGGAGCTGTGTTCGTGAGAGTCGCGCCGCGCGACCAGGTTGCCGCCGCCGCATATCCATCATTGTCCAATTTGCGCTGGAACACGGCTTGGTTCGGTTTCGGCTGCGTCAAAACCGTTATGTGGGCGCCGGGTTTTGACCAGTCGGCTGTGATTGTTTCGCCCGTGCCGTAAGGAAAGTGGATTTGGATCGCGAGCTGGTGGCATTTGAGAAGAGGAGACTGGACATGAACGGCGATCGCATCTGCTTTTGGGTCGCAAACCGTTTCTACAGTCACGGGTTCCCCATCAAATTGAAACCGGCTCGTTATGATGCCATTCCAGAGGTCCAGTGTTTGTTCGATGTTCTTTAGATCATTCGTTTGCGCGGGTGAACCGTTGGCATGTGTTAGGCGAAAACCGACCTGGCCGAGATGCAGCCGGTGCGGATTGGCACGAAGCCATTTGATTTCCGGCGTCTGGTTGTTGCCCGGAACATCACAGTAGGGAACGAGGCGCCCATTGAGATCGTAGTATTCTTTGAAGTGAAAATTTTCGATGGTCCAGTCATTAGTCATCGGAATCGTGTGCCAACCCCAATCCGAAAGTGTTCCCAGCGGAATGGTCTGCTCGAACGCTTCTGCGAACGTTTGCAAGCCTGTCACGTCGACTGTGAAGGCAAATTCACCATTGCCGACGCTGAGGGGATTGTTCACGTCGAATCCATGCAAGGTGACATTATGCCGCACGACGAGCGCGTGCCGGTCGATTGGTTTTTCACCCGCGATAGTGAAGAACGGCACGGTGGATACGAGGACGAAAAAGAAAAGAAATCGGAGCATGCGGCATTGTTCCGATGTGCCGCTACGTTCGGCAAGTTGATTTTTCGTCCCCGTCAGTGGCGCTTCTCCGTCAAAACACGTTCCAGCATGGCAGAAATTTGTGCCACGCATTCCGCCACGCTCATCGTGTCGGTATGCAATTCAAGGTCCGCCTTGAGCGGCGGCTCGTAAGGAGCGGAGACGCCGGTGAACTCCTTGAGTTTTCCCGCGCGGGCTTTAGCGTAAAGGCCTTTGGGGTCGCGTTGTTCGCACACTTGGAGCGGCGCATTCACATAGACCTCCAAAAATTTCCCCGGAGACACTGTGGAGTGCGCAAGCTCCCGGTCAGAACGGTATGGCGAAATGAATGCGGTGATGCAGATCAACCCCGCATCCGCGAATAACTTGGCGATCTCACCGATGCGGCGAATGTTTTCGCGCCGGTGTTCGGGTGAAAAACCCAGATCCGAGCAAAGGCCGCCACGAACATTATCACCATCCAGCATATACGCCATCTTGCCCCTGTCACACAGGTATTGTTCCAATGCGGTGGCAATGGTCGATTTCCCGGAGGCGCTTAGGCCGGTAAGCCAGATGACGCAGCCGGGATGTCCGGTGCGCCGGATCCGCTGTTCGGCGTCCACGTTTGTGCGGGTCGGGAATATGTTTTCACTCATAACCAAAAGCCTTCAGGAACGGATCGAGTTTTTGTAGATGCGGCTCAAAATATTTTTCGTAATTGCGCCAGCGGCCCATCGCCGTCTTGAAGACCGGCTTGGCCACATCCGCGTAGGTCGGCGACATGACGACCTTTTTTTGCGCATGTTCATTAAATCGGAGCACATCATCCACCCATGGGACGTCGAGAAATTCCAATACGCGGCGCGCAGTGCCCTCCAGGTTTTCAACGACCTCTTCGTATCGGATCTCAATATTCGGATTACTCATTTGCGCTGAGGAAAAGCGCCACAGAGCCATCGCAGATGCATATTGTGTGGCCGTTCCATCCAACGTCAAAAACGAAGCGCTGATGGGGTTTAAAGGGAGCGCTTGCATGAAACAGCTCATGCAAACATCCCGCGGATCCCGGATGGCCGCGATGAATTTAGTTTCCGGAATCAGACGGATGATGTCCGTGATCAGGTTGTTATATCCCGGATTTTTATCGACCAAAAGGCGGTCGCCGATCGGTTGGCCGAGAAAAAGTTCAGTGTAATGGAAATAATCGTCGCGCAGTTGTTGCAGCTTTGGCGTGGACACAGCGTCAATCATCGTTCGTATCGGCGTGCCGGACGGAGACGTCCTACGCATCGGAAAACAGGCCTCCTCCTGGAGTATTCGTGTCTCTTCCGCTGAAATGATCTGTGGATGTGAATCTAAAATCTGTTCGAGCAGCGTCGTGCCGGAGCGCGGGAATCCGCACAACACGGCGAACCGTCGCGGGGATGTAATTGATTTTCCAACGTCCCGCCAGCGGCGAAAATCCTCATTGTTAAGCTCCGTTTGCAACCGTGCCGCCCGTTGCTGCATCTTGGATAGCTGCTCCAAGGCGCCTTTTGCTGCGGGCATCTGGAGGGATTTGGCGTTCAGAAACGCGGTCATCGCGTCGTCGTATCGTTTCTCTTTGTCAAATACGGTGCCCAGTTCATACCAGCCGTCGATATAGGTTATAGGTTTACAGCCCGGCTTTCCCAAAAAAGAGAGCAGCGTTTTCTCGGCGTCCTCCAGTTTTCCATTACGCCGTTGCAACCGTGCCTTCACTAAAAGTGCGGAAGGATAGCCGGGTTTGGACTTCAGCGCCTTGTCCAGAAACTCCGATGCTTCGGCCAGGTGATGTTGCCGTTCCTGAACATCCGCCAGCTCCACAAATATTTCGGCCGGAACTCCGGGTTGGGCAACCGCGCGGCCAAAATAATCGGCGGCCATTGGGAGGTG
>Ga0265324_10001035_pt1 | contig 17081 bp, 17 predicted proteins | sample 41419metaG_FD_198634 | JGI IMG/M metagenome (GOLD analysis project Ga0265324, IMG submission 198634) | Rhizosphere microbial communities from Carex aquatilis grown in University of Washington, Seatle, WA, United States - 4-14-19 metaG | ecosystem: Host-associated > Plants > Roots > Rhizosphere...
CGGTTTCATCGGCGCCATCATTTATTACTGGCAGCACGCTACCACCTTCTGGCTGGGGGCCCTGGGCATCTTCAAAGCCATGGTCTGGCCGGCCATCCTTGTCTACAAAGCCCTCATGCTGCTGCACCAGTAACGCGCGCCAACACTTCCGGCAGCTCACGTTTAAACCGGGCAGCGTCCACGTACGCCAAGCTCGCCATGCCCGCGGCCTCGGCGGCAACGCAATAGCGCGGCTGGTCATCGACCATCAGGCACTCCGCCGCCCCCGCCCCCAGTCGCCGAGCGATCAACCCATACGCCTCCGGTTCCGGCTTTACGTAGCCGCTCTCGTACGATAATTCAATCGCGTCCAGCAATTTCAGCTGCTCCGGCGCAAAAATCCGGGCCGTCCAGTCCCCGGCCGCGTTACTCAGCATCCCCAGCTTGTACTGCGATTTCAGCGTCGTCATATATTCAAATAGTTCCGCGTCCGCTACATTGCTGTGCAATTCTCGTTCCACTTGAGATGCCGGCACTCCCGCCATGCGTCCCAGCTCCGCCAGAAACTCGCTGTACTCCATGCGGCCCGAATTAGCGCTGCGCATCAACTCCGACGCCCGTTTGGCCGCTTCCGGGTTATCACGGAAATGCGTGTACCTGAATGGCCCCCATCCTTCCGTCGCCAGCACCCCAAAGCAGTCGAACACAATCGCGCGAATCATACCTGTACTATACCAAGTGATTGCTAATTCAAGATATTCACAGCCCGTGCCGCCACCAGCGCCAAGGCCGTCAACGACACCAACGCCTGTGCCAACATGAGCATTTTGGCGCGGCGCGTCAGCGGCAGCGTGTCGGTCGGCGAAAAAGCCATCGCGTTGGTCGCTGACACGTACAAATAATCCAAAAATGTCGGGTGCCAGCCACCACCCAATTCGCCCGATTGCATCTGCGGGAACAAAAAATCCCGCTCATGGTTCTTGCGCGCCCGCCGCCGCCCCGGACCACCGCCATCCAGCTCCCAGTACCACAGCCCAAACGCGATCAGGTTGGTCAGATAAATGTTTAGTGCCGCCAAGATCAACTCCCGGCCGTTCGAAATCCGCCCACCGGCCAACAACTGCCCCGCTACCCGCCCCAGCGCGTAAACATTGGCCAAGCTCACCACTGCGATCAGCGCCACACTCACTATCCGCCGCACCTTCGATTCAAACACCGGTAGCCGCGGCGTACTCAGCACCAGTGCCAAGAGCAGCAGCGCCTCCAGCAGCGGTAGCACCGTCCGCGGCCCGGCGCTAAACTCATTCGGCAGCGCCAACTGCAACCCGAGCGCCACAATTACCGCCGCCTGCACGTGCCAGACCGGGTCAAAAGTGTGGTTGCGGATGCCCAAAATGTTCGTGCTTGCCATGTTTGCAGTATAGCAAGAAGCTGTAAAGCAGCTATTGTAAGCATGAACTCATGTAGGTAAATAAGGAGACCACGCTATGGCCATGCCACAAAAATTTGATACGTCCACGTCCGCCCTCGTACTCATTGATCTCCAAACAGGCATCACCTCATTCGATGTCGCTCCGCATACGTCAGCCGACGTTATCGCGCGCGCTGCCCAGCTCGCGGACGCCTTTCGCCAGGCCGACCGTCCCGTCGTACTCGTTCACGTCACCCCCAGCGCCGACGGCCGCGACGGGCTCGCTCCCGATGCCGACGCGCCCATGATCAGCCGCGACCGCCCTGCCGACTGGGCCGACTTCGTGCCGGAGCTAAAAGTAGCCGATTCTGACATCGTCATCACCAAGCGCCAATGGGGCGCCTTTTATGGCACCGAGCTCGATCTGCAGCTCCGCCGCCGCGGTATTAAAACCATCGTCCTGGGCGGGATCGCCACCAACATCGGCTGCGAATCCACCGCCCGCGATGCCTACGAGCGCGGCTATAACCAATTGTTCGTCGAGGATGCCATGGCCTCGTTCTCGGCCGCCGACCACCAGTTTGCTTTTCGCCAAATCTTCCCCCGCATCGGGCGCGTCGTCGCTGCCCAAGACGTCCTCGCCGCCGTTGCTTGAATCTGAGGCCAATCGCAGGTACGGTGTAAGTCGATGCAGTCTAACCATTCCGCACACCCAGCTATCTCGTTAAACGATGTCACCAAAAAATTCGGCGATGTCATGGCCGTTAACGGGGTCAGTTTCGATGTCGCTGCCGGCGAAATGTTTGCCTTCCTCGGCCCCAACGGCGCCGGCAAATCCACCACCATCAAGATGCTCACGGCGCTCTTGCGCCCCACCTCCGGCACGCTCACATTAAACGGCCATAACGTCGCCACCGAGCCCGATGCGGCCCGGCGTACTTTCGGCATCGTCTTCCAGGACCCTAGTGTCGACAACGAGCTTACCGCCTACGAAAACATGGAGCTTCACGCCGCGCTCTACAACGTGCCGCGCAACGCACGTAGATCGCGCATTAATGAACTGCTCAAGCTGGTGGAGCTCGACACCCGTTCCGGCAGCTTTGTCAAAACCTTCTCCGGCGGCATGATCCGCCGCCTCGAAATTGCCCGCGGCCTGCTCCATCACCCCAAAATCCTGTTTTTAGATGAGCCCACCATCGGTTTAGACACCCAAACGCGTACCCTGCTGTGGAATTATGTCCGCAATCTGTCCCACGACTCCGGCATGACCGTTTTCTTCACTACCCATTATCTTGAAGAAGCCGAGGACAGCGCCGATCGCATCGCCATCATCGATCAAGGCCGCATCGTCGCCATCGGCTCGGTCGAACAGCTCACCAGCCAGACCAACACCGATTCGCTCGAAGAAGCATACCTCGCCCTCACTGGCACCGCCATCCGCGAAGAGTCAGCCGACGCCCGCCAAAACCTGCGCCGCGTCGCCAATGCTCGAGGGCGACAACGGTGAACATCATCTACATACTCTGGCTGCGGCAGATCAAGCGCTACCTGCGCTCGCGCTCGCGTGTGCTCGGCGCCATTGGCCAGCCGCTATTGTTTTTGCTGGCGCTCGGCTACGGCCTGGGCTCGGTCTTCAAGCGTGCTGGTGGCGGCAATTACATTCAATTCCTCGTGCCTGGCATCATTGCCCAAACCATCCTGTTCTCGGCCGTTTTTTGGGGTATTCAAATCATCTGGGACAAGCAGTTTGGCTTCCTAAAAGAAACCCTGGTCGCGCCTGTTTCGCGCCTCAAAATCATGATCGGCTCGGCGCTTGGCGGCGCCACCCTGGCCGCTTTCCAGGGCCTGCTGGTACTGGTGGTCTCCTTCGCCTTGGGCTTTCGCCCGTACAGCTACGCCACGTTGCCGCTGGCCCTTATCATCATGGCTGTCCTGGCACTGGCGCTGGCCTGCTTCGGCTCCGGTATCGCCTCCATCGTCAACGATTTCCAGGGCTTCCAGGCTATTAATCAGTTCATGGTCCTGCCGTTGTATTTCCTGTCCGGGGCCATCTACCCGCTCACCGGCGTGCCCACCTTGCTCAAAATTATCGCCACCATCAACCCGCTCTCGTACGCCATCGACGCCCTGCGCAGCCTGCTCATCAATCAATCGCACTTCGGTTTCGGACTCGATGTCGCAGTGCTGATCGTTACCGCCATCCTCCTGATCGTCTTCGGCGCTTACACCTTCCGTCGCATCCAGGCCTAGTAATCAATTGTCTTGCGCGCCAAAATCCCCGCGTCATACGGGTGCTTAATCTTCACCATCTCGGTCGCCAGGTCGGCCCGTTCAATCAGTGCCGGCAGCTCCGTCGCCCGGTGGCCCGTCAGCACCAAATCAAGCTGCGGCGGCTTGGAGTCGATCAAGTCCAGCACCGGTTCCAGCGGCAATAGGCCCCCGGTGATCGTCCCGATAATCTCATCCAGCACCACCACGTCGTAATTGCCGGTCGCTATTTTTGCCGCCGCCAGCTCCAATGCGCTCTTGGCCGCCTCCACGTGCTCATCCTCCGGCAGCCGGTCGCCCAGGATCTTATAAAACCCCTTGCCGGCCTGGATAAACTCCACATTCGAAAGCTTCTCAAACCCGCCCTTCTCGCCCGTAAACCAGGTCTTCACAAACTGGATCACCAGCACTTTTTTGCCGTACCCCGCCGCCCGCAAAGCCAGCCCCATCGCCGCCGTGGTTTTGCCCTTACCGTTGCCGGTGTACACCACCACCAGGCCCTTGTCCGATTCTCGTAAGTTCTGTTCGCTCATGTGGCCCCCCCATCAGATTGTTAACTGCTTTTTTCCTTGAGGTACATTTGACATGTCTGGTTGCTTTTACATATAGTATAGTCCCATCGCTCTTCGAGAATGAAAGAAGCCTAGCAGATGACAGTAACGGCTGGCCTCCTGGCTGTCCCAGGCGTAGTGTGGTCCACCGAGTCCCTCGGCGACGTCGGCGTCGTGACGACCCTCGCCGACGCCCAGACCCTGGAACATCATTTGCTGGAGGCGTGGTACACCTACTCCAGCTGCGAAATCAGCCGTCGTGCCGCCGGCGAGTGCTGCGAAATCAAATACACTGGGCCAAATGGCGCGGTCTGGCTGCGCTATCAGCCCAGGATCGGTGAGGATCGCTGGCGGTGGCAGATACTCGTACGCGACGACGACACCAGCCCCTGGAAGCTCTTCCGTCAGACCACAGCAACGAAACAGCCTCGCAGCTCCTACCACTTCAAAATTGCCGAGGCCCAGTACCCCTACATCAACATCACCCAACGGCCAGTGTTCTCGCAGTTGGTAGAACTCAAGCAAATCGTCGAGGGCGCCGGGGCCAAATGGCTGCCCCGCAGCCACGAAGCGCATCTTCCCGACGCCGCCACCGAGACACATCTCACCGAACGACTCACGAGGCTCGGGTTCCGACTCGCCAAGGAGGGGCAGGACCTCTGCAACCTACACACAAAGCAGTGGCTGAGGCTTGTCGGGAGCTTCGATTAAAGCTCGCGATTCCAACACCACCGGCCCGGGTCTTCTACAAGTACCCGGGCCGGTTCCTCATTTTATTAGCACTTACTAAAGCCGCAGATCTCGCACTTCTGGCAACCTTCGATGAACCGCAGGGAAGCGTTGCCGCAATCCGGGCACATGTCCGCCATCGTGGTGCCGCTGGTTGAACCGCTCGGCTCGGCCACCGACCGGTTGCCAAACATGTCGGCCGCGCCAGCTGCCGCGCCAGCTGCCGCGCTGGCGTCACCACCACCGGCCAGCACCCCGGCGGCCGCGCCTACGGCTGCCATCTGCGCCCGCCGTGCTTCGTGTTCGCCGCTGTTTTTCTTCAACTGATGATCGCGCACCACCTTAGCCACCGCGTCAGCCAGCGATCGCACCCGGGCAGCGCCAAACCCGGCTGAGCTCGAGCCGCCAATCCCGCTCAGCTGATCTACCACGTGCTGCGCGATTTCGTCCGACCGAAACGTCGTCGGGATCCGGAAGGCCAGCGAAATCAGCCGGCCAATCGCCACCGCGTCGGCCGTAATGTCCGAGCCCGCGCGGCCCACGTTAATAAACACCTCAAAGATGTTGCCATACTCATCTTCGTTGATCGAAATATAGGCATTGCCAAACGGCGTCGAGGTCTTGTACGTCTTGCCGTCCAGCACATCGGGCCGCTGCTTCATTACCACCACTTCGCCCAAAAGCGTCTGCTGGCCAACCACGCCTACCGGAGCCGCACCAGCCGTCGCTACCGGCGTCCCTTTCGGCGCGCCAAATTCTGAGCCCTTGAGCTGGTCGTAGTACGAACCCTCTTTCTTGGTTTCCAGCACCTGCTTATCGCGCGAGCCGTCACGGTAAATCGTGATGCCTTTGCAGCCGGTTTCATGCACCAACAGGTAGGCATCACGCACGTCCTGCACGGTCGCGTCGTTGTTAAAGTTGATGGTCTTGGAAATGGCGTTGTCGGTGTACTTCTGGAACGCCGCCTGCATCCGCACGTGCCACTCCGGCGTAATGTCGCCGGCCGACACGAACACTCGGCGCAGGTCCTCGGGCAGGTCGTCCAAGCCCTGGATCGAGCCTTTGTTGTCCTCAATGCGCTGCAACAGCTCCTCGGTGTACAGCCCGCGCTCCTTCAGCGCCTTCTCGAAGTAGCGGTTGGAGTTGTGGATGCGCTTGCCCTCAATCGTATTTTTCGAGTAGGAGAGCGCAAACACCGGCTCGCAACCCGAATTGCAGTCCGCCAGCATGGCCGTGGTGCCAGTCGGCGCGATCGTGGTGCGCGCGCCGTTGCGCGGCCGGATCTCGCCAGGCTTGTCGTAGATCGAGTTTTTGAAAGCCGGAAACACGCCGCGCACCCGCGCCAATTCCACGCTGGCATTGTCGGATTCAGCCTGCACAAATTTCATCACCCGCTCGGCCGTCGCCGTGCCCTCAGCCGTGTTGTAGCCTACGCCCAGCTGCATCAGCGCGTCGGCAAAGCCCATAATCCCCAGCCCAATGCGCCGGATCGCCCGCGTCGTTTGCCGCACTTCTTCGATCGGGTATTCATTCATGTCGAGTACGTCATCCAAAAACCGCGTGGCCTGGTGCACGGTGGTCTTGAGTTTCTTCCAATCGAAGTCGGTCCCGTCCTCGTTAATGTGATTGCCAAGGTTAATTTGCCCCAGCGTACAGGCGTCGTATGGCAACAGCGGCTGCTCGCCACACGGGTTGGTGGCCTCAATCAGCCCCAGGTGGGGGGTCGGGTTGGCCCGCGAGTTGTTGATCCGGTCCATCAGGATCATGCCCGGGTCGCCGTATTGCCAGGCCAATCGCGTAATCAGGTCAAACATTTTCTTGGCGTTCAGCCGCCCAGCCTCTTTGCCGGTGTGCGGGTTGATCAACGAGTAACCGTGCTCGGGGTCCTTCTCGTCGACCCACTCGTGCAGCTTCTTCACCACCGCATCCAGCCGCACCAGCTTTAGGTCGGGGTCGCGCAATTTCAGTGCTTCCTGGGCTTCGGCAATCACTTCCGCGAACGGGAAATCCTTCTCATAATCCGCTGGCAGTGCTGCCGCATCTTTCTCCATGGCCGCAAAGAATGCCTCATCGACCGTCACCGAAATGTTGAAGTTGGTCAGCGAAAATTCGTCCACCTTGTAAACCGCGAACAACAAAATGTCGGGGTGGTTGTAGTGCAAAATGCCCATGTTGGCGCCCCGCCGCACGCCGCCCTGGCGGATCTGCGACGTAATGTCGTTGTAAGCTTGCATAAACGCGATCGGGCCGGTCGTCGTACCGCCGCTCGACGAAATCACGTCGCCCTTGGGGCGCAGCCGCGAAAACGAAAAGCCGGTGCCACCGCCGCTCTTGTGGATGCGCGCCATGTCCATGGCCGACTCCAAAATCCCGTCCAGGTCGTCCTCCACCGGCAACACAAAACAAGCGCTCAACTGCTCGTGCGGCTTGCCGGCGTTCAGCATCGTTGGAGTGTTGGCGACATAATCCTGGCGCGCGATCATGCCATAAAACGCCCGCGCCATCTCCATGTGGTCACGTGCCGGGTTCTCGCTGTACAACCGTTCGGCCGTGGCGATGTTATAGGCGATCCGCCAGACCATCTGGCGCGGGGTCTCAATCGGCTTGCCGTCCTTGTCGCGGAAAGCATAACGCGTGCGGCCAATGTACCAGGCATTCTCGCTGAATGTTGGATCCGGCAAATCCTCCGGCACCGGCGGAATCTTCTTTCCCAGCGCATACAGGTCTTCCAGCCGCTCCCGTTCATCTGGCGTTTCCGCCTCGATATTGTTGGCTATTAATGCTTGCGGCGTACTCATCTCGGTCCCTCCCCTGTGTTAGTTTTTCGGTCTTATGGCGCCGGCGCGATGCCACACACTCTTTTAAGAAGCATCCAACCGTCGGTATAAGCCGAAAAAGGGTTATTAATTTATTCCTGGCTCGTGGCCCGGTGATTGTGCAAAAGTTCTTTCACCTCGCGCTGGAACGATTGTATGTCCGAAAAATCGCGGCACACACTAGCAAATCGTATATATGCCACGTGGTCAATCCCCTTGAGCTTCCCCATGACCAGTGCCCCAATCAAGTCCGCCGGCACTTCACGCAGCTTCGCGCCCCGCAACTCGGCTTCCACGTTCTCCACAATCCCATCCACTTGCTCTGGACTCACCGGCCGCTTCTTTACCGCCAGCGTAATACCCGCCCGCAGCTTGTCGGGGTTAAAGCTCTCGCGCCGTCCATCGTGCTTAACCACCACGAGATCGGCCTGCTCTACCCGCTCATAGGTCGTGAAGCGTTGGTGGCAGCCCAAGCATTCCCGCCGCCGCCGCGTGCTGACCGCATCAGCCTCGCGTTTATCCACAACTTTGGTATCACCGTGTTCACAAAACGGACACACCATTTTTCACAAATCTCCCACGCTAAATCTCAACTTTTGCACAAGTTTTTAATGTTGCTGTACCACAATCACTTGTGCTACATTAGCATTATGGACGCTACATATTGTGGCAGTCAACATTAAAAACCATTAAAATTCAAAGCAAGCTCGGAAGCCCACAAAGAGGTGGAAGCCAAGGTAAGGGGGTAGGCGAAACCTCTGTTTATTTCGCTCTAATATTCGGGCCGTAACAGCCATATACAGGAGGTGTGTTAATGATCAAGACCGTTACAAAATCTACGTTCCAGCAGGACGTCTTAAAATCCGACAAGCCGGTGCTGGTCGATCTGTGGGCCGCCTGGTGTGCGCCTTGTCGTGCCATGGAGCCGGCCATCGAGGCCGTCGCCAAACAGTTCGAGGGCAAGGTCGATGTCGCCAAATTAAACGTTGATGAAAACCCCGAGCTCGCGCAACAGCTCGACGTCATGAGTATCCCAACCATGATGGTGTTTAAGAACGGCCAGCCCATCAATCGCCTGGTTGGGCTTTCTACCAAAGAGCGTCTCGCCAGCGCCGTAACCGCCGCATTGGCTTAAAAAAACACCGTGGCAACCCGCCCTCCCCGCAATCTCATCATCATCGGTTCCGGTCCCGCCGGCTGGACGGCCGCGCTCTACGCCGGTCGCGCCAATCTCCAGCCGCTCGTGCTCGAAGGCGAGCCGGCCGGCCCCGGCGATCAACCTGGTGGTCAACTCATGAACACCACCGAGATCGAGAATTTCCCCGGCGCACCCGGCCTTCAGGGCCCGGAATTGATGGCGAAAATGCGCGAGCAAGCCCTTACGTTCGGCGCCGAAATCGTCACCAAGCGGGTCACCAAAGTCGATTTTTCAACCCGACCATTTAAACTTTGGGCCGGCGACGACGCCTACCAAGCACACACCGTTATCATCTCTACCGGCGCCATCCCGCTCACACTGGGCCTAGATGACGAATGGCGCCTCATGGGCCGCGGCGTGTCCACCTGTGCTACCTGCGACGGCTTCTTTTTCCGCGGCAAAGACATCGTCGTGGTCGGCGGGGGAGACGCTGCCATGGAAGAGGCCACATTCCTCACCAATTTTGCAAAGTCCGTCACCATCGTCCACCGCCGCGACCAGTTGCGCGCCTCGCCGGTGATGGCCGACCGCGCCAAATCCAACCCCAAGATCAGCTTCCGCTGGAACACCCAGGTTATCGGCCTCGAGGGCCAGGACAAACTGACCGGCCTCCAATTACGCGACACCGTTTCCGGCCAGACCTCGCAACTATCCACCGACGGCCTGTTCGTCGCTATCGGCCACAAGCCCAGCTCCGATCTGTTTAAGGAGCAACTCAAGCTCGATGACGCAGGCTACATTGTCACCGATGGCGTCAAGACCAGCATTCCCGGTGTGTTTGCCGCCGGCGATGTTCAGGACCGCATCTACCGCCAGGCCATCACCTCAGCCGGCACTGGTTGCATGGCCGCGCTCGACGCCCAACATTACCTGGAGTCTCATCTCGCTCGTGCTTCAACTGCTACAATGAGTGCATGAAACACGCCGTCCTCGTCCACGGCTTCGCCTCCAAAAGCGAATATTACAACCCCGATTATCCGTCGCTGTCCAACTGCCACTGGTTTCCGTGGCTGCAAAAGCAGCTGCTGATGCACGAAATTGCTGCCCAAACCCCCGAAATCCCCCGCGTCTACGAGCTTAACTACAACAGCTGGGTGCGTGAGCTCGAACGTTACGACATTGGTCCGCACACCCAGCTCGTCGGTCACAGCTGCGGCGGCGGCTTTCTCGTGCGCTGGCTATCCGAGCACAAAGCCGTGCATGTCGGCCGCGTCGTGCTGGTGGCGCCGTGGCTCGGCCCCACGTTCGAAGACGTTACCCGCCTGAAACCCCAGGTCGACGCATTCTTTCATTTCGCCATCGACAGTCTGCTGGCCGGCCGCACCGAGCGTCTGGTGGTGTTCAACTCCGACGACGACCACCCCGCCATCCAACAAAGCGTCCAGACCCTCGGCGCACACGTCCGCGGCCTCGACGTCCGTGAATTTCATGGCTACGGGCATTTTTGCCTCGGCGACAAGATGAAATCCGAGGAATTCCCCGAACTGCTGCATGAACTCATCGGCTAGACCAAAAAAGGCGGTGCGCTCCCGCTCCAGATCGATACATCCAGATCAATACATATTATATATTGAATACAATATGTATCACTTCGGGGGTAGAACACGCCCCGAGCTCAGCAGATGGTCGTTGCCTTAAAGGCAAGTTTCAAACTTATCGCACAAACAGCGGCTCAGGCTCGAGCGTAATCCCAAATTTCTCCTGCGCCGACCGCACAATCAGCTCCACCAGCTTCATCAAATCTGTGTATCCTGCGTGGTTGGAGTTCGTAATCACCAGCGCATGCTGCGGCCACAGGGCGAACCCAAAGTGTTCCTGCCCCTTAAACCCGCACTCCTCCACAATCCAGCCCGCCGCCAGCTTAAATTTGTCGCCATATGTATACGATGGCACCCGCTCAAATCGTGTCTCCAGCTGACGCAACTTGGCCGCGTCCACGATCGGGTTCTTAAAAAACGACCCCGTGTTCGGTACCACGCTTGGATCTGGCAAAATCCGTTTACGCACCGCCATTACGCCATCGCGGATCTGCGCCAACGTCGGCTCCGTGATACCCTGCTCGGCCAAATGCCGCCTCAGTGACTCGTACACCGGTGGTGCCGGCGGCCGCTTGCTCAATGCGAGCGTAATGCTAACGATCACAAACCGCCCGGCATCCTCCTCTCGAAACCGGCTGGAGCGGTAACCAAACGCGCAATCATCGTGGCCAATCCGCACAAATTCGCGCTCCTTGGTATCGTAGGCCTCAAGCTCAGTCAACGTGCCGGCGATCTCAGCACCGTACGCGCCCACATTTTGCACCGGCGTCGCGCCGGCCGTCCCCGGCACCATGCTTAACGCTTCAACTCCGGCCAGCCCCAGTTTCACGCACCGTTCCACCACGCCGTCCCAATGTTCGCCGGCACCCACCACCACCGTGGCGCTATCGTTGTCTTGCGCTGTCACTTCAAAGCCCGGCAGCTCAATTTTTAGCGCCAGCCGGTGCAGCGGGCCGTCACTCACGATCATGTTCGAGCCTTCGCCCAACACCAGCACCGGCAGCTTATGCTCGGCTGCCCACTCACACGCCGCCTCCACCGCGCCTCGCGTACGCGCCGCTACAAAATAATCGACGCTACCTCCCACCTGCATCGTCGTCAGCGGCGCCAATGCCACATGCTCCCGCATATCTGAAATCTGCCTCATTACAACGTTTGGCGGGCGCTTTGCAGGCTGTTCACCAGCTTCAGCAAATCAGCCGCCTCTTCCTCGCTCACCGGCTCCACGTCGTTCCCAGCTGGTGTTCCGCTGGCTTTCGTCCCGAAAATCATCTCGTTCACATACTTCACCAGCCGGTGGTCGCTAAACAGCTGGAATCCTTCCTCGCGTACGCCGCCACTCACCCGGTGGAACACCTGTACCTTGATCCGCGGCACATTCGAGTCGGCGACGCTGGTGTGGGTTAGGTAAATGAGCACATTATCGTTGGTCATATACTTCTTGGTTGCAAGCGGCACTGAAGCGTCCTGCAACTTGTCGGCCAAAAACCAACTCACACTGTTTTCCAACGCCGTTTTGGTCGGCTCAGTGGCCGTACTCATTGAGTCCATGTATCTTTAAGCATACTATATAATACGGTCACGCGCCTGTAGCTCAGGGGATAGAGCACCAGTTTCCGGTACTGGGTGTCGGGGGTTCAAATCCCTCCAGGCGCACCAGTTTTACATTTATCTATGAAAAACAATCTGCGCGACCACCTGTCAACGGCCCGGGCGTTGGAACATCAGCTCGCGGCCAGTTATCAGCGCGGCTCCAAAATCAATATCACCGGCGTCGGGGCCACCATCGCTACGGCCTACGAGCAACTGCGCAACGCCGCCGAGTACACCGACGAACACCTGCTGCTGCAACGAGCGGTGCGGCGTTTTTATGTACGCAATCTAGAATTTGGCACCGAACCCCCGGCTGATCTGGGCGAAGAGCTCATCACTGAGCTCACCCAGGCCGGTTATCTGGCCAATGGCACCCTCGCCGAAGGCACCGCCGCTCATCTGAATGCTGGCATCAAGGTCTATCAAACCCTGTTCGCGGAGCTGCGCCGCCACCGCATTGACGCCGATACCGCCGACCGCTGGCTGTACGACCTGCTCGGCGCCGAAACCGAGCGTGTGCTGCTCACGGCCGGCGGCCGCGGCCTGGCCGACCAAACCGCCTTCGTCGCCACCGCCCTCGATTATTTCAAGGCCCAGCCCGCACCAGCCGCCGTGGCCGCGCTCCAGCTCAAACCGGCCGATTACGACACAGCACTGTTCATCGCCGTTCACCGTGCCCTCATCAAGGCGGGTCTCCTCACCGTCCGCCTGGCCTTGTTCCAGGACCGGGCTGGCACCGAACCCGGCATCCCCAGCTTCATCGCCGCCAACCGTGAGGCCGATCGCCTCTTTACCGCCCCTGCCACCGAGCGCCTCACGCGCCACATCAGTGCGCAAGGAGCGCCCTGGCGCGTACTCTACGGCCTCATGCTTGAGCGCGACATCGCCCCACTGCTTGCCGACGAGAACGCCTTCATCTCCGCCTATCGCGCCGCCACCATCGCTGAATACGAGCGCCTCCAGCAGCGCGTCAATCGCGGGCTGTTACGGAGCATTGCCTTCCTCATTATCTCCAAAGTTATTCTCGGCCTGGCTGTCGAGGTCCCGTACGACCTCTGGACCACGGGCGCTATCGACCTGCTCCCGCTTGCCCTTAATCTGGCTTTCCCGCCTACGTACATGCTCCTCATCGGCCTAAGCCTGCGCGAACCCACCCAGGCCAATGCTGCCACTCTCGAAGAACGCATCCTGGCTATCCTGTTCCACCCCAGCGTCGAGGCCCAGCTTGCCGGCCGTCGGTCCCCGCGCCGCCGGCGCCTCATCTTTAATGGCGTCTTCGCCATCATCTGCGCGGCCGTCTTTGGGGGCCTGGGCTGGTCGCTGGCTCGTCTCGGCTTCAACGTGGTTCAGGGCGTCATTTTCTTCGTTTTTCTGTCTACCGCCAGCTTTCTCGGTTTCCGTCTGTCGCGTATCATTCGTGAGCTCATTCTCGGCTCCGAGCACGTCGGCGCCGCCACCGCTTTCAAAGACGCCTTGTCGCTGCCATTCGTTTTCCTCGGCCAATGGCTATCCACCAATTACGCCCGCGTCAACCTCGCCGCCGGCCTGCTCGACCTGTTCATCGAGCTGCCCTTAAAGACCATCCTGCGCCTCGTCCGCCAGTGGATCAGTTTCGTTAACGAAAAGAAAGACGAAATCTAGCCCCGTCCCCTCGCCAAACGGCAAAATATGTGGCAATCTATCAGGTACTGCAAGCTCGACGATACCGAAAGGTGAGCAACCAATGAGCACCGCAGAACCACCGGGCCACGATTCGGCGCAGCCGCCTACTCGAGATGCCATTCTCGAGGCCGTCAGTGCCTATGTCGATGAGCATCTCCAAGAAATCATGGCAGCCGCGGCTAAACAAGGCGCTTCACCAGCCGACTTTGTCGTCTCTGGCCTTAGCCACGAGGTCGACCGCCAGGCAGACATTCTGCACTTCGACGGCCTCACAATCGATATAGCAGCGACCAATGTTACGCTTACGACCGGCGGTCACACTCAGCCAGTGCGCCTCACGGACAGTGAGTTTAGCCTCCTTGTTTTTCTGGCCAAGAACGCCGGGGGCATCCTCAGTCGTGACACGCTGATACGAGAGGTGTGGCTCGTCACCCGGGATAGCTCCACGAGCGTGGTCGATGTGGCCGTCATGCGGCTTCGGCAAAAGCTGCATGACAATCAGTCGCCTCACCGCTTCATCGAGACCGTTCGCGGGCGTGGCTATCGCTTCGTCGCCACCACGCTGTAATCGTGAACCGCCCCCGGTCCCCGGCCCGGCCTGCTCTTGCGAGAGCGGCCGGGCGGGTTCTCTCGTCAAACCCTCTAATTTGTGCTATAAAATACAGGTTACCCGCAAGGTGAGCCCCCGCGCGCCCGTAGCTCAGTGGATAGAGCGTCTGGCTTCGGACCAGAAAGTCGGGGGTTCAAATCCCTCCGGGCGCACCAAAAATATGCGGGCCATTAGCTCAGTTGGTTAGAGCAGCTGCCTCTTAAGCAGCGTGTCCTGGGTTCGAGCCCCAGATGGCCCTCCAGCAATTATTTCTTGGCCTTATAAAGCCATAATTATGACTTAGCATCACACGAGCATTACTGTCGTTATTGCTCGCTATCAGTTTCCTTTGCTAAAATGACGACCTGCGCCGGACGGTGCAGTTTCGTCTATCCGAAAGGACCTTGACATGGGTAAACCCCCATCAGTCCTCGGGGTCACCGTCGACGACCCCACTTCGCAAGACCTTGACGATGCGATCTGGTTGGAGGCTGATGCCGGTGGGTATATGCTCACCGTGTCGGTCACCGCGGTCTCCAAACGCGTCAGTCCGGGCTCCACCATCGACAACATCGCACAACAGGCTGCTTTTACGCGCTACTACGCCCAGGGCAGGACCAAGCCCATGCTCACGCGAGCCGTGGAAGAGAGCCTTAGTCTGCTGCCTGGTGAGTCTCGCAGGGTGCTCGCCATGACACTCCGCTACTCGCCGGTCGGCGAGCTTCTGGAAGCCTCCGACCCCTTCCTAGCGACGCTGGACAATCAGGGCCGCTATAGCTACGAGCAAGTCGCCGACCTGGTTGCTGGTGCGGATGGTCCTCATGCCGCCATGTTCCGGCAAGCGGCAGCTTTGTCTGAGATGCTGCTCGACCGCCGCCGCAAGGCTGGAGCCCTCGTCTTCTACGACCTGTTGCGAGGTTGGGAGACAAACGAAGAGGGGCTCTTCCGCAAGACCGCCGATCCGGAAGCCAACGTCGGCCACATCATCATCCAGGAGTTCATGGTCGCACCTTGTACTGCCATGGGTGATTTTGCTACCCGCAAGCGGATCGACCTGCTGTTCCGTAACCACCAGGCCGGCTTTGCGACTCCCGATCGCGACATTCTGCTTTCGGACCTAGCCAAGGCCATTTCCATGCCGGTCGAGAACCTGCGGACGCTGCACGCGCGGTTCATGCTCATCCTTGAGCGCGCAAAGGTAGGTCCATGGCTGCTTGGGCACTACGGGCTCAATGTTCCTGCCTACGCTCAATGGACCTCACCGCTACGCCGGTACTCGGATCTGGTGAACCATCGGCAGGTCATCGCCTTCCTGGAGGGCGTACCCCTGCCATACTCCAGGGCCGAGCTGGACGCCATCGCCGATGTCGTCAACACGGTCGAGGAGAAGATCAGGGATGCCGCAGCGCCGAAACCTGCTTCGCTGCAGGCTGCGGGTGCCGGTGATCCTGCCTCGCAACGGTTCGCCGCACGCGAGATGGTCAGAGCACAACTCCGGTCATTGGCCCCGGACAAGCTCTACGAGTTCATCGCGCAAGCCGCCCGGGAGGGCATCTTCCCGCCGCCACTGCTCGAGGAGCTCGATCAGCGATTCGAGGCCGGACTGCTCGGACCGAGAGAACTATTCGCCTTGCTCCTAGTAGCACCGCCATTGCCGGAGCTCGAACCGCTCCGGCATCGCATTCTCGACCAACTCGCCCTGGTGCCCGTTCCGGCCCCATCGATTATGTCCATGGCTGCAGCTACCCTCAGCTACAGCGTAGTCCGCTTCTCGCCGAAGCGAACCGGGCCGGATCATCAACCGGTCTTTGCAGTCACAGCCAGGGTAACCGTGCCAAAGAGAGGAGAACTCGAATCGGACGCGTTCAGGGCACCAACCAGCAAAGCCGCTTCCCAGCGGGCTGCCGTTGACCTGATTGGCATCGTAGCCGGGTACCGCCCTCAGGGGCAGTCAGACACGGCCATTGTTCAGGCGCCGGTAGCCGCCGTAGTTGGTGGCGACTGGAAAAGCGCACTCAACCAGCTGTGTCAGCGTCGTGCATGGGGCGCACCGCAATACGACGAGACCGAACGAACTGGTCCGCCTCATGCACCGCTGATTTCAGTCTCAGTTACTGTCGAGACTACTGACGGTCCCAGGTCAGCCTCGGGCGGTCCAGTCGGCTCCAAGAAGCAAGCGGAGCAACTTGCCGCCCAGACCCTTTACGAAGAACTCTCACCGGCCGCGGCCGAAGAGGAGGCAGCTAGCGGACCGTTCGTGGCGCCGGTCATTCAGGGCAACTATATCGGCGCCCTCGCTGAAACCTGTGTCGCGCGCCACTGGCGTGAGCCGCAGTATTCCTTCGAGTCGAGGGGCGATGTACACACCTGCCGGTGCGTGATAGTAGCCGACGATGTTCCACTCGAGGCTGCGGGGCGCTCCCGGCAAAAAGGCGAAGCCAAGCGTCAAGCAGCACGTCGGGTTTATCTGGCGCTGCTGTCGGCCGCCTAGCTACCCTCAATTAGTTGCCGCCAACTCAGCCGACCCTGAGGCAACTAAAATCCACAACGCGCAGATCGGTCGGGATCTGCGCTTTTTCTTTTATCGCAGTTGCAATAGCTTCTACGATGGCCCTCCAGTCTGACCCACGTGCACTTTTGACATTGCTCATTTTCTGGTAACAAAATAGACAGCAGAACAAAAATATCCCCGAGAAGGAAAACCAATGTCATGCTGTCTGGTCAAATCTTAGCCCAAATGGGTCTGC
>Ga0265324_10001036_pt1 | contig 17063 bp, 17 predicted proteins | sample 41419metaG_FD_198634 | JGI IMG/M metagenome (GOLD analysis project Ga0265324, IMG submission 198634) | Rhizosphere microbial communities from Carex aquatilis grown in University of Washington, Seatle, WA, United States - 4-14-19 metaG | ecosystem: Host-associated > Plants > Roots > Rhizosphere...
ATATTCTTCGAGGAAGTAAAAACTAAAAATATCATTGGCGTAACCGGCACTAAAGGCAAAGGTACGACTTCTACAATAATCTATGAAATGCTGAAAGCCGCCGGCAAGCGGGCCTTTTTGGGCGGCAACATCGGCTTGCCGGTACTGGATTTCGTAAAAGACGTAACCCCCGACGATTGGGTAGTGCTGGAGCTGTCGAACTTTCAGCTTTATAACCTGACGTACGGTCCGCACATCGCGGTCTGTTTGATGATTGCCCCCGAGCACATGGATTGGCACCCCGATATGAACGACTACATTGAGGCCAAAGCCAATCTGTTTCGGCACCAAAAACCGGAAGATATAGCGATTTATTTTGCTGAAAATGAGTACTCCAAAAAAATCGCCGGCTACTCACCCGGCCAGAAGATTCCATATCTCCAACCGCCGGGCGCTCATATCGAAGAGGGCTCTAAAATTATGATTAACGGCGTGGAAGTCATAGATAAATCAGCCATAAAACTACTGGGCGAGCATAATTTGCAGAATGTTTGTGCGGCTTTGACCGCCTTTTGGCAAGCGGCCCAAGACCGCGAGGCCGCCCGGAAAGTGCTGTCTAGTTTTAGCGGCCTGGAGCACCGGCTGGAGTTCGTCCGCGAACTCAACGGCGTTAAGTTTTATAACGATTCTTTCGCGGCCACTCCTAATGCCAGCTCAGCTTCTCTGGCCGCTATTACTAGTAATAAAGTAATGATTATAGGCGGCTTCGACCGCCACTTACCTCTCGAGGATTTCACAAAAGCCATCGTAGACAGCAAAGACACAATCCATAAAATTGTCTTAATTGGGCAAAGTGCGGAAAGGGTCGCCCAGCAACTGGCTAGCGCTGGGTTTAGTAACTTTGTTATTAACAGCGATAAAGATATAAATGAGATTTTGTCGCAAACTGTAAAATTTGCTCAGCCTGGTGATGCTGTTGTACTATCTCCAGGCTTCCCTAGTTTTGATATGTTTAAAAACTTCCAGGTGCGCGGCGAGAAATTTAAAGAGGCAGTTAACGCCCTATGACTAGATACAACAGTTTCATTTTTAAAAACTACGTCTTCGATAAAGACCAAAGGTCTTTGAGGTTAACTTACTCATTCGATAACGACCTTGAGTTTAACGAAACCTTTAAGTTTGATTTTGACTTCGCGCAATACAATCCAGGGGCGCTGGATAAAGCTTGCCAGTTACTGTTCTTTCTAGCTGGCGTATCCTATTACAAAGCTTATTTAGTCAACAAAATTAAAATTGAATTTGGGCAAATAAACAAATTGCTGTCTGAGTTTTTAGGCAAAACTTATCAAAAAGGCCTGGGCGAATTTTTTTATGTTAACAAACTAGACCCAAACACACCCATATGCTTTCCGGTTAACAGTGACAGTTACGACACTCAAGCTACTGGTTCTGGTGAAGGCTTATTGGTCGGAATCGGCGGCGGCAAGGACTCTTTGGTCAGCGTTGAGTTGCTGCGTGGCAAAGTCGACAAACTGGCAACCTGGAGTGTAGGCCATAAGCCTCAGCTACAACCGTTAGTGACAAGAATTGGGTTGCCGCATTTTTGGGTGGAAAGAGATTGGGACAAGAGCTTGCTTGAACATAACTTGCGGGGGTCTCTAAATGGGCATATTCCAATTTCGGCCATCTTCGCGGCTACAGGAGTTATCGTAGCCATTTTGTCCGGCTACAAAGATGTGGTTGTGTCGAATGAACATTCGGCCAACGAGCCCACTTTAAACTATGACGGCACAGCGATTAACCATCAGTATTCAAAGTCTCAAGAGTTTGAGGAGGATATGCAAAAAATATTGGCCCAAGTTTTTGGCGATAGAGTACGATATTATTCATCGCTTAGGCCCTATAGCGAACTTAGGGTTGCCGAAATCTTTGCAACTGTAGGCTTTGATAAATATCAGGATGTTTTTAGCTCTTGCAACCGGGCGTTTACCCATGACAGCCATCATATTTTTTGGGACGGCACCTGCCCCAAGTGCGCTTTTGTATTTTTGGCTTTAACACCGTTTTTAGAACGCCAAAAACTAGAACATTTATTCGGCGGTAAGAATCTTTTGCTAGACCCTTCTCTTGAGGCTACTTATAAAAACTTACTGGGTATTGAGGGAGACAAACCCCTAGAGTGTGTCGGTGAAATTAAGGAATCGCGTAGCGCCATGGAGCTGGCCAAAAAAATCTACCCGGAGCTTGGAAAATACCAATATGAATTGCCGGCTGATTATAACTATCGGGAAGTTTTCCGACATTCAATGCCGCCAGAAATTTATTCAATCCTGCAAAACGCCCTTAGTTAGATTTGCTGGCGGCTCTAATTACGTTTTCAAACAGAGCACAGACCGTTAGTGGCCCAACGCCGCCTTTAACTGGAGTGATTGTTAAATCATCTCGCTCATAAACTGCTGAGTCCAAATCACCGACAGTTTTGCCGGACTCGCTGGCCACGCCGGCATCGACCACTACGGCATTTTGCTTAATCATGTCCGGATACAAGATTGCCGGGCGGCCAGTGGCCGTGACGATTATGTCGGCGGCCAGGGTGCGGCCTTTAAGGTCTGGAATTTCCCGATCAATCACTTCAACATCCATGCCGGAAGCCTTGAGCATCCGTTCCAGCGGCGCGCCTACCAGTTTGCCGCGGCCAATCAGAAGAATGTGTTTGCCTTTAAGCTCCACATTGTAGCCGGATAGCAGCCACATGATTGCCATCGGGGTCGCCGGGTCAAACTTGGAACGTACGCCCAGAGCGTCAACGTCTTTATCAGGATTTACCAAGTTAACTATTTCGTCAGTTTGAGCCGGGTCTTCCAAGGGTAGCTGGACGATAATACCGTGCACGGATTTATCAATACTTAACTTGTTAAGTATTTCTGCGACTTCGGTTTGTTTTATCTTATGCACCTCGACCTCAGCACCTATATCCGCGCCATACTCGTTTTTTAGCCGCACATAAGTATTGATGACCGGGTCGTCTTTAACTTGTATGATAGCCAGCTTTGGCGTGATGCCAGAGGCCAGCAACGCCCTGACCTGCTGGACGTGCCGCTGTTTGATGTAATCGGCTAATTCGCTGCCGTTAAGAAGCTTCATCTCTTTTATTCTAATCTATCTGGCTTTAACTTTAATGTCTTTATTCTCTTTGACGCTGCATTTCTGCCGTTTTTTGGGCTAAGTCGCGCTGACTGGGCTGCGCAACACGGCGGCACCTAGGCCCTAAAATATGTCTTAGCGCTAAATCACCTAGCCCCGGATAGTACTCGTTTAGCCTTTCTTTAGCGACGTCAGAGCGTCGATTTGGCGGAATTTTGAGCAGTTTTCGGATATTAGCTGGCGCATCCTCGACGGATAAGGATAGAGGATCATCACTCTTCGGTTCGTGATGAGCACGCCCGTCATTCAGCTCAGATAACGTGGGCCACATCATCCCATCTAACAGTTCAAGTGTGCCTTCCAGTACTTCCCCTCTCGGTACAAGAATCTCTAGGTACATGGGTAACTGTTTTAACATTCGCTTGACGGTTTCGTCGGCCAAAGGCTGCGGTCTGGTTCTAGCATATCCGTAAACAGCCGTACCAAGATGTTCGATTAAATCAGTGCCGGTAGTTTGCTGGTCGGCCACTTCTTTGATCGCAGGGAAAAAATTATTACGGACGGAGTAAAGAACATCCAGCTCATCTAAAGTCGTCTCAATTCTCTCACGCGATGGGAGCTGAAAGACGACATCCACCAGGGATTGGTCTTTGTTTGACTTTTCCATTAAAAAAATAATGCCATAAATTTGGCATTATTTCAACTTGGAGGGCCTGGAGGGATTCGAACCCTCGACACGCGGCTTAAGAGGCCGCTGCTCTAACCAACTGAGCTACAGGCCCGCGATTAACAGATAGATGTTATCAAAATTACCCCTGTTTGTAAACGGTGCTAGAATTATGGCATGAACCCCCGCAAAGAAGAATTGCGCGATAGTTATAAACGGCGTCGGGCGGCAATGAGCCGCGAAGACGTGGAGTCGAGGAGCCAAGCCATCGGTCAAAGACTGCTTGGTGAGATTAGCTTTTCCGGAGTCAAAAAAATCAGCACCTACAAACCTATGAACAAACTAAATGAAGTAAACACTCTGTTATTTTCATCTAAAATCCAAAATTTGCATCCTGGGATTAACATATCTTTTGTAAGCACTGACAAAAATCAAGACATCCCAAAACAAAATTTTGAGCTAATAATTGTGCCGGTTTTGGCTTTTGATAAAGATCGGCATCGGCTGGGCTGGGGCGGCGGGTTTTATGATAGGTTTTTGGCCGAACAGCCACATGCTTTAAAAATAGGTCTATGCTTCCAGACCGGTTTTGTGGCCGGCGGGCTGCCACACGAGACACACGATATATCCCTTGATAAAATTATTACCGAAACCAAGACCTACTGAATAACTTCGCTGGTAACCGACTTAATTAACGGCAGCTCGATAGTAAATACACTGCCCCGCCCCAGCTGGCTTTGGGCGTAGACTCGCCCGCCCTGTTGTTCCACAATTAACCTGGTCACATATAAGCCGATGCCAGTGCCTTCGTAGTTGTATACCAGCGTGCCGCTGGCCCGATGGAATTTAGTAAATAGTTTGGGCAGTTCCACTTCGCTGATTCCGGCTCCGGTATCGCTAACCCGGATAGTGACTTTGTCGCTAAGTTGAGCCGACAAAATTACCATGCCGCCCTCGGACGTAAATTTAAAGGCGTTATCTAAAATATTTCGTACGGCTTGGGCCACTAAGTACTGGCTGGTAAAGAATTTGGTATCGCCGGATTCAATCTGTGGTTTAAAAATCATGCCTTTACTGGTGGCCAGCTCGGTGTATTCCCGGCTGAGGCTGCCCAGAATTTCGTTCAGCGTAGACTCTTGGCGTACCAACTGCCCGCCCTGCTTGGATTCAAAATCAGTGATGGTCAGCATCTGCTCAGAAAATAAACTCAGACGCCGAGCGCTGTCTTCTATGCCTTTGACCATCTTCACCAGGTTCTTATCCAGGTGGGCATTATCCAAAAACGAGATATTACTTTGAATGATGGTCAGCGGCGTACGCAGATTGTGCGAAACAATTTTGATAAACTCGTCCTTTTGTTTATCTAATTCTTGCAGCTTGGTGATGTCCGCCCTAAGCGTATTGTTCATATCCGCCAGGTTTTTACCCAAAGCGCCGATTTCATCACTGTCTGGCGAGAATTCGTTCTCATGATTGCCGTCTGTTCCTGCGCCGGCAATTTTAGTCAGTGAATTAATCGGCCGAAGGAAAAATAGATATAGTAGACCGTAGGCGGCTAGAGCGCTAAAGGCTAAACCGGCCAGTGTCAAAACGATAATCGTTAGTTCTTGGTGTCTAAGCGCTTGCCCAGCGCCAAGGTTTGACTTGGCGTCATTGATTAGATAAGCAGCCATCAGCCCAAATATCGCAATTAAGATAACTCCCAGAGTCATGATGTATTTGACCCTTAGCTTAAGATGCTGTGTTTTTTGCTTGGGGAGTTCTTTGGGTTGATCCATTATGTTTATGCTTAGTTACAGTTTAACTGTGGCTGGCGTCTAAGCAAAAGTCAATTATTGGCGTTGGTCGGGGGCGCTACCAAAAGACAGTGGCACGGGATATAATTCGCTGGATGATAGTTACACCTGTAAAGACCCACAAGATTCTGCCCGGGGCCGAAACACTTAGCGAAATTTTGGATAAATACCTGCCCGAGCTTAAAGACGGCAGTGTCTTAGCTATAACCTCTAAAATTGTTTCGCTTTGCGAAGGTAGCTTCGAGCCGGTCAGCGGGACCGATAAGGATGATTTGATAATCAAAGAGGCCAACTACTACCTACCAGCCAAAGAGCACAAGTACGGTTATCATTTTAGTGTTATAGACGGCACGTTAATTTCTTCATCGGGAATAGACGAATCCAACGGCAGCGGCAATTACGTCTTATGGCCAAAGGACGCTCAGCATTCAGCCAACAACGCCAGGGATTATTTGGTGAACAAGACCGGGCTGAAAAATTTGGGGGTAGTAATTACGGACAGCACTAGCAAGGTTATGCGGCGTGGCGCGGTAGGAATCTGCTTGGCCCACAGCGGTTTTCAGGCTCTGCACGACTATAGAGACACTGATGATTTATTCGGACATGAATTCCGCTTTAGTGTAGCGAATCATGCCGAAGGTTTGGCCGGCGCCGCCGTGATGGTTATGGGCGAAGGCACCGAGCAGACTCCTCTGGCTGTCATAGAAGATGTCCCTTTTATAAACTTTCAGGGCAGAACCCCCTCAAAAGAAGAGCTAGACGAGCTTAAGCTGACGCTTGAAACAGATTATTTTGAAGTTTTCCTAAATAGTGTGCCTTGGCAAAAGGGCGGCCGCAACGAAAAATAATCTGGTATGGCACGGTGAACCAAGTTAGAACTATTCTGATGTAGCTTTCTTGACTTCGATTTTTTGTAAATTCTGGACGATTCCTAACTGTCCCTCTGGCATTTGATCGCTATAAAATCTCAATAAGACATCCATGCCTACTCGCAGAGTACCAGGTTTATCTTCTCCCTCCTCCCTGATACTGGTAGACCCTATGATTTCGTTCGTGAATTCATATGGTGGCTGCCCAGGCTGATAAACAGGAATGCCCGGATCTTTACGTTGATCGTCCGGGCTTATGATAAGTTCTCGAATCCCTTCAGCAGTCTCAATACGCAAAACATCTCCTGCCTTGAGTGAACTTGTTGGTAGCTCGTCATAAACTTGCCACTCGGAAAAATCTGTTTGCCCTTCTGGGTTACTTGAGGCGTTACTCATAAATTTAATAATACCAGACTGGTACCCGCGGACGGATTCGAACCGCCGACCCTCTGTTCCGAAGACAGATGCTCTAATCCACTGAGCTACGCGGGCATATAATGATTATAGGTTAATTATTCTGTAATCTCATGAATGTACGGATTCGGTGACAATTGGAACAAACAAGGTCGCAGTTTTCTATCTCTTTTTTAAGCGCGCTAAAATTATTTGATAGTGCAAGCCGACTTATAATTTGCTTTTTATTACCCATGTGGTCAAAGTCCATTACGAAGTATGGATATTCTTTCCCGCAATCCTTACAGGGCGATGCCGTTTTTACGTCTCTAATATACTGCCGAATTTGCTCTCTGCGCTTTCGATTTCTTTCAAGATACTTTTCTTTATTTTTATAATAATGGCGTCGTATGGCCGCCCTGCTGTCCTCAATATTTTTATATGCCACAAAAGCATTTTAACATGCAGGGGTGATTCGAAGCCAAGTACTCTAATCCGCTGAGCTACGGGCGCGCAGGGTCATTGTAACAGATAGGGGAACCTGCGAGTTATCCATACGGCCTATGGAATTAAAGGTGTTTTTATTGTATTATATAAGTAATGAGCGAGTCCGAATCTAGAGAAACTTTTAGCCGCCGCAATTTACTTAAGGGCGCGGCCGGTATTTTAGTTGGCGCAGTAACGATTGATGAGCTACTCAGACATGCTAATCCTCAGCCGCCGATTCCGGAAGCAGTTATGCCGCCGCGACCGGCCTGGGAACAAGATTTCAGCCAAATGCCTGACGGCCCCCCGGACCCCAGATATTGGAACGTTTTAAGCGGTGCCAACGGCCTCAAAATTGCCGGCTATAGCGGCGAAGCCGAGGCTTACACCGACCGGCTGGAAAACGTTCGGATTGAAAACGGCCTGCTCATCTTAGAGGCTAGAAAAGAAGATTACGAAGGCAAGCACTACACTTCAGGTCGGGTAAATACGCAAGGCAAGTTCGGGTTTGTGCATGGCAAAATCGAGCTGGTAGCCAAGATTCCAAAAGGCAAAGGTACTTGGCCGGCTTTTTGGTCCCTGCCGAGCAACCCAAGGTATAAGCAGATTGAAAGCGATCCAAAGTTTGGCTGGCTGGCCAACGGCGAGATTGATGTGATGGAATCGGTTGGCGCCGAGCCGGGTTATAACGACCCGGACGCGCACAATTATAGCGATAGGTTAACCGACGTAAACACGGCCCGGATTCCCGTACTGCATGCTACCACGCAATTTCATACTTACAGCCTAATCAAAACACCAAACGAGCTAATAATGGAAACTGACGGCAATCGCGACCTGGTAATTAAGCGGACATCCAACAATCATCTAGTTTGGCCGTACGAGCAGGCTTGGTACCCGATTATCAATCTGGCTATCGGCGGTCCTTGGGCCGGCGAAAGCGGCATCGACAATTCATCCGCTCCTTGGAAGATGGAAGTCAAATCGCTGCGCTACTATCTCCCCGAGATAACCTAAAATCTGATCATTCCATTTTGTGCGGAGTTTGCGCAAAACGGAAGAGGAGGAACAATACAAGACCCCGCTAAATTTGTGCTGCTTGATCGCGCAAATTTCTAGCGGGGTTGGTTTTAGTTCTGACGTGGTACAGCACGATGAACAAAGTTAGAACCGCATTCCTATCTTACAGCGTAGCTTAACGATTATTGACTTCCGTAACGCTAGTGGTAACATTTAGGTAAATAGATTAAACAAAAATATCTATAAATTAAGGAAATGTATGTCGGAAGACGCAGCACCACAAGTACCAGCAGCAGGAGAACAATCTCCAGAGGACCCAGTTGGTACAACTGAGGGTCTTGGTGAAGCCGCCTTAAATTCAGCTGCACAAATTCCAGTTCAGGACGGTGAGACCGCCATAACTGACGATGAGATGCAGCAGGCGGAGCGTGAAGCCTATGTGATGGATGCTAATAGAGAAGCACGAGGCGGTATGGGGTTTGAGAGTGAGTGGGCTGGGGATACGGTTAGGTCGCTGCGTGAAGATTTACAAGCCCAGCTTGACTTCACAGAAGCTCATCCAGAAACTGTCGATGCTCTTATGACTGCCGCCAAAGCAGACGCGTTCGATAGTATTGCCCAAGAGTTAGGTTTGTTTACACACGATAAAAGCCGCAAGCCGGACAACGGCAAAGTACCACTACGCCACGCCCGCGATGCCGCCGAGGAGGCACGGACTCAAACTCGTGAGAATAACGGTGACATTTGGCGAATATTGCAAAAGGGTATGGACGCGTACAATCGTAGTCTCACATTTGCGTTACAGGAGGTGGCGACCGGTCATGCTCAACGTCCGTACAAAACTAAAAAAACAGGACCAGGCAGAAACGATTTCGAGATTACGGGCAGGAAATACGACGGTCCGCATGTGCGGGCAGTAATCGAGGACTTCCAGGAAAAACCCTCCGACCAAGCCACTTCGGCTTAACTTTTAGGCGGTTCGAATCCTGCTTGGTCTACTCAAGGAGCTAAAAATTTAAATTAACAGAGGTAAAATGCTTCTAGTTTTGGTACAGCACGATATACAAAGTTATAACTAACTTGGTAACAAACTTTTAAAATACTCAGCGGTTGCGGAATATAACTTTTCGGCGGCACCATCCTGAGTAAAGGGATGGCTAGAATCTGGAATTATGATCTGTTTCGTGCTGGCGTTTATATTATCGGCATAGTTTTTACCGTAATACTGCTGCTCTTTACTCCAATCGGCATTAAAGACACAGGTATTAACCTTAAATCTTGCGGCTGCTTCCTGGCTCTTAGGGTAATCATTGTCAAATACAGTTTTGGCATACACATAGCCTGAACCTAAACCTGAAACGTATGCATTTAAATCTTTAACAAAAACAAAGTCATCTTCTAGATTTTTAATATTCTGAGGTTCGTCATAACCATCGGTATGAGTTGGATCCCAAAGGGCTACAGCATCAAAATCTTGTTTTTTGGAATATACAATGGCCATGCCACTGTAGCTATGACCGGCTACCCCAATCCACCTTGCACCAGATTTTCTAGCAAATGACACGACATCATCAATATCACTAGCGTGTGTCATTACGTCGCTCCCGGAGATATTCCTAGAACCCTTGCCACCTCCATACATACTCAAGCGAAGCGTTGCGAAACCTTCTTTTTCAAAATAACGAGCTGCATTATAAAGTAACATTTCATGCATCCAGCCACCGTACCCGTGACATAAAATAATTAGTGGATTTTTGTAATCTCCACGTAACGTACCGTAAATATAAAGCTTCGAACCAGAGAGCGGTATTTTAACTTCAGTTTCTTTCATTTTCTAATCATAACAGAGAAAAAGACTTCTTAACGAAGTCTTTAACATAAGCGAAATGGTACGCCCGATAGGATTCGAACCTACGACCTTTGGTACCGGAAACCAACGCTCTATCCAGCTGAGCTACGGGCGCGCAATGCAACGGGGAATAATTATATCAGCTTTGTGCGTTACCGGTGTTGTCGGACGGCGTAGCTTTTTGGGTATTGGGTTCGGTTTGGGCTAACGTTGTTTTTAGAATCTTTAAAATGCTTTTGGCGTGTTCGCGGCTCATGCCAACCCGGGCGACCGAGTGTGTAGAGTTGGCCGGGCCGGTCTGCATAAAATTCATAATTACCCCGTAGTTGTTCACCACGATATCGACGATATCGGTAAACAGTACCCGGTTATCCGGGGCAGCGATTTGGGCAGCGACTATCTCGTTGTTAACTGAGTGCGAGGCTGGGATTTTGTCCATTCCGTAACCGGCCATTTCCCACAGACGTATGGCTTCGTCGTCTTTAGCACCAAAGTGGCTTATCAAAAGCAGTAGCACGTCTTCGGACGGCCGGGCTTTGCCCAGTTCAAACCCTGCAAGTTCTCTTACGTCTATCTCCACGGCTCCGGAGGCTTCGGCTAAAGATTCGTTAGCTCTAGTCCGTAATTGCTTTAAAGTTTTTCCCAACGTACGGTAGTTTATTTCAGCCATATCAATACATTGTACTAACTCGTTCGCCGCCCCCGCAAGTATGTCCTATAATGTGGGCAGTGAATATCAAGGAAAATGTCAGCCTGGCTCCGCACAGCACCATGCGCCTGGGCGGTAATGCCCGCTATTTGGCAGAGGTTAAATCCCAAACCGAGTTGCAGGAGCTGGTTGATTGGGCGCACTCCAACAATACGCCAATGATAATGATCGGCCGCGGCAGTAATATCGTATGGCGCGACGAAGGTTTTAACGGACTAGTTCTAGTCAATAAAATCATGGGCCGCGAGATTATAAATGAGAACGACCTCACTGTTACCGTCAAAACCTATGCCGGCGAAAATTGGGACGAAGCCGTGGAATGGAGCGTTGATAAAAATTTAACTGGCCTCGAATATATGTCGCTAGTGCCCGGAACCGTTGGCGCCGCACCGGTGCAAAACGTCGGCGCCTACGGCGGCGAACTGGCCTACACCCTGCTGGAGCTGGAGGCCTACGACACCAACTTAAATTCGATTATTAAACTGCAAAATCACGAATGCGGCTTTGCTTATCGTTCCAGCCGGTTTAAAACTACCGACAAAGGGCGGTTTTTAATCACGTCTGTCACGCTCAATTTAAAAAAATCCAATCCAATGCCGCCGTTTTACGAAAGCCTGCAAAAGTATTTGGACGAGCACAGCATCAGTGAATATACGCCCAAAACCATCCGAAAAGCTGTAATCGCCATACGACAGAGTAAACTACCCGACCCAGAGAAAGTCGCTAATAACGGTTCGTTCTTCACTAATCCGGTGATCGAACAGGCTCAATTTGATAAGTTAAAGCAAACTTACCCGGACATAAAAGGCTGGCCGACCAAAGAGGGCAAAGTAAAAGTTGCCGCCGGCTGGCTGGTAGAAAAAGCTGGCTTTAAAGACATGCACGATGAGCAGACCGGTATGTCCACCTGGCCGGCGCAAGCTTTGGTTTTGGTCAATGAGCACGCCCGTAAAACCTCAGATTTGCTGGAGTTTCGCCAAAAAATTGTCTTCAAAGTTGATGAGCTATTTAATATAGTTTTAGAGCAAGAGCCCGAACTGTTGCCCTAAGGTATTATTGATTTATGGTAAAAAAATCAAAGAATAAAAAATGGTTCGTACCGGTACGCGGCAGTTATTTACCGAATAACTGGATAGGCTGGCTAACCTACATCCCGTTCTCGGCTTATCTGGTTTTGTCGGCGATTATCGGTTGGCACTACACGCCAAATAACTATGAGGCTTTTTTATACATCGTACCTAACTGGGTAGCCGCGGCTGTAGTTATGACCTGGATTGCCAAACGAACTAGCTAAGATTACTTATCGCTAGGCAGCGGGAATTGCAGGCTGAATTCCTTTACTTCATTACTTAACTTGTTAAGTATTTTGTCGTCTTTGCGGTTTTTGATAGCTTGTTTGAGCCACTCGGCTATCTGGGCCATATGCTCTTCTTTTAAGCCGCGGGTGGTTATAGCTGGGGTGCCTAGCCGCAGACCGCTGGGCCTAAACGGCGGCAATGGATCATCCGGTATTGAATTACAGTTGGCGCTCAGACCAATTTTATCTAAAGTATCTTGGACTTCCCGGCCGCTAACCCCAAAACTGGTATGAACATCGGCCATTATCAGATGGTTATCAGTTCCATTAGTAACTAGCTTGAAGCCGCGCTTCATCATTTCGTCGGCCAGTACTTTGGCATTGGATAATATCTGCTTGGCGTAAACCTGGAACTGTGGCTGGGCGGCTTCGTAAAAGGCTACGGCTTTGGCGGCGGTGTTGTTCATATGCGGGCCGCCCTGGAAGCCGGGGAAAACTTCGCGGTCAATTAATGTAGGCAGATTTTCTAGGGTTTTTTCAACTTGTTTAAGCGGATTGCCTACCTTACCTTTGGTTAGAATCATGCCGCCGCGCGGACCCCGCAAAGTTTTGTGAGTGGTGGTAGTAATGACATGGAAACCAAAATCAAAGGGGTTAGGTAAAGCTTTGCCGGCAATCAGACCGGCAATGTGGGCCATGTCGGCCATCAGCATGGCGCCGACTTCGTTGCCGATGGCGGCGAATTTGGCATAGTCAAGGTTGCGCGGGTAACCGGAGAAGCCGGCCAGGATAATCTTGGGTTTTTCCTTTAGTGCTACTTGGCGCATGGCTTCGTAATCAATTTCACCGGTTTCTACGTCTTTAATGCCGTAACGTACAAAATTATATAGCTTAGCCATGGTGGTTACCGGGTGGCCGTGGGTTAGGTGGCCGCCGTGGTCCAGGCGCATACCCATAACCGTGTCGCCCGGCTCCAGCCACGCAAAGTAAACCGCCACATTGGCTGGAGCACCACTGTGCGGCTGCACATTGGCGTGGTCGGCGTTAAATAACTTCTTAGCTCGCTCGATTGCTAGGGTTTCTAGAGGGTCGGTAAAATCCTGGCCGCCGTAATAACGTTTGCCTGGATAGCCCTCTGAATATTTATTAGTAAATACGCTGCCCAAGGCATTCAGCACTTCTTTGCTGACGTAATTCTCACTAGGAATAAGCTCCAGGCCTTCGCGCTGTCGCTTCTCTTCCGAGCCGATTAATTTGGCTACATCTTTATCGCTCATAACAAAACTCTCTCTTAAAAATTATTTATTTAAAGATATGAGGGTAGCTATACCATCCATTAATTTTATCAGTTAGTTTGATAAAGATAGTTGTGAATTTTATATGGACTGAATATACCTCGGGTGGTATCATTATCGAGTTAATGCACGAAACAAACGAAAAAATCGGCCGCTTAATTTACCAGATACGGCAAGAACGCGGCTTAACTCAAGCGCGTTTTGCCCGCCAGCTCGGTACCAGCCAGTCAGCAGTCAACCGTATAGAGCACGGCAAACAGAACCTCAGCCTGGATACTCTCGGCCGAATTAGCGATGTTTTAAATAAGCAACTCATATCCTTGAGTGGCGGCGCCGTAAACCTTCGAATCGAGGGCGGACACGAGCTCAAAGGTGAAATTGAGCTTAAAACATCCAAAAATGCCGCTGTAGCCATACTGTGCGCCAGCTTACTGAATAAAGGCACTACACGCCTAAAACGGGTCGCCAGGATAGAGGAAGTCAACCGGATTATAGAAGTTTTAACCAGCATCGGTGTCCAGGTAAAGTGGCTGCCGGGCAATGATTTAGAAATTAAGCCGCCCAAAAAACTCGAGCTCGACAAGATGAATAAAGAAGCTGCGCGAAAAACCCGCAGTGTGCTAATGCTACTCGGCCCGCTTATAGGGGATTACTCTAGTTTTAAAATCCCTTACGCCGGCGGCTGTAAGCTGGGGACTCGGACAGTAGCCCCGCATTTATATGCTCTGGAACCTTTTGGCGTCAGTGTAGTGGCCACGGATAAGCACTACCACGTGAGCGTGAAACGAACTACTCCCAAGGAAAGAGTGGTTCTGTACGAACAGGGTAATACTGTTACCAACAACGCACTAATGGCAGCAGCTCATACCGAAGGAACGACAGTCATTCAATCGGCTAGCGCCGACTATATGGTGCAGGATTTATGCTATTTCTTACAAAAACTCGGCGTAAAAATTGAAGGAATCGGCTCAACAACCCTGACCGTAAAGGGCATCGCCAATATCAAAAAGAGCGTTACATACGAACCCACCGAGGACCCGATTGAGGCTATGCTGTTTATATCAGCAGCTGTAACCACTAACTCGCAGCTTCGTATCAAACGTGTGCCAATTTACTGGATAGGGCTGGAGCTGCTGAAGCTTGAGAAAATGGGTCTTAGGATAGATGTTGGGCCAACTTATAAAGCGGCCAACGGGGCTGTCGATTTGGCAGATATTACAGTTCACAAGCACAACGGTAAACTCATAGCTCTAGAGGAAAAGCTTCACCCCAACCTTTGGCCAGGTATCAACCCGGACAATATTCCGTATTTCGTACCAATAGCTGCCTGCTGCAAAGGCCGTACATTGATACACGACTGGATGTATGAAAACCGGGCGATTTACTTTACAGAGATGGCCAAGATTGGGATGAATATCGAGCTGGCTGATCCGCATCGGGTCTACATTCAAGGGCCCACAGATTTCAGCGCCGCCGACGTGGTAGCGCCACCGGCCTTACGCCCAGCCAGTCTGCTACTAATTGGTATGCTAGCCGCCCCCGGCGTTTCGATGCTACGTAACGTTTATACGATTAATAGAGGTTACGAAGACATCGCCGAGCGTCTCAATAGCCTGGGCGCCCAAATTACCGTCATCCACGAAGCTTGATTACATAAGCATATTGCTTTTTTACAAAAAATAAGGTATAGTATCGCAAGTCTTAACAGATTTGCCTATGCCTCATAAAGATTCAACATCTAGAATTAATTACGCCAGACGGCCGGTTGCCTATAAACACCGCGCGCTTGAGTATAAACACAGGCCATCGTCTTACGACCGCCCATCCAGTTTGGTTGGATCTTCTAGTAATTCCAAAAGGCTGCCAAAACGGATAAACCGCAAAAAACTAGCCTTATTACTGCCTGGGCACAATGAAGAGCTGATTATTCAAGATACTATCAGGTCGGCTATAGCTGCCGGCCAGCGTAAATCCGATATTTTCGTAGTTGACGATTGCTCCTCGGACAAAACCCGGCGCAAAGCTATAGCTTTACTGGGCCGTAAACACGTGCTGACAGTAGAGCGTAGTGGCAAGGCCCTAGCCGTTCACCAGGCCATCGGACACTTTAAAATCATAGAACGCTACCAGTGGGTGCACGTGGCCGATTCCGACAGCGTGTTTGGAAAAGATTATTTTAGGATATACCGCCGCAACCTTAGAGGTAAAAAATATGCCGCTGCCGTTGGTTTTGTTCAAAGCCTGCGCGGCAACTGGATCAGCAAGTACCGGGCGTTCAGTTATACGTACGGGCAGCATTTAATCCGGCGCACCCAGTCTTGGCTGGGTATGATTTCGGTAATGCCGGGTCCTATCACAGCTTTTCGCACGGATATATTAAGCCAACTCGATTTCATGGGCGACAGCTTAACCGAAGATTTTGATATAACCCTACAGATTCATAGGAAAAAACTGGGGCGGATTAAATTCATTCCTGGGGCGGTTAACTTTACACAGGACCCGCAAACGCTGAGCGATTTTTGTAAGCAAACAGCCCGCTGGCAGAGGGGGTTTTTCCAAGGCGTGACTAAATACCGGATAGGCACTAAGCGCCAGATAATTGATGCCAGTATCTCCTACCAGATGTTACAGTTGATATTTTATCTAATCGAGCTGGGCTGTATTGTTCCCTACATAATTATTACCACCGGGCACTGGATGATTATTCCATTTATTATGCTGGGTGACTTTATAGTGCTTTGCTGGCTGGCGCTTTTCTCGGCGGCGGCGGCTAAACGAGTATCTATACTTTCGGCCCTGCCTTACTTCTATTTTCTGAGGTGGCTGGAGCTAGGGATATTTTTGAAAGCCTTCGTAGAGGTTGTAGTCCTGAAGAGGTTTAGGACTGAAGTTAAGGGCTGGCAGACCGAAGGCCGCCGCTACGCGCTGGACGCCGCCGCGCTAAAGGATACGGCAAGATGAAAAAAAATAGCCTAGGCCAGTCCGGCCAGCGCCGCAAAAAAAAGGCTTCTCGAAGAGATGTAAGCGGATTGCTGGTAAAGTGCGTGGTGGTCGGCGCGATTGTTATTTATGTAGTTTATTCAGCCATACAACTGCTGATATTCTCTAAGAAGCTATTCTAGCTTTATACTTTTTGGTATTTCTCGTAGCTGAACAAATACATCTGCCGATTCTGGTACCAAGTGCCCGAGCAGGTTTGCAGTGTCAGCATCGCCGGGCCTTGATAGGTCAGCACTGATAAATCGGTTGGTTTGGTGGCGTAGGTGGTGTAGAAACGATAGGTGAATTCATAGCCATTGTCAGTAGTGATGACAGCTTCGCCACCCGGCTTTATGAGATTGAGGTGGCCAAATACCGCGTCAAGAGCGTGCCCGTATATAAAAGTGTTACCTGTCTGGTTATTTGGCTGGGGAGTAATACTAGCAAACTGGGCTTTGTTGGTCGATAGTGTCCAGACGCGGGTTTTCTTATTATAAATACCGTCAATTACTGGGATGTTTATTCCGACACTTGGAACGGAAATAGATACTGGATGACCTGTTATCAACGGGCTATCGGG
>Ga0265324_10001039_pt1 | contig 17039 bp, 9 predicted proteins | sample 41419metaG_FD_198634 | JGI IMG/M metagenome (GOLD analysis project Ga0265324, IMG submission 198634) | Rhizosphere microbial communities from Carex aquatilis grown in University of Washington, Seatle, WA, United States - 4-14-19 metaG | ecosystem: Host-associated > Plants > Roots > Rhizosphere >...
ATGCTCGGCCACATACAGCAGGGCGTTGAGTAGTTGTAAATTGGTCAGGCTGACATTGCCCCGCTGCCGCGGCAGGCAGTCGGCAATACGCTCATATTGACTCTCGGTTATCTCCATTAGCCACAGCTTGCTCACTTTCCCCACAAAAGTCATTTAGTGTTAACACACCCTAGCCTAGCCGGCGATTGAGGCGGGGCGAGTTTGCGGATTTGCGATTTGCTGCTGCGGTGTTCACCCCATAGCCAGCCGGAGGCAAGTGAAATAACTTTCACCAATCACAATTAATAACGCCTGATCACATCCATGAAACCAATTACTGTCCTACTGGCTGATGACAACGTCATGGTGCGGAAATCGTATAAAAAACTTTTGAAACTCGAAGCGGATCTGCAAGTGGTGGGCGAGGCAAAAAACGGGCAACAGGCGGTCACCCTGGTCAAAAAACTTCGTCCGGCTGTGGTGCTGATGGACGTAGCAATGCCGTTGATGAATGGAATTGAAGCGTTGCGCCAGATTCTAAAAGCTTACCCGGCGACCAAAGTGCTCATGCTTTCAGTGCATGATGATGAGGTCTATATCGCCGAGGCGATGAAGTCCGGGGCGATGGGCTACCTGATCAAACACACGGCGGCCGACTGTGTTTGCGAGGCGATCCGGGAAACCAACATGGGGCAGACATTTTTCTGCCCTTCGGTGCCCAAACATTTTCAGCAACCGAAGCTGAAAAAAGCCAGGGCTAAACCGGTGTCCAGAGGTTCACGACCTTTGGCGTTGGGGTTCGGGGATGCGTAATCCCCGATGAAAAAATATCGCGGCGAGCCATCCAGGCGAAGCCGCGAAAAAAATTTAGCCCGGCACCTTTCGGCACCGGGCGCGTGTGTGGCCGGCGGTCAATCCTCATCCGGCATCATACAGGTGATGGCGGGTTGCGGGTCGTCCATATCGAGCGGGCCACACGTCGCAATCAACTTCACGAGCTTGGCGCGGTGATTGTCGTTGCGGACATACAAAGCCACCGGCACGCGGTCGGCGTGGCCGTGGCTGCGGATTATCGCGAAGCGCAACATCCACACGATGTCCCAAAGCCTGCCCGCCTCGTCCTGGCCTTGCACGTCCGGCGGGATGGCGACGTAGGCATCAAAAACCGTCCGTGTCAGAAACACGGGAAAGCTGATGCCCGCTTCCTTGGCCGTCTTGGTGACGTCCACCTGCACGCCGTCGGCGACGGCTTGCGCTCTGGTGTAGGCGTAAATGACGGGGCCGAAGTCCGTGCCGGACTGGCCAATGTTGTTATGCTCTGTGTTCATAAAAATCCTGTGGTGAAGGTCACGCGGGGCGCTGGTAGCCGGGGTAATAGGTCGGATACTTGTCGTGCGGGTCGCCCGCGCCACGCAAACGGAACGCGCCGCAAGGGTGCTGCCACGCCTGCCGCTCGCGGTTCCAATGAAATCCAAGCTGCGCCAACTGCTGCCGCAAAGTCGCGGCGGGCTGCTCCTTGAACTGAACCCAAATCCATTTGCCGACAACCTCGGCAAGATTGAATAGGTCGGGATTAACGGTGTGCAACAAGGCCAAAACCTTGTCGGTGGGCATGGTGCGATTTTTCAACCGCGCTTCCGAATCAATCGGCAGACGGGTGTCTTGGGGCTGCGCTTGCGGTGCGGGCTGCTGTGATTGCTTCGATTCTTGAGGGAGCCTGCTTGATTTTTTTTGTGAGGTAGTTTTCATAGTCTTTTTTTTTCTGCTCTGCTTGCCCCTCATCCGTCGGTCGCCTTGCTCACGAACAGGCGAGTCCCCGGCCATCCCCCCGTGGGAGTAGTCTTTAGAGGGCACCACGGTCTTGGGGTTGGCTGGTGGAATTGGACGAGCCCGTGACAAGGCGATTGATGGACTGAGGGAAGAGCGGAAAAAGCCGGACTTGAAAACGAAGCGGCCGACACAAAAAACCACCACTTATTTTTTCGAGCGCAGCGAGCAAACTGTCCACGACCGTAGGGAGCCAATATTTATTGCCCGGCCGCGACGACAGGCAACGCCTCGCGTCGCTATTACTGAACCATGGCCGGACGAAGTCTCGCGGCCCTCGGTCACACTGCCGGAAGTGTGACCGAGTCCGTGCCGGACCTGCCCCCATTCAACCGAGGAACGAAGTGACGAGGTTTCGATCCCCGACAGCGCGGTAAAGCATGGCGAACCCAAACCGTTTAGCAGACCTACAACCATTCGAATACCTGCGACGCCCGATGCGCGCGCTGTAACGAAAGGACAGCCGACAGAGGTCGTCGTAAACCGATGCGGGCTGGCCGGTGCCCGGAGCAGACCGCGTTAGCGGGCTGCACGGGCATGAGTGTCGGGGTCGCGCGTCAATTGCCATTCGCGAATGGAGACCGTGAAATGGAGTGCGGTCGTCCTGGTTGAGCGCAGCGAACGAAGTGTAGCGCGAACTGACGTTCCATCGAGCGCAGTGAGCTGACATTGCGAATGGGACGGATGTTTTTCACCACACTCCGCCTCTCGCCGAAGGCATATCTTGTCTTCTGTCGCAGGCCGTTTGCCTTTTCATTGCCTGGTCCCTTCTTGAGGCCCAGACCAACACATTGACTGGCTTGAAAACGAGTCGTGTCAGTTTGAATTGGAAGCACCGGCTGCTTCATTTAACAGTGTCTTTGCCAGTATCCAGTCAAACCAATACCCCTGCGCTGAATCACCCAAATCCAAATCGTTGCTGAACTTTTTTTCAATCAGCAGGCTGGCCTGCTGCCATTCGCTGCGGGCCTCGCCGGTTTTGTGTTGGGCGCTCAACGACATGGCCAGGATTGCGTGCGCGGCGGCGACGCGGGCAGCGCTGTAGTTGGGGTAGCCGCCGAGACAACGACGGCACCATTCGATGGCCTTGTCGGAGTGGCCGCGACGATATTCAAGCAGCGCCAGCGGAATGGTGCGATTGATGGGCACCGTCGGCGTGACGCTCAAATCACTCACAACCGCCGTGGTGTTTGACACAAAACTGTGCGCGGAAACCGCGATGCCCAAGTGAATCGGATTGGCAAACGGACCGTCGGGATCGCCGGTGGTGTCCAATTGAAACAACGGCGTCCAGTCATTGCCGTCGCCGCTGCTGTAAGTGTAGAAGATGGCTCCGATGCGTTGCAGCCGCACCCAGGAATTGGAGCCGTGCGTCGGCCAGAGCGAGTTGTTGTCCGACGTGTTCCCGCCGCGAGTGCTGCGAAACAGGTTTTGAAACGTGTTGCCGGAATTGACCGCGACGGTGATCTGGTGGCTCGAATTATCGGTCAATGAATCACGCGCCATCAGGCCTGCCCGCGAATAATGTTGGTGGGTTTTGTCTCGTTCACTGTCCACGTCTTCCACAGATTGCACCCGCAGCCGGTAGTCGAAGTCATTGGTGACGGTCAGATACGCAAAAAGAAAACTGTCATTCGTGTCATAGATGTTTGAGCCGCCGGCATTGATGATGAGCGCGTTTCCGGCGTTGGAAATGGAATGCGACCGCGCGGTTTTAAAATCAGCGACGGCCAATTTCGCCTGGATGTCGTTGGTAAAAATATTAAACATGGCGTAACCCAGCGAACTGTCGGACAGCGGCTGAACACGGATGCTGACCGGCGTTTGGGGCAGGATCAGGTCAGCCAGATGTTTCAGCGCCGCGTTGGTTTGTCTGCGGTCTGACCGCAACAAATTGGCGGCCAAAACCCGTTCCGCAATCAGCGGACGTTCGGTTTGCGAAAACCGCGCCAGAAAGGAATCGCAATTTTGGTCGTAAGCTGCCCAATCCCCGTTCGCCAGCAAAGCCGCGCCGTAACGCAAGGCGTCGAGCGACGTAACATCCGGCTTGTCCAGGCCGTTGACTTGCTGGAGCACGGCCAGCCGGGCGACGGCTTTTGGCCATTGCTGATTTAACACGTTCCATTCACCGAGCGCGCGCAACACGGCGGCGCTTTCCAGGCCCGGATCGGTGATTTGAAGGTGGCCGACGATTTCATCGGCCTGCGCATATTCGCCCTGACTGACCAGCAGTGCGGCTTGTGTGATCTTCTCCCGTTTTTCCGCTTGGTGGCGCAATTCTTTTTCGCGTAGATAAAAAAAAGTGGCAGCACCCAATCCTATCATCAACGCCAGCGCCACGGCGGCAACGCCCGTGAAAACGCCTTGATTGCGGCGGACCAGTTTTTGAAAACGATAGATCTGGCTCGGCGGGCGGGCGTAAACCGGGTCGTTGTTCAAGTAACGCTCGATGTCGGCAGCCAGTCCGTTGGCTGTGGCGTAACGACGCGTCCGGTCTTTTTCCAGCGCCTTCATCACAATCCAGTCGAGATCGCCGTGCAGTAGCGACTTGAGTTTGGTCGGCTCAACGTGGCGATGTGACGCGGTGGCGGTGAGTTCCTCGCCATAAAGCGTATTCAGTCGCGTGGATGGGCGGTGCGGGTCTTCCTCGCGCAAGGTGCGGCGCAGGTTGTCCAAGCCGGACTGGATGAGTTCCGTAGAATCAAACGGCGTTCGCCCGGTCAGCAATTCGTAAAGCAGCACGCCGAGACTGTAAATGTCGCTGCGGGTATCAATGTCCAGCCCGCTCAACTCCGCTTGTTCGGGACTCATGTAAGCCGGTGTGCCGACAAATTGATCATAGGCGGTGAACAGCGTGTTGTCGGTCAGGCGTCCCTCGGTTGCCTTGGCAATACCAAAATCAATCACCTTGGGCACAGGCAGGCCGTCGTGCAGCGTGACGAGGATGTTTGAAGGCTTGATGTCGCGGTGGATGATGCCTTTTTGATGGGCGTGCTGAATGGCGTGGCAAATCTGGATGAATAGATTGAGCCGCTGCGGGATGTCCATCTGATGCTGGTCGCAAAATTCAGTGATGCGAATGCCGCGCACCAGTTCCATGACGAAATAGGGGCGGCCATTTTCCGTTGTTCCCGCGTCGAGAACTTTGGCGATGTTCGGATGCTCCATCATCGCCAACGTCTGACGCTCGGCCTCGAAGCGGGCGATGACATTCTGGGTGTCCATACCGAGCTTGATGACCTTGATGGCGACGCGTCGGCGCACCGGTTCTTCCTGTTCAGCCATGTAAACCACGCCGCAGCCGCCTTCGCCAAGACGTTGCAGCAATTTGTAGCGGGCGATGCGCGCGTGCCGGCGTTCTTCATCGGAAAGTTCCGCTCCTGGTATTTCGTCCGCCTCCAGGCCGGCTGGTTGCGGGGGGGGGGCATCCTGCAGCCGGCCAGTGCTGGAAATGCACCCGGCGAAAACGCATTCGCTCTGCGCATCCGCCGCGAGCAGGCGTTTGACGCGCCCAAGCAACGCGGGGTCGTCCGCGCAGGCCCGTTTCAAAAACGCCTCACGCTCGGCAGGCTGGGAAATTTCCAGCGCCGCCGTAAACAGCGATTCTTCCTTGTCGGTGAAGTCAGGCATGGCCAGAGGTTAATAATATATGCGTCATCGCGGCAGAAAAGCGGAAGCTGAAGCGCGGGCGGCCATCATGGGCGGGTTTGTTCCCGGATGTCTTCCAGCAGCCAGGCGCGGGCAAAGCGCCATTTATTGCGCACGGTTCGGTCGGTGATCTGGAGCGTCTCGGCGACTTCCTTGTCGGTCAGACCGCCATAAAATTTCAGCGTGACGATGCGCGCCCATTCGGGGTCGTGGGCGCGCAGGCGTTCCAACGCTTCATCAATGAGCAGTATCTGCTCGTCCGGCTGCGTCTCGGCGATGTCCAGGTCCTCGATGTTGATGGCGACCTGGCCGCCGCCGTGTTTGAGCCGCATTTTGCGCCGCGCGCGTTCTATGAGGATTCGCCGCATCGCTTCTGCCGCCGCGCCGAAGAAATGGCCGCGGCTCTGCCAATTTTGATTCTTGCCCTCAAACAGCCGCAGCCACGCTTCATGCACCAGCGCCGTGGCCTGCAGGGTTTGACCGGCGGCTTCCTGCGCCATGCGCGCCGCCGCCAGCCGGCGCAGTTCCTCATAAACCAACGGCAGCAGCGCGTCCGAAGCGCCGCCGCCCTGATCCGCCGTTTGAAGAATTCTGGTTATCTCGTCGCTGGCGTTGCTGGACATGTCTTGATAAGTCAGTTGGCCGGGTTCACCAAGCCAGCTAAAGGTGAAAACCGGGGATAGTCAACGCAGGAATTGCTGCCCGCACAAAAAACTTCAAAATATTTTCCGCTTTTGAGCCGGAAGAGCGCACTACTGATTGAACACCTAAATATATCGCTAACACCCCATGAAAACCAATCGTTTCGGAATGTTACCAGTCACGGCAGCCGTCTTGACCTTGGCGGCAACCAGCCAACTTCAGGCGCAATCGGTCATTAGCGTGAATATTGACAATAACTCGACTGTCAATCCAACGGCCGGACCGAACGCCAATCAGGCAGGCGTAATACTTTCGCCAAATTGGAATGATTCTTACTACCAAAACGGGACGCCGTATGGAGTCAACGGGGTGGCGAATCTGATGGATAATTCGGGGTCGACAACGACAGCGTCCTACACGCTTTCAGCGGTTTGGGGAGCATACAATATATTGGGGCATCATCCTGGACAGGATGCGAATGGCACCTACAACCGGGAGTTGCTCAATGGTTATTTTGATGAACATGGCGCGGAAAACATTGCTGTTAACGGCATTCCATACGGCACCTACGACATTTATGTCTATTTCAACTCCGATACGGCTGGACGGGTGGGCACGGTTGGCATCGGTGGCACCACTTACGATTTTTCCACATATGGGTCGCCGTCAGTAAGTGGGGCTAACGGCCTGTTTCTGCAAACGACGGATACCGGGGGCGCAAACCCTACCGCTGATTATGCCGTGTTCACCGGGCTGACCGGTAGTAGCCAAACCATCTTCGAGAGCACTGCAAATGGCGCCGGTATTGCTGGCTTCCAAATTGTCGCCGTTCCGGAGCCTGGCTCAATGGCCTTGGCGGTCATGGGTGGATTTGGTGTTTTGTTGATGAAACGCCGTTTCAAAAAAAGCTGATTTTTTTGGTACTTGATGGCGGTGGTAGCCCGCGCTGCCACCGCCATTTTCTTTGATGTCTTTGGATTGTTTTTTTATGCAGATGTCTAAAAGATTCTGTTCCCGGTTCCAGGGGAAGTTGGCACCGCTTTTCCCGGTGCTGAAATTCCGCCGGAACGTTTCCCGTGACCAAGGGTTCACGCTGATCGAACTGCTGGTGGTCATCGCCATTATCGCCATTCTGGCGGCGATGCTGTTGCCAGCGCTGGCCAAAGCCAAACGAAAAGCCCAAGGAATCAGTTGCGTATCCAACTTGAAGCAGGTCGGGTTGCTCATGACCATGTATGTCGGGGACAATCAGGAGACTTTCCCCTATTCAGGCAATGGGTGGTGGGGGATGCCATTGGTTGACCTGCTCAAGCTGCAAAACACTTACGTCAGCACCAACAACCGCGCTTTCTATCGCTGTCCAGCCGACAAGTTTGAGAAGGGATGGAACATTGAATTGGCGACAAGACCAGCATTATCAGGCTTAGGCACCCCCTACACTGCCGCTGACATCCCCTTTCCCAGCACCTACGCCTATTATTTTGCGTTCTATACACCCAATAAGAAACACAAGGTGTCCGAGGTGAAAACTCCCGTGAACAAAGCCCTGGAAGGATGTATGGCCAGTGTCAGCAGCACCGTTACTTTTGATACCGACTTTCATGCCGGCGTCCCCCCGATGGACAGCGCGCATGGCAAGGGGATGAACCTGCTGTTTGTGGATGGCCACACCCAGTTCGCCCTGTTCACCAAGCTAAACCCATATGCCAATGCCAGTGGGCCTGGTTACAACTACGACGAATCTCCGCTTACGGATTCAAATTTGAAATAGGATTTCCGCGCTTCACAAATCCCAAGCCCCAAACCCCAATCCCATACCCTCAATGAAACATATAAAACTGTGGATGTCGGCAGCCGCCACGGCAGGCCTGCTGGCTTTGCAATCCGCCTCGGCGCAAACCGCCATCAGTTGGAACTACGATTATTTCGGCACTTTTTCCGGCGCGAGTCAGTTTGCCGGCGTGGTTTCCGTAGCCAATTGGAATGATTCCTATCTGCAAGGTTTTGCTTCCGCCGCCTCAAAAACCAATCTAATTGACAGTACCGGCGCGGCCACCAGCTTGGGGTTCAGCCCCAGCACGACCGGGAACTGGAAGATCCAAGGTTCCACACCGGCTGTTGATACGGACGGCACCTACAACAAACATCTCCTCAACGGCTATCTGGACTCCGGCAGCCAGCAGACCATCACGTTGAACGCCATTCCCTACAATAGTTATTCCATCTACGTCTATCTCTCTTCTGACACCGCCAACCGCACCGGCGTGGTGTCGGTGGGATCCAAGCAGTATGACTTCAAGACGCTCGGCTCGGCGGCCATTAGCGGCGGCAATGCCTCGCTGATCCAGACCACGAGCACCAACGGCTCGAACCCAGTGGCCAGCTACGCGGTGTTCACCAATCTCACGGGATCGTCCCAAACGATTACCTGGAGAATTATTAACAACGGCGGCATCGCGGGTTTTCAAGTCGTGTCCAACGCGGATATGCCGGTCGCCATCATCACGCAGCCGCCGACTTCAGCCGTCTGGCGGCAAAACACCGCCAACAGCTTGACGGTGGTGGCCAGTGGCGCGCCGGTTTATTACCAATGGCGCACCAACACTGTGGATATTCCCGGCGCGACCAATGCGACTTATAGCGTCGCCGCCGCGCAGTTTTCGGATGCCGGCACTTATTCGGTGCGCGTCTATAACAATGCCAACAGCGTGATCAGCTCCAACACCGTCGTAACCGTTTCCAATGACACCAATCCGCCGACGCTTGGCGCGGTAAACAGCTACGACGGCATCAGCGTCGGCGTTAGGTTCAGCGAATTGCTTGACCCCACCAGTTCTGCCAACGCGGCCAACTATGCTGTCACCGGCGGAACTGTTTCCAGCGCGATCCTGACGGGCGACGGCAAAACTGTGGCACTCACTTTGAACTCTGCCATCTCCGGCCAGTTTGTTGTGACCGTGAACAACGTAAAAGATTTGGCCGGCAACACCATTGCCAGCAACAGCAAGGCAACGAACGTCGTGCAGAACTTGCAGTTCGCCGATTTCTCGACCGGCCAATCGGTTTCCGCCACCTACACCGGCTTTCTGGCGACTATCGTTGCGGGTGGTTCAGACATCTGGGGCACGTCGGATACTTTTGATTACGCCTATCTGATGGCGACGAATGATTTTGATTATTGCCTGAATGTCCAGTCGCTCACCGACGGCGGTGGCGGCACGTTCACTCGCGCCGGCATCATGGCGCGCGACGATCTTGACACCGGCGGCGGCGGCGCGCATGAAATCAGCATGGTTTGGAATTACGGCAACTTGTTCCAACACCTTTATCGCGACACGCTCGGCGGAACAACTACGGACAACGGTTATACCACTCCGGCCTACGGCACAAATTCCTGGGTGCGCCTGCAACGCCAGGGCAACATCTTCCGCACGTATTATAGCAGCAATAGTGTCAATTGGGTGCTGGACACGCAAAAGGATGGTTCGGCGACTGGCGACAATTCCTTCACAAACAGCGTGCTCTATCTCGGCATCGCCGTTTGTGCCCATGGAGCGAGCGCTGTAACCACGGCCGATGTGAGCGACTTCGGTCCGACGCCGCATCAGGCGGTCAGCATCACGGCGCAGCCCGTCGCCAGCGCCACTTGGTTGCAAGGTTCGTCACAAGGCCTCACGGTCACGGCGAACGGTATTCCCATCTATTACCAGTGGCGCACCAACGGCATCGCCATTGCCGGCGCGACCAATGCCACTTATAACGTGGCTTCCGCCGCCTTGTCCGATGCCGGCACTTACACCGTGCTCGTCTATAACGACATCAGCAGTGTGTTGAGTTCCAACTCTGTCATCACCGTCTCGGCGGACACCAACGCGCCGTTCATCAACCGCGTCATCAGCTACGATGGCAACGCGGTTTGGATTCAGTTCAACGAACTCCTCAACGCGACCACGGCCACGAACACCGCCCGCTACACCGTTCCCGGCTCGACTGTCACGAACGTCGTGCTCGGCGCGGATGGGAAATCCGTCACGCTCTATTTGAGCACGCCAGTCAGCGGTTATGCCAATGTCACCATCACCGGCGTCAAGGACGCCCCCGGCAATGCCGTGACCAACGCCCTCGGTTCGGCGGCGGTGGGCAACTTGCAGATCATGGCCTTTGGTGACGCCACAAACTTGGACGCTTCGGCGACTTATGACGGCGACATCATTTACGGCACGGGCGGCGGATCGGATGTCTGGCAAGGTTCGGACAATTTCGCCTATATTTATTACCCGACGCAGTTCACCGGCGCATTTGATTGCCGTCTGCGCGTTCAATCAGTTCCCTCTGCGGGCGACCAATTTTCGCGCGTCTTCCTGATGGCTCGCGATGCGAACAACATGACCAGCGACAACGTCGCGGCTTCCTTCGTTGGCCCTTGCGTAGCCACCGGCAACAACGGTGGCAATGGCTATGTTGAAGTCCTGTATCGCCGGAACAACGGGATCGACAACGAAACCAATGTGCAATTCCAATATACCGGGGTCGGGTTCGGCACCAACAACTGGATCCGATTGCAGCGTGTGGACAACTCCTTCAACACCTACTGGAGTACCAATGGCACGGACTGGAACCTCATCATCAACGTGGCCAAGAACGGGTCGAGCGATTATTTCCCACCCAACGTCTATGTCGGCGTCGCCGTCTGCTCGCACAATGCTGGCGCAACGACCACCGCCACGGTAAGCGACCTTGGCATTACCTCGAATCCCGTGCCCGGCTTGAACATCGTTTCTTCCGGCGCGAATGCCGTGTTGAACTGGCCGGTGGACAGCCTTGGCTACAAGGCTCAAGTCACCACCAACCTAGCTCCAGCCGTGTGGGTGAATATCACCAATGCACAATCCGCCGTCAGCGGCCAGTTCAAGGTCACCGCGCCGGCGAACAGTCCAACCAAGTTCTACCGGCTGATTCAACAATGAACGACTCCCTTTAGCCGACGCCGGCCTGCATGTTGTTTATGTGGGCCGGCGTTTTTGTTCAAAAAACTGTGAAATTTTTATTCGCCACTTTTCTCGCGCTGCCCGTGCTTGTCTGTTCCCCGGCATCAGCCGCGTTGCCTCTTGGCTGGGGCGACGCCAACATCGGCTCGCCTGCCTACACGGGTTCGGGCAGTTACACGAATGGTTTTTGGACGTTGCGCGGCGGTGGCGCGGACATTTGGAACAACGCCGACCAATTTTATTTCTGCACGAACAGTTTGAATGGCGACGGCATGATCATGGCGCAGGTCACGGCGGAATCCGGTTCGGAAGCCTGGGCGCAGTCGGGCGTGATGATTCGTGCTGATGCAAGCGCCGGAGCCGCCGAGGCATCCATTTCAATCACGCCCGGTAACGGTATCAGCTTTCGCTACCGTTTGAACGCCGGAGCGGCCACCGCTTCGGCAGGAGTCGGCAGCATCACCACACCGGCCTGGGTGCGGCTCTCGCGTTCCAACAACGTCGTCACCGCCAGTTACAGCACCAGCGGCACAAGTTGGACGACAGTTGGTTCGTCGCAAACCATTTCCCTGAACACGAACGCACTCGCCGGGCTGTGCGTCACCGCGCACAACAACGCGCTCACCAACGTCGCCACGTTCAACAGCGTGCTGATCGAGTCCGGCCCGCAAATCGGCGCGCCGTCTGATCTGGCGAATGAAACCGTCTGGCAGACCACGTGGCCGATGCCGCAAATCAACAATGCCAGCAATGCGCTGACACCGCCGATGGGCTGGAATTCCTGGTTCGTGGTTAACGGCAAGCCCGGCCCTTCGGAAAGCCTCATTCTGTCCACTGCCGACGCGCTGGTGACGAACGGCCTGGCCGCCGCCGGTTACAAATATGTCGTCATTGATTGCACCTGGATCGCCACGCCCGGACGCGGCAGCCGCGATGCCAATGGTAATTTGATTCCCAGTTCCACCTACTGGCCGCACGGCATGAAATACGTTTCGGATTACGTCCATTCCAAGGGGCTGTTGATGGGCGGTTATACGGACATCGGCGCGCTCGGATATGCCATCACCAATTCCCAGATCGGCAGTTTTGGGTATTACCAGCAGGACGCGAATCAATTCGCCGCGTGGGGCTGGGACTTCGTGAAGATTGACGACCACGGCCCAGGCGATTTTTACGCCGCCGCTTATGCCATCGCCAACAACGCCTCGAACCGGCCCATCGTCGTCAGCCTTTCCTGCCCGCAGACCGACGCCGTGAAATTCGGCACGCGCATCGCCAACGCGTATCGCGTCAGCCAGGACATCAGCCTCGACTATTCCGGCGGCTCGGTCGCGTGGAGTGACATCCTCCGCGAATTCGACGTCGCGCTGGCGGACTGGTATGCGCAGGCTCCCGGCCGCTGGAACGATCCCGACATGTTTTGCACCGGCATGAACGGCATCAGCGATCTCGAAGGCCGCACCCATTTCAACATGTGGTGCATCCTCGGCGCGCCGCTGATGATCGGCACGGACGTGCGCATGACTGGCGGCAATTACCCGCCGCCGTTGGGCGCCGCGACGCTCGCCACGATGACCAACACCGAAGCCATCGCCGTGGATCAAGATGCGCTCGGTGCAGTCGGCACAAAAGTGGCGAACAATGTTTATGCCAAGCCGCTCGGCAGTTTTGTTTCCGGCCAATACGCCGTGCTGCTGCTGAATCGCTCCAGTGCGGCGGCCAATCTCACGGTCAACTGGCCAGACCTTGGACTGGTCGGCGGTTCATCCGCGAGTGTGCGCGATTTGTGGGCGCACGCGAATTGGGGAAGCTTTACGGGCAGTTGCACCGCGACGAACATTCCCGCGCACGGCTCGGTGCTGCTGAAAATCACCGGCATGTTTGACTGGAATCGGCCGCGCACTTACGAAGCTGAATCCGGTTACAATGGTTATTCCGGCAATGTCTATTTCGTTCCGCACGCTTCCAGCTTTTCGGCGACCGCTTATGTCACCGGCGTCGGCAACGGCGCGGCGAACGCGCTTCAATTTAATAAAGTAACTGCGCCATCGAGCGGACTTTACGAAGTGGACATCTATTATGCCAGTGCCGCAGCCCGCACGGCGCAATTGAGCGTGAACGGCGGCGCGGCCACGAACATTTCCTTCCCGGCGACCGGCAGTGACACATCGCCTTCGGTCATCACAACGTATCAACCGCTCAATGCTGGCCAGAATGCGCTCGCCTTCAGCAACTCAACCAACCTCGCGCCAAACTTTGACAAAATTGTCGTGTCACGCGGCACGCCGGCTGGCTTCGTCGCCGTTGCGGGCGACAACGTGGTGAATCTTTCGTGGACGGCGGCGGCTGGCAGCGCGTCGTTCAACCTCTATCGCGGCACGAGCAGCGGCGGCGAATCCGCCACGCCGTATGTGGCTGGCTTGACTTCGACCGCGTTCGCCGATACGAATGTCGTCAATGGCCAGACGTATTTCTATACCGTCACGGCGATCAATCCCGTGTTCGGCGGTGAAACTTCGCCTTCCACCGAGGCCAGCGCCAAGCCGACCTATGCCACGACAAGCATGGCGTATCAAACCGCGATGCTCGGTGCGAATCCGTATGTTTGGTGGCGGTTTTCCGAGACAAACGGCGCGTTACTATATGATGCCATGGGAAGTCGCAACGGCACGAATGCCGGCGCGGTGGTGCTGGGCGCTGCCGGGCCGCGTCCGCCAGATTTTCTTGGCTTTGAAATGACGAACACTGCGGCACAATTTGCAAACGGCACGGCAAACTCATGGATCAACATTCCCGCGCTGAACTTGAACACGAACACCGTGACCGTCACCGCGTGGATTTATCCTTTCAGCGCCATGACGGATTACGCAGGGTTGTTGTTCTGGCGCAGCGGCGGCACGATGGCGGGAATCAACTACGGCGGCTCCTTTGGTTCGAACGCTGGCATGATTGGCTACACTTGGAACAACGATCAAAGCACCTGGAACTGGACTTCCGGCCTGACACCGCCGGCGAATCAATGGTCTTTCATCGCGCTCGCCATCGAGCCGTCACGGGCCATCCTTTATCTCGCCAACAGCGGCGGCCTGCAGACGGCCACGAACAACTTCGCGCACGTCAACCAATCCTTCAGCAGCCCCGGCACAATCGGCACGGATACTTACAATTCATCCGTTCGCGCCTTCAACGGCGTCCTCGATGAAGTAGCCGTTTTCAACTACACACTCACGTTGTCGCAAATCCAATCGCTGTTCGCCAACGGCAGCCAACTGGCGCAGGCGAACGTGGGGATGCAAAAAACTGGCGCGAATCTGAGCCTCACCTGGCCACAAGGCACGCTGCTCCAGTCCACAAACCTAACCGGCCCGTGGTCGCGCGCGTCCGCTGCGTCGTCGCCGCTGGTCGTGTCGCCCACGAATGGCGCCATGTTTTATCGCGTATTACTGAAGCAATAGTGGCCGCGCAGAATGGAATTATTCCGAATGAAATCCACCCTAACCTCGTTGCTGCTTGCTTTGCCCTTGGTCTTGAGTGCGGAGTCCGCCACGCCATCCCGTTTCAACGGCATCACGCTCCACACATACGACTTCAACACCGGCCAGCCGCATGCTTTCACCAGCGACGGCAACACGGCCACCATCGTCGCGGGCGGTGCGGACATCTGGCAGGCTGCGGACAGTTTCGTTTTCAGCTATCTGGCGGTGACGAATGATTTTGATTTCCGGCTGCGCGTGCTGTCCGTGGAAGACGCCGACGGCGGGGGATTTGCCCGCAGCGGATTGATGGTGCGTGATGCGCTCACTGCCGGCAGCCGTCACATGATGGTGCCGGTGAATGCCAACAACACGTCGCAAACTATTTACCGGACCAGCGCCGGCGGCGAGGCGTTTGACAACGGCGCGCTGGCGGCAGCTTACGGCTCGAATTCCTGGGTGCGGCTGACGCGGAAAGGAACGCTGTTCGCCGATTACGCCAGTGACAACGGAACGAATTGGTTACTGCTGTATCATTTCGACGGTGCGAAGGAAGGTGCCGGCGCGTTCACCAACACCGTCATGTATCTGGGCATCGCCACGTCGTCGCATGATTCCGGCAAAACCACCACGGCGGTCGTCAGCGATTTTGGCATCACACCGCTCGCAGCCAGGCTCGGCCCGCCGGCGACCACCGCTGAACCGGCAGATGCCGCGCCGCAAAGTTTTGTCGAGGTGACGACTGGCGTTCCCGTCTTTTATCGTTGGCAGGCCAATGGCCTGAACGTCGTCGCTGTCACCAACGCGACCTCGGCTACATCGGGCACGGCAGTTTACTCGGTTCAAATGCGCGAAATTGAACCTGCCGCGCCGCTGATGTTTTCAGTTGCCGCCGGCGGCAAACAACCGATTCGTTATGTGGCCAAGGATTTGCCCCCCGGCCTGACGCTTGATCCGAAGACGGGCTTGATCAGTGGATCGCTCAAGGTGGCGGGTGAATATACGTTCTCCGTGATCGCCAAAAATTCCGCCGGGCAAGCAACGACCCAACTCAAACTCGTGACGGGCAATCAGGTTGCGATGACGCCGCCGATGGGCTGGAACAGTTACGATGCCTTTGGCGACAGCGTGACCGAGGCGGAGACGCTCGCCAACGCCCGCTACATGAAGAAGCATCTGCTCGCGCACGGCTGGAATTATGTGGTCATTGATTTTCGCTGGTATGATTCCGCGACCACCTACGACGACAGGAACCTGAACAGGGAACGCAGCGGCGCAAAATTGTTCGCCGACGAATTCGGACGGATGCTGCCGGCGACGAACCGGTTTCCCTCATCCATCGGCGGCAAAGGTTTTAAGCCACTCGCCGATGAGATTCATGCGATGGGACTGAAATTCGGTTTTCACATGATGCGCGGCATTCCGCGTCAGGCGGTGAAAGCGAAAACGCCGATTGAGGGCGGCAAATTTACCGCCGCCGATGCCGGAAACACAAACAACATTTGCGGCTGGTGTCCCGACATGTTCGGCGTTGCCACCAACCCTGCCGGTCAGGCGTGGTATGACTCAATGTTCCGGCTTTATGCTGCGTGGGGACTGGACTACATCAAGGTGGATGATCTTTCCGTGCCTTACAATGCGGGCGAAATCGTGATGATCCGCAAGGCGATTGATAAATGCGGGCGACAGATTGTTTTCAGCACTTCGCCCGGTGAAACGGATTTTCGTTACGCCGACCATATTCGCACCAATGCAAATCTTTGGCGCATTTCCGGCGATTTTTGGGACGAATGGAAAAAACTCAATCATCAATTTGATCTGATCGCGCGCTGGCAGCATGCGGGCGGGCCGGGACATTGGCCGGACGCGGACATGATTCCGTTTGGCCACCTCAGCATCCGTTGCTGGACGAATTCCAAAGAGCATCAGACCCGTTTCACACATGACGAGCAACGGACGCTCATATCACTTTGGGCGCTGACACCGTCGCCGCTGATGCTCGGTATGAACCTGCCGGACAACGACGCATGGACCCTTTCATTGCTGTCCAACGACGAAGTTATCGCGGTAAATCAAGACCCACTTGGTAAACCCGCGCGCCGCGTCAGCACTGCCGGACAGTCGCCAGAGGTTTGGGTGAAAGGACTCGCCAACGGTTCGCTTGCCGTTGGATTTTTCAATCGCACGGAACAGCCGGTCAAAGCAAATTTCGCCTGGCGCGAACTTGGCTTTGTCGCGTCACCCCGCATTCGTGATTTGTGGGCACACAAGGATTTGGGCGAACAAGCAAGCTTCACCACGCAACTGCTGCCGCACAGTTGTGTGCTGGTGCAAGCTGTCGCCACCGAGATCGCCGAACCAGTCGCTCCTGGCAAGTTTCAACCGACATGGGATTCGCTCAAACAGTATCAATGCCCCGAGTGGTTCCGCGACGCGAAGTTCGGCATCTGGGCGCATTGGGGACCGCAATGCCAGCCGGAAG
>Ga0265324_10001041_pt1 | contig 17003 bp, 12 predicted proteins | sample 41419metaG_FD_198634 | JGI IMG/M metagenome (GOLD analysis project Ga0265324, IMG submission 198634) | Rhizosphere microbial communities from Carex aquatilis grown in University of Washington, Seatle, WA, United States - 4-14-19 metaG | ecosystem: Host-associated > Plants > Roots > Rhizosphere...
GTGCAGCTCGGCGTCCTTGCGCATCTTCTCGACTTCGTCCTTCGAGAGACCGCTGCTGGCCGTGATGGTGATCTTCTGTTCCTTGCCGGTGCCGAGGTCTTTCGCGCCGACGTGCAAAATGCCGTTGGCGTCAATGTCGAAGGTCACTTCGATCTGCGGCACGCCGCGCGGTGCGGGCGGAATGTCGGCCAGATTAAATTTGCCGATGGTCTTGTTGTCGCGGGCAAACTGGCGTTCGCCCTGGAGCACATGGATCTCAACGCCGGGCTGGCTGTCGCTGGCGGTGGAGAAAATTTCCGATTTGCGCGAGGGAATCGTGGTGTTGCGCTCGATCAATTTCGTGAACACGCCACCGAGCGTTTCGATGCCCAGCGACAGCGGGGTCACGTCGAGCAGGAGCACGTCCTTCACTTCGCCCTTGAGCACGCCGCCCTGGATGCCAGCGCCGATGGCGACGACTTCGTCCGGGTTCACGCCCTGATGCGGGGCTTTGTTGATGAGCTTGTGCGCGGTCTCGACGACGCGCGGCATGCGGGTCATGCCACCGACGAGCACGAGTTCGTCAATCTTGCTGGCTTCGATGCCCGCGTCCTTGAGACAGGCGGTAACGGGCTTGATGGTGCGCTCAAACAAACTGTCCGTGAGCTGCTCCATCTTGGCGCGCGTGAGATTTTTCTGGATGTGCTTCGGGCCGGTCGCATCCGCCGTGATGAACGGCAGATTGATGTCGTAGGTCGTCGCACTGGAGAGCGCGATCTTGGCCTTTTCCGCTTCTTCCTTGATGCGCTGGAGCGCGTCGGGCTGCTTGCGGAGATCCATGCCGGATTCCTTTTTGAATTCGTCGAGAATCCAGTCCATCAAAGTATTGTCCCAGTCGTCACCGCCGAGGTGCGTGTCGCCGTTGGTGGCCTTCACTTCAAACACGCCGTCTCCGATTTCCAAAACAGAAATATCAAACGTGCCGCCGCCCAAATCATATACGGCGATCTTTTCGTCCTTCTTCTTGTCGAGGCCGTAGGCGAGCGACGCGGCGGTCGGTTCATTGATGATGCGGAGCACTTCGAGGCCCGCGATGCGGCCGGCGTCTTTCGTGGCCTGGCGCTGCGAGTCGTTGAAATACGCGGGCACCGTGATGACGGCCTGCGAAATCTTTTCGCCGAGACGCGTTTCGGCGTCAGCCTTGAGCTTGGCGAGGATCATCGCGGAAATTTCCGGCGGCGAGAACTGCTTGGTCTTGCCCTCGACTTCGACTTCCACGGCGCAATCGCCGTTGGACGCCTTCACAACCTTGTAAGGCATGCGCTTGATCTCTTCCTGCACTTCATCGAACTTGCGGCCCATGAAACGCTTGATGGAGTAAATCGTGTTGCGCGAATTGGTGACAGCCTGGCGCTTGGCGGCGTCGCCGACCACGCGTTCGCCGCTCTTGGTGAACGCCACGACGGACGGCGTCGTGCGCTTGCCTTCGGAGTTTTCGAGCACGAGCGGTTCGCCGTCGTCCATGACGGCCATGCAGGAGTTCGTGGTGCCTAAATCAATGCCTAATACTTTTGCCATAAAATCTGTGAGTTAAATTGTTGTTGGTTAAACTACTGAATCATTTAACGCAATAAAGGTGCCGAAGTGTGCCAAATGGCAAAAAACTCATGGAATGATTGGAAACAAAGGGTGATGTGTGCGTCAGTCCGACGGTTGGAAAATCTTAAAGCTGCGCCATAAGTGACACAGTGGCACAGTTGGCCGGCGGGTGGCGCAAATTACTTGGCACAGTCTAGCTGCGGGCGAGCCCGGTGAGATTGGCGGTGCGGGAAAATTATTTACGCCGTCGCGAGATTGTCTTCCAGCACTTTCGAGTGTGCCGGATTCTCCGTGGGTTCGGCTGGGTGGCCGTCCGCCAGGACTTTGATCGGTTCGTAAAAAGTATTTCGCTGCACCGGCGTCAGGCCGGTTTCGCGGATGGCCTTGATCATTTCCGCCTCGGTCTGCAACTGCGGCGAGTTCGCGCCGGCCATGTGGAAGATATGTTCCTCGATGATGGTGCCGTGGATGTCATCCGCGCCGTATTTCAACGCCACTTGCGCGAGCTTCATGCCGAGGCCGATCCAATAAGCGGTGACGTGCGGGAAATTATCGAGGTAAATCCGGCTCACGGCGATGGTGCGCAGCGAATCAAAACCGGACGGCGGATTTTTCACCGGGATGTCGTTGTTCTCCGGGTGATACGCGAGCGGAATGAAGCCGGTGAAACCGCCGGTCTCATCCTGCAACGCGCGCAATTGCCGCAGATGATCCACGCGGTCGGCGAGGCTTTCGACGTGGCCGTAAAGCATCGTGCAGGTGCTGCGCCCGCCGAGCCGGTGCCAGGTGCGGTGAACGTCCAGATATTCGGCGGCGGATTCCTTGCCCTTGGCGATGGTGCGGCGGACATCCGGCTGGAAAATTTCCGCGCCGCCGCCGGTGAGCGAATCGAGACCGGCGGCTTTCAATTCAATCAGCGTCTGCTCGACGGATTTTTTGGCGAGCCACGCGAGGTGGAGAATTTCAATCGCCGTAAAGCATTTCAATTGCAGCTTGGCGTCCAACGCCTTCAACGCCTTCAGCATATCCGTGTAGTAGCTGAACGGTAGGGACGGATGCAGGCCGCCGACGATGTGCAGTTCCGTGATGCCGAGCTTGAGCGCCTCGCGCGCCTTCTGGACGATCTGCTCCGTGGTCAGCTCGAAGCCGTCGGCGTCGCGTTTCTTGCGCGCAAACGAGCAGAACTGGCACGACAGGATGCAGTAGTTCGAGTAGTTGATGTAGCGGTTGACGATGTAGCTGGCGCGGTTGCCGACCTTGCGCTGGCGCACGAAATCGGCGATGGCCCCGAGCGCGTTCAAATCTTTCGTCTCCAACAAGCGCAGCGCGTCGGCCTCGGAAATGCGTTCGCCGGCGACCACCTTTTCGTAGAGGTCGCGCAGTTCGCTGCGTTGGATGAAAAAATTCACGCCGGAAAAGTAGCAGAAATGCGGCGGTTGGCAAATTGCCAGTTCCCGCCAGTCGTGGCGTGATCTGAAAATCGGTGGGGCGGGCGTCCTCGCGAGCCGGGCGTCGCCTTGCCTGCGGTTCGCTCGGGCGCTCGCCCCGCCAAATTCGGCAAACTCCTTCCGGCCGGTCGAGAATGAAGGTTTGATAAGCGGGAGATTTTCTGCAACTTTTCGCGGCTCGGATTGTTCAACTTGAACCTTAATGGCATTTAGCCCAGTCAGAAATCTCGTCGCGACGGTCGCGGAAGCGTCACCGGCGCAGTTCGACGATTGGCGCAAGGCGTGGCGCGCGGCGGTGGACGGCGGTTCCGCCGAACCGCTGCTGACGTTCATTGCCCGCGAGCGCGGCGTGGCCGAGGACGTCTTTATCCAGAAGCTCGCCACCGCGCTCGGCTGGCCGTATCTCGATTTGCCCAAGCTCACGGTCGAGAACGAGGTGCGCGGCAAGCTTTCCACCAAGATCGCCTTCCAATATTTCGTCCTGCCGGTCGCCATCAACAACGGCGTCTTGCAGGTCGCCGCCAGCGACCCGTTCGACGCGGCGATGCTGAACGCCGTCCGCTTCGATGCCAAAATGCCGGTGAGCTTCGCGCTCTCCACCCGCAGCGAAGTCGAGAAGGCGCTGAAAAAATATTACGGCGTCGGTGCCGAAACGCTCGATGAAATGGGCGAGGGCGAGCCGATGGAGCTGGAACTCGCCTACGACAAGGAAATCACCGAGGGCGACCAGGAGGCGAGTGTCATCAAGTTCGTGAACCAGATCATCTGGGAGGCGTTCAAGGATCGCGCGACGGATATTCATTTCGAGCCGCAGGAAGACGAGTTGCGCATCCGCAACCGCGTGGACGGCATCCTGCACCAGATTCCGCTGCCGCCGACGCTTAAGCGGTTTCAGTCCGCCATTATTTCGCGCATCAAGGTGATGAGCGGCATGAATATTTCCGAGAAACGCCTGCCGCAGGACGGACGCATCAACGTCCGCATCAAGGGCGAGGAAATTGACATCCGCGTTTCCACCGTGCCGACGGTCTATGGCGAATCGGTCTCGCTCCGTCTCCTGACGCGCGGGAAAATCTTTTTGAGCTTGGATAAGCTGGGTTTTTCCAAGCTGGAAGAAGACGCCATCCGCGACATCATCGTCAAGCCGCACGGGATTTTTCTCGTCACCGGCCCGACGGGTTCCGGCAAATCCACTTCGCTCTACGCGTTTCTCTCAGCGATCAACTCGGTTCACAAACGCATCATCACGATTGAGGAACCGGTCGAATACGAACTCAAGGGCATCAATCAAATTGCCGTGCGCTCGGACATCGGGCTGACGTTTGCGATGGGCCTGCGCCATATTTTGCGCCAGGACCCTAACGTCGTGATGGTCGGCGAAATCCGCGATTCCGAAACGGCGGACATCGCCATCCGCGCGTCGCTGACCGGTCACTTGGTCTTTTCCACGCTGCACACCAACGACGCGCCCAGCGCGTTCACGCGCTTGACGGACATGGGCATCGAGCCGTTCCTCATCGCGTCATCCGTCGAGGCGGTGCAGGCGCAACGGCTGGTCCGCACGATTTGTCCGCAATGCAAGACGGAGCAGAAAGTGGATCACGATTACCTGCGCAAAATCGGTTTCCCCGAAGCCGACATCGGCACGGCAAAATTCTGGCACGGCGCGGGCTGCGAAAATTGCCGCCAGCAGGGTTATCAGGGACGCAAAGGTATTTACGAATTGCTGCTGGTCACGGAAGCATTGCGGCCGCTGATCATGAATCGTGCGCCGGCCACGACCATCGCCGCCCGCGCCATCGAGGCCGGTATGCGGACGCTCCGCACCGACGGCTGGAACAAGGTCAAGGAAGGCACCACGACCATCGAGGAAGTCCTGCGCGTGACGCAGATGGAAGAACACATGGACGCCTTGAGCGGCGGCGAGGACAAGACGCAATTTATTACGCGCTGAAAATGAATTTCACCGTCACATTTACGATTTACGATTTCCGCGTCGTGGGTCGGAGTCGCGCGTCAATCGTCATTCGTAAATCGTAAATCCCATGCGCTGGAACTCCTGCAACATCCTCCACGTCGCTCCCGACGCGAAACGCGTCTGGCACTTCGACGCGAAGGGCGGCGGCTTCGTGCTCAACCGCGAGCAGCGCGTGGCGCACACGGAAAAATTGCCGGCCAAGGGCATCGCGAAACAATGGTCGTCATTGTGGCAGCCGAAATTGAACATCGCGTGGCTGCCGGCGGAAACGGTTTTTCTCCGCGTCATCGAGCTGCCAGCGAGCAATTTCGAGGAGACGCTGGCGATGGTGGAGTTGCAGCTCGAAAAACTTTCGCCGCTGCCGGTCGCGCAGGTCGTTTGGACGATGCACGTCGCCGGCACGCACATCGCGCCGGCCAAGGGCGACAACGCGCCGGAAAGTTTGCAGACGGTCATCGTGGTCATCGCCGAGCGGGCGGTGGTGGAGGAATTTCTCGGGCGATTGGAGCAGGAGGGTTTTCTCGCCGACCGCCTGGAGACGCCGCTGCTCGACCAGCTGGCAGCCGTTCCGCAAACCGACGATGGCGTGTGGCTGTTTCCGATGTCGCTGGCCGGGCAGAACGCGGCCCTGGTCGCGTGGCGCACCGGCGGCGTGCTGCGGAATTTGAGCGTCGTCGTGCTGCCGCCCGCCGGCGACCGCGCAAAGGAATTGAAAGACCAGCTCGCGCATCTCGCGTGGGCGGGCGAACTCGAAGGCTGGCTGAATGCGCCGCTGAAATGGCACCTCGTCGCCGACCCGGTGAACGCGGCGGAATGGGAAAATCTTTTGCTCGCGGCGACCGGCGAGCTGGTGGCGGTTTCCGCGCCGCTGGCGGCGCAGGAACTGGCGGCGGGCACGGCGCTGCGCGCGGCGGCCTCGGAAAAATCCGATTTGCTGCCGGCGGAATTCACGGCCCGGTATCACCAGCAGTTCGTGGATCGGCTGTGGCTGCGCGGCCTCGCCTACGCGGGCGTGGCGTATGCGGTTTTTTTGGTCATTTATTTTTGCGCGGTCAGCGTGCTGAATTTCCGCACGACCGGCGTGGAGTCGCAGGTGGCGGCGCTGGGCGGTAGCTACACGAACGCGCTCCAGCTCAAGGCGCGCTTCGAGGTTTTGAAGGAGCGGCAGCAGTTGAAATACGCGGCGCTGGACTGCTGGCAGCTCGTGGCGCAGCAGTTGCCGCCGGGCCTTTCGATCCAGCGCTTCAGCTTCGCGAACGGCCAGTCGGTCACGCTCGGCGGGCAGGCGGACGACATCAACAAGATCATTGATTTCAACGACGCGATGCGGAAGCTCAAGGTGAACGACCAGCAGGTGTTCAACCCGGTGCCGGACGTTGGCGACCAGCTTACCTACCGCACGATTGGCAACCAGTCGAGCTGGAGCTTCGGCCTGCAACTGCTCCGCGTGGAGGCGGAATCGCAATGAAGAAATATTTTGAACAGTTGCGCCCGATGGAACGCCGCCTCGTCGTCGGCGTGGCGGTGGTGCTGGTGATCGTGCTGAACGCGGTGTTCATCTGGCCGCACTTCAAGGACTGGGGCGATTTGCGGCACCGGCTCGACCAGGCGCGGAGCGACCTCGCCCGCAACCAGAAGGCGTCGGCGCAAATCCCGGCGCTGACGGTGGAGGTGAAAAAATTCGAGAGCGAGGGCCAGTTCGTCGCGCCGGAGGATCAGGGCATCAATTTCATGCGCACCATCCAGATGCAGTCCGCGCAGAGCGGCGTGCAGCTCCAGAACACCTCGCGCCAGATCACGCACACGAACGACGCGTTTTTCGTCGAGCAGATCGAGAACATCGTCGTCGTCGCGACCGAGGAGCAGCTCGTGGATTTCCTTTACAAGCTCGGTTCCGGCGCCTCGATGATCCGCGTGCGCGACTTGGAACTGCAGCCTGACGCGCCGCGCCAGCGGCTCAGCGCCAACATCCGGCTCGTGGCGAGCTATCAGAAAAATCCGCCCGCCGCGTCCGCCGCCAAAACTTCAACCGCAAAGGCAAAATGAAAACTAAAATTCTCGCATTGGTGCTGGCCGTGTCCGGCTTGGAATTGTGGGCGCAGACGCCGCCCGTCCCGACGCCCGGCGGCGCCGCGCGGCCCCGGCCCATGGTGCGGTTTGGCGGCACCAACGGCGCCGTCACGCAGCCGCGCTATCCGTTCGCGCCGGCGTATGCGCCGGCCACTCCGCCCACCAATCCACCGCCGCCGACGCCGCCCGCTCCGCTGGAGGAGACGTTGCCCGCCGGCATGATCAATTTCGAAAGCGCGGACGTGAATCAGGTGCTCAATGTTTACGCCGACTTGGTCGGGCGCACGCTGTTGCGTTCGGCCAGCTTGCCGGCGGGGCAAATTGTCTTGAAGACCAAAACGGCGCTGACCAAGTCCGAGGTTATTCAGGCCTTGCAGGCGGTGCTGGCCATCAACGGCGTGGCGGTGGTGAACATTGGCGACAAGTTCGTGAAGGTGCTGCCGGTGGATCAGGCCAATGCCGCCGGCGGGCAGCTGGATAGTTCCAGCGCGACCAACCTGCCGAACCTCGGTTCCTACATCACGCACATCGAACAGTTGAAATACGTCAAGCCGAGCGTGATGATCCCGCTCATCCTGCCGTTCGCAAAATTGCAGAACGGCCTGACGCCGCTGGATGACAACGGCATCCTTGTGATGCGTGACTTTGCGGAAAACATCAAGCGCATGCTGGAGATGATTGCGCGCATTGATGTGAGCGTGCCGGCGGAATATGTCTCCGAGGTCATCCCGATCCGCTATGCGGAGGCGACGGACATCGCCAGCGCGCTGAACAGTCTCGGCGGCAGCGGCGGTTCCACCGTGAGCTTTGGCAGCAGCAGCTCCACGCCCACCATCAGCGGCATGTCCGGCAACCGCAGCGGCGGCCTTGGTGCGATGGGCGGCGGCATGGGGGGTGGCATGGGCGGCGGTATGGGCGGCGGCATGGGCGGCGGCATGGGCGGTGGTTATCAGTCCGGCGGCATGGGCGGCCGCACCGGTTTGGGCACGACCGGCGCGGCCAATCCCAACGGCACGCCGACCGCCGGCGGAACTTTTCAGGATCGTTTGCGGAATATTGTCCAGCGCGCCACCGGCGGCGGTCCGACCGGCGCGGCGGGGCAGGGCGACATCCAGGTTTTCGGCCAGACCAAGATCATCGCCGACCAGCGCAGCAATTCGCTGCTCGTCTTTGCCACGCGGCAGGACATGGAGAACATCAAGCACGTCATCAGCCAGCTCGACGTGCTGCTCTCGCAGGTGCTCATCGAGGCCATCATCATGGACGTGACCATCGGCGACAGTTTCAATTTCGGCGTCTCGGTGGCGCAGCAGAGCAAATCGTTTGGCGGTTCATCTTCCGGCGCGGGCGGCATGAACAACGGCCAGCCGTTTTTCAGTTCGCTCACCAATGCCTTTCCGGCATCGCTGCCGTCCGACCACAATTTCAGCTACTTCGGCAACATCGGGCCGACGTGGGACGTGGCCGTGCAGGCGGCGGAATCTGATTCGCACGCCAACATCATCCAGCGCCCGCGCATCCAGACCTCGCAGGCCAAGCCGGCGCAGTTCTTTGTCGGCGAAACCAAGCCTTACGTCACCAGCACTTACAACAACAGCTACAGCGGGGGCTACGGCGGCTCGTCCTACTCGCAGTTGTCCGTCGGCGTGGAACTGGACGTGACGCCGTTCATCAACCCCGACGGCCTCGTCGTCATGGACATCCAGCAGGAGATTGATGATTTCAACGGCACCACCGCCATTCAGGGCGTTGGCGACGTGCCCAACACCATCAAGCGCACCATTAACACGGAAATCGCCGTCCGCGACCGTGACACCGTCATCCTCGGCGGCTTCATCAAATCCGACAAGGAACACACCAAGAACGGTGTGCCCTATTTGCAGGACATCCCGTGGCTCGGCAACCTGTTCTCCAGCCGCAGCGACAAGAAGGATCGCAAGGAACTCATCGTGATGATGCGCCCGACGGTTTTGAAGTCGCCGGAAATCGCTGCCCAGAACACCATCAAGGAGGCGCAGCGCCTGCCCGGTGTTTCCGCCGCCGCTGCCGAGGAGGCGGCCAGTGATCGCCGGCTCGTCGAAGCCGAGCGCCAGAAGGAATTGCGGAGCGTCAGGAACGGCCACGCCGCCGACGGCTTTTTCAACATGAAGATTGAAGGCGACACCAACACGTCCGCCGATTTCGGCACCGCGCCCTATGTTGGCACCGGCCGACCCACTCCCGCCAATCCCGATGATGCCGCCCGCGCCGAGTTGGAGCAGAAAATGAAGGAGCTCGACACGCCCGCGCCGCAGTGAGCTGCCGGCGTGGGCCGGTCAAAATAATATGGAGTGCGCGGGGTGAGGGGATTTGAGCCGGAAACCATTGGCCTCCTCCCCCTGAACCGGAGCGCCGGCATTCTGCCGGCTTACGACGGGAAATCACCCGCGCTGGCCAAATCGAAGCAGAGCACCCACCGCAACCCGAACCCGCCAAGCCGGCCACAGGCCGGCGCTCCGACCTCCGGTTCAGGGGTTCAACAGCTTGACGCCGGGAGCGTTTCTCCCTCTCCGCGTCGGCGGAGTCTGCGGAGCCGATGGGGAGAGGGCCGGGGTGAGGTGCTCTTCCCACCATTGGCCTCCTCTCCCGGCCCACAAGGACAGTGTCAAGCTGCGCCCGGTGGACACGGCCCACCACTTTGCTTCTTGGTTTTGCCCCCGATTTTGTGGTTTAATACCCGCCGCACTTTTATGGAAGCCAAACCGACGATTCCGAACCCGGCCAAGCCCGTGGATGAAAATTCCCTCATCAAGCAGCGCCGCGACAAGCTCGATGCCCTGCGCGCCAAGGGCATTGACCCGTTCCAGAACAAGTTCACGCCCGACACCCAATGCCACGTCGCCCGCAGCGGTTTTGATTCCGGCGCGCTGCCCGAAGGCCATCGCGTCTCCGTCGCCGGCCGCATCACCGCGCACCGCGACATGGGCAAATCCATGTTCATTGACGTGCGCGACCAGAGCGGTCGCATCCAATGCTACGCGCAGAAAAATGTTCTCGGCGACGAGCAGTTTTCCATTTTTACGCATCTCGACCTCGGCGATTTTGTCGGCGTGACGGGAACTTTATTCCGCACCAAGACCGGCGAGCCGAGCCTCAAGCTGGAAGCCTTCACCATCCTCGCCAAGTCGCTGCGCCCGCCGCCGGCGAAATGGTATGGCCTCGAAGACACCGAGACGCGCTACCGCCAGCGTTATCTCGACCTCATCGCCAATCTCGACGTGAAGAGCGTGATGCTCAAGCGCAGCGCCATCGTTCGCGAAATTCGCAACTTTTTCCACGACCGCGGCTATGTCGAGGTGGAGACGCCCGTCATGCAGGGCATTCCCGGCGGCGCGGCGGCGGCGCCGTTCATCACCAAGCACAACGCGCTCGGCTGCGATTTTTACCTGCGCATCGCGCTGGAGCTTTACCACAAGCGCCTGCTCGTTGGCGGCATTGATAAGCTGTTCGAGATCGGCAAGAACTTCCGCAACGAGGGCCTCTCGCGCCGGCATAATCCCGAGTTCACCATGCTTGAGGCGTATCAGGCGTTCGGCGATTACCACACGATGATGGAAACCGTCGAGTCGCTCATCACCTCGGTGGCGCAGAAAGTTTTGGGAACGCTCGTCATCGAACACAATCAGGACGCGTCCGTGAAGGTCGCGATCCAGCACGCGTTGCAGGAATTGGACGCCGTCTCGACGCACATGACGGGAACCTTGTTGAAATCCGCCACCAGTGACACCGCCGCCGCGTTTGTGAAAAACATCGGCGACGCGCGGGCGGCCCTGGGCGCGGCGCAGGCCGAAATCGGGAAGAAACCTGCGGCGGAAATTTCCCAGGCTGCGATCGGCGCCATTCTGGCCGCCATCGGAACCATCGGGTTGCACAAGGTCCATCTGTCCAACGGCAACAAATCCGTGGAAGACGTGCTGGCTTCGGCGGCGGCCAGATTTGACAGTGCCGTCGCCGCCCTCGAAAAACTGTCCACGCCGAAGGTCATCAATCTCACCGGCCCGTGGAAGCGCGCGAAATACAATGACCTCGTCAAGGAAAAAGCCGGTGCGGATTGGTTTGACGTTACGCCCGAAGCCCGCCGCCAGCGCGCGCACGACCTGGGCGCGGAAATCGGCAAGGAGTTTGAGGATTTCGAAGTCACCAACGCCGTGTTCTCCAAGTTCGTCGAGCCGACGCTCATCCAGCCCACGTTCGTCACGCATCTGCCCAAGGAACTCGTGCCGCTCGCCAAGCTTTCGCCCGACGATTCGAACACGGTGGAAGTTTTCGAATGCTGCATCAACGGCCAGGAGATTTCGCCCGGCTACACCGAGCAGAATGACCCGATCCAGCAGCGCGCCACGCTGGAGCACCAGGCCGGCGGCGAACAGCAGAAGCTGGACGAGGATTTCCTCGTCGCGCTCGAACACGGCATGCCGCCCGCCGGCGGCATCGGCATCGGCATTGACCGCCTGTGTATGATGCTCCTCGGCCAGGAAAGCATCCGCGATGTGATTCTGTTCCCGCAGTTGAAACCAAAGTGAGATGCCAATAAATTTGTGTAGCACGGGCCTCCGGCCCGTCGTTTCGGGCGTCGCGCCCGAAACTGACCACGATGCACAATTCCCGATGCACGAACGCAAACCAACCAGCCACAAGTCCCGACGAAATTCGGCGGGACGCCGAATTTGACCCGCGAGACGCGGGTGCTACCCCAGAAATAATTTCATGCTTACTGTTGCCGGACTTTCCAAATCATTTGGCGGACGCGAACTGTTTGACGACGTTTCGTTGAACGTCATGGCGGGCGACCGCATTGCCATCACCGGGCCGAACGGCGCGGGCAAATCCACGCTCATCAAGATCATCCTCGGCCAAGAGGAGCCGGATGGCGGCAGCGTGTCGTTCATTCGCGGCACGCGCGTCGGCTATTTGCCGCAGGAAAGCGAGCCGGCCGGCAACGAAACGGTGATGGAAGTCGCTGTGCCGCACGAGCACGAGCATGACGGCCAGTTTATGGCCAAGGTGAAGCAGATTCTCGCCAGCCTCGGTTTCAAGCAGACGGATCACGATCGCCCGGCCAGGGAAATGTCCGGCGGCTGGATCATGCGCGCGCACCTCGCGCGCCTGCTCGCGGAGGAGCCGGATCTGCTGATGCTCGACGAACCGACGAACCATCTCGATCTCGAAACGCTCATCTGGTTTCAGGATTATCTGAAATATTATCCCGGCGCGATTTTGATGATTTCGCATGATCGCGAATTTCTGAACAGCCTTTGCACGCACATCGCGGAGTTGCGCGCGTCGAAGATCATGCGCTACACGGGCAATTACGACGAGTATCTGGTGCAGCGCGCGGCGATGGAGGCGACGCTCATCGCCACGGCCAAGGCGCAGCAGCGCGACATTGACCGGCTGCAATTGTTCGCCGACCGCTTTGGTGCGAAAGCCAGCAAGGCCTCGCAGGCGCAGAGCAAACGCAAGCAGATTGAGCGCATCAAGGAAGACATGGTGCAGATTCCCGATGGCCCGGAATCCACGATGGGTTTTCGCTTTCCGCAGCCGCAGCGCAGCGGCCAGCGCGTCATCACACTGGAGAAAGTCACTTTCGGCTACGGTAAGGCGGCCACGCCGGCGGCGCACCCGGTGGAAGATGAGTCGGCCCAGCCGACGCCGGACCACCCGCCGGTGAAGCTGCTTTACGAGAATCTGGATTTCGAAGTGGAACGCGATCAGCGGATCGTGCTCGTCGGCCCGAACGGCGCGGGCAAATCCACGTTGTTAAAACTGCTCGCGGAAGTGCTCAAGCCGATTTCTGGCGAACACAAGCTCGGTCACAACACGAAGTATGGCTACTTCGCGCAGCACCGCGCGGCGATGCTGAACCCGCAGCACACGGTTTTTCAGGAGGCGATGGACACGCCGCAGCGCATCACCGAGCAGGCCATCCGCACGGTCCTGGGCAGTTTTCTCTTTCGCGGCGACGACATTTACAAGCCGGTGAAAGTGTTGAGCGGCGGCGAAAAATCCCGGCTCGCGCTGGTGAAGCTTTTGCTCGATCCGCCGAACCTCCTGCTGATGGACGAGCCGACGACGCATCTGGATCTGGCCAGTGTTGACGCGCTGATTGTCGCGTTGAAGCAATATCAGGGCACGCTGGTTTTCATCAGCCACGATGTGCATTTCATCCGCGCGCTGTCCACGCATGTGGTGCGCGTCGAGGCCGGCACGCTCCGGCATTTCGGCGGCGGCTACCAGTATTATTTGGACAAGACCGCGCAGACCGCGCGGGCGGCGCTGACGAGTTCGAGCTTTGGCAGCGTGGTCAGCCGGCCGACCGTTCCGAAAGTGGACCGCAAAGAACAGAAGCGACTGGAAGCCGCGCAGCGCCAGGCGCGCTCGGACAAAAAAAACGAAATCCCCAAACGTATCGCCGCGCTGGAAAAGGAAATCGCCGACCTCGAAGCGAAGGAGCGCGACTACGCGGCGGAATTGGAAAAGCCGGAGACGTATCATTCCGGCGGACGTGCGACGCAGATCAATCGTGAGCTGTCCCATGTGACCACCCGCCTCGAGGCCGCGAATGCCGAATGGGAAAAGGCGGTCGCGGAGCTGGCGCAGTTTGAAGCGGCGCAGGCGGCGGAATAATCCTCACAGCCAGTCTGAAAATATGGAACTGGCGGCAGGATGTCGTCCGAACCCGCACGCTGGAAGCGTGCGCTACCGCTGTAGCGCAGCCATCTTGGCTGCGGGTTCACGGAGCTTCCCAGCTCCGTGTTTCTGACCGGTTTTTCAGATCGGCTCTTACAGCCAGCTTTTCAGCCGCTCGCGCAAAATGCCCCGGGCGCGATAAAGTCGTGATTCCACGGCCTTCGGCGTCGCTTCCAAAATCGCCGCCGCTTCGGCGATGCTGCGCTCTTCCCATTCGCACAGCACCACGGCCGCGCGCAAATCTTCCGGCAAATTTTGCACGGAGAGCCGGACGGCGGCCGCGCGTTCCGCCGCGAGTGCGGATTCTTTTGGCGAGGGCGAAGCTGCCGGCAAAGTGTCGCCGATGGATTGTTCGGTTTCCGCGTTTTCCGCATCGAGCGAGACGTTCGGATGCCGCGCGCGCCAGCGGAAATGGTTCCGCGCCAGGTTCGCGGCGATGGTGAACAGCCAGGTGGAAAACTTTTCGCGGGCGCGGAAGCTTTTCGCCGACTTGAAGACGCGCACAAACGTTTCCTGCGCGAGATCATTGGCGTCGTCTTCGTTCCCCACCATGCGGCAGAGAAAATGAAACACCGGCGTGGCGTGGCGCGCCATCAGCTCATTCAGCGCGGCATCGTTGCCGGCAGCGAGCCGCTCCATGTCCGCCCGGTCATGGGCGTCCGCCGCCTGTCCCGCCGAAGCCTCTGGCGAAGGCGGATCAGTGCTGATGCTCATGGCCAGGGTGGTCAGACATGGATTCTTCCATCTGCCCGTGATCGCCGAGCGTGAGTTTTTTCATCTCGGCCAGATAGCGCGCGCCCGGTTCCGGCGGCATCGTCTGGCTGACGGCGACGAAATGCGCCAGCATCTGCGCCTGGCATTGCGCGCGCAAATCAGCGATCTCCTTCACCTTGGCCTGCGCCGCCGCGGTGAGGTTCGTGTCCGGACCGACGAGCGAATCGAGTTCGCGCTTGGCGGCGGCGATTTTCGCGCACATCTCGGCGCACTTCGGCAGATAGCCTTCGTGCAGCTCGCGGATGCGCGCCAGGTCCGCGTCGCTCAAATGAAATTCCAGCCGCAGCCAGTTCAAATCATCCGCCGGCTGGGCGCAGCACAGCACGGTGGTGTGGCGCGCGGCGTAAAACGAACACGCAAAAATTGCCGCGCCCAGCGCCAGCGCGCCGAGGAGAATGAGCAGGGGACGTTTCATGTTTCAGCGCGCGGCGTGCGGGGCGACGGCGGCGAGGTAATTCATCTGCGCATCGTGCCGCGCAAACTGCCGGCCTTCCGTCATGCCGGCGAAAACGCCGGTCAACAGCAGCACGGCGGCCGCCGCCAGGGCAAAGCGCGGGCGCAAAACCAGTGCGGCCAGCGCGTCGAGCCAGGATTCGGGTCTCGCGGCCGCCTCGGCGTCCTCAATGCGTCGCCAGACATTTTGCTGGAAGCGCGGCGGCAGCGCGGGCGAAGGGCGGCTTTCGCGCAGCAGTTCCTGGAATTTGTTGTCTTCGGAGTTCATATTTTCAGTTTGTGGCGGCCGGCCGGGATTGCTCCCGCCGCCCGCAATTTAGCAGGGTTGCCCCACCGGGACAACCGGCGGGGTTATTTTGCGGCGGCAACGGTCATGGAATTGCAGGCGGGATGGCTCGGATTGTCGGCGCAGGCCGCGACGGCTTTCGGGCTGCCGGGCATATGGTTGCGGCAGACCAGCGCTGGGTTGGTTTCATTCGCCACGCCCGCCGCCTTGTTGATCTGGTTGTTGGCCGCGCGCGGTGACTGAAAAACCGTCGAGTCAGTCTTGACCAGAATCACGTTGCTGTCCGTTTCGGCCGCGCGGCGGATTTGATTTTCAACGGCGCGCGGGGAATGCGTAATTTTGTAATCTGCGGCGCTAAGGGTCATGGTGGCCAGCGCGACCGCACCGAGGAGGAGGAATGTGTTTTTCATATTTTGTCTTTTTGGTCGGACGGAGCTTCATTGCACCATCGTGTGGTAACAATCTGCTTACCCCGGCGCTGGAAAAATCCCGCAAAAAAAAGACAAGCCCCCGTCAGGTGGGTGACCCCGCTGACTGGGACTGGAAGCATGAAGCTGCGTGTAGTTCTGCTGGCAGACTGCACTGTTTCTAAACCCTATGATAAGACAAATGCAAGTGGCGTGCCAAACGCCGCTGGCCTGTTTTCAAGGGGTTTTCACGTTTTCAGTGCGCGCCGCTGCGACTTTTTGCGCGTGCTGGCTAAAATGGCGCGGTGAACCTGCGGCAGATTTTTTGTGCGGAATTTTGCCGTCGCCGCCTTTCCTGACCACGTCCGCAACGTGATTTTTCGCATTATTTCGAGGCTGTGTTCGTGCCGCCGACACAACCGGAAATGAGCCAGACACGAAATGTCTGGAATCATCACCCAAAGCCAGCCGTCCTGAAGGGACGGCGGCCCCCCCGACGCTGGATTGGAGCTTTGAGCGAAATGATGTAGCGAGGCGGAGCGAGGATTTTTGGTTATTGGCGAGGCTTTGGCGAAGGCGCAGGTTTGAAAACCCTGCAACTGAGCCGAAACGAAGCCAAAAACCAAAAAGACGGCTGCTTTCAAATCTGATTCCGCCGCGCTACAGAATTTATGGAAATGCTCTGGTCGACAATCTTCCGTGCCACCGGAAGCATGACTGGCAATTCCTTCTCCCCGGTGGAGACTTTTGTTGCTGGTAAGCAGCAAAAGGAATGCGGCAGAGTCGGAGGCCGCAAGGCCGAGTGAGCGGGGGGCGAACGAGTCCACGCCGGGATGAGGGGGCCGGGTTCATGGAGAGGGGGTAAGGACGATTCGCGCCATGTCTCCCGAACCCTCTGGTGGCCGGGCCATGTCAAGACGCAGGGAGCGTTTCTCCCTCTCCGCGTCGGCGGAGTCTGCGGAGCCGATGGGGAGAGGGTCGGGGTGAGGTGCTCTTCCCACCATCTGAAGTTTCATGGGGTGAGGGGGGTTCTGGCTCCGGCCCACTGCCCACTGCCTTTATTTTTCAGTATGTCAGCATGTCAGCTTTTGGCTTTTCCGTCCCTGTCACCTTTTGTCACTTTTCTACACTTCCAAAACCGGGTGCCAAAAAGGGACAAAACGTGCCAAAACGTGCCAAAAAGTGACATCCGATTGGTTTGTAGAAAACTTGTGTGTGGACGCCCGGTTGACTGCGAGCGCCCCCTCATCCCGGCCTTCTCCCCCGGTGGGGGAGAAGGT
>Ga0265324_10001047_pt1 | contig 16875 bp, 14 predicted proteins | sample 41419metaG_FD_198634 | JGI IMG/M metagenome (GOLD analysis project Ga0265324, IMG submission 198634) | Rhizosphere microbial communities from Carex aquatilis grown in University of Washington, Seatle, WA, United States - 4-14-19 metaG | ecosystem: Host-associated > Plants > Roots > Rhizosphere...
AAAGTTCCGAAGCGCGCAGCCGGTCGGACCTTGGGCTTTGGACTTTGGACTTTGGACTATTTTCCATACACGCTCCCTTCCACCGCGCGCCGCATCACGGCGACCGGCGCGGGCTGACCCGTCCAGATCTCAAACGCCTTCGCCCCCTGCTGCACCAGCATGCCGATGCCGTTGGCCGTCTGGCAACCGGCGGCTTTGGCGGCGGCAAGCAGCTTTGTTTCCGCTGGCTGGTAAATCATGTCATAGACGGCGCGGGTTTGTTTCAGGGAAAATTGCTTCTCATCCAGCGGCGAGCCATCTTCCGGTTTCAAACCAAGCGACGTGGCGTTCAGCAGCAAATCCATTTTTGTTTTCGGATAGCCGACGGAAACCTTCACAGCATGAAATTGCTTTTTGATTTCACCGGCGATTTCCTCCGCCTTGCTCGCCGTGCGGTTCACGAGAAAAAGTTCCGCGACATTTTCCGCCGCAAGCTTCAACGCCGCCGTGCGCCCAGCTCCACCCGCACCGAGCAGCAATACTTTTGCGCCACGAAATTGCACCGCCAAATCCTCCCGCAACGAGTTTGCCAGACCATCGGCATCCGTGTTGAAACCGATGGCGCGCACTTCAACTGGCTGACTTTGGACTTCAAACCGGATCGTGTTCACCGCGCCCCACGTTTTGGCCGAGGCGTCCAGTTCATCCACCATGTCCACGGCCAGCAGCTTGTGCGGCACGGTGAGGTTGAGGCCGGCGAAGTTCATCGCGCGCGCGCCTTCGATGGCGGCGCGGAGATTTTTCGGGTCCACTTCAAACGCGAGATAGCGCCAGTTCAGGCCGAGCGCCGCATACGCCGCGTTGTGCATCGCCGGCGAGGCGGAATGCCGGATGGGCGAACCCAGCACCGCGCACAGGCGCGTGGCGGCGTTGATGGGGGCTAGATTGGTTTGCGGCACGCGCAATTTATAAGCGGCAGCGGCGCGACTTCAAAGCGCAAAGTCCGCCGCCTTCTATTTGACCAAGGCACGCAAGATGCTACTTTTCATACCAACCTGCTAATGCACTTAATTACCATTTCAAATGGATTTCGGCGGTCAGCCCGGGGGAAAGTCGTGTCCCTTTTGGTTGCGCTGCTGTCCACCCTTTCGGCATCCGCGTTGACCTTCAACGTGACTTACGACTCCAGCGTGACCAGCCTGACCAATGCGGCACAGGTCGAGGCCGCGTTCGGCGTGGCGGCGCAGACGTTTCAGCGCCTTTACACCAATGCCATGACGGTCAACCTCACCGTGTATTTCAGCAGCGCGGTGAGCCTCGGCCAGAGCAGTTATTCGCTGGTGGGAAATCCCACCTACGCCCAATTAACCAACGCCCTGCGTGTCAGCCGCACGACGGCGGCGGACAGTAATTCCGTCGCCAGCCTGCCGGCCGGCAATCCCATCGGTGCCAGCGTGTGGTGGATTCCACGGGCCGAAGCGAAGGCCTTGACCAGCCTGTCCTTGGGCGTATCTCCGAATGATGCCGGCCAGGACGGTTCCGTCACTTTTGCGTCCACCGTAAGCTACACGTTTGACGCCACCAACCGGGCGGTCGCAGGCAAATTCGACTTCATCGCGGTTGCTGAACATGAAATTTCCGAGGTCCTCGGCCGCGGCTTTGCCCTCAACTATGGAATCAGCGGCTATCAGCCCTACGACCTTTTTCGGTTCACCAACAGCGGTGCGCGCAGCCTCAGCGTCAATGACACCAACGTCTATTTCTCGGTGGATAACGGCGTGACGGCCTTGAAATATTTCTACACCAACGTCAACTTTGGCGATGTTCAGGACTGGCAATCAAGCTCCCCGGCGGATTCGTTCAACGCGTTTCTTGCCGCCGGCCAGAAGGCCTTCCTGTCTTCAGCCGACCTCACTTCGCTGGACATCCTCGGCTACAATCTGAATTTTAGCCCGCCCCGGCTGAACGGCGTCCGGTTGGGCAATGGAACCTTTCAGTTGACCTTCACCAACGTCCCCGGCCTGAACTTCAGCATTCTGGCCAGCACCAACCTTGCCTTGCCCTCGACCAACTGGCCCGCGCTTGACACACCGATCGAAAATCCCGCAGGCCAATACCTGTTCACCGACTCCATCACCAACAATGCGCGCTTTTACCGCGTGCGTTTGAATTAAAGTTTTTGAAACTGTTTGCGGGTTGCGAAGCTGTTCAATACAGCCATTTTCCAATCTTTCCCTCCGCATCCAGCGTCACGCCCTGGCGCCGGAACGCCCAGCACATGTAGCTCACGCTCACGAAATACGACGCCGGCACGCGGTTCGCCACGCAGATCTTCACGCCCAGCAACGTCGTCTTGCCGCCAAAGCCCATCGGACCAATGCCGAGTTCGTTCGCCGTTTTCAAGATGTCCTGCTCCAGCGCGTCCAGCTTCGGCTCGGGATTGCGGTCGTCCAGCAGGCGGAGAAACTGCGTCTTGCTCAATTCGTAGCCCGTCGCGCGGTCGCCGCCGATGCACACGCCGAGCACGCCCGGCCCGCAGCCCTTGCCCTGCGCCTGCAACACCGCGTCGAGAATCGCCTTGCGGCAGCCGTCGAGGTCGCGGTTGGCGTGCAGCGCGTCGTCCGGCAATGAGTATTGCGCGCCGACGTTTTCGCAGCCGCCGCCCTTGAGCGCGAGCTTCACGGAAATTTCCGGCGAACGGTGCTGGTGAAAATGAAATGCCGGTGCGCCCGGGCCAACGTTCGTACCGTCGTTTTTGCCGGTGAGCGAATCCACGGAATTCTGGCGGAGATAGCCCTTCTTCGTCGCCAGCGTCACGGCTTCGCGCGCCGTCTCGGCAAACGTCACCTGGTCGTAGCCGACCGGCACGTCCACAAAAAACAAAACGCTGCCGGTGTCCTGGCAGATCGGCTGCGACTTGGTTTTCGCGAGCGCGATGTTCTGGTCAATGATCTTAAAGGCGTTGGCCGCGAGGGAATTTTTCTTCTCGTTCTCCAGCGACGCGAGGATCGCGCGATGGACGTCGTCGGGAATCTCGGCAGACGTGCGGCGGATGAGTTCGACGAGTGAATCAAGGAGTTGGCTCATAAATTTGCCGACAGCGTAAATCCTCCACGCGACACCGTCAACAAATGCAGTGGTGGGGCAAGCGTCCTCGCGAGCCGGATTGGTCACTCGCAAAAACCGGCTCGCGAGGACGCTCGCCTCACCAGCTCAAGCTGTCGTTGCATTTCCCGCCGCCGCCGGTTTTAATCTGCGCGTGCAACCGAACGGCCGCGACACCATCGCCGGAAAATTCTTCACGCCCGTGCGCTTTGGAATTTTCCTCGCGCTGCTGATTTTCGCCAGTTTTCCGCAGGTCATTCTGGGCCTCGAAACCTTCGGCGCGCGCGACTTTGGCTTTTTCGCCTATCCGCTCGCGCATTTCCAGCAGCAATGCTTTCAGCACGGCGAACTGCCGTTCTGGAATCCCTACAACAACTGCGGCGTGCCGTTTCTCGCGCAGTGGAACACCATGCCGCTCTACCCGCCGGCGCTGTTTTACCTGCTGCTGCCGCTGAAATGGTCGCTGAGCATGTTCTCGTTGCTGCATCTGTGGTGGGCGGGCATCGGGATGTATTTTCTCGCGCGACGCTGGACGGGCAACAACTTCGCCGCCGCGTTTGCGGGAACGGCCTTTGCCATCAACGGCTTCACGCTCAACCTCCTCATGTGGCCGAGCCACATCGCGACGTTCAGTTGGCTGCCGTGGATGATTCTCGCGACGGAACTCGCCTGGCGCGAAGGCGGACAAAAAATCATTTTCGCGAGCATCATCGGCACATTGCAGATGCTCGCCGGCGGACCGGAAACCATTTTTGTGACCTGGCTCATTGCTTCCGCGTTGTGGCTGCAGCAATTCATCGCTGGTAGCGGCAACGCCTCGTCGCCAAACCTTTCTGCGTCGGGTGCGTCGCACCCACGCACCGCTATGCTCTGGCGTTTTCCGCTCGTCGTGGCGCTGGTGGTGGCATTGAGCGCGGCGCAGCTTTTGCCGTTTCTGGACCTGGTCGCCCACGCGCAACGCGCGACCGGCTACACGGATTTGCGCTGGTCGCTGCCCGGTTTCGGCTTGGCAAACTTTCTCGTGCCGATGGCGTTTGGCTCGACGGTGACGGAAGGAATCTTCTTTCAACACGGACAATACTGGACTTCGTCGTATTACCTCGGCCTCGGCGCGCTTTGGCTCGCGTTGCTGGCGGCCATCTCCCTCCGCGAACGCCGCATGTGGCTGCTCGCCTCCATCGCCGTCATCGGACTGCTTTGCGCGCTCGGCGAAAACACGCCGTTTTATCCACTGCTCCGCAAAATAATTCCGCAGCTGAGCTTCATCACGTATCCGGTGAAATTCATCATGATTGTGGTCTTCGCCACGCCGCTGCTCGCGGCGTTCGCGCTGGCAAATCTGGAAACGATTCAAAAGAAAATCCTGCCTCTGGGTTTGGCTTTACTGGCGCTGATTTTCGGCATCGTCGCCTGGACGCAGTTCGCGCCGCTGCCCGGCGACGATTCGCGGCTTGCTTTGATATGCGGCTGGTCGCGCGCCGGCTTTCTGCTGCTGACCGGCGGCATTTTGTTTACACTGACACGGAGCGCGAAAACTCCCCTGCTCCGTTTCGCGCCAATGCTGTTGCTCCTGATTGCATGGGCGGATGTCTTCACCCACGAGCCGACGCAAAACCCGACGGTATCGCCAAATGTTTTTGAGCTGAACCTCGCGCGAACCAAGCTGGCGATGAACCCGCAGCCGGAACTCGGTGGTTCTCGCGCGATGCTTTCGCCAGCGGCGGCGCTGGAACTCACGCGCTTCGCCATGAGCGATCCCAAATACAACCTGCTCGCCAAGCGGCTTGGCTACTGCGCCAACATCAACCTGCTGGACGGCGTGCCAAAAGTGGACGGCTTTTTCTCACTGATGCCGCGCGAATTCGACAACCTGCTGACGACCATTTACAGCGTGACCAACGCCAATTACACGCGACTGGAAGATTTCTTGGGCGTTTCGCAAACCACCGCATCGAACAGCGTGCTGGCGTGGCAGGCGCGGCCAAATTTTCTGCCGCTCGTCACCGGCGGTCAAAAACCCGTTTTTGTGGATGATGCCAACGCGTTGCTGGCCTTCGGGCAAAATGATTTTGACGGAAGCAAAATCGTTTTCCTGCCGCCGGAAGAAAAATCGTTCGTCACCGTTTCCAACCGGACGGCGGCAAAAATCCTGGCGGCGAAATTTGGCAATGACATGGTGGACATCGAAGTCACAGCCAGTGAACCTTCGCTAGTAGTCATCGCGCAAACTTACCATCACAACTGGACGGCGGCTGTGGACGGCCAGCCGGCGCGACTGCTGCGGGCCAACGTGGCGTTTCAGGCCATGCAGATGCCGCCCGGCAAACACCAGATTCACCTGGCCTACCGCGACCACGCTTTTCAGGTTGGCGCGGCGCTTTCGCTGGTAACACTACTGGCCTGCGGCATTGGCTGGATTTGGTTACGTCGTCGAGTCACGCTCAATCTTTAGAACGGTTTCAAAAATTCTACAACCGCTGGAAAGGTCGGCCCTGTCAAACGGCACGCCAGCGTCTTGCTGCGGCAGTCCAAAACCTCCCGGATTTATCCAGCGGGCTTGCAGAATTCCAGCCACAGTTTCAATTGAACTACCTTAACAACAAAAAACCGCCACCGGCTTGCGTCGGTGGCGGTTTGCTTGTTCTAAATTGAATTACAGCGTTGGTTTCTTCCGTGTAAAGGTGTGCGTCGCGTGGCCATAAAAGACCTCGGCGCATTCCATCAGCGTCTCCGAAAGCGTCGGGTGCGGATGCACGGTCAGCGCAATGTCCTCGGCGGTCGCGCCCATTTCCATCGCGAGCGTCGCCTCGCCGATGAGTTCGCCGGCGTTCGCGCCGCAGATGCCCACGCCCAGCACGCGGTCGCTGTCGGGATCAATCAGCATCTTGGTCAAACCGTCCGTGCGGTCAAAACTCAAAGCGCGGCCCGACGCACTCCACGGGAATTTGGCGACTTCATATTTGATGCCCTTTTCCTTGGCCTCGGCCTCGGTCAAGCCGCACCATGCCAGTTCGGGATCGGTGAAGACGACGGCGGGGATGACGATGTTCTCGTTGACCACGTTTTCGCCGTTGATGTTCTCAACTGCAATGCGGCCTTCCTTGTGCGCCTTGTGCGCGAGGAGCACGCCGCCGACGATGTCGCCGATGGCGTAAATGTTCGGGTCGTCGGTCAACTGGTGCTGATTGACTTTGACGTAACCCTTTTCGTCCAGTTGCACGCCGGTGTTTTCGAGGCCGACATCGTTGCTGTTCGGCACGCGGCCCACGGCGACGAGCACACGGTCGTAAAGTTCTTCGAGCTTCTGGCCGTTATATTCCATCTCGACCTTGATGTGCTTGCCGACGGTGGACATCTTCAGGACACGCGCCTTGAGGCGGATTTCCTTGAATGCCTTTTTCGCGATGGCCACAACCGGACGCGCGAGGTCGGGATCGGCGCCGGCGAGAATGTTGTCCATCGCCTCGACGACCGTGACCTTGCTGCCAAGCGCGGCATAGACCGTGCCCATTTCCATGCCGATATAACCGCCGCCAACGACGAGGAAATTCTCCGGCACGTCCTCGATGTCGAGCGCGCCCGTGCTGGTCATCACGCGCGGGTTGCCAAGATCGAACGCTTTGGGCATCGCCGCGCTGGAACCGACGGCGAGAATCGCCTTGTCGTATTCCACGAACTGCTGGCCGGTCTCGGTCTCGACGCGCAATTTTTGCGAGCCTTCAAAATACGCCTTGCCTTTGATGACGGTCACGTTGCGCATCTTGGCGAGCGTGGCGACGCCGCCGGCGAGTTTTTCCAGAATGGTTTCCTTCCACGCGCGCAGCTTGCCCAAGTCGAGCACCGGCTCGGTGAAGGTGATGCCGCGATGCGCGGATTCGCGGGCGTTGACGATCTGGTGCGTCGCGTAAAGCAGCGCCTTCGAGGGAATGCAGCCGCGGTTCAGGCAGACGCCGCCGAGGCGTTTTTCGCGTTCGATGAGAATGACTTTTTTGCCGAGATCAGCGGCATAAAACGCCGCCGCGTAACCGCCGGGACCGGCGCCGACAACCACAATTTCCGTTTTGATAGTTTCCATAGAAATCAAATCTTCACCGCGTCTTCGCTGAAGTTCTCAAACGCCTTCACCAAGTCCACCGTGAAGCGCGCGGCGCTGCCGCCGTCAATCACGCGATGGTCGTAGCTCAACGCGACGGGCGTCATCAAGCGCGCCACAATCTGGCCGTCGCGAACAACCACCTTCATCGCGCCGCGGCCGAGGCCGAGGATGGCGACTTCGGGCAAATTGATGATCGGTGTGAAATGCGCGCCGCCGATGGCGCCCTGGTTCGAGATGGTGAACGTGCCGCCTTTCATTTCATCGGCGGTAATCTTGCGATCGCGCGCCTTCGCAGCGAGCGCTTCCAGTTCCTTTGCCAAATCGAGCAGAGATTTCTTATCCACGTCGCGGATGACGGGAACCATCAATCCCTGGTCGGTGTCCACCGCGATGCCGAGATGAACGTACTCCTTGAGGATGATTTCGTTTGCTACCTCATCGAGGCTGGAATTGAAAATCGGATGCGCCTTCAGCGTGGCAGCCACGGCCTTGAGCACGAACGGCGTGAGCGTGAGCTTGACGCCCTTGGCTTCGTAGGCCGGCGCGTATTTCTTGCGCAGCTCGCCGAGCTTCGTGAAATCAATGTCGTCAAACTGCGTCACGCGGGCGACGGTGTTCCAGCTTTCGCTCATCCGGCGGGCGATGACTTTGCGCAACTGCGTGACCGGTTTCTTGAGAATCGGGCCAAACTGCGAGAAATCAATCTGCGGCGCGGTCGGTTTGGCGGTTGCCCCGGCGGCGGCGGGTGCGGGCTTGGCGGCGGCTTTCGCCAGCTTGGCGAGATAGGCGCGGACATCGCTGGTGACGATGCGTCCGCCGGCTTCGCTGCCGTGAACCTTGGTCAAATCAATGCCCAGTTCGCGCGCCATCCGGCGCAGCGACGGCGACGCCACGGGCGCGGCCACCGGATGCGGAGCTGCTGCCTCCTCCTCGCCCTCATGCTCGTCCTCGTCCTCGACCGGTTCGGGCGCAGGCGCAGCTTTGGCCGCCGCTTTCTTGGCGGCAGGTTTCGGCGCCGGCGCGGCAGTTGCGGGAGCCGTTCCGCCGGCAAGAGTGATCAGCCGCTGGCCGACCCCCACTTTATCGCCGACCTTGACGTGGATTTTCTCCACAACCCCGGCGGCGGTGGACGGAATCGAAGCCACGGCCTTTTCATTTTCCAGCTCCAAAATCGGCTGGTCTATGGCGACGGTGTCGCCGACGTTCACGAAAATGCCGACGACGACGCCGGAATCGGAGCCCTCACCGAGCTTGGGAAGTTTTACATCCATAAATTGAACCGACAGCTTGCCGCAGAACGACCCGCTTTTCCAGCAGGAAATTTTTTGTCATCGCCATGACAATATCCGTCAATGTCTGAACTGCGCCTGTTTGCTGACTTTTGCTAGGCGCTTTTCCCAATCGCCTTTGTTTGCCAGCGGATCGGCGTCCGTGCCCCAGAGTTTTTTCACGATCTCACGCTGCGGCGCGAACGGGCATTTCGCCTTCGGATTTTTATGCGCGTCGTCGTGCTGGCGCAGCGCCAGTTGCGCGCCGGTCATCAGCGCCGGCTTTTCCGGGCGCGCGAACTGCGTGTTCAGTTCGTGCGCCGCGTCGTCAAGCGCGCCCCAGCGTTCCTCGCCGGTGCGGCCCCACAACGTCGGCTGCGTGTCCAGCCGCGAAAGATTCCCCAGCGCAATGCGGATCTGCCGCACCGGCTTGAACTGCCCGGCCATGAGGCCGCGAAAAATCTCCTCCAGCGCCGCGTTGATGATGGAGTTCTGGAACTGCGCATGGTGAAAGCGATGCGAGCCGCCGGCTTCGGAAAAATCCTCAAAGCGGATCGTCAGCGACAGTTCGCGCGCCTGCAACTGCTCGCGGCGTAACTGGCCGGTCAGCCGCGTCGTCTCGCTCAGCGCGAAGGTCAGCGCCGCCTCGTAATCCGGCTCGTCGTAAGGCAGCGTCGTGTTGCTGGAAATCGTCGTGCGATCCTTCACCTCCAGCAGCAGCGGCTCGTTCCACTGGCCGTTCGCGAACAGCCAGAGCTGCGTGCCCCAGATGCCGAACTTCTGCTTGAGCAGCATCGAAGGCATTTGGGCGACGTGGCCGAACGTCAGCGCGCCGAGCGCCGCGAGCGAGCGCTGACGGTTTTTGCCGATGCCGGAAAGCTCGCGCACCGAGCGGTCTTTCAGGAATTCCTTTTCCTCGCCTTGCTTGACTTCGAGAAAACCCGGCTTGGCCGCGTCCGTCGCCAATTTTGCCAGCCGCGAGGAACTGGCGAGGCCGGCGGACACGGGAATCTTCACCTCGCGCGTGATGCGCTCGCAAATTTCGCGCACATATTTTTCCGGCGTCGTGTCGCGCCAGACCACGCTGTCCATCGTGGTGAAATCGAGAAAGCCCTCGTCAATCGAGATCGGCACGAGCGTCGGCGAATACTGCTCCAGCACCTGGAACATCTCCGTCGAGATGCGTCGGTATTCGTCGTAATGCGGCTTGCACAGCACCCCGCGCGGGCAAATCCGTTTTGCCTCGAAGCACGCCATGCCGGTCGTCACGCCGAACTTTTTCGCCGCGCGGTTGGCGGCAATGACAATGCCGTCGCCGCGCCGCCCGCCGCCGACCCACACGGCGCGGCCCTGCAGTTTTTCATCGAGCGCGATTTCGCAGCTCGCAAAAAAACTGTCGCCGTCAACGTGCAGGATGCGGGGCTTCACTTCGCCGGACATTAAGCCGTCCTCCCTGGCTGCGCCATGCGAAGTTGTTCACAGCGCGGGCTGAAGCCGGGCGGAAAACCACGGCTGGCGCGGTCGGCAGCGGACTTTCTCCTCGCGATGAAAATGCGTGAAGACGATTTCGTGTGCGAACAGCGACGTCCACTCGAAGGCGGCGGCGCGGTCGGCGTCGTTGCCGCCGAGAAGTTCGTATTGGCCGTTCGGCAGACGCACGAGTTCGGCCCGGCCAAACCGGCGGATGAGTTGGCGGCGATAGCGTTGGGGAATCAGATTTTTAAGTTTCATACGCCAACAGTTTGCCGGGGAGGGTTGGACATTGGCTGTCCAACCCGAAAAATATTTTCAGTTATTTTCCACCCCGAAACGGGCGGCAAACGGCCGCATCCCGATCTTAATAATCCTGCGCTTGATCGCCATCGACAGAAACCCAGGATTAGAGGCTGTCTGAAAATGTGGCGGCAAGCATCCCTGCTTGCCGTAGAGAGCGGCATCTTGCCGCCCGGAAAAAACTCCGACTGGGTGAAACGCCCGAATGGACCGGTGGTTATCTTCGCTGCGACGCCGTTCCGCCGGGCTGGAAGCCCCGGCTCTACGTCAGCCAAGATGGCCGACGCCACCATTTTCAGACCATCTCTTAAGATCAGGATTACGATTGAAGAATCCACCTACCAAACTCCCCGCTCGCCACGCGGGCGTCGCTCCTTTAGATTTTCCGCCATGCTGACGCTGCCCAAGCCGGAAGTCATTATCACCCACGAGAGCGACCTCGACGGATTCGTCGCCGGCCTGCTGTTGCAACGGCTGGCGCAGAAACTCCACGGCGAGATAATTCCGCTCCAGGCCTACCATTACAATTTCTGGAAGACGCGCGACCTCCGCGAACGCGCCGCGTGGGTGACGGATTTCACGTTTGAGTCCCGCATGGACAAGCCGGACTGGCTGATCGTGGACCATCACGTCACCGAGACGCCGGCCAAAAACGCCACCCTGCGCCATGACGTGAACAAATCCGCCGGCCTGCTCGCCTACGAACTTTGCCAGGAACACGGCCTCGGCTCGCCCGCGCTCGACCGCCTGGTGCATCTGAACAACGTCGCGGATTTGTTTTTGGAGAAAGACCCGGACTTCGATGTCGCCGGCGATTATGCCGGGCTGGTGAAGATTTATTCCTTCTGGAACCTGCACGCCCTCACCGACGGCGAACTGGAAAAGCTCGTGGACCATCCCCTGCTCGAAGTCATGGCGGTGAAACGCCGCGTGGAAGACCCCATCGGCTACGCGTGGAGCCTGAAAAACCTCTCCGAAATCTCGCCCACCGTCGGCTTCGTGGACAACATCGTCGGCAACACCAACCAGATCGTCCACCAACTCCTCGACCGGGGCGCGACGAAATACACGGCGCTCGTGACGCTCTTCCGGCGGAGCAACTCCATCTTTGCCAGCTTCCGCAGCCGGAACGGCGACGCGCTGAAGCTGGCGGTGAAATTCCAAGGCGGCGGCCATGCCAACGCCGCCGGCGCGATCCTGCCGAAATCCGTCCGCACGGTGGAAGACGGCGTGAATTTTCTGCGCCAGATACTGAACCCGAAAACCGAGGCACCGTTGAACAACCTGGAAAGCCTGTTTGCCAAAATCGAGATATAGAGCGGAGCGGTATTAGAGATGTCTGAAACAGAAGTTTTGGCGCTCCTCCTCGTCATTCGTCATTTGAAATTCGCCCGCCGGACTGGTGGGGCGAGACTCCCGGCGAGCCGGCTAAGCGCACGCCCCCCCGTCAGCGCGCCGTGATTTTACCGGCACGGCGCACTTTTCGGCTCACGCAACTCGTCCCTCCTACGCCCGGCCGGGCCGCAACCTAAATCGCAAGAAACAACGCGAAGGATCGCTGATGGGTTTGCTGCTGGCAAAAATGCCTTGGAACTGCGGGCCTGACAAAATTCAAGTATCCGCTTGACTGAATTTAATCCGCCCCCCAATATACGACCTAATTAATAGTTATTTAACATTGGCTAATCATCCGTGGCAACCAATTTGTCTCGTCCAAAAAAAATCCGTGTGCTGCCGGGCTTCAAATTGACGCTCGGATTCACGCTTTTTTATCTCGGCCTCATCGTGCTGATTCCGCTCGGCGCGGTGTTTTGGAAAACCACCACCCTGACGTGGCCGCAGTTCTGGCAGACCATCACCATGCCGACGGCGATGGCCTCGTATCGCCTGACCTTTGGCGCGTCGTTTTGCGCCGCGCTGGTCAATGTGGTTTTCGGCCTCATCGTCGCGTGGGTTCTGGTGCGCTACGAATTCTTTGGCAAAAAAATCGTGGACGCGCTCGTGGACTTGCCGTTCGCGCTGCCCACCGCCGTCGCCGGCATCACGCTGGCGGCGTTGTATTCGGATCACGGCTGGGTCGGACAGATGCTGTCACCGCTCGGCCTCAAGGTCGCCAACACGCAGCTCGGCATTTTCATCGCGCTGACGTTCATTGGCCTGCCGTTCATCGTGCGCACGGTGCAACCGATCCTCGAAGACCTCGACCCGGAACTCGAAGAGGCCGCGTCCAGTCTGGGCGCGAGCCGCTGGCAGGTTTTCTGGCGCGTGATCCTGCCGATGCTCACGCCGGCGCTGCTCACCGGCTTTGCACTGGCGTTCGCCCGCGCGCTCGGCGAATACGGCTCGGTCATTTTCATCGCCGGCAACATCCCGATGAAGACGCAGATCACGTCCGTCCTCATCATGCAGGAATTGGACATGTTTGATTACCCGAAAGCAACCGCGCTGGCCGTCGTGATGCTCGTCGTCTCGTTCGTGCTGCTGCTCAGCATCAACGTGCTGCAATGGTGGACCAACCGTTACAATACCAGCAACCTCGCATGACGCCCGCCGCGACCACCTTCCGTCCGCCGCCGCAGGTCGTGCATCAACACACGACGAGCGAGCCGCCGGCCGTGCGCCGCGCGCTCATCGCCGTCGCGCTGGTGTTCCTGAGCCTGTTCCTGTTCCTGCCGCTGGTGTTCGTGTTCGTGCAGGCATTCGCCAAGGGCATCGGCTTCTATTTTGAAACGCTGCACGACCCGAACGCCTGGAGCGCCATCAAGCTGACGTTCCTTGCCGCCGGCATTTCCGTGCCGCTGAACTGCGTCTTTGGCGTCTGCGCGGCATGGGCGATTGCAAAGTTCGATTTTCGCGGCAAAAACGTCTTGCTCACGCTGATTGATTTGCCGTTCTCCGTTTCACCGGTGATTGCCGGTTTGATTTATGTTCTCGTTTTCGGCGCGCAAGGCTGGCTGGGACTTTACCTGAACGCGGACAATCCACATTTTCCGTGGCTGGCGAACTGGCTGAACGACCACAACATCAAAATCATTTTCGCCGTGCCGGGCATCGTGCTGGCGACGATTTTTGTCACGGTTCCCTTTGTTGCGCGGGAACTGATTCCGCTCATGCAGGCGCAAGGCCGCAGCGAGGAGGAAGCCGCGCGCGTGCTGGGCGCGAGCGGCTGGCAGACCTTCTGGCGCGTGACGGTGCCCAACATCAAATGGGGTTTGATCTACGGCGTGATTCTGTGCAACGCCCGCGCGATGGGCGAATTCGGCGCGGTCGCGGTCGTCAGCGGCCGGATACGCGGGCAGACGAACACGATGCCACTGCACATTGAGGCGCTGTATGACGACTACAATTTCACCGGCGCGTTCGCCGTGGCGTCGCTGCTGGCGTTTCTCGCGCTCATCACGCTCGGCATAAAAACGTGGGTGGAACATCAGCAGGCCAAACAGGAAATTTCAAAATGAGTGTCGAAGTCAAAAACGTCATCAAGAAATTCGGGAGCTTCACCGCGCTCGACAACGTGAGCCTCAAGGTCGAGTCCGGCGAACTCGTCGCCCTGCTCGGCCCGTCCGGCTCCGGCAAGACCACGCTGCTGCGCACCATCGCCGGCCTGGAATTTCCCGACAACACCGGCGAGGCGCAGGTTTTGTTCTATGGCGAGGACGTGACGCACATTCCCGCGAGCCAGCGCAAGGCTGGTTTCGCCTTCCAGCATTACGCGCTGTTCCGGCACATGAGCGTGTTCGAAAACATTGCGTTCGGCCTGCGCGTGCGGCCCAAGGAAACGCGTCCGCCGGAAAAGGAAATCCGCGCCCGCGTGGAAAAACTGCTGCACCTCATCCAGCTTGAACCGCTCGGCCACCGTTTTCCGTCGCAGCTTTCCGGCGGCCAGCGCCAGCGCGTCGCGCTCGCCCGCGCCCTCGCCGTGGAACCGAAAGTTCTCCTGCTCGACGAACCGTTCGGCGCACTCGACGCCAAGGTGCGCAAGGAACTGCGCCGCTGGCTGCGGCATCTGCACGACGAAATCCACATCACGACGCTGTTCGTGACGCACGACCAGGAGGAGGCGCTGGAGGTTTCCGACCGCGTGGCGATCTTGCGCGACGGCAAGATTGAGCAGATCGGCACGCCGGAGGAGATTTACGATCACCCCGCGTCGCCATTCGTCTATGATTTTCTCGGCAACGTGAACCTGTTCAGCGGCCGTGTGAAGGACGGCGCGGTGGTCATCGGCGACACGGAAATCGCCACGCCGACCGCCGCCGGCGAACAGGATTCCGAGGCGGTCGCATTTGTGCGCCCGCACGACATCCGCCTCACACGCGAGGCGGGCGGGGGGAAGACTTTTCTGGCGCGCGTTTTGCGCTGCAACGCCGCCGGGCCGGTGGCAAATCTCGAATTGGAACGACTCGACGGCAGCGGCCAGTTCAACGCACAGTTGAGCAAGGAGGAATTCCAGCAGTTGCAGCCGAAGGCCGGCGAGGAAATTTTCGTGGAGCTGAAGAACGTGAAGTTTTTCTCCGACGATTACTCAATTTAATCCGCATTTGAAGTTTGATTGATTCTGGCCACGGCTGGCCTATTGTTTCGCGGCATGGCCGACAAACATTACCGCAGCCTGATCAAAGGCGTCTCGTGGCGCATCACCGGGAGCATTGATACGCTGATCATCTCCTTCTTCGTCACGCGCAAATTATCGTGGGCCCTGAGCATCATGAGCGTCGAATTTTTCACCAAGGTGGCGCTGTATTATTTTCACGAGCGCGTCTGGGAAAAACTTTCGTTTGGCCGCGTGAAAGAAGCGAAGCAGGACAAGCCGAACTTCGAAATTTGAAGAATGGGGTGGCCAACGGGACTCGAACCCGCAACAGCAAGCTCCACAAGCTTGGACTCTACCATTGAGCTATGGCCACCAACCGAGGGTCGAGAGCATAGTTTTTTTTGGCGTCACCGTCAAGTTTTGCCGTCCGGCATGTCGTCCGGCAAATGGGCTTGGTTCATCGGCTGGCCGCCAAACCCCGCTTACAACTTTCCGGCGACGAACTGCGCCAGCTTCTGCGCGTCGGCGTTGAACAGGCGGATGCCTTCGGCCGTCTTCTCCGTGGCCATCGCATTTTCGTTGAAGAGCCAGCGGAACTTCTTTTCGTCCAGCGGCAGTTTTTCGATTTTGCTCTGACGCGCGAGTTCGGGGCTTAATTTACGCGGCAGGGGCGCTTCGAATTTTTGCAATTCCGCGAGCAGGTTCGGGCTGATGGTCAGCAGATCGCAGCCGGCCAGCTCCTGAATTTCGCCGACGTTGCGGAAGCTCGCGCCCATCACCTCGGTCGCGTGGCCGAATTTTTTGTAGTAGCTGTAAATCTCCTGCACCGAAACCACGCCGGGATCCTCGGCGGGGGCAAAATCTTTTTTCTCCTTGGCCTTATACCAGTCCATGATGCGGCCGACGAACGGCGAAATCAGCTTCACCTTCGCCTCCGCGCACGCCACGGCCTGCGGCAGCGAAAAGAGCAGCGTCAGATTGCAGCTGATGCCTTCGCGCTGCAACACCTCGGCGGCGCGGATGCCTTCCCACGTCGAGGCGATCTTGATGAGGATGCGTTCGCGCGCGATGCCGTTTTTTTCGTAGAGCGAAATGAAATGGCGGCCCTTGGCGATCAGCGCCTCGGCGTCGAAGGACAGATTCGCGTCCACCTCGGTCGAGACGCGGCCGGGAACGATCTTCAAAATCTCCAAGCCGAACAAAATCGTCAGGTCGTCCATCACGCGCGCGAGCAATTCGCCGCCGGCCTTGGCTTGGTTGTCCGCGACGGCCTTGTCCACGATGAACCGGTATTCGGGCATCTGCGCGGCCTTGAAGATGAGCGACGGATTGGTGGTGGCGTCGCGCGGCGCGAATTGTTTGAGCGAGGCGAAGTCGCCGGTGTCAGCGACGACCGTGGTGAACTGCTTGAGCTGATCGAGTTGATTCATGCCGCCAAAAATACGCCGCGGCGGGCGATTGGCAATTTTTTTGGGCGTGAATCCCGTTGAAATTATTCATCCCCAGCGTGAAGCCGGTTCATGCCGGACAGCGCCCGGACATCAACCGTCGACAATCGCGTGGTCGGCAGGGAGATTTTCGCCCGACCAAAGCCGCTGCGAAGTCCACGGCGCGGCAGGCCGGCTCCAAAATTCATCCGCCGGCGGCAGGCCGAGCGGCAGCAGCGCGGCGGCGCACAGATAAAGGCTGCCGGTGGAAATATAGGCTTCGCCCAGCGCCGGCTGGTGGCCGCAAAAACCGATTTGCAGCCAGCCCTGCGCATCGAAGGTGCCAGGAGCTTCGGTCATTTTGCGGATGACCGCCGTAAGGCCGCTGCGGACCTGCGCGGGCTTCACCGGTTCGGGCAGCTCACGCAGCCAGGCAATCTGCGCCAGGGAATGAAACGCGCCAAAACGATAGGTGGTCGAGCGGCCCACCGACGGAAAAGTGCCGTCGGGCGCAATCAGTCGTTCCTGGATGGCCGCGTAACGGCGCGCGCGCTGCAACGCCTTCGCGTGGACCGGCGCGTATTTTTTTTCGTCCCGTTGCCGCAGCACCGCGAGCACGTCCAGCAGCAGCGGGTGGATGACAAAGCTGTTGTAATAATCAAAATGAAATTCCTCGCCGTCGCCGTAAACGCC
>Ga0265324_10001053_pt1 | contig 16806 bp, 13 predicted proteins | sample 41419metaG_FD_198634 | JGI IMG/M metagenome (GOLD analysis project Ga0265324, IMG submission 198634) | Rhizosphere microbial communities from Carex aquatilis grown in University of Washington, Seatle, WA, United States - 4-14-19 metaG | ecosystem: Host-associated > Plants > Roots > Rhizosphere...
TTCGATCCCAGGACCGCGGCCTTGATGCCCTTCGCCTGGTAGTAGGCCCACTTGTCGGAGCTTCGGATCTGCTCGATCATGGCCTCGTTGGAATGGTGGCCCGCCAGCAGCGAGCACACCGCCGCGAAGCCGGCGAGCAGGGCCGAGCTGAGCGCGACGCCCATCGTCCACGGGGCCTTGCTGTGCGCGGCGTGATGCTCCATCTCCTCGTGCAGATGTTCAGTGGGTACCTCGGGATCCTCCATAAGGGCCCCTAGGAAGCGCGACTCGGCGGTATCGCCAAGCAAAAAAAGGGGGGCACCCCGGCAGGAGTGCGCACCCCGTTACCGCAGGAAAAGGGGCGCCGGGCCACGCTCTCGCGCGGCCCGGCGTCCGGGCTGCCTCGGGACGGCGGGAGCCGGCCCGGGGTCGATGTCAGAAGCGATAGCTGACCCCAGCGCTCCAGCCGAAGTCATTCGTGCTGTGCTGGTCGAGATTCGCGCTGAGCGACGCGCTCCACTGCCGCGTGAACCGGTAGGTTGCCTTGACGCCATAGTCCATGACGTGGTCCGGAATGCTGGTCAGCGGCAGTTCGTGGTTGTAGAACTTCGGCTCGCCCTGGAACTCGATGTACGGGGTCAGGGCCAGGTTCTTGAGCACCTGGAACTCCACGCCGCCGGTCAGCGTGTAGGCGGCCGACTTGCGCGACACGCCGCCTGCGTTCTGCCAGGCCCATCCCGCGTCAGCGGTGACGAAGGGCTTTCCCCAGCTCTCCATCATGAAGCCCGTGACGCCAAGCAGCGCCTCGTTCCGCCTGTCGTGGTACCCGTTGGCGGAACCCGAAAGGTAGTCGTACGTGAAATTCGCGTCCATGCCCCAGATGCCCTGCTTGAAGACGGCACCGTTCGACACGAATCCGTAGTCGCGCAGATCCTTCGGAATTCCTCCCAGGCGCTCGGTGCCAAAGCTCAGCGTCGAGTAATTGACGCCGATCAGGCCCGGACCTGGATCGATGACCGCCGCGTCCGCCTGCGCGCTTGTCGCATTCTGGGCGAAAGCGGGAATGGCCATGCCAAGGGCGAGCACGGAAATGAGGGTTGGTTTCAGTAGGTTTGTTTTCTTCATTGTATCTTTTTTTTGGATATACCTGGAGGCCCCATGGACTCCGGGTCCTTTGTTGGACCCCATTCTTTGGAAAAGTTCCCTCACCCCCGCAGGCTCCGCTCAGGCGCCGCCCACGTCACCTTTCGGAGCCGCATGCGTCTTACCACGTTAATGAGCATCCAGGGCACTTGCGGAACGCCCCGAGCGGACCTATATTGGCTTAAGGCGCCCATGGAGCCGCGGCGCGCAGCGCGGAAAATCAGCCGGAACAGAGGCGATCCGCGGCGTGTCACAGGTGCAGGCGCAGTCGTCAGCGAAAAAATCCAAATACCATGAACACACGAACCCGAGTCGCATTGGCGGGAACCGCGGTGGTGGTGGCGCTTTTGGCCGCCCTGGCCACGCCCTCCGGCCTTTTCGCGCAGAATCCGCCTGCGGCCGCTGATAACCAGATATCCGGCGCTCCCCCGTCGTCCGCCTACGTTTGGATGTCGGGGCATTGGACATCGGAGGGGGGGCAATGGACCTGGGTGGCTGCCCACTGGGAGCTACCTCCCGCCCGAAGCGCAGTCTGGGTCGCGGGCCATTGGGCCCCGGACGCAGGAAAGTGGGTCTGGGTGAACGGCGCATGGAATATCTCGGAGGCTCCCCAGTCGCAGGCCTCTCCCCCGCAGCCGCCGGCCCCTGGCGCCACGCCGGCGGGCGTTCCCATGCCGATGCCGTCGACTCCCGCACCGATGGTGGAGGGCGGTTACGGTCCGGGCGGAATCCCTCGCGTTATCGACCAGGGTGCCGTCACCACGGACTATGGCCCGATGGATTACGGCGCCGAGGAGCCGGGCTACTACTGGGCAGGTGACCCCTATTGGGGCGGCGACGCGATGCTCTGGGGATACCCGGGAGCATACTTTGGACTCGGCTGGGGCCCGGCGTTCTATTACGGCGGGAATTACGGCTGGCGGGGTCACGGCGGTTACCCGCGGGGAGGCCGCGGGGGTTATCCGAGCCGCACGGGTTACCCGGGGCACGCGGGATACTCCGGACATGCCGGCGGCCGCACGGGGACCGTTCAAGGCGGCAGCCACGGCGGCAACCACACGCGTTAGGCCCGGGGCTACTTCTCAGGGACGACCCCGAGCGACTTCACCTCGCCCACGTCAACGCGGCCCACGGGCAGCGTCTTGCGGACAAGCCCCTGGCTGTCCCGCCCGAAGAACTGGGACCCGTAGCGCACCATGGCGGGGAGCACCTTGGTGAAGTCGGTTCCCCGCTCGCGGACGCTCATTCGGGTCACCCAGAGAAGCTTGTGCTTCTTGTGCTTCCACAGCTCCTGAAAATCGTAGGCCATAAGGACCACGAGGTAGCGGTTCTCCTCGATTTCCCCGATCAGGTCGGCGCGCCTCAGCCGGAATGCCGTCATCTCCTGGCCCGCCGTCGCCGCAAGTTCGCCGTCATAGCCCAGAAGCGCCGCGTTCTGCCCGTCAATCTGGTCGCGCAAGTTGTTCTCGGCCGCGGCCGCGGCCATGGCGCCGGTATAGGCGTTCTGTCTTGCGGCCGCGGCGGCGGCGTTGGTCTTCGCCCCGCCGGGCGCCACATGGCTGTTGCCCGCCGGGACCACCGGCGGAGGCGGGGTGCCGGGTTGGCTTGACTGGAGGTTCTCGTAGGTGGTGGATCCCGACGAATTCTCGGTTCCGCTGGTCTTCCCCCAGTAGACCATGATCAGCATCTTCGTCTCATTGGGGTCGCGTCCGTCGGCTGGGATGTACTCCATGTCGGCCAGCGGCGCCGCGATGACCTTCGCCAGCTCCATGAAGGAGAGGGTGTCGACCGAGTCGTCGCGCATCGGGCCGGCGAGGTGGCCGCCCTCTCCGAAGGTGTAGGTCTCCGGCTGGAAGGATCCGTCCGGCAGCTTGGCGCGCACGTAATCGTCGCTCACCTGCGAGTAAACCGCGGTGAGCACGTCCTCGTCCGCCCTTGCCCCGGGGGCAACCACGGCGCATGCCGTCGCGGCCAGGATGAACCGTCCCAGCCGATGCGCGCCATCAAGCGGTTTCATTGCAGGTCTCAATGAATTCGAAGCCCGCGATGTACAACACCCATGTGCAGCCCATCCCTTCACCCCACCCCCAAAGGCCGCGTTGGAAATCGCCTTTTCCCAGACGATCCCCATTCCTTTGGGCCGTGAACAAGCTCTGCATTTTCGTCGGCACGCTGGTCGGGGGCTACGTCGGGGGGTTCCTGGGCTCCAGCTTCGGCATCATGACCGAGATCGTCACGAGCGGCATCGGGAGCTTGGTGGGCGTCTACCTGGGCTGGAAGCTTGCGCAGAGGATTGAACGCTAGGGCGGGGCGGCGTCCCAGGGTGCCTTGGTGGTCGGCTCCACGTGGACCGTGACGTCGCTCACCCGCAGCCGCGAGGCAAGGAGCGTGTCCTTGACCGCATGCGCGATCCCGTGCCCGTCCCGAACGCTCATGTCTCCCGGGACGCGGATCTGGATGTCCACGAGGTAGCTCAGGCCGCTCTTTCGGACGCGGCACTTGTCGAGGCTCGAGACACCCGGAACGCGGGCGGCCAGGGACCTGACCTCGTTCTCCAGCTTTGCGGGGACCGCCATGTCCATCACCTCGTTGAGCGCCTTCTGGAATATTTTCGTTCCGTTGAACGCGATCACCGCGGACGCCGCGAGGGCCGCCCACCCGTCCGCGGCCCCGTAGGCGGGCCCCCCGACGACGGCAATCGATATCCCTATGAAGGCGGCGGTGGACGAGATCGCGTCCGAGAGATGGTGCCACGCCTCGGCGCCGAGCGCGGTGCTGTCGGTGTCGCGCCCGACCGCATCAAGCCGACGCGAGAACACGACCTTGGTCGCGATCACGGCGGCCAGGATGAGGAGCGTCCACCAGTGGGGTTGACGCTGCGGGTTCTGGATCTCGGCGACCGAGTGCCACGCCACCCCGATACCCGCGCCGAGGACCAAGACCGACGTCATGAGGCCGGAGACCGCCTCCGCCTTCCCGTGGCCGTAGGGGTGATTGGCGTCGGGGGGCTGCGCCGCCCACCTGAACCCCGCCCAGATCAGAATCGAGATGGCGATGTCGCAAAGGGACTCGATCCCGTCGGCGACGAGCGCGTAGGCGCTGCCGAGGGTCCCCCCCGTGATCTTTATGACCGCGAGGACCGCGTTGAGCGCCATGCCGCGCGCTATTAGCGCGGCACCTCTCTTCGCACGTTCGATGATCGCGGCGTGATGCGCGGGGATGTTCATTGCTCCTGGGACGCTTGGGCGGCGCGCGGAAAATCACAACACCGCGCCGTTGACCCTGGCTCGGCGCGCCCCATGATTCAGCCTCGCGATGGCACGCACGAGCTCCATGCCTCACGACCCCGTAAAGCAGTTTTCGGTGTTCGCCGAGAACCGGGTCGGACGTCTCTATGACCTGACGTCCCTCCTGAAGGAGAACAACGTCCACATAATGGCCATCACGGTTCTCGACACGACCGACAGTTCGATCATCAGGCTTGTCGTGGACGACCCAGGGAAGACACGGGAGCTTCTGGTAAACAATGACTTACCCTATGGGGAGTGCAGCATCCTTGCGGTCGAGATCGGGGATGAATCCGAGCTCAAGGACGTTCTGGCAGCGCTCCTGGAGGCTGAGATCAACACGAACTATATCTACAGCTTCATAAAGAGGCCCGCGGAGCGCGCCGCCCTGGCGATCAGTGCGGAGGACCCGGAGACCGCCGCGCAGGCCCTGGGAAAGCGGGGATTCAAGGTCCTTCAGCAAAGCGACATTTCGCGTTAGTAGACGGAAGCGGGTCGGCAAGGGTCTCCAACTTATCGCGGCGCCATTCCCTCGGGGCATCATGGAACCCGTCGTGGAAATGGGCTGCCAAGTCCTGACAGCTGGGACGATCTGGGCCCCGGCCCCGTCATTCCGCCACCTGCCCGGGCCCTTCGGCATCGAGCTCGTAGATCCCGGTCATGTACCCGCTCTCGAACATCGCGCAGACCTTGAACGTCCCCTTGAACGATATCGGCACGTCCTGGGTGATGGGGACCCCCTTCGGAACCCTTACGATAACCCAGTCATTCATGTTCGGCACCGTGCCGTAGCAGCACGCCATCTGGTTCGCCATCAGCAGGAATTCGACGGCCCTGCCGTTGTCGAGCTTCGTGGGGAGCATGAAGCCCGTGACGACGGCCTTCCTCCCGCTCCAGCCCTTGACGGCGGCCGGGATCTGCTCCTCGCCCGTCGGGGGCGCCGCCTTCGGGTTCCCCAGAGGGTCGTATTCCGGAGCGATGAACTTGAAGCTGGAGAGCAGGTCGAAGCCGAGCTTGAGGTAGCCCCCCTCCTCCTGCGGCGCCGGGATCTGCGCCTGCGCCGGCGCGCCGGCCAGGACCGCCAGCGGAATCGCCACGAGTGCAATGAAGAGAAGCCTCACCCGGACATGCTACCACAAGAGCCGATTCCGTCAAAGTGCCGTTTGGAATGGCGGGGCTGCGCGCACCGCAATCCTAGGAGATCGGCGCAAGATTCTCCGCAACGGGAAGCCGGTAGGCCTTGATGGCGGGGATGATCCCTCCGAGGGCGCACAACACCACGAGGCCTGCCGGCGCAAGGAGGAGCACGGGATGCAGCTCCGCCAGCGAGAGGACGACGCCCGTCTGCGCCCGGATCACCCGGGCGACCGCGGCGAAGAGGACGATGTAGACCCCGAAGCCCGCCAGGGCCCCGAGGGCCCCGATGCACGCGGACTCCGCCACGACGGCGCCGAAGACGAGGCGCCGGCGGGCGCCGAGCGCCCTGAGGATCGCGATGTCGCGTTTGCGCGCGTTCATCGAGTTGTAGATGCTCGCAAGGACGGACGCCGCGGCCACAAGGGCCACGAGGTAGGCGACCAGGGCCAGCACCCGGTCGAACCAGCTGATCTTGTCGAAGAGCTCCGCCAGGATGGCGCCGACCGGGTAGGCAAGCGTCAGGCGGTTTCCCTGCTTGTTGATCATGATGTCCAGCATGAATCCCGCCGTGGGCGAATGGAGCTTTAGGAGCACGGCGCTGATGTCGGTGGCCGCCCTCGGGTCGTGCCCGCTCATCGTCTGCACGCCCTTGATCGGGATCAGGATGACCCTGTCGAGCGGCGTGCCCGTCGGCTCGAGGATCCCGACGGTCGTGAAGAGCTCCGCGTGCTGGGCGCTGGGGTCGTATGCGAGCCCGTGGAACGGATGGAACGTGTCCCCCACCCTGAGCCCGAGCCTGACGGCCGCAAAGCTCCCCACGACGGCCTCCCTGGCCTCGGGCGAGAATGCGCGGCCTCCGGGCACGAACTCGTACCGCCTGCCCGGGGCGAACTCCACGTCCGTGAACATCGCCGGAATCGTCCCGACGATCCGGTATCCCCTCAGGTTGTCCCCGACAGCGATCGGGATCGCGGTCTTCACCGCGGGGTGCCTGCGGATGAACTCATAGTCCTGCCACCCCAGGTTGCCGGGCGACGCCTCCAGGTGAAAGATGGAGTTCAGCACAAGCTGGAGCTTGGACCCGCGGGCGCCGAGGACCGCGTCGAAGGCCGTCGTCGTCCGCAGGAACGACTTCTGGGCCTGCGCCTTCACCATCCAGACGCTCATCAGGAGGCCGCCCGCGAGTGCAAGGCTTCCCGCGGTGACCAGCGTCGAGAAGGCGTGCTGCCTGAGGCTCCGGTAGACTATGAGGAGCAGCGTCACGGCGAATGAACGGGCGCCGCGGCGTTCAGGGACGCGAAGTCCTCGACGCTCCCGAAGTTGGCGAGGACATCCTCGTCATGGCTGACAAGCAGGAGCGCCGCCCCGTTCTCGCGGCAGGCCTCGCGGATGAGGGCGAGCGCCTCGCGCGAGTTGCGGCGGTCGAGGTTCCCGGTGGGCTCGTCGGCGAGGACCAGGGCCGGACGGTTGGCCAGGGCGCGGGCGACGGCAACGCGCTGCTGCTGGCCGGTCGAAAGCTGCCTTGGGAAGTGCTCCAGGCGGCTCTCGAGGCCCACCCGAACAAGGAGCTCCCGGGCATGCCTGAAGTCGGCCCCCGCCGGCGAAAAGCTCATGCCAAGGACGACGTTCTCCATCACCGTGTATCCCTGGAGCAGGTTGAACGTCTGGAAGATGTACCCGAGCTTGGCGGCCCTGAGCCGGTCCCTGGCCGGCTCGGCGAGCGACACCATGTCGGCCCCGTCGATCTCAATGCGCCCCGAATCCGCGGCGAGGATCCCGGCCACCAGGTTCAGGAAGGTGGTCTTGCCGCATCCGCTCTCGCCGCGCAGGGCGCGCTCCGCGCCCGCGGCGAGCGAGAACCTCCCGATCCGGACCACCTCCACGCGGGCCCCATCGGGCCCGCAATACGACTTACAAAGGTCTTTCACCTCGAGCATGACGGCATCAACATGGGTTGACGCGCGCCAATGCCAAACGTTTTGCGCCCCGGGGCGGATCTCGGCGAGGGGTTGCATCCGCAGGCGATCTGGCCACTATCGGACCCATTCCATGCCGTATGCCGCGTATGAGTTCGTGATCTTCGGGCTCCTGATCGTCGCCAACGGTCTGATGACGGCTGCGGAGACCGCGGTCGTCTCGGCGCGCAAGCAGAAGCTCCTGAGGATGGCCGAGTCGGGGAGCCGGGGAGCGGGCAAGGCGCTGATCATCGCCGAGCATCCCGGGAGGTTCCTGGGCCTCGTGCAGTTCTGGCTGACCCTCACCTGCGTGATCGCGGGCGTGACCCTCGTAGCACCCGCGGCGGCGGAGTTCGGCACCTGGTTCTCCAAATGGCCCGCGATCGCGCCCTGGGCCGAGACGATCGGGCTCGTGGCGGGCACCCTCGGGATCAGCTCCGTCATGCTCCTCTTCGGCGAGCTCCTCCCCAAGAGGATCGTCCTGGCGAACCCGGAGCGCGCCGCGGCGATCCTGGGGCCCGCCATGCGGGCCTTCGCGCGCGTTGTGAGCCCGTGCTCCGCGATGCTCGGCCTGGCGAGCGAGGGAATGGCCTCCGCCATGGGGTTCCACCTGAGGCCGGTGTCTGAGACGGTGGGCGATGACGACGTGCGCGCGCTTGTCGAGCGCGGCCTCCACGCGGGCGTGATCAAGCGGGCCAAGAAGGAGATGGTCGAGGGGGTGCTCTCCCTCGACAAGCTGCTGGTCACGGCGATCATGACCCCCCGCGCAAAGATCGTCTTCCTCAACATCGACGACAACGAGGAGACCAACTGGAGGAAGATCGTCACCGGCGGGCACTCGTACTTTCCCGTGTACCAGAAGAACCGGGACCAGGTGGTCGGCATGGTCTCGGTTAAGGCGCTCTGGGCCAATTCCGCGATCGGCCTTCCCACGGCGCTAAAGAACCTCCTCGTGCCCCCCTTGATTGCGCCGGAGTCGATGACGGTCCTTCAGCTTCTCGAGCAGTTCAAGAAGACCGGCCGGCACACCGCCGTCGTCTCCGACGAGTTCGGGGCGGTCCAGGGGCTTGTCACGGTGATCGACGTCTTCGAGGCGATCGTCGGGGACCTTCCCGAGCCCGGGCATCGCAACCAGTCCAAGGCGAAGCGCCGGGACGACGGCTCATGGCTGGTCGACGCGACGCTTCCCATCGCCGAGTTCAAGACCCTCCTCGGGATCAAGGACCCGCTCCCCAACGAGTCCGAGGCCGAATACCGGACCGCGGGAGGGTTCGCGGTGACCCAGTTCGGGAGGATCCCTGCCGTCGGCGACCGGTTCGAGTGGTCGGGCTGGCAGTTCGAGGTGGCGCAGATGGACCGCCGCAGGGTGGACTCGCTGGTAGTCGCAAGCGCGACGCCCCAGGTCCCCGCCCCGAAGCAGGGCGAGTGACCGCCCCGTGCGAATAACTTGTCGGCAAACGGGCATTGCATTTGAGTCGGCCGCCACCGACGTTTCGCGCATGGCGGACTCATGCAAGATGCCTTCACCGGACAGCCGACCCTCATCCGCGGCCCCGCCCTCCCGGACGCGGCAGGGCGAGCCGCTATTCAAGACGATCACGAGCGACGACTGGAAGCGCTCGCTCGCCTTGGCGAGGCGGCAGCCCAATGCGATCTCAGAGCAGATTCGGACCGCGATCTCGTCCTCCTCGCGGAAGACGAAGTAATCCTGCTTGAGGGCGCCGGCGCCCAGTGGGCGGCCCTCGGCGAGGCGATCCGCGCGTTCCGCTCCCTCCTGCCCCTTCGCCGGCTCGCCGACTTCGGATTCTCGGACCAGGACGAGAGTCCCCTCGAGGAGTCGAACAGCGCCCTTCAAAGGATTGGCGTCGGCGTCGAGGCATGGGCCTTCGAGTCGCAGGCCGAAGGCTCGGTCTACAAGTTCTACCTCCCCCGCGAGGAGAAGCGCATCGGCAGCGCGTTCGGCTTCGAGCGCGGCGACGAGACGCTCCTCCTGGCCAGGGCGGGACTGGGGGACTACCGCGCGCTCCTGGAGAAGCTCCTGATCATCCAGCTCCTCGGCGGCATGGCGACCGAGGTCGTCGCGATGACGCCGGAGGGCATCCTGGTTGCAAAGCAGACCCTCGGGGCGCCGATGCCCCAGGGGGACGACATGTCGGGCGACCTCCCCGGGTGCCTGATCGAGATCCCGTCCCGTTTCCTCAGGGCGGACCGCGACCATCCCCGCCTCCTCTTCGTCAGGGGAAGCCCCTTCCTTGTCGCCGACCTCCACGCCCGCAACTTCGTGCGGTCGGTCGACGGCGCACTGCGGGTGATCGACCTCGTGGCCGGCCCATGGCCGTCCGGCGCCGAACTTGGGGACCCCTTGATCGCGGGGTGGCTGGAGCGTGTCCGGGCCGATCCCTCGGCCACCGCGCTGCCCGACGCCCCCGACGCGGAACTCTGAGACGGAGCGTTAGCCCTTCTGGTCCGCAACCACCTTGAGCACGTCCTCGGCCTGCTTGGACGTCTTCGCCTTGTAGTCGGCCCAGACGATCTTCCCTCCCTTGATTAGGAAGGCCTCCCGGCTTGCGAAGTGTCCCATCATGGGGACGTCCTTAACCGCGACCCCGAACGCATTCACGATGGTCTGGTCCGGATCCGCCATGAGCGTGAACGGAAAATGGTACTTATCCTTGAACGCCTTTTGTGCGTCCGCGTGGTCGAGGCTGACCCCGATCACGGTGACCCCGTTTTTCGTCAGGTCCTCATAGGCGTCGCGCAGCGAGCAGCCCTGGGCCGTGCAGCCGGGAGTATCGGCCTTGGGGAAGAAGTAAACCAGCGTATAGGCCTGCTTGGCATAGACATCGCCAAGATTCAGCTTCTGGCCGGTTTCGGTGATTCCGGTGACTTCGGGGGCCTTGTCGCCCACTTTGAGCTCGGCTTTTGCGGTGTTGGACATGGCGAGGGTTACGGGGAGGATGAGGAGGGCGAGGATCCGGGTTTTCATCGGGCCGGCAACCTGATCCGGAAGGGCCTTTATTGCAAGCTGGCGCAGCCGGTTGGAAATCGTCTGAATGGAGGCCCCTTTTCCGGAACCTTTTGCAACGCCTGTGAGACTAAAAATGCTCCTCCGGGAGCCCCCGCTACCCGGCATTGCATTTGTGCGCTTTCTCTGTAAGCAGCATTACCTTCATGCCATTCCTATCGTCCCCTAGAAGCCGGCTGTCCGACGTCCAATTTGCAGGCCTGGCGCTTCTAGTGTCCCTGGGCGCAGCTTTCAGTGCTCGCGCCGCCACCCTTCCCAATGACGGCTTCGATCCAAACGCGAACGGGATCGTCAATTCCGTCGTTCTCCAGCCTGATGGTAAGATCCTAATGGGAGGATACTTTACGCAGCTGAACCCCTTTGGGAAGGGACTGACGGGAAGCGCCTACATCGCGAGGCTTAACCCCGATGGATCGGTTGACACGGGTTTCAGCCCCGCAGCCAACGGCGTGGTCCGCGTCGTGGCCCTGCAGCCGAATGGCCAAATCATCGTCGGCGGCCAGTTTACGACCATTCGGCCGACCGGTGGCGCAGCTCCTATCGCGCGCAATTATGTCGCTCGCCTGAACGCCGACGGGACCCTCGACACGTCCTTCAACCCGAACACCAACGGAGTCGTCTATGCCGTGGCCTACCAGCCGAACGGCCAGGTGATCATCGGCGGATCGTTCACGACGGTCCAGCCGGCGGGCGCCTCGTCGCCGATCACGCGCAACCACGTCGCCAGGTTCAATGTCGACGGCTCCCTCGACACGACCTTCGACCCCAACACAGACCGCGCCGTCCTCTCGGTCGCGGTTGAGGTCGACGGCAAGGTCATCGTCGGCGGAGGCTTCACCACGGTGCAGCCCAACGGCGCAAGCGCGACGACCGCGCGCAGCTGCGCGGCGCGCTTCAACCCGGACGGATCCCTCGACACCGGGTACGACCCCGAGCCCAACGGCAGCGTCAGCACGATCCTCGTGCTGCCGAGCGGGAAGGCCATCCTCGCCGGCGGGTTCACAGCGTTCTTGCCCAACGGGGCCACCACCGCCACGCAGGCCGACTTCCTCGCCAGGATCAACACCGACGGCACGCTGGACACGACCTACATCATCAACCCGCTCGCGAGCGTCTCGGCCGTCGCGCTCCAGCCCGACGGGCGCCTCGTCGTAGGCGGCACCTTCCTGCAGGTCTACCCGGCGAACAACCTCGCCGCCTCGGCGGCGCCCTACGTCGCAAGGATCAACCCCGACGGCTCCGTTGACGGCGGCTTCATCCCCAACCCCAACCAGGCGGTCAGCGCCATCGCGGTGCAGCCCGACGGCAACATCGTCCTCGGCGGGTACTTCACCAGCTTCCAATCCGCGGACACCAGTTCGCCCGTCGCCCGCAACTATATCGCCCGGGTGACCACGTACGGGATCCTCGACCAGACGCTATCGCCCGACACGACCGGAACCATCTTCGCCTCGGCTAACCTCCCGAATGGCCAGGTCCTCGTCGCCGGTTCGTTCCTGAGCATCGGCGGAGTGACCCAGAGCTACCTCGCCAGGTTGAATGCCGACGGATCGCTCGACCGCTCGTTTGCCCCGACAATCGGGGGCAACGTCCAGGCCCTCGCCGTCCAGTCCGACGGGAAGATCATCATCGGGGGCGGCTTCACGCTGGTCGACGGCTTCGCCCGCGGCTACGTGGCTCGGCTGAACCCCGATGGGACCCTCGACGGCGCCTTCAACCCCAACGTGAACTCGAACGTCCTCGCGATCGGCCTCCAGTCGAACGGGCAGGTCGTGCTGGGCGGCCAGTTCTCGGCCATCTCCCCCAACGGCTCCGTGAACCAGTACACGATAAGCGCCCTGGCCCGGGTCAATGCCGACGGCACCCTCGACGTCACCTTCAACCCCTCCCCCTCAGGGTCCGTGTACTCGATCGCCATCCTTTCGGACGGCAGGATCATCGTCGGCGGCTCGTTCACGTCCATTTCGGGCGTGACCCGCGGATACGTCGGACGGCTCCTGGCAAGCGGGGTGATCGACACGGCCCAGTTCGATCCCGAGCCGAACGGCTCGGTGTACGCGATCGCCGTCCAGCCGGACGGCAAGGTTATCCTCGGCGGCGCCTTCTCGGGCGTCCTCCCCCAGACCGGCAAGATCGGCGGCACGCCCACGCTCTACACGGACGCGGGCGGGCACACGGTCACGGTCCCGCAGGCCGGCTACAGCGCCGCCTTCGGGATCCAGGCCAACCACCTGGTGCGGGTCAATACCGACGGGACCATGGACTTCAGCTTCCTGCCCGATCCGAGCGCCGACGTCCTGGCTCTCGGCCTCCAGTCCGACGGGAGCGTCATTGTGGCGGGCGTCCTTACGTCCTTCGCCCCCAACGGCGCCCTCACCGGGACCGTGCGCAACTACGTCGGCCGCGTCAGCGCCACCGGCGCCCTTGATTCCGGGTTCAATCCCAACGCGAATGGCCTGGTCAACACGGTCAGCGTGCTGCCGAGCGGCCACATCCTGATCGGAGGCGCCTTCACGACGCTCCAGCCCAACGGCGCGCCCGCAATCAGCTACGCCAACCACATCGCCATCCTCAGCCCCGACGGCACGATAGACCCCTCGTTCACGTCCGGGCTGTCGCCCTCGCCCAGCGGCCAGGTGAACACGATCGTCCAGATGCCGAACGGCCAGTTCATCGCCGGCGGGTCCTTCGTCCCCATCGGCGGAAACCAGTCGTCGAACCTCGCCCGCTTCAACCCCGACGGCACCCCGGACAACGGCTACTACGCGAACATCGACGGCCCGGTCAATGCGATCTCGGTCCTTCCGACCGGGGCGACCACCCTCACGCCGACGAGCGCCGGCGTGTGGCTCGAGGGGAACAGCTTCGTGCGGCACGTCTACACCCAGCTGGGCAATGGCGAGGTCGTCGCCGTGGCCCAACAGGCAGACGGCAAGGTCATCGTTGCGGGCCAGTTCAGCGCATTCGGGAATTTCGCCTCGTCGGAGAACCTGGTCCGCCTGAACCTCGACGGGACCGTCGACACCGCCTTCCTGGCGACGACGAACGGGCTCGTGAGCACCGTCCTCGTGCAGCCCGACGGGAAGATCCTCATCGGCGGCAATTTCACGTCGGTCAACGGCGTCGCCAACGCCTACCTCGCCCGGCTCAACCCGGACGGGACCCTCGACACAAAGTTCGCCCCCCAGCCCAACCTCGAGGTGATCGGGCTGGCTCTCCAATCCGACGGGAAGATCATCGCCTGCGGCGACTTCACGTTCCTGGCATTCGGCTCGTCCACCGCGCTGCAGGTCAACTACGTCGCGAGGCTCAACACCGACGGCACGGTCGACACCACCTTCAAGCCCAGCCCGAACGGCCCGGTCTACTCGGTTGCGGTGCTCTCCACGGGGAAGATCATGATCGCCGGTTCCTTCCCGTCGCTCACGCCGAACCTCGGCTCGACGACCGACTACATCCAGAACATCGCGAGGATCAATGCGGACGGCACCGTCGACACGACCTACTACCCGGACCCCAACGGACCCGTGGACGCCCTCGTCGTCCAGCCCAACGGCCAGATTCTGGTCGCCGGGACCTTCTCGTCATTCTCGCAGAACCCCAACCTCTCCGGCACGCAGCTGGGTGCCGCGGGGTACATCACCCCGAGCGCCGCGGTCAGCCGCAACTACATCGCCCGTGTGAACACCGACGGGACGATCGACAGCACCTTCAATCCGAACCCGAACGGCTCCCTGACCTCCCTCGCCCTCCTGCCGAACGGCCAGGTCTACTTCGGCGGCAATTTCAGCCTGATCCAGCCTAACTACTCCGGGTACCCGGTATCCCGCTCGAACGTGGCCCGGGTCAATTCGGACGGCTCCATCGACTCGTCCTTCGATCCCTCGCTCAACAGCACCGTCAACACCATCGAGCCCCTGGCGGACGGATCCGTATTCGTGGGCGGCAGCTTCACGTCCGTCCAGGTGGGCGGCGCCTTCCTCGTCGGAGGCAGCTTCGCCCACGTCGCGGGAAACCCCGACGCGAACCTCGCCCTGCTCAACTCGGACGGCACCTTCAATTCCACGTTCAGCACCAACCCGAACGGCCCCATCAACGCGATCGCAACGCAGGCCGACGGCAAGGTGCTCCTCGGGGGGGCGTTCACCGCCGCCGCGGGACAGCCCAGGGCCAACCTCGCCAGGATCGGCGCGGACGGCTCGCTCGACGCGTCGTTCAGCGCGGACACCAACGCCACAGTAAACGCGGTGCTGGTCCAGCCTGACAGCAGGATCCTCGTTGGCGGAGCGTTCACCCGCATCGGCGGCCAGGGGGTCACGTACCTCGCCCGCCTGGGGCCCTCCGGCACCCCCGACCCGGCGTTCGCGCCCTCGATCAACGGCGCCGTCGATTCCATCGTCCAGCAGCCGAACGGCAAGACCGTCGTCGCGGGCGCCTTCACGAGCGTCGGCGGCCAGCCCATGGGCGGGATCGCCCGCCTGAACGCCGACGGCACGCTCGACTCCACCTTCAACCCGAGTGCAAACGGTGCGGTCCAGGCCGTCTCGCTGCAGGTAGACGGCACCTTCTACATCGGGGGGTCGTTCACGACCGTGGGCGGCCAGTCCGTCGCAAACGTCGCGCACATCCTCTCCAACGGCACGGTCGACACCTCCTTCAACCCGAGCCCCAACAACACCGTCAACACTGTGTCCGTCCAGACCGACGGAAAGCTGGTCATCGGCGGAAAGTTCACGACCGCGGGCGGCCTCTCGCGGGTCCTCCTTGCCAGGTTCGCGACCGCTACGCCGGTGAGCCAGACGCTCTCGGTGAGCTCGGACCAGTCCACCGTTTCGTGGACGCGCACCGGCAGCGCGCCGGCGCTCTCATCGGTCACCTTCGCCGAGTCCACGGACGGGACGCATTGGACGAACTTCGGGCAGGCCTCCACGACCGACGGAATCACATGGCAGATCTCCGGCATCCCCGCCGCCGGGACGAGCCTCTTCGAGGTGCGCGCCACGGGCGTCAGCCTCTCCTCCCAGTACAGCTCGGCGGGCCTTGTGCAGTCGATCTATACGATCGACGCGCTCGCGTCCCCCTACATCAACTCGAACTCGGCCGTGACGTCCGCTGCCGGCGCGTCGTTCGCCTTCACCGTGACCGCAACGGCGTCCCCGACCCTCTTCGTCGCCACGGGGCTCCCGCCGGGGCTCAGCATCAATTCGTCGACCGGCATCATCACCGGGACGCCGACCACGCCGGGCACCTACACCGTCGGCCTCAAGGTCTCCAACGCCGGCGGCATCGCCACGTCCACCTTGACGATCACGATCGCGCCTGCGGGAAGCGGATCCGGCACGTCCACCGCCAACACTGCCGACCGCCTCCTCAACCTGTCGTCGCGCGCCGACCTGCCCGGCAGCCAGGTCCTGATCGCCGGGTTTGTCATCTCCGGCACAAGCTCCAAGACCGTCCTCATCCGAGCGGTCGGACCCGGGCTCGGCTCGTTTGGGGTCAACGGCATCATGGCCACCCCCGAGCTCCAGCTCATCTCGTCCTCGGGCGCCCTGATCAGCCAGAACAACGGCTGGGCCTCGAGCAGCAGCCTCTCCGCGGTCTTCACCCAGGTGGGCGCATTCGCGCTTCCCTCGGCCAGCCTCGACGCGGCCATGGTCGCGACCCTGGCGCCGGGCAGCTACACGGTCCACGTCTTCGACCCCACGGCCGCAGGCGGAGTCGTGCTGGCCGAGATCTACGACGCAAGCGGGACGCCCCTTTCGACGTCGCCGCGCCTCGTGAACATTTCGGCCCGCGGGGCCGTGAGCCAGGGTGAGGGCGCCCTGATCGGGGGCTTCGTGATATCGGGCTCCTCGAACAAGGCCGTCCTTATCCGCGGCGTGGGCCCCGGCCTCGCAGCATTCGGGGTGACCGACTCCATCAGCGACCCCGTCCTGAAGGTCTTTGACCAGAACGACAACCTGGTGGCGCAGAACTCAGCCTGGGCGACCCAGACCGCGGCGAGCCCCTACCAGTACGCGGTGCCGGCCTCGGGGATCACCTCGGCAGATTCCAGCGTGGGCGCCTTCGCGCTCTCCTCGGCGAGCGACACGGCTGTGATCGCGGACCTGCCCCCGGGCTCGTACACGTTCCAGATCACGAGCGCCAGCAACGCCTCCGGCGAGGCGTTGGGCGAAGTCTACGAGCTGCCCTGATCTAGTTGCGCGGTATCAAGGCCAAAAATAAGTGATCGACCCGCTGCGCGTAGCGCAGCGGGTTTCATTCCATCTTTGTGGAGGCA
>Ga0265324_10001055_pt1 | contig 16778 bp, 15 predicted proteins | sample 41419metaG_FD_198634 | JGI IMG/M metagenome (GOLD analysis project Ga0265324, IMG submission 198634) | Rhizosphere microbial communities from Carex aquatilis grown in University of Washington, Seatle, WA, United States - 4-14-19 metaG | ecosystem: Host-associated > Plants > Roots > Rhizosphere...
GAAAGTACGGCTCCGACCACGCGCTCGACGGTGATGCCGGTCAGGCAACGGAAATCAATCGGACATTCGCGCAGGAAACAGGGGGCGCAGGGGGCATCGGATTTCAACAGGCGGTGGCGCGGATCGCCGGGCAGTCCGGGGCCGGTGAGTTCCGGCGAGGTGCTGCCGAACGGCACCACCACCGGCGTGCCAAGCGCGGCGGCGACGTGCATCGGGCCGGTGTCGTTGGTGAGCAGGACGCGGCAGAGTTTCAGCAGGGCCATGAGTTCGCGGAGGGACGTTTTGCCGGCGAGATTTTGAGGATGGAGAATGGAGGATGGCGGATGGATTCCAGCGGCGATGCGTCCGGCAAGTTCCTGGTCGCTTTTGCCGCCGAAGATGAGCCAGACGCAGTTTGTCTGCTGTTGGATTTCGCGCGCGGCGGCGATGAATTTCTCCGCCGGCCAGCGTTTGGCGGGGCCGTATTCGGCGCCGGGATTCAGGCCGAAAACCGGCTGCAAAATATTTTCCAGACCAAATTTCCTTTTTGCCGCCGCAAGCTCTTCCGGCGTCACCGCCAGTTGCGGCGCGAGGGGTTCCGGGCTGGCGCCGAGCGCGGCGACGAGGTGCAGATATTCGTGAATGTGGTGGGCCAGCGGATTGCCGATTTCCGATTTCTGATTTCCGATTTGGGGATTCGCCCCGGTGACTAGCCGCTGGATTTCTGGTGCGGAGCGCTTGTGCATCTTCACGGCTTCGGCGCGGGATGGAACGGCTTGCGTCAGGAAAAAGTTTCGCCAGGGGCGGGCGTAGCCGAGGCGCTGCGGGATGCCGGCCAGAAAGACTTCCAGCGCCGAGCGCGGCGAGTTGGGCAGCACGAGCGCGAGGTCGAATTTATCAGCAGACGCCGCCCCCTCACCATGGGGCTCAAGATGGTGGGAGGAGCACCTCACCCCGGCCCTCTCCCCATTTGACCCCTCTGCCCCGGTCAAACGCGGAGAGGGAGAAACGTTCCCAGCGTCCTGGCAAGGTCCGGCCACAAGTGGGTTCGGGGGTTCGAGGTGCGAATCGTTGGGGGAAATCTCACCATGGGGCTCAAGATGGTGGGATGAACACCTCACCCCCTCACCCCGGCCCTCTCCCCCGGTGGGGGAGAGGGTGTCCGCAGGATGAATGAGCGGGTGCTTGGGTTCAATGTGGGAATCGTTGGAGGAAATCTCACCGGGGTCCCCGCTTCCGGCGGGGGAGAGGGAGAAGCGGTGTTGCCGGATTTTTTTGGCGATGGCGAAAACGCTTTCGCCTGCGGCAAAGGAAAGGGTTTCATCCACCGCCGGATGATTTTTCCACAAGTCGGCCAATTTTTCCGGGCCGAGCAGGGTGATGTGGGCGGCGGGAAACTTTTCGCGCAGGCGGAGCAGGGCGGGCGTGGTCATCACAGCGTCGCCGAGCCAGTTCACGCCGCGGACGAGGATGCGGCGACCCGCCTTCGCTTCCGCCGCCGCTGCGCTTTGGCGCGACAAGTCGCTTCGGCGCGGCGAGGGCTGGAGGCTGGAGGATGGAGGATGGCCAGCCATTTTCTATTTTCTATTTTCCATCCTCGTTTTTGAAAACACAGTTTTCATCAGTCTTTCCAGCGGCGGTGGACCCAGAACCAATTGGCCGGGTCGCGACGGACGGCGGCTTCCATGGCCAGGTTTACGTCGCGCATGATGGCCTCCGACGAACGCGGCTTGCCGGCCTCGTGCGTCGGGATTTTTTCGCCGACTTCCAGCCGCCAGCGGGCCGGCGCGAGGCGATAACAAATGGCGCTGTAAAGCTGGGTTTCGTAGCGCAGCGCCAGCACGGCGGGGGCGAGGCCGGTGTTGCAGTCGTGGCCGAGGAACGGCGCGCGCAGGCCCTTCGAACTCTGGTCGGCCATCAGTCCGAGGATGATGCCGCCCTGGTTCATGGCGGCGCGGAGCAGGGGGCCGTCGGTGCGGCGTTCGAAGTAAAGGCAGCCGCTGATGCCGCGCAAATCCAGCATCAGGCGGTTGAGGTCGGGCTGCTTGAGCGCGCGGTAGGTGGTGGCGCATTGATAGTCGGCGCGAATATCGTGAAAGCGCGCGTAAAGCTCGAAGTTGCCGAAGTGGCCGAGGGCGACGACGCAATTCGGCGGCGGGGCATCGCCGGATTTTTGCGGCAGCCGGTCCAGGCCGGCGAACTCGACGTGCGGGCGGAGTTCGTCCGCGGACATCGCGGAGGTCTTGATGGCGCAGGCGTAATTCTCGCCGAGGCGGCGAAAATTTTCCCGCGCCAGCGCGGTGATCTCCGCCGGTGATTTTTCCCGCCCGAAACACATCGTCAGGTTATTCAGGACGACGCGGCGGTGACGGGCGTCGAGGTGATAGGCGAGGCCGCCGCCGGCGCGACCGAGGCGGGCGATGAGCGGCAACGGCAGCGCCTGGATCAGGGCGACCAGGCCGCGGGCAAGCCAGTAAAGAAGGGGGTTCATCAGCGGAAACAGATTTTGCGGACGCAGTCCTGGAAGTCGTTCGCGCCGGCGACGATCTTGATTTCGACGCGCATGAAATAGAACGGCAAATCGCGCCGGTCAATTTTCGGGAAACGCACGGCGTCCTTCTGCGTGGTGACGATGACATCGGCCTGACGCTTCTTCGCGCGGTTGATGGCATTGAGGATTTCCTGCTGGGTGAACCGGTGATGGTCGGCGAAGCGCTTGGAATAGACAAGTTCGCCGCCGAGCTTGACCAGGCTGTGCTCGAAGCTTTCCGGCTGCGCGATGCCGCTCAACGACGCGACGCGCCGGCCGGCGAGCAAATCCAAACCCTTGCGTTCGCCGGTGAAGACGTCCTCGAAATACAGCGGCTGGTGGACGCACTCGATGACGGCGGCGGTGGAATTCAATTTGGCGATGCGCGCGCGGAGTTCGGCGGTGTTGCCGTCGCTCTTGGTGATGAAAATCGTGTGGGCGCGGGCGAGGTGCGACGGCGGCTCACGCAAGGTGCCGCGCGGGAGCAGATGCTCGTTGCCGAACGGCTGCTGGCGGTCAATCAAAACCACGTCGTGGCGGCGGCCCTGCAAATCCCAGTATTGAAAGCCATCGTCGAGCAGCAGGGTGTCGCAGCCGAATTTTTCAATGGCGTAACGGCCGCTTTTCACGCGGTTTTTATCCACGAGGACGACGACATCCTTCAGGTTGGACGCGAGCATATACGGTTCGTCGCCGGCGGTGTCGGAATCGAGCAGGAGGGATTTGCCGTTGGACACGACGCGGGGCGGCGTCTGGTCATCGCGGAGGAGGAGCTTGTTGAGGATTTTTGTGTGGAGGGGCTGCGGCCGGGAACGGTAGCCGCGCGAGAGGATCGCGACGTTGCGGCCGGCGTCGCGGAGTTCGCGCGCGAATTTTTCCACGACGGGCGTCTTGCCGGTGCCGCCGACGGTGAGGTTGCCGATGGCGATGACCTGCACGCCGAGGGTCTTGTCGCGGAGGATGCGGAGGTTGTAGAGCCAGCGGCGGAGCTTGACGGCGACCGTGAAGATTTTCGAGCCGCCGAAGAGGAGGCTGCGCACGAGGCGCGCCTTGAAATCGTGCCGTTCCTCGAAAATGACTTCGAGGACAAACGTTTCAAGGGATTCGGCCCAGGCCCGCAGGGTTTCACGCATTGCGGCTTAATGTGCCAGTTTGCGGCGGGTTTTTGAATTTTATTTTTTTAGAAGCGGGTTTTTGGCCGCAAAAAGGCGCAGAAGGCGCAAAAGAACAAACGAGAGGGCCATAACCGGCTCGCGAGGACCCGCCAATGACGGATGACGGATGACGAATGACGAGGACGAGCGCCAAAACCTCTTTTTCAGACCGGCGCTAATAGCCGAGCTTGGCGACTTCTTGCTGCAAGGCGAGTTGGAATTCCTTCACGTCGGCGGCGGACGGTTTGTAGCCTTGCTGCTTGGGCACGACGCCGAGGCGGCCGGTCTGGTCGAGATACCAGTCGGCAATCTGGCCGTCGCTGAAATTCACCTTGCCGCTGACGATGGCGCCGGGGCGGGTGATCTGATCCACGGTCACGACGACCTGGCCGCCGGCGGCGGGCGCGGGAATTTCCCCGGCCACGGCGGCGGCGGCGGGGGCGGAGGCGGGCTTGGTTTCGAGCGGCTTGGCGGCGGGCGGTTCGGGGACTTTCGGCGGTTCCGGGTCTTTGGGGACGAGTTTCAAGTCGTCCACGAGAAAGCGCGCTTCCATGTAAGTCAGCTTGACGCCGAATTCGGCGGCGAGGCGGTTTTGGATTTCCGAGAGTTTCGCGCCCTGCACGATCCAGGCGGCGACGCGCTGGCGTTGTTCTTCGGTCAAAGTCATGCGCGCATTTTAAGCAATGCCGGCGGAGAATCCAGCCTCAAGCGGATATTCCCGGTGCGCGCAATTCGTGCGCGGTCATATTCCGCTGCGCAGGGTTTGCGCGGTGCGCGGAGGCGGTTTGCCAGCAAACACTCATTTATGCGGGTGGCACGCTCCTTGCGTTAGGACCCTCATCCCGCGACAGCGCCGAGGTGTTGCCGTGGTTCAAACAAAAACAAACAACCAAAGAAATTCATGAAACTAAATCGCATCATCACCCTCTGCGCGGTGGCGGCCACGCTGGCCATCAGCGCCAGCAGCCTGCTGGCGCAGGACAACGGCAACAACAATGGCGGCGGCCAGCGACGCAATCGCCAGGGCGGCGGTTTCGGCGGCGGCAATTTTGACCCGGCGCAGATGCAGCAGCGGATGCTGGATCGCGTGCAGGAACAACTCGGCTTCACCAACGATACCGAATGGGACGCGGTGAAACCGCTGGTGGAAAAAGTCATGACGGCCCGCCAGGAAGTCGGCATGGGCGGCATGGGCCGGATGTTCGGCGGCCGTAATCGCGGCGGCCAAGGCGGCCCTGGTGGCGGCGGCCCCGGCGGAATGTTTGGCCAGACCGGCCCGGAGCAGGAAGCCCTGCAAAAGGCGCTGGATGACAACGCGCCGGCCGCGCAGATCAAGGATTTGCTCGCGAAATACAAGGCCTCGCAGAAGGCCAAGCAGGCCAAGCTCGAAGCCGCGCAGGCTGACTTGAAGAAAGTCCTCACGACCAAGCAGGAAGCGGAGGCTTACCTGCTCGGCATGGTGAACTGAAGATCACGAAGAGAAAGCTGACGATTCATGGCCGCCACCACGGTTCAAGATTCAACGAGGGAGTTGCTGGGACGCATGCTCGCGTCCCGGCAACTTTCCGCGTTCGACGCCGAAACGCTCGCGAAGCTGAAGCTCCAGAGCGAGGAGGAAATCCTCCGCTGGCTCGCGAACGAATACGGCCTCGGCTTCACGACACTTGAAGACGTGGATCCGGATCGCCAGCTGCTCTCCCTTTTTCCGGCGCGCATTTTGCTGAAGGAGGAACTGCTGCCGCTCCGGCGCGTGAACGGCCATGTAGAAGTGGCGACGAGCCGGCTATTTGCCACGCAGGGTTTTGACGCGCTGAAAACGCTGACCGGCCTGAATCTCAAGCCGGTGCTCGCCACCACCGAGGCCATCCAGCGCGAAATCAAAAAGCGCCTAGGCGTCGGCGCCGACACCATCGGCACGCTGGACGAGGAAAAGATGATCCAAGTGGTGGATGAAAATGCCGAGAACACCGACCTGGATTCCGGCGAAGAGGACGAGGCGTCCATCATTCGCTTCGTCAACCAGGTCTTGAAAGACGCGATCGAGCTGCGCGCATCCGACATCCACCTGGAACCGTTCGAGGACGAATTCAAAATCCGCTACCGCATTGACGGCGAGCTGCAGGACACGGCGGTGCCGCCGCAATTAAAACAATTTCAACCGGCCATCGTTTCGCGCATCAAGATATTGAGCCATCTCAACATCGCGGAAAAGAGATTGCCGCAGGACGGCCGCATCAAGGTGCGCATTGATCAGGCCGAAGTGGACATCCGCGTTTCCATCATCCCGATGCTGCACGGCGAGGCGGTGGTCATGCGTCTGCTGCGGCAGAATTCCACGCTGCGCGGCCTCGGCGAGATTGGCATGAACACGCGCGAACTGGAACATTTCCAGCACGTTTTGAGTTTGCCGCATGGAATTATTTTGGTCACCGGCCCGACTGGCTCCGGCAAAACCTCCACGCTTTACACCGCGCTCAACGAGATCAACGACGCCGTCCGCAAAATCATCACGGTGGAAGACCCGGTGGAATACCAGCTCAAGGGCGTCAATCAAATCCAGGTCAATGAAAAATCCGGCCTGACGTTCGCGCGCGGACTGCGCTCGATCTTGCGCCACGACCCGGACGTGATTCTCATCGGTGAAATCCGCGACGCCGAAACCGCGCAGATCGCGGTGCAGGCGTCGCTCACCGGCCATCTGGTTTTTTCCACGCTGCACACGAACGACGCGCCTGGCGCGCTGACGCGGCTGGTGGACATGGGGGTGGAGCCGTATCTCGTCGCCTCGTCGCTCGAAGCCGTGCTGGCGCAACGCCTCGTCCGGGTGCTGTGCAAACATTGCAAACAGCCGGACGATTCCGCGCGCGCACAGCAGTTCAAAATCAAACTGGGAATTCCCGCCGAGAAAACCATTTTTAAATCCGTCGGCTGCCGCGAGTGCCGCAACACCGGCTTCTTCGGACGCCACGCTATTTTCGAGTGGATGGACACGGACGAGGAAATCCGCCAGCTCATTTTGAAGTCGGCTTCCTCGGATCAGATCCGCGCCGCCGCGCGCAAGGCGGGCATGCGCACGCTGGCCGAAGACGGCTGGCGGCTGGTCGCCGCCGGGGTCACGACGGTGGAGGAAGTCTTGAGCGTCACAACGGCGAAAGAAGTCGAGACCGCGACCAAAAACCAGACTGGCGATTCCACGGCGAGCATTGCGGTGGCGGGATGATATGAAATCCGAAATCCCAATGACGAATGACGAAAGAAGCCCGAATGCCGAAGCCCAAAGTCTGGCGGGCGCAACATTGCGCAAAAACCCGGTTGGGATTTTGGATTTTGGAGTTCATTCGTCATTCGTCATTCGTCATTCGTCATTTTAAACATGCCCACGTTTTCATATCGCGCGCTGAAGTCCGACGGCAAAATTGCCGAGGGCGTGCTGGATGCTGGCAGTCGCCCCGACGCGCTGCGGCAGATTGAAACGCTCGGTTTGCGTCCGATGAGCGTGGCGGAAAAAATTGGAGCGGCGAAGAAAAAACGTTCGCAAAATGGCGCGGTGAAAGCGGATGCGCCCGCGAATTTTTCCTTCAAGTTCGAGTCCAAAAAAGTTTCCGCCAAGGAACTTGAGAATTTTACACGCCTGCTTTCGAGCCTGCTGGCGGCGGGCGTGCCGTTGAGCCGCGCGCTGGTGATCCTGCAAAAGGAATCGTCTTCGCCGGTCGCGAAGGCGCAATGGAAACAGGTTCACGATTTCGTCGTGGACGGGTTGTCGCTGGCGGACGCGATGGCGAAATCGCCGGAAACTTTTCCGCGCGTGTATGTCGCGATGGTCGAGGCGGGCGAGGCGGGCGGATTTCTTGACGTGGTGCTCGCGCAGATCGCGGAATTTCAAGCACGCGAAAAAGACCTGAAATCAAAAGTGGTCACGGCGATGTTGTATCCGTGCATTCTGCTGGTGCTCGCGCTGGCCGTGCTGATCGCGCTGCTGATATTTTTTATTCCCATGCTGCGGAACCTGTTCAACAGCATCCACGGTTCGCTGCCGCTACTCACCAAAATCATCATCAGCACGAGTGACCTGGTGCGTGCCTACGGATTGATTGTCGGCGTCGCGGCGGTAGTCGGATTTTTTCTCGTGCGCGCGTGGTTTGTTTCGGCGGCGGGCAAACGAACTTGGGAAGGAATCATTTTGAAAACGCCGCTGGTCGGCCCGCTCATCGCGCAATTCGCGATGGCGCGTTTTTGCCGGATGCTGGGCACGCTCATCGGCGCGGGCGTGCCGCTGGTGCACGGCTTGACGGTCGCGCGCCGCTCGATTGGCAACCAGATTTTGGTGGACGCTGTGACAGAGGCCATCGAACGCGTGCAGCAAGGCGGGAGGCTGGGTCAGAGCCTGGCGAACTGCCGCGTGCTGTTTCCCGGCTCGGTTCTGGAAATGATTTCCGTCGCCGAAGAAAGCGGCAAGCTGGATGTCGAACTCGTGCGCGTCGCCGTGGTGACGGAAGGCGATCTCGACCGCAATCTGAAAACCGCCGTGGCGCTGGCCGAACCGCTGCTGCTGTTTTTGATTGCGGGATTTATCGGCACTATTTTCATCGGAATGTTGCTGCCGGTGCTGACCATGAGCCAAAACATCAAGTAAAAATATATTTATGAAAATCGAAACCAAAAAAATCGCCATTCAAAAAACTCAACTGCGCCGCGCGTTCACCCTCGTCGAAATTTTGCTGGTGGTCGTCATCATTGGCATTCTGGCCGCGCTGGTCATTCCGCGCATCGCCGGTTCCAGCGAGCGCGCGCGCGTCACGGCGGCGACGACGGACATCAACGGCGGCATCAAGTCCGCGCTGGGCGCGTATGAAGTGGACAACGGATTTTATCCGCGCAGCCTGCAGGATTTGATCACGGCTCCGAGCACCGCGAAGAACTGGCACGGCCCGTATCTCGATCGTCTGCCGCAGGATCCGTGGGGCAATGCCTATGTTTATTATTTCCCCGGCAAGCACAGCGCCAGCTCCTATGATCTGCTTTCCGTCGGCCCCGACGGCAAGGAAGGCACGGACGACGACGTTGTCAGTTGGGCAAAATAAAAATGAAATTGCGAGCTGCGAATAATGAATTGCGAATTCCTTTGGCGGCGGCGGCGGGAAATTCGCCATTCGCAATTTGCAATTTGAAATTTCGCCGCGCCTTCACGCTGATTGAATTGATTTTAGTATTGGCGCTGCTGGTGATTGTCACGTCCATCGCGGTGCCGCGGATGTCGGGATTTATTCGCGGACGCGCGCTGGATTCGGAGTCACGGCGGCTGATGTCGCTGATGCACGCGGGGCAGAGCCGCGCGGTATCCGAAGGGGCGGCGATGGTGCTGTGGGTTGACGAAAAGACCGGCAATTACGGAATGGAAGCCGAGACGAGCGGACAGAACGGCGATGCGAAGGCGGAGAATTTGACGGTGGATGCCACGCTGACCATCGCGGTGCAGAACGGCGGGGCGGCGACGCCGGTGACATTCAAGAATCTGCCGGCGATAAAATTTTCGGCGGACGGCACGGTGGACGAGAACAGTCCGCAGGTTTTGAAATTGACGGACAGCGCCGGATTTTCGCGCTGGCTCGGTTTGAACAGCGGTCGCACGGGTTATGAAATTCGCGACACCGAGAAGTGACAAGTGTCGGGGGACTAGTGACGTGAAAACGTCGGTCGCCCGGCGCGGCATTCCGTGCCACGCGTCACGCGTCACGCGTCACGAGGCGGCGTTCACGCTGGCCGAGTCCATGGCGGCGCTGCTATTTCTGGCCATCGTGATTCCGGTGGCGATCGAGGCGATGCACCTGGCGAGCCTGGCGGGCGAGGTGGCGGCGCGGAAGGCGGCGGCGACGCGCGTGGCCGACCGGATTTTGAACGAGAGCCTGGTGACGACGAACTGGAGCAACGGCACGCAGAGCGGCAAGACGGGCGAAGGCGCGCTGGATTTCAACTGGACGCTGACGACGCAGGCGTGGCCGGAAGATTCGGCGATGGAAGTGGTGACGGCGGAAGTGAAGTTCACCGCGCAGGGCAAAGATTATTCGGTGAAGCTGAACACGCTGGCCGCCCAGCCGGGAACGACGACAATGAATTTGACGAAGTGAAAATTAGAACCAACAACGAAAAGGCGTTCACGCTGGTCGAGATGATTCTCGCCATCGGCGTGATGGCCATCGTTTTGGTCGCCGTCATGGCCGTGCTGTTCACCGCGCTGCATCTGCGCGAGGTGACGACGAGCGTGGTGGACGCCGCGACGCCGGTGGACCAGACGTTCATCTATCTGCGGCGCGACCTGCAATGCGTCGTCACGCCGACGAACGGCACGAGCAAGGTTTTGTCCGGCAGTTTCCGCCTCGGCAACGGCATCAGCAGCGCCGGCGGGAGCGATCCGGTGGCGGCGGAAATATTCACGGCGACCGGCGCGTTAAGCGCGAGTTCGCCCTGGGCGGACATCCAGCGCGTGACCTATGAGCTGAAAAATTCCACCACGGTTTCCGGCCAGCGCGATCTGTATCGCAGCGTGACACGGAATCTATTGAGCGTGAACACGCCGGACGTGGCCGACCAGCTCATGTTAAGCGGCGTCGAGAGCGTGAAATTTTCCGGCTACGACGGCGCGCAATGGGTGGAAGCGTGGGACACGGCCGATCCAACCTCGATTTACACGAATCTGCCGCTGGCGGTGAAAGTGGAAATCAAGCTGGCCGGCGACAGCAACGCGAAATTGGAGCCGATCCAACTGGTCGTGCCGATTGATGCGGTGGCGCGGACGAACATGGTTTTGAGCAGCACGACGGGAAGCTGAAAATGAAGATTCAACATTCAACACAACCCTGGGAACGCCGGCATCCTGCCGGCGGGCTGATGGGCTGTTTGATGTCCAACGGGCCGGCAGGATGCCGGCGCTCCCAGGGTTCGGTGCTGATCATCGTGCTGTGGGTGTGCATCGGCCTGGTCAGCATCGCGCTGTATTTTGCGAACCAGATGACCTACGAATTGCGCGCCGCCGACAACCGCACGAGCGGCGTGATGGCGGACCAGGCCATCGAGGGGGCGGCACGCTACGTGGGCCTGGCGCTGCAGAATTACGCGACCAACGGCGCGACGCCGGACAACACGCAGTTCAAGTGCGAGGCGGTGGCCGTGGGCGACGCGAAGTTCTGGCTCATCGGCCGCAACCCGAACGAGGGCAATGCCACCGAGCCGTATTACGGTCTGGTGGACGAAGGCGCGAAGCTGAACTTGAACAACGTCAGCACGAACGTTTTCCAGTATCTGCCGAACATCACGAGCGATTTCGCCGACGCCATCATGGACTGGCGCGGCACGAACGGCGTGGTGTCGCTGGATTACACATCGCTCGGCTACGCGCCGAAATACGCGCCGTTCGAGACAGTGGACGAACTCCGGCTGGTTTATGGCGCGACGGTGGCGATGCTGGCCGGCGAGGATTTGAACCGCAACGGCGTGCTCGATGCGACGGAAAAAGATGTGAACAGCAGCGGCGAACTGGATGCCGGTTTGTTCGACCAGGTGACGGTCTACACCCGCGAGCCGAATTTTCACGCCGACGGCACGACGCTGACGAACGTGAACACGGCGACCGAGGGCCAGATCAAATCCCTGTTCCAGACGCTTGGCACCAGCCGGCAGCAGCAGCTGTGGACGGCCATCAACAACCGCCTGCATCCGCCGCGCGGGCAGGGACAAAATTTCAACGGCAGTCTGGACTTCGCGTTGTTCTGCAAAAATCAGGGAGTGAGCTCCGATGGTTTTGCCGCCGTCGCCAACAGCGTGACCACCAGCACGAACACCTATTTTCGCGGCCGCGTGAACGTCAACACCGCCCACTACGACGTGCTGGTGGCCATGTTCATGGGCGCGAACGTGGACGAAGCCAGCGCCGAAAGCGCGGCGCAGACGCTCATCAGCTACCGCCAGCAAAATCCGAGCAACCTCGGCTCCATCGCGTGGATCATTGATGCGCTGGGCAACAACAGTTCCGTGGTCACGGCGCTGGCGCGCGGCAATTATCTGACCACGCGCAGCTACCAGTTCGCGGCCGACATCGCGGCGGTCGGACCGTTCGGGCGCGGCTACCGGCGGGTGAAATTCATTTTTGATGTGAGCGACGGCCCGCCGAAGATTTTGTACCGGCAGGATCTGAGCCGGCTCGGCTGGGCGCTCGGCGAAAAGGCGCGGGAAAACCTGGTGGCGAAGGACACGCAATGAAACCTGATTTCAAATTCAAATTCGGCGGGCCGAAAAAACTGACGACGGTGCTGGGCCTGACGCTGGACGGCAGCCGGCTCGACGGCGTGGTGCTGAAACGCACGAACGGCTCGCTGGCCGTGCTGCAAAAATTTTCCGCGACGCTGGCGCTCGACCCGCTCACCGCCGCGCCGGAACTGGTGGGGCGCGAAATCCGCAACCAGCTCGACGCCGCCGGGGTGCGCGAGCGGCACTGCGTTTTCGGGCTGCCGCTGAAAATGGTTTTGACCGCGCAGACGGAACTGCCGGCCGCGCTGCCGGAAGCCGACGCGGCGAGCCTGTTGCAGCTGGAAGCGGAAAAAGGTTTTCACGCCGACGTGGCGACGCTGCAAATCGCGGACTCGCGCAGTGCGCTGGCGGATGGCCAGCAGCACGTTTTGCTGGCGGGCGTTCCGGGCACGCAGTTGGCCGCGCTGGAAAATATCCTGGTGGCGGCAAAGTTGAAGCCCGTCAGTTTTGCGCTCGGTATTTCAGCGCTGCAATCGGCGATGGGGGAAAAATCCAGCGGCGTGCTGGCGCTGGTGATAGGCGAGACCAGCGTCGGCTTGCAGATCACGCGCGGCGGCGTGGTGTCGTTGCGGTCGCTGGAAGGCGCGATGGAAAACGCCGGTGGTCGGCTGACATTGCACACGGATTTGGTGGCGCGCGAGCTGCGCATCACGCTGGGCCAGTTGCCGGACGAACTGCGTGACGCGGTGAAACGCATCCGTATTTTTGGCCCGCGCGATCAGGCGCGGCAACTGGCGGACGCGCTGGAACCGCGTTTCGCGGCACTGGGCTTGAAGATTGAGACCGTCGTGGGTTACGCACCGGATGAATTTGGCGTGCAACTGCCGGCGGAAGTTTCGCTATCGGCGGCGTTCAGCCTCGCGGCGCGCGTGCTGGTCGGACAGAAGCCTTCGTTTGAATTTCTCCCGAAGCGGCCGAATGTTGTCGAGCAGTTCGTCACCAAATATTCCTCCGGGCGGCTGCGCACGACGGGCGCGGTGGCGGCGGGTATCGCGGCGATTTTCCTGGCGGTGTTTTTGGTGCAGCAGATCCAACTCTGGCATTACCGTTCGCAGTGGACGCGCATGGCGGCCAAGGTCGGCGAGTTGCAGGCGATCCAGGATAACATCCGCCAGTATCGTCCGTGGTATGACGGCTCGTTCAAAAACCTTTCGATTTTGCGGCAGTTGTCGCTGGCGTTTCCGGAGGACGGCTCGGTGACGGCGAAGAACATCGAGGTGCGCGACGGCAGCACGGTGACGTGCTCCGGCACGGCGCGCGATTACGCGGCGCTGCTGGCCATGCAGGCGCGGCTGCGCGCGGCCGCGGGCATTCACGACGTGAAGCTCCAGCAAATCCGCGGCAAGGCGCCGATGCAATTTGTGTTCGCATTCAATTTCAACAACGGAGGCGCAGAATGAAAATCCAGAATCGCCAGCAATTTCTCGTGGGGCTGACCATCGCGGCGTTTGCGCTGCTGGTGGGCGTGAACTTCATTCTCGAACCACTCGGCGGCTGGTGGTCGGCGCGGCAGGCGCAGTTGAAGGAATTGCGCACGCAAGTCACGGAAGGTGGCCAGATCATCAAGCGCGAGGCGGGCATCCGCAGCCGCTGGGCGGAGATGCAGGCGAACGCGCTGCCGGCGAACACGTCGCTGGCGGAACAGAAATTCCTGACGGCGGTGGACGGCTGGTCGCGCGGCAGTGGCGCGGAGGTGACGAGCCTGATGCCGCAATGGAAAAACGAGTCCACGAATTATCTGACGCTGGCCTGCCGCGTGGAGACGACCGGCAACCTCGACACGCTGAGCCGTTTTCTTTACGACCTGGAAAAAGGGCCGATGGCGCTGCGGCTCGACTCGCTGGAGTTGAGCGCGCGCGACAAGGAAGGACAACAAATGACCCTGAGCACGGAAATCAACGGGCTGGCGCTCAGCACGCAGGAGAAGAAATGAAATCGCCACAGACAAAAATCATTTTAGCGCTGGCGCTGGCGGTGGCCGCCGCCGCCTGGGCGCAGACGAACGGGAACCAGACGCCCGGCCCGACGGATTACGCGCAGTTCAGCCGGTTCGTCGCGACGCGGAACATTTTCGACCCGAACCGCCAGCCGCATTCCCCCTCGACGCGGACGCGGACAACGCGGACGACGCGGACCCATTCGCCGTCCACGCCGGCGTTCACGCTGGTCGGCACGATGAGCTACGAGAAAGGCTGGTTCGCCTTTTTCAGCGGCAACAGCGACGAATTGAAGCAGGTTTTGCCGGCCGGAAAAAAAATCGCGGGCTACACGGTGACGCAAGTTTCGCAAGGCCGCGTGACGCTCGCCGCCGCCGACCCAAAGGGAAACCTGCAACTGCGCATCGGCGACGTGATGCGGCAGGAAAACGGAAAATGGGAGCTATCCGGCTCCGGCGAAGTGCCGGCGGGCGACAGCTCCAGCACGCCGGAAGCGGCCAGCGCGGCGAGCAGTGAGAGTCCGGCGGCGGCGAGTACGCCGGCCAGCGAACCCAATGACATTTTGAAAAAATTGATGGAGAAAAGAGCAAAGGAATCACAATGAAAAAAATCATCTTCACCCTGGTCGCCGTCAGCTTGATGGGACGATTGATCTCCGCCGTGGCGCAGGATACGCCCGGCGACAACAACCCGCCGCCACCCGACATGGGCGGTGACCAACCGGTGGCAGCCGGCCCGCCGATGGCCGTGACGGAAGCGACCAACACGCCGGCGGAAACCGCGCAAACCGAGGAAGCCACGACGAACGCCGGACCGGCGGTCATCCTGCCGGGCACCGCAAAAGCCGGTTCCGCTGAAGACATCAGCGCGAATTTCACGCCGCCGGCCACGGGCACGAACGCGGACGAGCTGCGGCTGAATTTCCGCAACGCGCCGCTGGAGATGGTGCTGAATTATTTGAGCGACGCGGCGGGCTTCATCATCGTGCTGGACACGAAGGTGAACGGCAACGTGAGCGTCATCAGCAGCCATCCGATGACGCGCGAAGAGGCGGTGGACCTGCTGAATTCCGTCTTGAACAAGAACGGCTATGCGGCCATCCGCAGCGGGCGCACGCTGACCATTGTGGACAAGAACGACGCGAAAACGCGGGAGATTCCGGTGAAGACCGGCAACAATCCGGACGAAATCCCGAGGAACGCGGAGATTGTCACGCAGATCATCCCGATCCGATTCGTCGAGGCGCGGCAACTGGTTTCGGATCTGACCTCGTTTGTTTCGCCGCAGGCCACGGTCGTGGCCAACGAGGCGGGCAATTCCATTGTCATCACGGACACGCAGCAGAACATCCGGCACCTGACGGAAATCATCCGCGCGATTGACAACAGCGCGCAGTCGGAGACGGAAATCCGCGTGTTTCATCTCAAGCACGCGAGCCCGGCGGACGTGGCGAGCGAACTGACCAGCATTTTTCCGAGCGGTTCCGGCAGCACCACGCAGTCGCCCATACGCTTCGGCGGCGGGGGCGGCGGGCCGGGCGGGTTTTTCCAGCGCATGATGGGCGGCGGCGGGGGCAACAACGACAGTTCCGCCAACGACCGCATCAAGAAAGCGACGCAGGTCAGCGCGGTGGCCGACTCACGCATTCAATCGGTCATCGTGACCGCGCCGAAGGACTTGATGGATCAGATCGGAGGCATGATGAATGACCTCGACGTGCCCTCGACGCGCGACCAGCAGGTCTTTGTGTTTCACATGAACAACGGCGATCCGCAGCAGGCGGCGCAGGTGCTGCAAACGATGTTCCAGAGCAGCGGCGCGCGCAGCAGCGGCAGCGGTTCGTCGCAAAACAGCGCGCTGATGCAGCGCGCGCAAAACAACGCGACCACGACGACCTCGTCCGGTTCGGGCAGCACCGGCTTCGGCGGCAGCAGCGGCGGACGCGGCGGCGGCGCGGCGGGAGGTTTGCAGTTCTAAAAAAGTATTTCATCGGAGGAAAAATTTATGAAGACACAACAGTTCAAAAATATTTACGGCGGCGCGCTGGCGTTGTTGCTCGGCACGGCGCTGGCGCTGCACGCGCAGCAACGCGGCGGCGGCGGCGGTTTTGGCGGGTTCGGCGGGTTCGGCGGTTTTGGCGGCGGCGGAAATTCTGGCGGCGGCCGCAGCAGTTCCACCACCGCGAGCTACAACAACAACGGCACGGTGGGCAACGCCACCATCACCGTTGATCCGCAGACGCACAATCTCGTCGTCATCGCGGACGAGGAGACGGGCTTGCAGATCAGCAACGTGCTCGCGAACCTTGACGCGCCCAAGCCGCAGGTGCTCATCAAGGTGGCATTCGTGGAGGTGCAGCGCAACGACGGCTCGGAAATCGGCGTCGAGGGCGCCTATAGCAACGACAAGCTCGGCAACAGCCTTTCCGGCAGCGCGGCGAACGTCTTCGGCCTGGCCGGCGCGAACACCATCGTGACCAACTTCAACGGCGTCACCGGCGCGGGCACGGCGGCGCTCACGCCGGGAGCCGGCGGCGCGAACGGTTTTTACCAGATCATGGGCAAGGATTTTCAGGCCACGCTCAAGGCGATTGCGACGGCGGGAAAATCGCAGGTGCTGTCGCGCCCGTCCATTCTGGCGCGGGACGGCCAGCTCGCAAAAATCGTCATCGGCCAGCAAATCTACCTGCCGAGCGGCGTTTCGCAGCAGGCCACGACCGGCGTGACGCCCGTGACGACCATCAACGGCAACTACACCGAAGTCGGCATCATCCTCAACGTAACGCCGTTCATCGGCGCGAACAGCCTCGTGGAAATGATCGTGCAGCCGCAGATATCCTCGGTGGATCTGACGAGTCCCGGTCAGGCCATCGCGTCC
>Ga0265324_10001059_pt1 | contig 16679 bp, 9 predicted proteins | sample 41419metaG_FD_198634 | JGI IMG/M metagenome (GOLD analysis project Ga0265324, IMG submission 198634) | Rhizosphere microbial communities from Carex aquatilis grown in University of Washington, Seatle, WA, United States - 4-14-19 metaG | ecosystem: Host-associated > Plants > Roots > Rhizosphere >...
AGCGCCTCGCACACAACCTGTGAAATAATGAGCCGTGCATTAAGCTTGTCATCCGCCGGCACCACAAACCACGGTGACTCTGCGGTGCTCGTGGCGGTCAGACAATCCTCGTAGGCCCGCCGGTATTCCTTCCAGAAACCACGCTCCACAAGGTCGGACTGGCTGAACTTCCAGTTGCGCGCCGGGTCTTCGAGGCGCCGAAGGAAACGCCGGCGCTGCTCCTCTTTCGAGAGGTGCAGGTAAAACTTGAGGATGCGCGTGCTATTGCGGTGGAGGTGTTTTTCCAAGTCGTTGATGGAACGATAGCGTTTCTCCCAGAATTTTTTGTCACCCGCGGTTTCCGGCGGCAGCCCCTGCCCGGAGAGGATTTCCGGATGCACTTTCACGACGAGCACCTCCTCGTAATACGAGCGGTTGAAGATACCGATGCGCCCGCGCTCCGGCAGGTTGCGCGTGGTGCGCCAGAGGAAATCATGCTCCAGCTCCTCCGCGCTCGGATGTTTGAAGCTGAAGACCTGGCAGCCCTGAGGGTTGACGCCGGACATGACGTGCTTGATTGCGCCATCCTTGCCCGCCGCGTCCATCGCCTGAAAAATCAGCAGCAGCGAAAAGCGGTTGTCCGCGTAGAGCAACTCCTGGCGCTCGCTCAATTCCCGGATGTGCGCGGCGAGCAGCTTCTGGTAGTCGTCAGCCGACCGGTAGAACGGCTTCACCTGGGTCGGCAGCTTCTTGAGATTGACCTGGCCGCCTGCGCGCACGCGAAATTCCTTCGTGGAGATTTTCATGAGCCGACTCTAGGCCGGAAGACCTCCGGTTGAAAGCAGAATTGCCGCCGAAAAAACGCCTTCACTAGAAAAAACGTGCCGATGAAAAAGCCCGTTACCAGCAGGATGCAGAGCAGGAAAACCAGATAACCCAGCAACACCAATTCCGCCCGCAGCAGGCTGGCTTCAGCGCCGTCAGGCGGACGGCGCACGGCGGCGTTTTCGGACGAGCACGATGCCCACCCCGATGGCCGCCGTCAGCAGCAACAACAGTCCGGACGCCCACAGAAAACGAAACGCCTTGAATGACTTCACCAACAGGGTCGTCAGCGGCATTGATCCCGGCATGACGGTTATGAAGTAATTGTGCCCCAGACCGCGGGCGAAGCGCACCGGCTCGGTTGCCAAAGTCCCGCCCTGGTTCTTGAACTCATAGACATCGCCGCGCCCGGCGGTCACGAACAGGTTGCCGCGGCTGTCGAACACCAGGCAGGAAGCCCCCCTGAACTTTTGGGAGAAAAGGGATCGGGCGGCCCCGGGCGCAAATTTGTAAATCCCGTCCCCGCCGCCGACGAACAGGTTGCCGTGGCGATCAAACGTAAGACTGTTCGCCCGCAGGCCGGCCGCGAACGTGGTCCGGCCGCCGTCGTCATCAAATCTGTAAACTGCGCCGGTTTTCTGGTCCGCCGCGAAGAGCTGGCCGCTGCGGTCAAAGGCCACTTGGACAGGCGCACCCAGATTGGTGGCAATGACGCTGTTCAGGCTTCCATCCGCATTCAGCTTGTCAATCCGGCCCACCCACTGATACGGCACATCGAGATTGCCGTCATGGTCAAAGGCCAGCCCGCCGCCGGAACTGTCCAGCTCCGCAAAGACGGTGTGCTGGCCGTCTGGGGTGAACTTTTGGATGGTGCGGCTGCCGAAGTCCGACTCATAGATGTTCCCCTTGCCGTCCGTGGTCAGGCCGTTGACGCCGTGGATCTCGCCGCAAAAAACCGCCTTGCTCCAGCCGCCCACCGTGTCGAATTCGTATAGGTTGGTGCCCCAGTCATCACCCACGAACAACAAATCAGCCCGCGCCGGCGCCGGCGGCAACAGCAGCACCGCCACGGTGAGGGCGATGACCGTCAGAGGTTCAATCAGGATGAACGCGCGGCGGGGATTCATCCGGAAACTTTAACCGCCAAGCCGCCCGCAAGGCAAAAGAAAACCGGCCCGCCAGCAGCCATCCCAGCAACGGCACGACGCGCCGGCGATAAACCAGAAAGCCGATTCCACACGGATATAAAATTGTGCCGGGCGGGCAAGGCTGCTAATGTTCAGCATTGTTATTTTGAATACCAAGGATTTTGCCATGAAAAGCGTCTCCCTAAAATTGTTTCCCCTGCTGTCGCTGCTGCTCCTCGCCGCCGGTTCCGCCCTGGCCCAGCCGACGTTGACCATCAGCCCGGCGGTCATCAGCAACACCTATCCCGGCGTCATCACGCTCACCATCACCGGCCTGACGAACACGGAACAGGTGAGCGTGCAGCGCTGGCTGGATGGCAACGCGAACGGCACGATTGATGCCGGCGAGCAGTTGGTGGACGCCTTCAAAATCAAGGACGGCGGCGCGATGATCATCAGCGGGGTGACGAACCTGAATGTGCCATTCGACAGCAACGCGGCCACGGGCGCGATCACGACGGCGTTGAGTTTCGCGGCGGGGCTGGCGATCGAGAACATGACGGGCCATTTTGTCTGCGCGCTGACCAGCCCAACGGGACGATTCGCGCCGGTGACGGCGACGTTGGTGGTGACGAACTCGACGCAGAGCCAGTTCATCAGCGGCGTGGTTTACAGCAACGGGGTGCCGGCACCTTACGCGGTGGTGGTGCCGCAGGATTTGCTGGCGAACAATCCGGCGGGCGCGACGATGGCCGACGGCAGCGGACATTATTATCTGCCCATCCGCACGGGCAATTTCGCGCTGATCGGGGTGGCCCCGAATTGTTATCTCGACCAGAGCACCGCGCCGTCGTTCACGCTGACCAACGGCATGGCCGCGACGAATGACATATTCCTGACGGGCGGCGGGACGAATGTCATCGCCGGCACGGTGTATGACGCGGCCAACAGCAACGGCATTGGCGGACTGCTGGTGCAATTGCAGTCGGGCAATCTGTTCGCGGTCGCGTTCACGGACACGAACGGGAAATATTCCGCCGCCGTCGCGCCCGGTTTCTGGAAGATCAAGCCCAGCAAGGAGCGCCTGGTGCGCCGCGCCTATGTGCTGCCGCAGGCGACGTTCCAAGTAAACGCGTCCGCCGGCAGTGTGTCGAATGCGAACATCGCCCTGCCCAAGGGCAACGCGCTGTTTTACGGCCGCCTCACGGACAACGGCGGCCAGCCCTTCGCGAATGTGGAGGTGGAAGCCGACACGTTCGGTTCGGACAATACTTTCTCGGCCAAGGGCTACAGCGACCAGAACGGATATTACACGGTCGCGTGCCTGGGGGACGTGACGAACCAATGGAATTGCAGCGTGAACAACGGGAAGAACACGGTCATCGCCAATTATGTGGTGAACACGTTCATGACCACGACCAATGTCCCCAACCAGGTGAACTTGCAGAACTTCATCGCCCTGCCCGCGACGGCCACGATTTCCGGCCAGGTGACGGACAACTCCGGCACGAACGTGGCCGGGGTCACGCTGACGGCCAACGCGATGATTGGCGGCAACAATTACCAGACGCTCGACGCGACGACGGATAATTCGGGCAATTACACGCTGGCGGTGGCGGCGGGACAATGGAACGTGCAGTTCCTGACGGGCGGCCATGATTCCGACAACATTGACAATCGCGGCTACGAGGATTTGACGTTCCTGCATGCGGTGAACATTCCGCCGACGAACGCGGTGCTGAACCTCACGCTATATCCCATCGGCACGCCGGTGGTCGGGGCGTTGCAGCGCTTTTCGTCAACGCAATTCGGGTTTGTCATCAACGGCGCGACCAATGTGAACTACACGGTGCTGGTCTCAACGAACCGGGCCTCGACCAACTGGGCCGCCCTGCTCTCCTTCCAACTGACGACCAATCCGTTCCCCATCGTGGACGTGAACGCGACGAACAGCGCGCGGTATTATCGCGTGCTGAAGAATTAGAGCATTTCCATAAATCCGGTAGCGCGGCGGAATCAGATTTGAAAGATTTGCCGGGCAATACGCCGGCGGGCGAGTTGGTGTGGCCGGGTAAATAAATGGGCACAGCCGGCGCCACGTATGCCGCGCGGGAACCCCTCACCCCGGCCCTCTCCCCCAGGGAGAGGGAGAAACGCTCCCCATATTCTGGCGTAACCACGACGGCCGGTTGCTTGATGACTCACGAATTTTAGCAAGTCGGCCAGACTTAACTTAAACCGCCTTAATTCCCAATCCTGAAAAGTGTGTGAGCCGGCGCCGCCGAGAAATCAAGGCGCCATTGGAGAAACTGAAACAACCAGCCGGGCGCGTCAAAACAGGGATTTCAGGAGATAAAACCCGCCCACCGCCAAGCCAAGCATGGGCAGCGCACACAGAGGAATGACAAGGTTGCCCAGCCAAGTGCGCCGTGAACGCAGCAGCCAAAGACCGACGCCATCAATCAACAGCCATAAGCCAAAACAGATCAGGATGATTCGCAAGCTGCCGCGCGCGGCCCGCCACTCAAAATAATCGCCCCAACTGGAGTCGTAAAACGAGGTGACGAAACCGAAAATGTTGTGCGGACGGGAACCCGGCACCAGCAAGGCCACCGCCACCACAGCAAATCCGGACAGACAAAGCCAGCGAATTTGGCGCGAAACTTTCAATTCCGGTTGCATAGCCAGATAAAGATTTGTTGCGGCAAAAGTAATCCAGTTCGCAGCCCGAGGCAATACGTCATTGCGGACGGAGCTTCAAGATCAGGTCCTTGCTCTCCAGCGCGTCGCCATTCGCCACGCAGATTTCATCCACCACGCCGTCCGCGGGCGCGTAGATCGTCGTCTGCATCTTCATGGCTTCAAGCGTCAGCAACTTGTCGCCCTTCGCCACCTTCGCCCCCACGCCCACCGCGAGCGCGGTGACGAGGCCGGGGATGGGCGCGCCGACTTCACTCGGCTTGGCCGGGTCGGCCTTGACGCGCGCCTTCACCGTCGGCTTCGCGGAACGGTCCACAATGGCGAGCTGCCGCGTCATGCCGTTCAGCTCAAAGTTCACCGTGCGTTTGCCTTCGGGATCCACCGCGCCAATGTTCACCATGCGGATGAACAACGTCTTGCCCGGCTCGATCTCCACGGAAATCTCCTGCCCCGGCTTCATCCCGTAGAAAAACGCCGGCGTCGGCAGCGCGGACAAACGGCCGTAGCTGCTCTCGTTCTTCGCGAACGCCGCGAACACTTCGGGATACATGATATGGCTGAAGACATCGTCCTCCGTCGCCTCGCGCTTGAGCTTCGCGGAAAGTTCGGCGGCGATTTTTTTGAAGTTCAGCGGTTTCAAAGCTTCGCCCGGCCGGCCCTTCAGCGGCTTGCGATCACCGAGGACGACGTGCTGCAATTTCTTCGGCCAGCCGCCGAGCGGTTGACCGAGCCCGCCGCCGATCATATCAATCACCGACTCCGGGAACGGCGTGCCGCCCGGTTCGAGGTTCAGCACATCCGCCGGCTTGATGCCGCGCGTGACGAGAAACATCGTCATGTCGCCGACCACCTTGCTGCTGGGCGTGACCTTCACGATGTCGCCGAAAAGCTGGTTTACCTCCGCGTAAGTCCGCGCAATCTCCGGCCAGCGATGCGCCAGCCCCATCGAAGCCGCCTGCTCCTTGAGATTGGTAAATTGTCCGCCGGGCATCTCGTGCAGATACACTTCCGCGCTGCCGGATTTCGGCGCGGTGTCAAACGGCGCGTAATAGGCACGCACCTGCTCCCAGTAATCCGCGAACTCATTCAACGCGTCCAAATCCAAGCCGGTGGCGCGCTTGGTGAATTGCAGAGCGGCCACGATGGAATTCAGATTCGGCTGGCTGGTCGAGCCGCTCATCGAAGCGATGGCGAGGTCGGCGATGTCCACGCCCGCCTCCGCCGCGCTCAACACCGACGCGGCGGCGATGCCGCTGGTGTCGTGCGTGTGGAAATGAATCGGGATGCCGATTTCATCCTTCAACGCTTTCACCAGCACGCTGGCCGCCGCCGGTTTGCACAGTCCCGCCATGTCTTTGATGGCAAGGATGTGCGCGCCCATCTTCTCCAGTTCCTTCGCCAGCTTGACGTAATACTTGAGCGAATACTTGTCGCGCGCCGGGTCAAGAATGTTGCCGGTGTAGCAGATCGCCGCCTCGCAGACCGCGTGCGTCGTCTGCACGGCGTCCATCGCCACGGTGAGGTTTGGCAGATAATTCAGCGAATCGAAAATGCGAAAAATATCCATGCCGCTCGCCGCCGCGTGCTTCACGAAACCGGCCACCGCGTTGTCGGGATAATTGGAATAGCCCACCGCGTTCGAGCCGCGAAAGAGCATCTGGAAACAGATGTTCGGAATCCGCTGGCGCAAATCGCGCAGGCGCTGCCACGGGTCTTCGTGCAGGAAACGCATCGAGGTGTCAAACGTCGCCCCGCCCCACATCTCCAGCGAAAACAGATTCGGCGTGCGCTGCGCGACGGCTTCCGCCACCGCCAGCATATCGTAGCCGCGCAGGCGCGTGGCGAAGAGCGATTGATGCGCATCGCGGAAGGTCGTGTCGGTGATGAGCAACGGCTTTTGCTTGAGCGTCCACTCGGCGAACTTCTTCGGGCCAAGTTCCAGCAGCAACTGCCGCGTGCCGTTCGGCGCAACCAGCTTGCGCTCGTGCGCCGGGATGCGCGCAGCCACGAAGGTTTCCTTCGGCACAAAACCTTTCGCCTGCGGATTGCCGTTGACCGTCACGTCGCCGATGAAGGTCAGCAGCTTCGTCGCGCGGTCGCGGCGCGGCTTGAGCTGGAACAGTTCCGGCGTGGTGTCAATCAACGTGGTCGAGGCCTGGCCGCTGCGGAACGTTTCATTGTGGATGACGTTTTCGAGGAACGGAATGTTCGTCTTCACGCCGCGGATGCGGAACTCCGCCAGCGCGCGATCCATGCGCTGCAGCGCGGCGGCGAACGTCTGCGCGCTCACCGTGAGCTTCACCAACAGCGAATCGTAAAACGGCGTGATGACCGCGCCGCCGTAACCCATGCCGCCGTCCAGCCGCACGCCGAAACCGCCGGCGGAGCGATACGTCAGGATGCGGCCGTAGTCCGGTTGAAATTTGTTTTCCGGGTCTTCCGTCGTGATGCGGCATTGGACGGCGTACCCGTTGCGCGGAATGTCTTCCTGCGCCGGGATGCCGACTTCCGGGCCGTGCATCGGCTGGCCGTCGGCGATCAAGATTTGCGAGCGCACCAAGTCGAGGCCGGTGATGACTTCCGTGACCGTGTGCTCCACCTGGATGCGCGGGTTCATCTCGATGAAGAACCATTCCTTGGTGTCCTGATCGTAGAGAAATTCCACCGTGCCCGCATTGTCGTATTTGATTTCGCGGCAGAGCTTCACAGCGGCGGCGCACAATTCCGCGCGCACATTGCGGTCGAGCTCCACGCTCGGCGCGATTTCGATGACCTTCTGATGGCGGCGCTGCACGGAGCAATCGCGTTCGTGCAGGTGCACCACCTTGCCGTGCTGGTCGCCGAGGATCTGCACCTCGATGTGCTTGGCGCGGGGAATATATCTTTCGAGAAACACCGCCGGGTTGCCGAACGCGCGCCCCGCCTCGCCTTGCGCCTCGGCGAGCAAATCCGCGAGGTCGCCCGGCTTGTGGACGACGCGCATGCCGCGCCCGCCGCCGCCGAACGCGGCCTTGATGATGAGCGGAAAGCCGATCTGCTTCGCGACCTTCAACGCCTCGGCGCGATCCGCAATGGCGTCTTCCGTGCCGGGCAAGACGGGCACATTGACCTTTTGCGCCAGCGCGCGGGCGGCGGTCTTGTCGCCCATGTTGCGAAGCAGATCCACGCGCGGGCCGACGAAGATGATGCCCGCCGCTGCGCACGCCTGCGCGAACTCCGCGTTCTCGGACAGAAAGCCGTAGCCGGGATGGATGAAGTCCACGCCCTTTTCCTTGGCCAGCGCGATGATGCCAGGGATGTCCAGATACGCGCCGACCGGGCCTTTACCTTCGCCGACGACATACGCCTCGTCCGCCTTGAACCGGTGGATAGCCAGCCGGTCTTCCGCCGCGTAGATGGCGACGGTACGCAGGCCGAGTTCCGTCGCCGCGCGAAAGACGCGGATGGCGATCTCGCTGCGGTTGGCGACGAGCAATTTCCTCGGGCGGACGGGCGCGGCGGATGAATTCATATTATACGTGGAATAAGACACCAAACCCACGCCCGCAAATCAATCCGCGATTTTTTTAAAAAAAGCAAAAAGCATTACACCCCGGCCAGGGCCGCCGGAAACGGGCGTTTTGCGCCGTGACCGAAAACCATTGTCCGGCGGCGGTCGGGCGGCCCGCCCGCCCTGCGTCTAGGGCATTACCCTAGTGAACAAATGACCTACGTCCTATGGCGACGCCCGGTTCCCCATGATAGTTTTGTAGCAGGCAAAAAATTTGCCAGCCAGCGGTTGTGTCAGGCAATCAAGGGAACAAAGTTGCAATCATCTAACCCGCCTGATGCTCAGTTCCGCCGCCTGAAAAACAGAAAGCAAACAAAATGAAATAGACCAAAAACATCCGCCGCAAGTCGGGTTTCACACTCGTCGAAATCATGATCGTCGTGGCCATCATCGGCCTGTTGGCGGCGATTGCGATTCCGAACTTCGTGAAAGCCCGGGCCACCTCGCAGGCCAACGCCTGCATCAACAACCTCCGCCAGTTCGACGGGGCCTGCCAGCAGTGGGCCTTGGAACAGCACAAGCAAAGCACCGACACGGCCACGCTGGCCACCGACCTGACGCCTTACATCAAGTTGAATTCAGGGGGCAGCATTCCGGCCTGCCCGGCCAACGGCACTTATTTGGATTCTTGGATTGTCACCAACCACCCGACCTGCACGTTGAGTTCGGCGACCCCGGCACATTCGCTTCAATAGGATTTCTGTCTGGCCATTGGCTGGTTTGGGTGGACGCGCCGCTGTCACAGGCGGCGCGTTTTTTCTTTTTTAAGAAAGCTTAAACAAATGCTGACATGCTGAAATGCTGGCATACTGAAACCTGAAATAACCAGCTCGCCGGGAGTCGGCAAAGGCTTGGAGGCTGTCTGAAATTTCCGGCACGGTCAGGGCCACGATGACTTGGTGGCTGACCGGAAGAGACTTCATGGTTTTGGATGCAGCACTTGATGCAGCGCCTGGGTCAAGATTTCAGCGGTGAAGGGCTTCTGGAGGAAATGATCGAGGCTGCGGCTGGTTCCTTTTGACATGGACTGACTGATTTGGCTGTCCAAGCCGCTCATCCCCATGATCCTGATTTCGGGATTGATGGCTTGCATGGCAATGATGGCTTCCGGGCCATCCATGACGGGCATGGCCATGTCGGTGAGGACCACGGCAATGTCCGGCTGGTGTTGCCGATAAATGGCCACCGCCTCGGCCCCGTTGCTGGCGGTCAGGACGCGGTAGCCAAAAAACTCCAGCGTTTTCCCGACGCCTTTAAGGATGGCTTCCTCGTCATCCACGACCAGCACCAGTTCACCGTGGCCCCTCGGCAGTTCGACCCTGGCTTTTGCCAGGCTCGCGGCCATCGCCGGGCTGGTGTTGGCCGGGAGATAAACCTTGAACGTACTGCCGTGCCCGACCTCGCTGTGACAATTGAGGAACCCCCCGTGGTTCTTGACGATGCTGTAACAGGTGGACAAGCCCAGCCCGGTGCCCTTGCCCGGCGCCTTGGTGGTGAAGAACGGATCGAATATCTTGTCCTGTATTTCCTTGGGGATGCCCGTCCCGGTGTCTTGCACGGCAATGACGATATGCGGGCCGGGTTTGGCCTCGGGATTCCTGCTGGCGTAAATTTCGTCCAGCACCACGTTTTTGAGGTGGATGGACAATTTGCCGCCCTCGGGCATGGCGTCACGCGCGTTGACGCAGAGGTTCAACAGCACCTGGTAAAGCTGCGTGGCGTCGCCAGTCACCTGCCAGAGGTCGGCGGCGGAATGGATTTGCAGTTCCACCGCCTTTGGAAAGGTGTCGTGGAACATCTGCTCGATTTCATGAAGGATCTGTTTCAGCTCGATCGGGAGGTGGTCGCCTTTGATGCCGCGCCCGAAAGCCAGCACTTGTTTGACCAGTTTTGCGCCGCGCAGGACGTTCGTCTCAAAACAATCCAGCAGTTTTTGGTCGGCGGCATCCGTGACCCTGGCCTTTAACAGCTCGACGCTGACCAGCAGCGGGGCCAGCACATTGTTGAGGTCATGGGCGATGCCGCCCGCCAGCGTGCCCACGCTTTCCATGCGCTGCGAACGCAGGAACTGGGCTTCGATCCGTTTCTTGTCGGTGATGTCGGTGTTGATGATGAGCACGGATTTTTGACGGCCCTGTTCGTCAACAATGCGGTTGCAACGCTTCTGAACCGTGATGGGTTTGCCGGCCTTGGTCAATTCATCCATTTCACCGACCCATTCGCCGCGCTCCTTCAATGTCTCAATGACGGCCTGAAGTTCCGGGGGCAGTTTGCCATTGAACATCAATTCAGTCCGGCTTTTGCCAAGGGCCTCGGCGGCGCTCCACCCGTAAACCCGTTCGGCCCCCTTGTTCCAATAGGTGATGTGGTCCGTCTGATCGAGAACGACGACGGCGTCATGGGCCAGATCCAGCAGCCGGGCCTGCTCGCGGATTTGCTCCTCGGCCCGTTTCCGCCGGGTGATGTCCACGGAGATGCCACTGACGCCGATGATTTTTCCCTCGGTGTCACGCAAGGGCATCTTGCTGGTCAATACCCAGGTGTCCGCCCGCCCCGGCCAGGTTTCTTTTTCCTCCTTGTCGATCACGGGCTGGCCGGTTCGCATGATCACCTGCTCGTCCTCGTAGGCGACCCGGGCATGTTTCTCCGTAAAGAAATCAAAATCCGTCTTGCCGAGCAGCGCGGCCGGATTGGGCTGGCCAAAGCGATTCGCCAGGACCTGGTTGGCCCGGATGAACCGGCCTTGGATGTCCTTGAAATAAACCATGTCGGGAATGCTGTCCATGAAGCTGCGAAACAGGTGTTCTTCCTGCGCCAAGGTGTTCTCCAACTGTTTGCGCCCGGTGATGTCAATCAACACGGCGCGGCATTCCTTGCCATCGGGCGAGAGGGTGGCTTCCAAGAGGCCGGTCAGCGGCGGCTCGCCGGTTCGCTCCAGTTCCAGCTCACAACTCTGGACGGTCTTGGTCGCAAAAACCCGGGCGAGAAAATCCGCGAAGCCACCCCGGCTGGTCTCGGCCACAAATAATCCGAAACGCTGGTCCGACAAGCGGGCGCGCTCAAGGCCCAGCAGACTGGCCCCCTTGAGGTTCACGGCCAGAATCCTGCCGTTGGCAGTCAGATTGAAGTAGCCCACCGGCGCGAAGTCGAAGTGGTCGGCGTAGCGTTCCTGCGCCGCGGTGGCCTCCGCCAAGGCGGCTTGGAGCGCCTCGTTTTGCATTTCCAGTTCGATCTGGTGGATTTCCAATTCCTGCTGGAGGCGTCGCCAGTCGGCTTCCCCGGCGGCGGCGGGAACCGGGGGTCTGGCTTTCAGCCGTGCTGCCGCCGCCCGGCGCAAGGCGGCGGGATCTGTGATGGGCTGAAATTTCATGGTGCCTTTATTATAATATTCCTCACTGTCCCGCAATGTCTTCCCGGCTCGCTTGCACCCGGGGCTGGCTCACGCCACGACGGCACCTCAAACAAACGGTGAAACGCTGAAACCAGCTATCCGCCGCTGAACTTCATGCGGATAGCGGGAACCAAGGGCACCACTCTGAAAATTTCTGCAAAGAGAACAGATTAAAATTTCAGGGTGTATAGAGTCCCATTCCCGGTGAGTCCGCCATCCAAGGTTGCCCCGTAAAATGTATTCCCGGAAAAAACCAATCCGCTCCAGGGATTGGCCCTGGCAACATTGTTGAAATTCTTGAGCTTCAAAAAATATCGCCCTTGGGTGTTGAGGGCGAACACCACTCCATTCCCATATGTGGGGTCAGCGGGATTGCCGCCGCTCCGCGTGGTGCCAAAAAGGAAGTTGCCCAATAAAATCAAACCGCCATTGGGCCGGGCTCCGTCCTTGCCACCGGAAAATTCCCGGAGGGTGTCATAACCGGTGCCATCCGTCTTCATTCTGAAAACAATGCCCAAGCCGTATTTCCCCCCGGATTCCGTGGTGCCGAAGAGCGTGTTTTTAGACAGGGTCAATTTCATCGGGCCGGCGCCATCGTTGCCAGTAAAGGTCTTGAGCACGGTAAAATCAGTGCCGGCGGTGTTGATTTTGAAAACTTCGCCATCAGCCCAGCCGCTGCCAAATTCGCGCCAGCCGCCGGCGCCGGTTGTTCCGTAAAGCGTGTTGCCGGATAAGATCAAGCCCGAATAGGGATAGGCTCCGTCCTCGCCATTGAAGTGCTTGAGTACGGTGTAATCTGTGCCATTGGTATTGATCCGGAAGATGACCCCATAATAACCATCTCCGCCATAGGCCGCAGTTCCATAGATCGTTCCCTCGGATACCACCAAACCACCCGTGGGGCTCCAGCCGTCACTGCCGTAAAAATGTTTCAATACCGTATAACCGGTGCCATCGGTTTTGACTTTAAAAATGACGCCATCATTGGAATCCCCGCCCGTCGATGTTGTTCCGTAAAGCGTATCGCCGTCCTCTGCCAGCTCGCCGGTGGGATTAGCCCCATCTGTGCCTGCAAAGTCCTTGATCACGGAATAGACGTTTCCTTTGCGGGTGAACTTGAAGATGCACCCGTAACCAGATTTTCCACCGTAGGTGGTGGTTCCATAGATCGTGCCACCGGATGCGATCAACCCGCCATAGGGCGCGGCTCCGTCAGGTTGGCTGGTGGAAGAAAACTCATGAATGACGGCATACCGCTGCGCCAGGGCACTGAACGATGTTCCCAGCAATAGAACCCACAAGGTGGCCAGCTTCGAGAAACAGCGTTTCATGCAGAAATATTATAGCCAGCGAACCATTTGGCACGTAAAAACTTATAGGCAACCTAGGCATCCAAATACCGGCATCAACGGTGCAATGTCTGCGGGGCGATGATAAAACCCACGATGAACACCGCGAAGGCCGCGAGTTGAAGGAGAAACGGTTTTTTGGCCTCGGGCCAATGAACAATCAAAAAGAACAGCTGGACGATGGGAATCAACAAACAGGCCAGTCCCCACCAAATGCTTTCCCGGAACGCGGCGACCAGAAACCACAAGCCGCCGAAAACAAACAGCAACAATCCCAATACTATCAGGGCGGCAGCAATCAGATTCATGATTTTAGCTTGGTAAATCAGGTTTAGGGTGTCAACGCGGAAACCGGCGAATAACTTTCTGAAAATATTTTTGGCCTGACTCTCGATTTGTCCCCCACCCCTCCGCTTAAGCCCGATCTCCGAAATTCGGTTTACAGAAGGCAACGTAGCGAACGAAGGTGGAACGGATTGGCACACCGCCCCGCGCAGTGATGGAATATTTTGCGGTCTAAAGGCGGGTGGTTTGCCGCGCGTGCGGAGGGCCGTGCAAATGACTTGCGAAAATGGAAAACGCCGGGGCAAATAAGAACGAACCAAATATGAAAACTTCCCGGATGCTGCCGATGGCTGTGTTTTTGCTGCTGATTTGGAACTCCCCGCTCGGCGCGCAGCCCGTCATCACCACGGACCTGACCAATCTGGTTGTGTTGAACGGCAGCAATGCGGTATTCAGCGTGGCGGCTTCCGGTGGCGGATCATTCACCTACCGCTGGCTGTTCAATGGCAACTATATCCCGCTCATCACCACCGTGGCGGGGAATGGCAGCACCGGCTTTTCCGGTGATGGGTATGCGGCTGACGGAGCACACAGCCAAAAATGCCGGCTCAATCAGAAGCACGACGTTAGCAAGGTGCGGCGAACACGGGCAAAGTTGCCGTCCGCCCGAGTTACTTCATGAGCGTGACATGGCCGGTCTTGGTATGCGTCTTTGAACTGTCGCCCACCACCATCCCAAAGCCCTTGGCATCGTTGAAGAATTTGACGGTGCCGTTTTTCATCGCAACGGGACCGCCATCGCCGCCGCTCCACGGGTTGTTGTGGATGAGGCAGTTCGGATCGATTTTGACGGATTTCACTTTGCCGCGAATGGCACATGCGGTCAGCGGATCAAAGTAATTTCCGCCACCTTCGCCGAGCAATCCGGATTCGCCATCCCATTCCATGCCTTGGAACAAATAGGGATTGCCCAGCGGCGAGGTGGTGACGGGCTGGCCGTCGCTGCCCACGAGCGGTGAACCATTGGCGTCGAGGAACTGCGGCTGGCCGTAATCGTCGTAAGCGTAACGCTCGAGCACGTTGCCGCCGGCGTCGGTGAGGGCGAGGACATTGCCGAGATCGTCGCAGTGGTAATACCGGGCATTGCCGACAGTGTCGAAGACCACATTGTCGTTTTCGCGGATCTCTTCCTTGAGTCCGGTGACATGCACAAAGGTTTGACCCACCACTCCGCCCTGGCGTTTTTCGAGGATGCTGGCGGCACCGGGAAGACGTAAAAACATCCCATTGTGGATGGTAGCACCGATAGAGCGAACATCTTGCACCGTCACCGGAGCCGCCGGCTCGCCAGGATAGGTCGTCTTGCTGATGCGATTGCCGAGCGCGTCGTAGGTAAACGTCGCGACTGGCGCAAGCGTGCCCAGCGTGCTCAAGGCGTCCACTTCCACGAGCCGGTCGGCGTAGTCGTAATGATAAAACGTCGGACTGGACGCGTTGGCGCGCACCGTCAGGTTGCCGTTGGCGTCATAGCTTTGCGCGCCGAACGGCGTGGTAGTGTAGCGGTTCATGAAGAAATCCCCCGGCGGCAGTGCGCTGCTCATGGCGTAATCGGGTGTCATGAGGATGCCGTTGGTGATGACGTGCGAACGGTTGCCGGCGGGGTCAAGCGCATAAATGGTGTCGCGTGTGCGCACGCTGTCCGACGCTTCCACCAGTTGCTCCAGCGCGTCGTAGGTCAAGGTCAGGCTGGTGCGGCCGGCATCGGCCCGTGTGAGTTTTGACTGCGTCCGGCTGTAAGTGCCGGTGACATCGCAGACCAGGGCCGGCGACGCCACGGTGCCGTCGCGGACGCGGCTCACTTCCTGCCAGCCGTAATCGCCCGAACTGTTGCCGGAATTGGCGAGGCCGTCCCAGTCAATCTGCGTTTTGACGCCGTTGTCGCGGCCGATGCGCGCCAACCGGCCCGGGCCGGCGTAGGCGAAGCGCGCCAGTTGCGGATGCGAAACGCCGTTGGCGGAGGTGGAAATATTCGTGACCTGATCCAGTGCGTCGTAAGCATAGTTGACCACACGGCCGCTCGGATACGTCAACGAAAGCGGATTGCCCTCACTGTCATAGCTGGCGGTTTGCACAAGACCGTCCTGCGAACTGCCGGTGCAGTCGCCCAACGAATCGTAACTAAAGATGAGCTGCGAAACATCGTTGCTCGCCAGCACGAGTTGCGAGCCGCCGTCATAGGCGAAGGTTTCAAACGTGGTGCTGGCCACGGCCGCACCGCGCGCGGCGATGTCGCGGTGAATGAGGCGGTCGCACAGATCATAACCATTCGTGACCGTCGTGCCGTTGGCGTCTTGTTCTACCATCAGATTGCTGCGCGGACTCCAGACGAGTTGCTGGTGCGTGCCGTCGGCCTCGGTGACAGCAGTGCAGTTGCCGAGCGAATCGTAGGCGTAGCTGGTGGTGTTGCCGTTGGGATCGGTGGACGTCAGGCAGCGCGCACTGGTGTCGAAAGTCGCCGAAGTGCTGCGGACGATGGTCGGAGGCGTGCCGGAGGACAAGGAAGAACCGGCGTAGTCGGTGCTGGCCACGCAATTATCCAGCAGGTCATAGGCGTAAGTCGTGTCGTTACCGTTCGGGTTGGTTTCACGGACGACGCGGCCCAGCGAATCGTAGGCGCAGGCGATGGTGTTGCCGATGTTGTCGCTGGCGCTGACACAGCGGTTCAAGCTGTCGTAGGCATAGGTGGTGGAGAACACCTGCGGCGGCCCGGCGATATCGGGCAACTCCGTGCTGGTGACGGAGGTGACGTTGCCAAGCTGATCCCGCACGCTGACAGAAATGTTGCCGCGCGCGTCCGTCGCGGACGAAAGCCGGCACGCGGTGTCATAACCATAGCTCGTCGTGCGACCAAGGCTGTCGGTCACACTCACGCACTCGTCGTTCGGCGCGTAGGCACAGGAGGACACGGCGTCGCCGCTGCCAATGGAGGACTGCGTAGCCGGATTGAAAAACAAATCATGCGAACGGAAACAGCGGTCGAGGCCGTCATATTCGTAGCGCGACTCGGCGAGGCGGACGTTGCCGGCGGAACCGGGCACGTCGTTCAACTCGCCGAACGCGCGGACAACTTTGGGATTGTCATTGGCGTCGTAGAAGCAAATCGACTGGTTGCCCATCGGGTCGGTGACGCTCGCCAAGCGGTCGAAGCCATCATAAGCGAACACGCTCATTTTGAGAGCATCCTCGGCATCCACGTATTTCTTCGTGGCCGGATTGTAATTGGCCGTGTAGCTGAACTCGTTTGTGCCCGTGAGCGGCGAACCGGGCGCGGCGATGGCGCGGAACATCAGGCCGCGCTCATCATATTCAAACGCCATCACCTGGTGCGGATCTGCGCCGGACACGGCGTCGGGGCCGAGCGCCTGCACACACTGGTTGTTGCCGTCATAGACAAAGCGGTTGGTCTGCGCATG
>Ga0265324_10001072_pt1 | contig 16479 bp, 16 predicted proteins | sample 41419metaG_FD_198634 | JGI IMG/M metagenome (GOLD analysis project Ga0265324, IMG submission 198634) | Rhizosphere microbial communities from Carex aquatilis grown in University of Washington, Seatle, WA, United States - 4-14-19 metaG | ecosystem: Host-associated > Plants > Roots > Rhizosphere...
GTGGCGGTGGATGGTGCCGGGAACGTTTTCTTCAATGACCAGTATGGCAACATCTCTAAATGGAGTGCCGCCAGTCATTCGGTGCTTACCCTGACCAATTCCGGATTGCCCTTTACTGCGGGACTGGCGGTGGATGACGCAGGCAACCTATATTTCGCTGTATCTGGCTCCTTTATCGTCATGGAATGGCTCGCGACCAGCCAGACACTGACCAATCTGATCACTTCCGGATTAATCAATCCCCGGGCCGTAGCCGTGGATCACTCCGGCAATGTGTATATCTCCGATGGCCACAAGGTGAAGGAATGGTCCGCCGCCACCCACACGCTGACCGATCTGGTCATTACCGGATTATCTTTTCCCCAAGGGGTAGCGGTGGATCGCGCAGGCAATGTCTATATCGCTGACAGCCGCAAGATCAAGGAATGGTTCGCCGCCAGCCAGACGCTGACCAATCTGTTCGATCTCGGAAATTATAATGCCGAAACATTGACGGTTGATAGTGGAGGTAATGTTTACTGCGCTTCCGTAAATGGCCAACGGATCTTTCGCTGGAGCGCCGCCAACCAAACCTTGGTCACGCTCTGGAACACAGGTGATGTCCCTGAGTATTTTAGCGGCATAGCGGTGGACCAGGCAGAAAATGTCTACTATTCGGGATCTTCCATTTCCGAATTGCCCCGGGTATTCCTGGATCCCACATATCGGGTGGAACCCGCTTGGGGCGGGAGCGACGCCTTGCCGCCGGTTCTCCCCGCCTCGTTCAACCTGACCGGCCCCTTCGCGCCGGTGAGCGATTCGCCGTGGCTGACCTTTAATACCGTCAACAATGGCGTGGCGGGCTTTTCCGTCACCCCCAATAATGGACCGTATCGCGGGGCGCATCTCAACCTGCTCGGCTCGGACGTGCTCATCGTTCAGGCCGGATCGGGCATTGCCATCACGGGGGTCATGCAATTGGGTGACGGCACCATCCAGTTTTCCACCCTCAATAATTCCAACGCCACCTGCACGGTCGTGTCCAGCACGAATCTGGCCTTGCCGATGGCCGACTGGACCGTCATCGGCGTGGCGACCTACCTTGGCGCCGACACCTTCCAATTCGCGGCGCAGCCCGGCACCAACGATGGGCAACGTTTCTTCGGCATTCGCTCACCATAAGAGAACCGCCGGAATATTTCCGGCCATTACCAGTTCACTGACCCGCTGGCCACGAACCGTCCGCAATGCTTCTACCGCGTGCGTTCGCCGTAAAAGCAGCCATCACTCCCGCAATGAAGAACTGACGTAGCGGGTCAGGCGGATACCTTGCTTCCGCCCGCTCACCCGGCCCGGTCGGGCTTTCGCCGCGGGCAAACTCCTTTCGCCGCCAGCCCAAACGGCTCAAGTCCATTGCCTGGCGGCTACCGGAAGCTGACCCGCCGGCATTTCATTTCGGTGCGGCAAGAAAGCAAAAATCAGACAGGTGTGGCGCAACCGGCCGATGACGTGACGGTGCGGTTTCCTCCGCGTAGCGCAGCCGTCCCCGGGCCGAACCTCGGCTTGGACAACCCCAATCTCCCCAATTCAGATTGACCTGCCGGGGCATCGGCGTAGCATCGCCGGAACCATTCAACGGGCAACGCGGCTATGAATTCAGAACATCAGGACGGCATACCCGCGGTGCAATCTTGCAAGATTGATGGAATCAATGTTCGCCGATTTTTATCAATTAACAGCTCCATGGCCCGGCATGGTAAAAACTCCCACGTAAAAACAACGCTGCGGGAAAACACCGTGGCACAACTAAAAATATGAAAAAGATTATACACATAACAATGGCGGGGGCGGCGGTTTGCCTGATGACTGGTTGCGAAACGACCGGCCTTTCTTCACGCGAGCATTCAGGCGTGGATTATCCGAATTACGTTTTGAACCTGCGCACTGACAGTCAAAACACTCCGCCACAGAAACCGGCTTTGCCGATTCATCTGGCGGTCGTCCAAATCGGGGAATCCGCCCCGCCCAAGGCGATGCTGGACGCATTGGAGTCCCGGACAAATTTGATTGCTTCCGTGGTTGGCCTGCCCTTGCCGGGCGAAACGACGGACGCATACCCATACCGTTACAAACAGGCAGAGCCGGCCACCGATTATGCCGGGCGCGTCAAAACGATCTGCCGGCTGGCAAAGGCGTCGGGCGCGGATTACGTTTTTTTGTTTGGCGGCAATGTTGATTCATGGACGGAGGGAAACTTCCTGCGCATTTTCGACATCACAATTATCGGCGGCATGATTTTCCCGGCGTCAGAGGTCAACCTGGAGGGCAAAGGGGCCGGCACCTTGATCGAGGCGGCGACAGAACAGCCGGTGTTATTTGTCAACGCAGACAACAAGCAGTCCAATTATTGCCCCGACTTTTTTTCCAACGAAAAAACAATGGATATGCGCGTTCAAGCCAGAGACGAACTCGTTCTGAAATTGCAGGATGGATTGCTGAAAAAATTGGCGACCAGACCCAGTCCATGAAGTTATCCAAGGATGGCAGAAAACATGTCACCCATGACTTCCAGCCCCGGCTTGATGCCCAAATTGCGCGCCGCCACGTTGGCGGCGGAAAAGGCCGGGCGGCGAAACGCCGTCACCGCCACCGACCAGCAAATAGATCAATTGGTTTATGAACTCTATGGTTTGACCGAGATGGAAATCAAACTGGTGGAGGGCAACGCATGAACTTCGCCGTCCCAGAATCCCAAAGGGGATTCCATCACTCAGCCCACGGTTGGCGAGCCGGCGAGCCTACCCTGGGTAACGTGTCATTATTCGTCACAACCCCAACGGAAATCTCTGCAAAAGTCGGAACGCCGAGCACCGTCTCGGCTCGAACTAATTGTTTGTCAACGTGCCGAGACGGTGCTCGGCGCTCCCTTTCGCTGCCAAACCGACTTTTGCAGAGATTTCCAACGGGGTGGCATCACCTCCGCCACGAAACGATACAACCCCGTTGGGGTTGAAAACATTTTGAACGAACAACCCAGGGTAGCCTCGCGGACTCGGCAACCCTGGGCTAAATTTCGTTACCCCGTTGGGGTAAACCGAACGGCGCAGGCAAAACCACGTTTGCGCGCGAGTTCCTACCGGCGGCCAAGGTGGTGGAGTTTCTGAACGCAGATTTGCTGGCCGCCGGCCTGTCACCACTCCAGCCCAGCACCATGGCGGTGCGTTCGGCGCGGCTGCTGTTGGGGCGCTGGCGGGAATTGCTGGCGTTGCAGCGGAATTTTGTCTTTGAAAGCACGTTGAGCGGGCGCACCTATGCCGGTATGTTGCGCGAGGCCCGTCGGGCGGGTTACGAGGTTCGCCTGTGCTATCTTTGGCTGCCGAATGTCGCCATTTCCTTGGGCCGCGTGCGTCAGCGCGTGCGCAAGGGCGGGCATGACGTGCCGGAGACGGATTTGCGACGGCGCTTTTTACCGAGTTTACGAAATTTCTTTTCGCTGTATCTTCCCTTGGCGGATGAAGCCCTGCTGTTCAATGCGGCGGGCAGTCCGCCGAAGTTGATCGCCCGCTGGCAGGGTCTGGGGGCAATACTGATAGAACCAAAAATTTATGATCGCATCCAAAAGCAAATCGAAACCGGCCGCTAAGGTGCGGGGCGCGCAATCGCCGTTCGTCGCCAAGGCGCAACGGGCCATCCGCAAGGCGCAGCAGACCGCCGCGCGTGAAAATGCCCGCTTCAACCTGCCGATGATTGTCCAGGTTGCGCGCTAATTCGCGCGCCAGACTCGCCGCCAAGGCCAGCGAAAATGGGTCAGTCTCAGTATGAATCTTGCTCCCTGACCGTTCCCCCGCCCTTTCAATCTCCACGCGACCAGCGGCAAGGCGCAGTTGACCGGGCCGGCTATGCGCCCGGTTTGCCGGCGACATCGGCGGGGCTGTCGGGATTCTGGCCGGGAGTATTTTTATACCAGATGATGTCGGTCCGGGTAATGATCTGATCCCGGCCCGGGTGAAAACAGAGCCGCAGGCCGTCCACATCCACCTTATGCGGACACTCCAAGGGGTTGGTCAGACAGACGGCAAATAAATCGGTGATCACCCGCCGGGGCTTCTCGGCCCGGCAGCTTGGGTCTATTTCAAAATAGCTGTTCATAGGCAGGGTGAATGTGACACCCCACTATTCACTAATACGTAAGAAAACGGCAAATCTGTCAAAAAATAATAAAAAACAGCGCGACGGTTTTGACTCCCTCGCTCAAACGGGGTTGGGGTGAGGGGTTCACCTCATCCGGTCTAAGTCTTTTTGGCCTCCTCACCCCGGCCCTCTCCTCCTATAAGGGAGGAGAGGGAGAAAAACTTGCCAAAGACATCATCCCGGAATTTCTGGCGTAAAGTTCGTTCCCGGCAGCCACAAGCCTACCGCACACAGCAGGAACCGGCATCCGGCCCGGGACTGACGTAAGGAATTCCCAGCTCCAGACCGCGCAGGATCAAAAGCGCCGCCAGCAGACAGACACCCACCGGAATAGCCGCGCGCAAGCGCATTCGCAGCGACGCCGGAAACATCCGCCCGGACAGGCCGATGGCCAGCATCATCGGCAGCGTGCCCAAGCCGAACACCGCCATCTGCGCGACGGCGAGGGAAAGATGCTTCGCGGTCGCGGCGTTCGCGAGCGCCACATAGACCAGGCCGCACGGCAGCAGGCCGTTCAACATTCCCAGCAAACCCAGCGACAAGAGATCGCGGCGTTGCAATTGCGCGGCCATGAGGGTTTTCAACCCCAGCACGAGCCGCACGACGGGCGCGGACACGGCGACTTTTTTGGAAACGAAAAATCCGACCAGCACCGCCACACCCAGCGCGAGGGACAGCCAGCGTTGAAATCCGGCAAGCAGGATGGATTGGCCGAACAGCCCGGCAAAAACGCCCAGCAGCGTATAAGTCAGCACGCGGCCGGATTGATAGATCAGCCGCCCGGCGATGAAGCGCCCCGCCCCGCCCGCAGCCACCGGCAGCGCCAGCAGCAGCGGCCCGCACATGGCGGCGCAATGCAGGCTGCCAAGCAGACCGAGGGCGAACGCGATGCCAAAGTCCATTTTAATTCAGGCTCAATTTTCAACCACGGATGGACACGGATGGACACAGATAACAAAAGCAAACGACAAGTCCGGACGCGTCACTCCGCTGTCAAATCCGTGTTTATCGGTGTCCATCCGTGGTTAAACCTTTGTGTGGCGGCTTCAGATTTTTATTTTCTGTTCGAGGAAATAATCCTGGCCGGCGGCGTTCCATTTCACGCGCACGACCCAGAGGCCGGCGGCGAGCTGCGAGACGTCCAGTTTCTGCGTGCCGTCCGCCGACGGCACCAGCGGAAATTGCCGGTCCAAAGCCGGCGCGGACGGACGGTAAAGTTCGATGCTGCCGGAGATTTTCTGCGCCACCTGCGCCGGCGGCAGCGTGACGATGAGCGAAGCTCCGGCCGCATCCAGCGCAACGGCGGCGCCGGAGGATTTCGTGCGCGCGGCGCTATCAATCCGCCCCTGATATTTCAGCTCCTGCTCGTAATAGGTTTCGCTCACGAGATGGTCGCGGTGCGTGGTCGCGATGACCACCATCACCGCCATGCCGGCGAAAAAAAGCGCGAAGAAAACGACGATGCCCCACGGCCAGAGGTTGCGGTTCGGTTTCATGATTTATTGGCGCGGGCCGATGAAGGCCGTCTTGATGGCCTGCAACTGCCGGCCGCCAGAATACACGCCGACGGTCACCTGCGTGGTGCCATAACGCATGGCTTCGGGATCAATTTCAATGAGGATGGAATCTTCCACCAGCTTTTGCGCCGGCACGACGATCTTCCCCTCGCCCATCACGAGGACGTGGCCGGGCAGGTTTTCGAGATGCAGCTCCACCGGCAGGTCGCGCGAGGTTTTGTTGACCACGCGCACGGTGTAGAGGTTGCTGAAGTGACCGTCCGGCATTTTTTGAAACAGCGAGCCGGGCACGCGCAACAGCGTGGCCTCCACGTCGGCGCGGGTGAAAATCATCAGCGCCAGCGCCGTCGCCAGCGCGAGCAGCACCACCGTGTAGGCCGCGAGGCGCGGCGTGACTTTCAAACGTTCACCACGCTCGATGCCATTGAGCGAAGCGTAGCGGATGAGGCCGGCGGGCGAGCCGATCTTTTTCATCACGTTGTCGCAGGCGTCCATGCAGGCGGTGCAGTGCACGCATTCCATCTGCGTGCCGTTGCGGATATCAATGCCCGTCGGGCAGACGGTGACGCATTGGTGGCAGGCCACGCAGTCGCCGAGGCCGGCCAAGCGGCGCTGGACGAAGGACTGGGCGCGCTTGAGGAGGCCGCGCTTTTCGCCGCGCTTGTAATCGTAGGCGACGACGATGGAGTTTTCATCCAGCAGCAGCGATTGCAGCCGGCCATAGGGGCAGATGAACGTGCAGGCCTGCTCGCGGAAGCGCGCGAAGATGCCGTAGAACAACAGCGCGAACGCAACCATGAACGCCAGCCCGGTGGCGTGCTGCGCGGGCGGTGCGGTGACGATCTGGTAAAGCGCCTGCCAGCCGATGATGTAGCTCAGGAGGACGTTGCCGACGAGGAACGAGAGCACAAAGAAAATGGCGTGCTTGGAAAACTTCCTGATGATTTTACCCGCGCTCCACGGCGCGCGATTCAATTCGCGCTGGCTGGGCGCGTCGCCTTCGATGAGGTATTCGATCTTGCGGAAGACCATTTCCATCATCACGGTCTGCGGGCAGGCCCAGCCGCACCAGAGCCGGCCAAAGGCGGTCGTGAAGATCAGGATGCTCACCACGAACAGCAGCACGGCCACGGCGAAGATGATCATGTCCTGCGGCCAGAAAATCTGGCCGAGCACGACGAACTTGCGCTCGGGAATGTTCAGCAACAGGAGAGGATTGCCACCGATGGTGATGAACGGCCCGGCGAACATGATGAACAGCAGCAGCCAGCTGAACCACGTCCGCCAGCGGAAGAATTTCCCGTCCACCTGGCGCGGATACATCCACCGCCGGTGCCCGTTGCGGTCAGCGGTGCCGAGGTGATCGCGATAGTCTGACCAGTCAATGTCCTTGACGGAAGACTCGGACTTTTCTTTGGGCGATGTGAATTCCTTCACCCGCATAAAATAATAATTTCGGCAGCCCCTGTCCAGCCCTGGCCTAATTTTGCCCAATGAACCGCTAGCAACACTTGAGGGGTGAACACCTTATAGCGCTTTAGACTTTTCCAGTTAAAAGTCAAACCATGTTAAATCAAGTTAAACAAAGTCAATAAGAAGAAAGTTCCACCTATTATGAATTCCAAATCATTGCCTCAATTGGCCGCCGTGGCCTTGCTTGCCACTTTGTCCTGCCTGATGCCAGTGACCCGGGCCAACGCCCAGGCGACTTGCGAGTGCTGCCCGGTGGGTTTGCCGGCGGCGCCCAACAACTTGATTGACTTCACCCTGGCGTGGTCCTTGCCGCCGGCGATCAGCGATAGTTTCTTTAAGATAACCGTGGGCCCCAACGGCGCGGTGGTGCCGGGAGTCTATGCCAGTTGGTGCGCCGATTCGGAAACCACGCTGCAGCCCGGAATTCAAGGCTACGGGTATTCCGGAAGCGTTTATGCCAGCACCGATCCGAATCTGAACCAGTTTCTTGCATTGGCCACCCCGAATACCAACTCGTTGGTCGGCCCGCAGGTTTGGCAGGAAGTGAATTACCTTTTGAATCATCGCGCCGGATATGATTATTGGGACGTTCAAAAGGCCATCTGGCACTTCGTGGGCGGCCCGGTCTTGGTAACTCAGCCGGCGGTCATTCAGTTGATCAATGATACGATTTCAAATGCGCCAGCCTGGTGCCCCCAACCGGGCGACAAAGTGGCGGGAGTGGTCGCCCTGACCTGGCCGGTGCCCAATCAAATCTACATCATCGAATTGCCTTGTCCGGGGACGACCCCCGGGCTGGCGGTCGCGGTGGACTGCCCGACGGACTGCGGCCTGGTTGGTTTTAGCGGCGCGGTCACCAACACGGGCAATGTGACTTTAACGAATGTCTTTGTGCTCAGCAGCCAGCCCAGCGACAACACCTTGTTGTTAGGTCCAATTGCCCTGGCCCCGGGCGGCTCGGCGATTTTCGCCGGCGCTTACATCATTCCTTGTGTCACCAACATAACGACCAATTCCGTCAGCCTGATCACAACGAACACCGCCGACTTCATAACCACCAACTTGGTGATCCTGATCACGACCAACACGGTGGGCGTCGTCACGACGAACATATCGGACGTCATCACCACTAACTTGGTGTTCATAGTGACCACGAACACAACCGACGTCGTCCTGACGAACACCACCGACGTCCTCACCACTAACGTGGTTTTCGTAGTCACGACGAACGTCACGGTCACGGTCACTACCAACATCACGGGGATGGTTTCGACTAACGCCGTGGCGGCCACCTTCGGAACGATCTTCCCCGCCGGGAGCGTGGGGACGATCACCGACCGCTTCCCGGTTGGTCCCGACTTTCATGGCTTGACGTATTCGGACTCGGACCATGGTTATGCCGCGACCAAGTTTTACTCCATCCGACATGACGGCGGCGGCAATGCCAATTTCTTTGACACCATCGCGCCCACTGGCATCACCGGAACCATTGCCGACCGTTTCACCCTCCCGCAATATGATTTCGATGCCCTGACTTATGCGGCCCCGGATGTGGGCTATGGGCCAATCATCTTCTATTACCTCCGGCACGACGCCAGCGGTTCCTCGATTTTCGGCACCATCACGCCGGGCGGGGTCGTGGGGGTTACGACCGACGAAAAGGTCGTGGGCAACAATTTTGTTGCCCTGACCTTTGCCGCCACGGACGTGGGCTATGGGGCCAACCTGTTTTATTACGTCCGCCGCGACACCAACTGCAATTCCATTTTCGGGACGATTGATCCGGCTCAAGGCGGGCCGGTTACTGATCGCTTCATCATCGGCGCGAATGTGGATGCGTTGGTCTTTACGGCCACGGATGTAGGCTATGGGGCCGACAATTTCTACTACCTCCGCCATGACAGTCTCGGCAATTCCACCTTTGGCACCATCTTTGTCACGGGCCTGATCAGTGGAAACGTTACCGACCGTTTTCTGGCGGGCACGAACGTCAATGAATTGACCTTTACGCCCACGGACGTGCTCTACGGGCCCAACCTGTTCTACTACCTGCGCGGAACGCCGAAAGCGGGCTGTATTGAAACCACCTATATCACTAACACCGTCACGACCTTGAATACCAACGCGGTGACAACCTTCAACACCAATACCGTGACGAGTTTTACCACCAACACCGTGACGAGTTTCAGCACCAACGGCGTAACGAGCTTCAGCACGAACACGCTGGCGAGCTTCACCACGAACACGGTGACCAGCTTCAGCACGAATAGCGTAACGAGCTTCGGCACCAACACCGTGACGAGCTTTACCACCAACAACTACACGACCTTCAGCATCAACATCGCGGCCGGCGCCATAACCAACACGGTGACGGCGAGTGGTGCGGATGTCTGCCAAGGCCGTCTGGTCACCGCTCTGGCCACTTGTTCCGGACCTTCCAGCCAGCCGACACCGCTCATCATTGGCGGGAGCGGAATTCCTCAGCCGCGTTTAAGCAACGGCAACTTTAGCTGGTCATTCATGAGCCAGACCGGGGGGTCGTATATTGTGCAATACAAGGTCTCGCTGAGTGACACGCAGTGGACCGATCTGCAGCCTGTGGCTGGCACCGGTGGAATCATAAACATCTCGCAAGCGGTGGCCGGGCGACCTTCCTGTTACTATCGGCTCAAGCTTTTGCCATAGCAAAAGCTGACGCCGAGGGGTGATCACAGTCGTTCCGGCGGCTTTATTCAAAGCTGCTCGGTCCGGCGGGCTTGGCCGGAGCCAGATTCTCGGGCACCTTGCCGGGCGACTGCAATTTCGCGCCGCGCAGCGTGTAGATGTAGCTGGCGACCGCCTGGATTTCACCCGGCTTCAAGACGGTTTTCCAGGTGATCATGCCCTTGGCCGGCACGCCGTCCCAGATGACTTTCACGGTGTCCACATAATTGCTGCCGTGAATCCAGTAGTCGTCCGTGAGGTTCGGGCCGACGAGGCCGCCGCCATCCACGCGATGGCACGGGGCGCAGAACTTGGCATAGGTCTGCCGGCCGCCTTCGAGCAGCACGGCGTCGGTGGCGGGCTTGAGCGAGGCGAGGGAAGACTCGAAGTTGCCCATCGCGGCGGCCTTGAGGGCCGCGCCGGCCTTCATCTCCCGGTCATATTCGGCAGCCGACAGGTCGCCGGTGCGGGTGACGTGGTAGTAAACCATGTAAACCGCCGCGAAGATGATGGTGATGTAAAACAGCCAGACCCACCAGCGCGGCAGTTGGTTGTCGAATTCCTGGATGCCGTCGTAGTCGTGGTCGAGCAGCAAAGGTTCTTTGGGATCGTTGCTCATAGTTTTCAGGATTGAATTTTTTCGTTGGAGTTGACCTCGCCGCCGTCCAGCGGCAGCGCGCTCATCCGGGTCAGGTAACTTGGCTTCCGCAGGAACGCCCAGATGAGCATCCCGGTGAAGAAGCTGAAAAAGATGCTGATCGAGACGATGCCGTAAATGTTGATGCCGTCGATGCGCGAGAGAATTTCTTTTTCCATATTTTTCTCCGGTTGATTATTTGGCGGCGCTGATCACGGGCGCGGTTGGCGGCGCGGACTTGATGTCCGTGCCGAGGCGTTGCAGATAAGCGATGAGGCCGATGATTTCCTTGTCCGCGTCGCAGGTGACCGAACCCTGTTTCAGGTTCGCCACCACCTTCGCGGCCTGTTCATCGAAGTCTTTCTGCGCCGGGCCGTTTTCGTAGCCGGCGGGATACGGCACGCCGACCCGGCGCAATGCGCCGAGCCGCGCGGGCAGCGATTCCTTGTCCAGCTTCTGCGTCAGCAGCCACGAATAGCGCGGCATGATGGAACCGGGCGAGGTCGAGCGCGGGTCGTCCATGTGGTTGAAATGCCACGCGTCGGGATAGCGCCCGCCTTCGCGCGCGAGATCCGGGCCTTTGCGCTCGGAGCCCCACAGGAACGGATGGTCATAGACATATTCGCCGGCCTTGGAATATTCGCCGTAGCGCTCGGTCTCGGAACGGAACGGACGGATCATCTGCGAATGGCAGCCGAGGCAGCCTTCGCGGATGTAGATATCGCGGCCGAGCACTTCCAGCGGCGAGTAGGGTTTCACGCTGGCGATGGTCGGGACGTTTGCCTTGATGAGGAACATCGGGATGATTTCCACCAGGCCGCCGATGAGCACCGCCACGACGGCGAGCGCGGTGAAGAACATTGGCTTGCCTTCGAGCATCCGATGGAAGGTTGACTTGCCGTGCGCTGCGGGCGCCTTTTCAATCGGCGCGGCCTGCGCCTCGGTGTCCGGCTCAAACTTGCCGGCCTTCGCGGTCTTGTAGAGGTTGTAAGCCATCAGCAGCGTGCCGACGATGTAAAGCGTGCCGCCGACCGCGCGGAGCTTGAACATTGGCACCACCTGCACGATGGTTTCCAGGAAGTTCGGATATTGCAGGAAGCCGTCCTTGTTGAACTGTTTCCACATCAGCCCTTCCGTGACGCCGGCGACGTAAATCGGGATGATGTAAAACACCATGCCCAGCATGCCGAGCCAGAAGTGATAGTTCGCCAGCTTGTTCGACCAGAGCTTGGTGTTGTAAAGCTTCGGGAACAGATAATACAACATCGAGAACGTCAGGAAGCCGTTCCAGCCGAGCGCGCCGCCGTGCGCGTGGGCAATCGTCCAGTCGGTGTAATGCGTCAGGCCGTTGACCGATTTGATGGACATCAGCGGGCCTTCGAGCGTTGCCATGCCGTAAGCCGTGACGGCGGCCACCATGAATTTCAGCATGGGGTCCGACCGGACTTTGTCCCAGGCGCCGCGCAGCGTGAGCAAACCGTTCAACATGCCGCCCCAGCTCGGCGCGATGAGCATCAGCGAGAACACCATGCCCAGCGATTGCGCCCAATCCGGCAACGCCGTGTACAGCAGATGATGCGGGCCGGCCCAGATGTAGAGAAACACCAGCGCCCAAAAGTGAATGATGGAAAGCCGATACGAAAAGATCGGACGGTTCGCCGCCTTCGGCAGGAAATAATACATCAGGCCGAGATACGGCGTGGTCAGGAAGAAGGCGACGGCGTTGTGGCCATACCACCATTGCACCAGCGCGTCCTGCACGCCGGCATACATCGAATAGCTCTTCAGCGGGCTCCACGGCATTTCCATCGAGTTGGTGATGTGCAGCACGGCGATCGTGACGGCGGTGGCGATGTAAAACCAGATGGCGACGTAGAGGTGTTTCTCGCGGCGCTTGATGATGGTGCCGAACAAATTCACCGTGAACGCCACCCAGACCACCGCGATGGCGATGTCAATCGGCCATTCGAGTTCCGCGTATTCCTAGCTCGTGGTGAAACCGAGCGGCAACGTCAGCGCGGCGCTGACGATGATCAATTGCCAGCCCCAGAAATTGAACCAGCTTAAAAAATCGCTGAACATGCGCGCCTTGCACAGCCGTTGCAGCGAATAGTAGATGCCCATGAACATGCCGTTGCCGACAAAGGCGAAGATGACGGCGTTCGTGTGCAGCGGGCGGATGCGCCCGAAAGTGATGAACTGAAGGTTGAGGTTCGCGCCGGGGTAAAACAGCTCCACGGCCGCGAGCAGGCCGGCCAGCATGCCGACGACGCCCCAGATGACGGTGGCGATGGCAAAAGCCCGCACGATGCGATTGTCGTATTTGAAGGTTTCTACGTTCATATTATTTGTTTGCTAAACTTTCAGTTCATCAACCGGCGGCGCGACCACCCGGCCGCGCCGCCGGCATGGGAATTCAACTAAAACCGGAAAATCACGTCCGCCGTGATGCGTCCCGCAAAAATGCCGACGGGATGGACGATGCCGAATTCATACGCCGCGCCGACGTCCAGATTCTTCAGGATGCGCGTGCGGAAACCGGCACCGAGCGCCATCTGCGTCGTGCCGCGCGCCGCGCAACTGCCGAAGTTGATGAGGTCGTAGCCCTCGGTGTTCAGCGGCACGGCGGTCAGCGACTGGTTCGCCTGATTGCGTCCGTTGGACAGCACGGTGTAGCCGTTGGCCGCCACGAACGGGATGAAATACTGGTGGACATAGTAGTCAACCTGCGCGCTGTAGTGTAATTGCGCCGTGCTCTTATCGAACGTGTTCGGGATGCGCACGCCGAGGTTGCCGGTGACGTGGAGGTTCTGGAAACCCTTTTCCGCCGAGACGAAAATGTTTTCCTCGCCGGCGCCGTGATCCTGAAAAACGTCCGTGCTGCCGGTCGGCACCGTGACGGTGAAACCGGGCGTGACGATCAACTGATTTTCCTTGTCGTCCACCACCGCGTATTTCAAGCCCGCCGCGAGATCGCCCCAGCCGTATTTGTGGCCGAGCGTGTTCTTCGGCTGGAATTCGATGTAGCCGTCCTTCGTCGCGATGATCGCCAGCCGGTCGGTGAGCGCGTAGCGCAATTGCACCGCCATCACCTGCACGTCGCCGCCGAGCGGCACCGCGCCGCCGCTGAAGCTGAAGCTGTTCGGCAAAAAGTGATACGCGTAGATCGGGCGCACTTCGCTCGTGATGCGCGGATCCTCGAAATAAATCGGGTTCGCCACCGGCGAGATGGTGTTGTCGAGCCAGCTCACCGAGTTTGTGTCGGCGCTGAACGCCGCCGTTGCCGAAACCGCCAATGCCATGGCGCTGACGCCTGCGTGCACAGATGTTTTCATTTAGTTTGTTTTGGATTCAGCCGCCCCGGGATTTTGACCGAGGCCGGTTCGGGAGCAGCTTGACCCCCGGCCTGGCCGGAACCCTCCTCCGCCAGCACCCGCAAGGACGGCGTCAGCGTGTCTTCAAACTGTCCGCTGCGCACCGCCCAGACGAAGCCTGCGAGGAACAGCAGGGCGACGGCGAGGCTGGCCAGGATGAGCAGGATGATGACGTTCATAAGCAGGTTAGTCTGCCGCCGCCAATGCCATCCGACTGATTCCGGTCTTCACCGGATTATTGAAGCCAGTGGCGGCTTTTGGCGCTACGCCTGGATTTCGGTTTTCTTGTCCTGAATTTTGATTCGGCAAATATTCGCGGTATTCCGACGGCGAGCAGCCGAACGCCCGCCGGAAGGCGCGGTTGAAATACGGGATGGACTCGAAGCCCGCCGCGAACGCCACGTCGCTCACGCGCATCTCCGGGTCGGCCAGAAGTTGCCGCGCCTTCTCCAAGCGCTGCCGCGTCCGATACTGGCTGAACGTCAGGCCGGTCTGCTTCTTGAACACGGAACAAAAATGGCACGGGCTCAAATTCACGCTCGCCGCGACGCTCTTCAGCGAGATGTGTTCATCGCGGCACTCGGCGAGAAATGCCTCGATCTTTTGCAGCAGGCTGGAAGGCCGATCCTCGCCGCGCGCCTCAATTTTCTGCCGGCCGCATTCCTCCAGGTATTTCCCGAACATCCGCAGCAGCGTTCCCGCCGCGCGACTTTTCACCGAGGTCAGTTTCGGCGTGAACTTCCACGTCGTCTGCAACCGGTCGGCGCGGTCGCCCAGCCCGAGTTTGTCCAGCCGGCTCAAGAGATATGCCAGACGGTCGCCGTCCAATGCCCGCAAGGCAAACGGCCCGGCCAGCAGACTGCCCGCGTGACAGCCGTTGATGAACACCGGCACGAGGATTTTCACCAGGCCGGACGGACAGGAATACTGCACCGGCGAAGTCCGCAGCACCGCGCGCTTTTCCGCCTGCAATAATTTTTCCCGGCACGCCGTCCCGCTCGGTCCGCCGAGGCAGCCCTTCACGCAAAACGTCCCGTCCGCCAGCGCATACGAACTCGCCGGCGCGAGCGTCAGCGGCACGCCGGTCGCGCAGGTGAACGCCATCTGCTGTTCACGCACGGTCCCGGACGACGCCAGCGACTGCCATGCCTCGCGTTCCGGTGAAAAGTTTTTTGACATGATGATTCAGCGTTGGGTTTCAGGTTTCATTTCCGGCTTCGCTTTTAAACCGCTGCGATGCGCCATCCACACCGTGACCGTGCAGGCGAACACCACCACCGTCACTGAACTCACCGGCATCAGCACCGCGCACACGATCGGCGCGAGCCAGCCGGCGGCGGCGATGCTCACGCCGGCCAGGTTGTATAGGGCGGAGATCACAAACCCCGCCCGCACCACGCGCGCCGAGCGCCGCGAGAAATCGAGCATCTGCGCCAGCCTCGGCACCTGCGCCGCATCGAGAATCACATCGCTCGCCGGCGAAAACACGCCGATCTTCTCGACCACCGCCACGCCCACCTCGGCCTGTTTCAACGCGCCGGCGTCGTTCAAACCGTCGCCGACCATCATCACTTTTTTGCCGCGCTGCTGGAGTTCACGGACAAAGTTCAGTTTGTCCGCCGGGCTTTGGTGAAAGCGCAGCGTCGCGCGTTCGCCGAAAATCTTTTTGAACCGCGCCGCTTCGCGCTCGTTGTCGCCGCTCAACAGCGCGAGTTCAAAACGTCCGCCCAGTTGCGCGATCAACTTCGCCACTTCCGGTCGCAGGGTGTTTTCCAAGACAAACGCCCCGCGCACGACGCCGTCAATCGCCACGAACACCGCGCTGCCGTTTGGAATATTGGGGGGGCGAGTGTCCTCGCGAGCCGCGGTGCAAACCCACGCCGGCGAACCCAGTAAAATTGTGTGTCCGGCCACTTCGCCCTCGACGCCACAGCCGGGCGTTTCCTGAAAATGATGCACCGGCAGCGCGGCCGCCTTCAGCGCCTTCGCCACACGCACCGAATTGGGATGCGTCGAAAGCCGCGCCAGCGCGCCAACAAATTTCTTCTCGTCCTCGGACAACGCCGTTTCCGCTTTCTGCTTTTCGCTTTCCGCTTTTTGAAAAAACACGCCGCCCGCGTCCGCCGTCGTGAGCGTGCCGGTTTTGTCCAAGACAATCGTATCCACCTCGGCCATGCGCTCGATGACGAGTTCGTTTTTCAGAAAGATGTTCAGCCGCGCGAGCAATCGTTGCGCGGTGCCATGCGTGAGCGGCGCGGCGAGCGCGAGCGCACACGGACACGCGACGATGAGCACGGAGGTGAAGGCTTTCAGCGACACCGCCGGATTTTTGAACGCCCAGAAAACCGCCGCGCCCAGCGCCACGCCGATGACGAGCTTGGTGAAGCGCTTGCTGTAGCGGTTGGTGAGCGAGTCGAGGTCGCGGTTGCCGGGCTTGTGAAACGCCTCGTTGTTCCAAAGCGCCGCGAGATAGCTTTGCGCCACCGGTTTGACCGTCTCGATTTCAATCGCGCCGCCAACTTGCCGGCCGCCGGCGTAAAGGCGCTCGCCCGCGAGGCATTTCACCGGTTCGGATTCGCCGGTGACAAAGCTGTAATCAATACAC